>ERZ1066127.835-NODE-835-length-13747-cov-8.199752_pt1 | contig 13747 bp, 10 predicted proteins | sample MGYA00382774_ERZ1066127 | MGnify/ENA primary metagenome ERZ1066127 (study PRJEB33369, sample SAMEA5778357) | biofilm metagenome | biome: Industrial cooling water; feature: Water cooling tower basin; material: Biofilm | place: United Arab Emirates | collected... | reverse complement strand
TGTCGCGGACCTGATTGAGCCAGGAGTTGCGTTTGAGCTCCATGAGCGGTCCGCGTTCGAGGCGATCGACCTCGGCGTTGCGGTCCACGCGGAGCGGGATGCGACCGGGTCCGCCGACGGTGCGCGCGGGGAGCATGTTGACAACGACGTAGGACTGGGCGAGGTCGGGCTGGGTGATGGCGAGCATGTAGCCGACCATGCCGCCGATGCCGTGACCGAGGATGATGGGCTGCTTGAGGTTGTTCTCGCGGATGTAGGCGGCGACGGCGTCGGCGGCGTTGAGCAACCACTCGGGGTCCTTGACGTCGCCGCGGTGGAGCTGCGGGCCGCGGGCGTCCTTGGTGGAGCCGGGCATGGCGAGGGTGTGGGTCGTGAAGACGGTGGCGTGTCGCTGGGCGAAGCGGTCGTAGGCGCTGGGCTCGGGCCCGAGATCGGTGATGAGAACGAGCGGCTGTGGGCCGCTGCCCATGACGCTGGAGGCTTGGATGGGCACGGACTTGGGCCGCGGAAACTTCGTCCACGCTGGCGCGGCGGGGGGAGTGGAGGTGGTGGGGGCGGTGGGTTCCGGAGCGGCGGGCGGCTGCGCGTGTGCAACGAGTGTCAGCAGTGCGGCGAAGGGCAGGGCGGGACGAAGGAGCATCGGGGACTCCGGGTGGTGTGGGCCAAAGGATACAACTGGAGCGCGGCGGCGGGTTCGGACGTTCGGGGCTATCGTGGAAATCGAATGGCCAACGCCCCAGAACATCGATCCGGCCCGGCGAACGGCGACGACGCCGGCGAGCCGCTGCCGCCGGCGACCGCGTCCGTCGAGCCGCCGGCGAAGCTGGATCTGAAGAAGGACAAGGGGTTGACCGTCGAGTGGGCGGATGGATCGACGTCGTACTACTCGATCGCGTACCTGCGGCGGATGTCGCCTTCGGCGGATATGCGGCAGCTCCGCGAGGAGATGGCGAAGAACCCGCTGACCGTGCTGCCGGCGGGCTCGGGCGGGAGCGGGCCACTGACCGCGACGGGGGCGGAACTGGTGGGCAACTACGCGATCAAGATCACGTTCAGCGACGGTCACGATACGGGGATCTACTCGTGGGTGTACCTGCGGGGGATTGATCCGGAGGGGAGTGGGAAGGGGTGAGGGGTGAGGACTTAGGACTTAGGGCTTCGGGATGTGTGGGGTGCGCCGGGCTTGCGTGTCGGGTACCGTCTGCGGACACGATTGCTGGTCCGACGCGATCTGCGCTCCGATTGACGTATGCCGCTTTCTCTTTCCACCCCGATCGCTGACGTGCCCGGGATCACGGAGCGGGTGGCGGCGCAGTTGCGGGAGCTGGGGCTGGTGAACCTCGGGCGGCTGCTGGCGCATCTGCCGCTGCGGCATGAGCTGATCGAGGCGGAGACATCGGTGGGGGAGCTGGTGCCCGACCGCATCGGCTGTGCGCGGGGCGAGGTTACGGCGACGCGGGTGGTGATGAAGAAGCCGCGGCCGCGGTTCGAGGCCGTGCTCATCGACGAGGGGCAGCGGCTCGACCTGGTGTGGTTCAACCAGACGTATCTGCGGGACAGGATCCGTCCGGGTCTGCGGCTGCGGGTGCAGGGGCCGGTGAAGCGCTTCGGGCCGGGCGTGCAGATGGCGAACCCCAAGTGGGACGTACTCACCGACGACGCCGATCCGCCCAGCACCAAGGCCCGCATCCGGCCGGTCTACCCCGCGAGCGAACGGGTGAAGTCGGTGGTGATCGAGAAGGCGATCGACAAGGTGCTCGATCTCGCGCTGCCCTTGGTGGAGGAGCACCTGCCCGAGCCGCTGCGGCTCGCACGCGAGCTGCCGACGCTGGCCGAGGCGTATCGGCTGATCCACCGCCCGCAGCTCGAGGGCGACGCTGAGAACGCGCTGCGGCGATTGGCGTACGACGAGCTGTTGATGCTGCAAATCGCGGTGCACCTGAAGCGTTCGCGGCTGCGGCTGGAGCTGCGGGCTCCGGCCCTCGCGGCGACACCGGAGATCGACCGGCGGATCCGCGAGCGGTTCCCGTTCGACCTGACCGCATCGCAGAACGAGGCGCTGTCGGAGATCGTGCCGGACCTCGCCAGCCAGACGCCTTCGAATCGGCTGATTCAGGGGGATGTGGGCTCCGGCAAGACGGCGGTGGCGCTCTACGCGATGCTGCTGGCGGTGGCGGCCGGGCATCAGGCGGCTCTGATGGCGCCGACGGAGCTGCTGGCCGAGCAGCATCTGGACTCGATCGAGAGGATCCTGAAGGGCTCGCGGGTGCGGATCGCGCTGCTGACGGGCTCGACGCAGAGCGAATCCCTGCTCGCTGACATCGCGGCGGGCAAGGTGGATCTCATCATCGGCACGCACGCGTTGCTTTCGGAGCAGGTGCAGTTCAAGAGCCTGGCGCTGGCGGTGATCGACGAGCAGCACCGATTCGGCGTGCACCAGCGGGCGACGTTGCGGGAGAAGGCGAGCGACGAGAAGAGCACGCCGCATGTCTTGGTGATGACCGCGACGCCGATCCCGCGGACGCTGGCGCTGACGGTCTTCGGCGATCTGGATGTGAGCGTGATCCGAGGTCTGCCCCCGGGACGCAAGCCCACGAAGACGCGCGCGGTCACCACCGATCTGCGTCCCGAGGTGTACGACTTTGTCCGCGAGCGGCTCGAGAAGGGGGAGCAGGCGTTTGTGGTGGTGCCGGCGATCGATGGGACGGACGAGCGCGGAGCTCGGAACTCGGAACTCGGAACGGAGAGCCTCGATGCGACGGATGGGGCCGGCTCGCCGCTCCGCGCTGCGAGTTCCGAACTCCGCGCTCCGGAGATCAAGTCTGTCCGTGATCTGGTGCGGGAACTTTCCGCCGGCCCTCTCGCGGGTGTGTCGGTCGCGCCGCTGCACGGGCGGATGAATCATGACGAGCGGCAGCGGACGATGGAGCAGTTCCGCGCGGGGAAGGTGCAGTGCCTGGTTGCGACCACGATCGTCGAGGTCGGCGTCGATGTGCCCAACGCGACGATCATCGTGATCGAGCAGGCGGATCGTTTCGGGCTGGCGCAGCTGCATCAGCTCCGCGGGCGTGTGGGGCGGGGGAAGAAATCGGGCGTGTGCGTGCTGGTGTCGGACCTGGCGGCGAGCAAGGCCGCGGAAGCGACGGACGCGCAGCGGCGGTTGCAACTGCTGGTGGATACGACCGACGGCTTCCGTCTGGCCGAGGGCGATTGGGAGTTGCGCGGTTCGGGCGACTTCTTCAAGGCGGCCCAGAGCGGGCGCACGCCGCTGAAGGTGGCGGATCTGTTCCGTGATCGCTCGCTGCTGGACCTGGCGCGGCGTGATGCGATGGAGTGGGTGATGCGCTCGCCGCGGCTGGATCGGCCGGAGGAGCGGCTGCTGCACCGGCGGATGATGAAGGCGTTCGGGACGACGCTGGGGCTGGTGGTGGTGGGATGAGGGGGAGGGGTGAGGACTGAGGACTGAGGACTGAGGACTGAGGTCTGAGGTCTGAGGTCTGATGCACCCGTGCGGGCTCTTGCTACCCTCCGGGTATGCCCCGACTGTGTCGCGTCAAGAACGTTGAGATTGGTGCCGGTCGTCCGCTTGCGGTGATTGCGGGGCCGTGCGTGATCGAGTCGCGGGAGATGGGGCTGGCGATCGGGCGTGTGCTGCGTGACGCGTGCCGCGAGCATGGGCTGAGCTACATCTTCAAGGCTTCGTTCGACAAGGCGAACCGGTCGAGCATCGCTTCGGCGCGGGGGCCGGGGCTGGAGACGGGGGTGGAGTGGATCGGGTCGATCGCGGCGGAGCTGGGTGTGCCGTGCACGACGGACATTCATGAGCCGGGGCAGGCGGAGGCTGCTGCGGAGCGGATCGATCTGCTGCAGATACCGGCGTTCTTGTGTCGGCAGACGGATCTGCTGGTGGCGGCGGGGCGTGCGGCGGCGAGCCGCGGGCGTGCGGTGAATGTGAAGAAGGGGCAGTTTCTGAGCCCGGGCGAGATGTCGGGCCCGGTGCGCAAGCTGACGGAGACGAGCTGCAGCAACGTGATGCTGACGGAGCGGGGCACGTTCTTTGGTTACGGGCGGCTGGTGAACGATTTCCTGGGGCTGGGCGATCTGATGGAGCTGAAGGGCAAGGGCGTGGATGCTCCGCCGCCGGTGTGCTTTGACTGCACGCACAGCACGCAGTTGCCGGGGGCGGGTGAGCAGACGGGCGGGCGGCCGGATCGGGCGCCGCTGCTGGCGAAGGCGGCGGTGGCGGCGGGCGTGCACGCGGTGTTCATCGAGTGTCACCCGGAGCCATCGAAGGCCTTGAGCGATGCGAGCACGATGCTGCCGCTGGCGGGCGTTCCCGCGCTGCTGAAGCAGTTGGCGGCGATCCGCGCTGCGGGGTGAGGGCGAGCGGCGGCAAAAAAGCGAGCACGCCGCGGATGCGGCGTGCTCGGAGACGGACTGCGATATCGGCGGACAACGATCAGCGACGGCGACGGCCGGCGAGGAGGCCGAACGCGCCGAGGGCGAGCGTGGCGGGGCCGGGGATCGTGGCGATCTCGGCGAAGCCGAAGGGGGCGGTGTCGGTCACCCAGACGTTGACGCCCTTGACCTGGAAGCCGAACTGCACGTGGCGGCCGGCCTGAGGAATGGTGAAGAGGCTGACGCTGAAGGCGCCGGGGGTGAGGGCGATCGACGACTCGTTGAAGGACGAGAAGTCGGGGGCGAAGTCGCGGATGAAGATCGTGGCGACGTGGGCCGAGGTGAACGAGTTGGAGAGCACGGTGCCCTGGAAGGTCACGGTCTGGCCGCTCAGCGAGCCGTCGCTGACCTGGCGGTAGAGGTTGGCTTCCATGATCTTGTTGCCCGAAGCGCCCGGGCCACCGGAGGGGAGGTACCAGTACGGATTCGGATCGCCGATCGTGTTGGGGGAAAGCGTGAGCTTGTTGGCGGCGTCGTTGAAGTTGGCGTTGAGATCGGGGATGCCCCACACGCCACCGAACTGGTAGTTGCCGCCGAGATCGAAGACGTTCATGTAGGCGTTCCAGCCCGCGCCGGACTGGCCGACGGTCACGGTGACGGCTTGCGACGACGCCGCAGCACCGGCGATCATGGCGACCGCCAACATTTGGACACAACGAGTTTGCATGTTTCTCTCCTTCAGAACCCTTGAGGCGCCGAAGCCGGCGCCGATCTTCGTGCACTGGCGGTGCACACGCGTGCTTCGCATCAGCCGAGACGGCGACGCTCTCCCGGCGTCGGCCGCCCGATCGCGACGCGGAACCGTCCGATCGACCCGTGCAGCGTACTTCACGACGCTCGTGATTCCTAGCGATTTCCCGTGTTCCGCGGGATGAAACTGAAGCGCCGGCTCGTGAAACAATGGACGGGGAAACGTCCGCGAATAGAGCCTCCGAGCCGTCGCGCAGAGCGGTGCCAGATCCGGAAAGTTACTTCTCGAGGCGCAGGGCGTGGATGAGGACTTCACCCTTTCTGGGGGTGCCCTGCACCTGGAGGCCGAGGTGGCGGACGGCGTTGGTGTCGACGCGGTTGTTGCCGGCCTGATTGCCGTAGCCGGTCTGCTTGTGCAGCTCGCCCAGGTCGATCCGCACGGTTTCGCGCTGGCCGGTACCGAAGAACGCCTTGGAGTTGAAGGCTTCGCCATCGGCGGGGGTGCCGACGTCGTAGCTGGGCTGGCCGGGGAAGTTGGCCCCGGCTTCGACCACGGTGAAGTTGATCATGACGTCCTTGGGCGCGGTGAGCTCGATGACGGCGGTGCTGTAGCCGTCGAGGTCGGTGGCCTCGGCGGGGCCTTTGGCGAGCTTGGTGTCGGCGGGCCCGAAGAAGTTGATGCCGACGCCCCACATCGTTCCGGCGTCGTAGCCCATGACGATGCCATCGCCCTGGCGTGAGAAGCCGGCGCCCGCGTCGGGTGCGCTCCAGGTCTCGGGCTCGCGGATCGGCTTGGCGAGCAGGTCGATGCTGGACCGGCGATTGGGATACTGGCCGGGCGAGAACGCGACCTTCTCGGGGTCGGGGATCTTGGTCGGAGCCGTCTTTGTGATCGATGCGCGGAGCGACGGCATCTTGGTGTTGGTCGCCTTCATCGCGCCCAGCAGCTCGGGGTAGGGCTTGTTGTGGATATCGACGATGCCGTAGTTGGAGTCCTCACCGTCGAAGCGGCCCTGGGGCGACTGATCGGAGAATTCGAACCAGTGCATGCCGACGACCATGGGCCACGACATGGCGTCTTCGACCATGCCGCTGTACGCGGCGGCGCGATCGGCCTGGGTTGCGAGGACGGGTCCGGCGCCGCGGGTGTTGGGGTTGCCGCTCTGGTTCTCTTTGGCGCGGAAGGACCACTCGGTGATCATGATGGGGCGCTTGGTGAGCATCCAGAACTTGGCGAGCTGGGCGACGTTGGCGCGGGGCTTGTGCTCGTAGAAGTTGACGCTCATGACGTCGGTGGCCTTGCCGCAGGCCTCGATGACGCTGTCGGGGGCGTCGCCGGCGAAGCGGACGCCGAGGATGAGCATGTCGGGCAGTTCCTTGCGCACGACGGGTGTCGCGCGCTCGAAGAACTTCTTGGCGACCATGGCGGTGAACGCGGTGCGGTCGTCGAGGGCGGCGGGCTCGGAGACGCCGCGGAGATAGGCCGCGTCGAGCGCGTCCCAGGACTTCAGGGGCTTGGCGTAGGCAGTGGAGATGGCGTCGGTGGTCTTGTGGCGCTCGCGGAGGAACTCGACGGCGGCCTTCTTCGCGACGCCGGCGGTGTCGCGCTCGAGAGCGACGTCGAGCAGCGTGTAGGTCGGGATCTTGTCCCAGCCGGACTTGCCGAACCACGCGGCCTCGTTGTCGAGGAAGACGCCGATGGTGTTGGCGCGATCGGTGACGCCCTCCATCGCCTTGCGGGTGTTCTCGAGCACGGTCTTTTCGAAGTCCGGCGCGAGGGCGAGCAGCGGGCGATCCGGCTCGTGGGCGGCGATGTACAGAATGTGGGTGCGGTAGAGCGGGGCCTTGGCGTCGGTCGGGACCTTCAGGCTGCTCCAGCAGCCGAGGGTGTTGAAGCCGTGATCGGTGAGCAGCTTGGCGACCGAGGCGCCCCAGGCGCCGACGTCGCCGTTGAACTGGCGTCGTGCCGCGTCGTAGTAGTCCGTGCCGGGCCTGGGCTGGAAGGGCTCGGGCGAGACGTTGTTGACGGCCAACGAGACAAAGCGTTCGCCGGAGGGCGCGATGTAGGACCAGACGCCCTTGTCATCGGGCTCGATGCGGAAGCGCGGTGCGGCGAAGGCGTGCGAGCCAAGAACGGCGGCGAAGCAGGCGATGGCGGGGAGGGTGCGCATGGCGGTTCTCTAGAAGCGCGGGACGTGGAACTGGGAACTGGGAGCTGGGAGCGTGGAGCTCCGATCCGATCACAACGATGACAAGAAAGACAGCACGAGCGAGTTCGCTTCGATCGTCGTTGCCGGCGGGATTGCTTCGCACGCGCGCCGTCGCGCCTCGTCTCCCCGCTTGCGGGGAGAGCACCACTTCGCCGCAGGCGAAGCAGGTGAGGGGGTTGCGGGTCGCTCGTTGCAGAGGTGTCCGGCCGTCCAAGACCCCTCCCCGGTCTCGCTGCGCTCGACCACCCCTCCCCGCTTCGCGGAGCGGGGAGGCGCGACGGCGGCGATCGGAGGGAGCTTCATGCGTGGCACGCTCCGGCGTGTTTATGGGCAGGTGAGTTCGTTGTACGCGTCGGCGAAGATCACGAAGTCGGCGTCATCGACGATGCCGTCGTTGTTGAAGTCCGCCGGGCAGGGGGTGCCGCAGACCAGTTCGTTGTACGCGTCGGCGAAGAGGACGAAGTCGGAATCATCGACGGCGAAATCGGGCGCGAGGTCGGGGGGGCACTGGACTTCGCGGATATCGAGGTCATCGACGCGGATGGAGCCGCCAGCGTTGTTGTTCTGGAGGAAGATGGCGACGATGCGGGCCCGGGCGGTGCCGGGGGGCGCGATGCCGCGGACTTCGCTCTGGACCCAGGTGTTGGCGGGCGTGGTGGAATCGATGCTGGGGAAGGTCTCGAAGGAGATCAGCTGTCCCTGGGCGTTGCGCCACTCGATGTTGAGGGCGGCGAAGTTGGGGCTGGCGATCTTGTCGCCGCTGGGCGTGTACCACCAGGCCTGGGCGCGGTAGCGCTTGCCGGGCGTGGCGTTCATGTCCTGGTAGATGCCGCTGTTGTTGGCTCCGCCGTTGAAGTTGCCGAAGATCTTGGCGGATGATGATCCGGAGCGGCCGAGCGTGCCGTCGTAGAAGGCGTTGCCCCAGTTGCCCCAGCCGTAGAGACCGGCGTTGGCGTTGGGTCCCATGGACTCGAGGCTTGCGTTCTGGATGATGGGCTGGTAGACGCGGACCCAATCGACGCGCATCCACTGCGGGAAGACGGTGGAGGCGTCGGGGAAGCCGGGCCAGTCGCCGCCGACGGCGGTGTTGAGGATGATGTAGAAGGGCGTCTGCGGGATGCCCTGATTGTGCGTGGCGCGGCGGACGCCGTTGACGTAGAAGTCGAGGCGGTTGGAGTGCCACTCGACGGCGAAGGTGTTGTAGGTGGTGGTGAAGTTGGGGCCGGTGTAGCCGGTGGTGCGATAGGTCCAGGTGCTGGGATAGACGCCCCAGTGGTTGCTCATGTAGACCCGGGTCGGGTCGTGTCCGAGCAGTTCCATGATGTCGATCTCGGGGGGCCAGCTGCCCGACTGGGGGAGCATCCAGAAGGCGGGCCAGATGCCCTGTGTTCCGGGCAGGCGCATGCGGGCCTCGATGCGTCCGAAGGTCTGGGAGAACTTGTTTCGGGTTTCGATGAGGCCGGAGGTGTAGGGGCGGCCGCCCTGCCAGAGCCGCTCGGCCTTGATGAGCATGTTGCCGCCGGCGATGAAGACGTTGTTGGGGCTGTAGTACTGCTGCTCGTTGTTTTTGACGAGGGCCGCGTCTTCGGCCCGCCACTTGGTGGTATCGAGCGTCGGACCGTTGAACTCGTCGGACCAGACGAGGTTCCAGCCCGGGAGTTCCTGGGCCAGCGCCAGAGGCGACAGCGCGAGCACGCCCGAGGTCAACAGCAACGTGGCGGCGGAGCGGGTGATCTTCACAGCGTGGTTCCCTTGCGCGAGGCGACCTTGGCTTCTACCAGATGCTTCGCATGGCCGTTGCCGTTCGATGCGGCGAGCACGGCTTCACGGGTCGGAATCACCACCGCCGCCTCCTTGGGTGCGTCCAGCGTCAGATACGGCGCGGTATCGGAAAGATGGTCGCCGTTGGTGCGGATCACCTCCGCGTACCAGTACGCTGAATCCTTCAGCGTCCGCTTCTGTGTGACGTAATCGACATGGATGAGCCCGAAGCGTTCCTTGTACCCCTCGGCCCACTCGAAGTTGTCCATGATGGACCAGTGGAAGTACCCGTGCACCGGCACGCCGTCGGCCGAAGCGCGGGCGAGCTCGAGCAGGTACTGGCGGGTGAAGTCGATCCGGTGTCCGTCGTGCACGCGGCCGTCGCTCTGCACCCAGTCGGTGCCGGCCATGCCGTTCTCGGTGATGACGATCGGCAGCTTGTAGCGCTCGTGATGGAAGCGAGGGCCCCAGTACAGGCTCTTGGGCGCGACGGGCCAGCGCATGGTCGTGAGCGCGTGTCCGGGCGGGAAGGGCACGTTCTCCGGCTGCCCGTTCGCGCCGCGCTTGATCTGCGTGCCCTGGTAAATGTTCAGCCCGTAGAAGTCGAGCGGCTGCTTGATGATGTCCATGTCCTTCGGGTCGAACTTGGGCATGTCGCCGGCGAAGTGACGCAGACCTTCCTCGGGGTAGTGGCCCAGAATCGCGGGGTCACCGAACCAGTTGTTGCTCCAGAAGTGCTTGCCGTTGAACGAGAAGCTGGCCGTGCGTGCGGCGTCGATGTTCTCCGGCGTTTCGTCGATCGGGTAATCGACGCGGCCGACCGGGGCCCAGCCGATGATCGGCTTCTTCTTGGCCCGGGTGCGGATGATCTGTGCCGCACGACCGTGCATGAGCAGGCAGTTGTGGGCCGCGAGAAGCTGTTCGGGGAACGAGAGCCGGAGCGCCGGTGCGTGCTTGGCGTCGCCGTAGCCCAGCGAGATGAAGACCTGCGGCTCGTTGATGGTGATCCAGTGGGTGACGCGATCGCTGAGGCGATCGACCACGGCGGCGGAGTAGTCCGCGAACCACTGCGCGAAGTCGCGGTTCAGCAGCCCGCCACGCTCGAAGAGCATCTGCGGCATGTCCCAGTGGTACAGCGTGATCCACGGCTCGATGCCCGAGGCCAACAGCGTGTCCACCAGACGGTCATAGAAGCCCAGGCCCTTCTCGTTCACGGGTCCGACACCGGTCGGCATGACACGAGGCCAAGCGATGCTGAGGCGATACGCCTTCAGCCCGATGCGCTTCATGAGGCCGACGTCCTCGCGGTAGCGGTTGTAGTGATCGCAGGCGACCGCGCCGGTCTCGGCGTTGTGGATCGCCCCCTGGCGACGGCAGAGCGCATCCCAGATGGAGTCGAGACGACCGTCCTGGGTCGCCGCGCCCTCGATCTGATAGGAGCTCGAACCGGCTCCCCACACGAATCCTTCGCGGAACATAGGTCCTCCTTCGAGCGGTGCGGGCACCGCGGGAATGCGATCGCAAAATCTCAAATCTCAAATCTCAAATCTCAGATCTCAAACTCTCAAACTCGCGAACCGATATCCGACTCACCCCTCACACCTCACCCCTTCTGACTTCCGGTCACCCCTTCACCGCTCCGGCCGCGAGGCCCGAGACAAAGTCCTTCTGCATCAGCAGGAACAGGATCATTACCGGCAGGATGGACACCACCGTGCCGGCCATTTGCAGACCGTAGTCGCTGTAGTAGCCGCGCTTGAGCTCGGCGACGGCGACCGAGAGCGGGAACTTGTCGGGGCTCTGCAGCACGACCTGCGGCCCGATGAAGTTGTTCCAGACGCCCAGGAACGTGATCATCAGGAACGTGCCGATCATCGGGCGCACGAGGGGCAGCACGACGACCATGAAGGTGCGCCACTCGCCGGCGCCGTCGATGCGGGCGGCCTCGAGCAGGTCGGTGGGCACGCCGCTGAGCACGGCCTGGCGGAAGAGGAAGACGCCGAAGGCGGGCGCGATCGCGGGCAGGATGAGCCCGGCGAACGAATCGAGCAGCCCGAGGTTGTAGAGCAGTTGGTATCCGGGCGCGAGCAAGAGCGGGCCGGGGATGAGCACCGCGGCGAGCACGAGCGCGGTGCAGAAGCCGCGGCCCTTGAAGTTGAAGCGGGCCAGCGCGTACCCGCCCATCGCGCAGCAGAGCGTGGCCAGCACGCCGGTGACCGACGAGAGGAAGATCGAGTTGATGAGCCCGCGGCCGAAGTCGACTTCAACGAAGAGCCGCTGGTACGCGTCGAACGTCAGGCGGCTCCAATCGACCGCCCACGAGCCTTCACGCATCGGCAGGAACGTGGAGCGGAAGAACTCCTCGTTGCTCTTGAAGCTCGCGGCGACAAGCCACAGGAACGGGATAAACGTGATCAGCACCGCCAGCAGCAGGAGCGAGCGGGTGAAGAGCCAGGCGGTGATGCGAGTGAAGCGGAGGTTCACGCGGCGGCCTCCTCGCCGCGGGCGAGCAGCCGCTGCACCATCGTGCAGCCGACGAGGATGACGGCGAGCGCCCAGCCGATGGCGGTGGCGTAGCCGAGGTCACCGACCTCGAAGCCGTTCTGGAAGAGATAGAGCACGATGGTCAGTGCGCGGTTGTCGGGGCCGGCGGAGCTGCTGAACATGATGTACGGCAGCTCAAAGAGCTGGAAGCTACCGATCACGCTCATCAGCACCACGAAGCCGGCGACGGGGCGGATGGCGGGAACGGTGACGTTCCAGAAGCGGCTGACCGGTCCTGCACCGTCCACGATCGCGGCCTCGACGAGGTCCTTGCGGACGTTCTGCAGCGCGGCGGCGAAGAAGGTCATGTTGAAGCCGACGTACATCCACAGGCTGGCGACGATCAGGCCCAGCATCACGTGCTGCTGCAGCCAGCCGAAGTCCAGGTCCCACTCGATGCCGACGATGCCGAGTGTGCCGTGGAGAAGTTGATTCAGAAGTCCCGTGCGTTTCTCGAAGATGAGCCCGAACATCATGGCCGCAAAGACGACACCGACCATCGACGGCGAGAAGAGCACCAGCCGCAGCCACGAGCGGCCGCGGAGATTGGGTGATTCGAGCAGCAACGCCAGCCCGAGCGCCAGCGGCAACTGGATGAAGATCGAGCCGAGGGTGTAGACGAGCGTGTTGGAGCAGGCCTTCCAGAAGAGCGGGTCGCGGAAGAGCGCGATGAAGTTGTTCGCGCCCACGAACCGCGTCGCGCCCGGGCCGAAGGTCGTCTGCGTCGACAGCAGCACCGCCTGGATCAGCGGATAGACCGTGAAGACGCCGAAGCAGATCAGGAACGGCGAGAGGAACAGCCACGGGGCGAGCGGGCTGCGGGCGGAGGAAGCGGGCATGGCAGCGGCCTTCGCGCTCATGCGCCGCCTCCGACCTTCATGTCCGACTGGGGATCGCGCGACTCGTCTCCGCGCTGGCGGGGAGAGGACCGCTTCGCCGCAGGCGAAGCAGGTGAGGGGACTGCGGCTACCTGGTCGTCCTGCGTTCCGGGAGACCAAGACCCCTCCCCGGTCTCGCTGCGCTCGACCAACCCTCCCCGCTCCGCGGGGCGGGGGGGCGCGAAGGCGCCGGGCTGGAGCGGCGTCGCGGTTACCGCTGCGTCGGGCTCGGCGATGAACACGTTCCGCGCGATCTGGTCGGCGACCTGCGCGTGGGCCTTCTTCAAGAGCGCCCGGGCGCGGTCCTTGAGCGCCGCGTAGTCGTACACCTTGTCGCGCCGGGCGTCTTCGGCGAGCCGCACCAGCGCATCGGCCACGCGGTTCATCGCCAGCGTGTTGTACGGCGAACTGTTGCGGTGGGGGACATCGGGCGCGAGATTGATGTACAGGCGGCCGGTCGGCTGGCTCGAGAAGTACGCGTTGGGCTCATCGAAGAGCGGGCTGGACCAGTGCTTCTTCACCGGTGTGACGATGCCGCCCTGGCGGTACAGGATCTCGGTGAACTCCTGCGAGAGGTAGAGCTCCTTCGCGAACTTCCAGAGTTCTTCGAACTGCTCGGGCGTCTTGGCCGCGGTCTTGGGGATGCCCAGCATCGTGCCGCCCCAGACGCTGGTCCGACGGCCGCCCTTCTGCCACGCCGGCAGCGGCATGAGCTTCATCTTGCCGGACAAACTCGGGATCTCGTGCTTCCAGATGTCGCCCATCCAGTCGGGGAAGAAGCTGGCGACCACGAAGCCGTCGGCCTTCAGGCGATTGCCCGCGGCGGAAAAGTTCGGCGCATCGGCGGCGATGCGGTTCGGACCGGCGATCCAGGTCACGATGGTCGCGAGCACGTGGGCGTTGATGTCGGAATCAACCGTGAGGCGATTGGACTCATCGAAGAACCCGCCGCCGGCCTGGGCGAGCAGGAGCTCGAGGTGGTCGTTGTGGGTCTCCCACATGTTGAGGGCGAAGCGATCGGGCTCGCCGTCGTTGTTCGCGTCCACCTGCAGCTTCGAGAACGCGCGGGCGAAGTCGTCCCACGTCTCGATCTTGGAAACGTCAATGCCCGCCGCCTCGACCAAGTCGGCGCGATAGCCGAGCATGACCGGGTGGACATCGTGCGGCAGACCAAAGACGCGCCCGCGGCTGGTCCAGGGGCTGAAG
>ERZ1066127.831-NODE-831-length-13827-cov-11.942347_pt1 | contig 13827 bp, 13 predicted proteins | sample MGYA00382774_ERZ1066127 | MGnify/ENA primary metagenome ERZ1066127 (study PRJEB33369, sample SAMEA5778357) | biofilm metagenome | biome: Industrial cooling water; feature: Water cooling tower basin; material: Biofilm | place: United Arab Emirates | collected... | reverse complement strand
CGGGTTTCGGAGCACAAAACTGTCAACCAGCACTGAACTTGAATAGAAGCACAAAATTCCAAGTTTGCACATCACCCCGCCTGACGCAAAATCCGTGTTATGTGCTGTTATTCTATTTCCCATTTATAATTGCTTCAATTTTTTCAAGTTGTCCGTCAATGATAACAAATTTGTCTGGGTCGGGATAATTTTTACTGCTTATTAAGTCCCATTTCTGTTGTCCTGTTATTTTTCTCTTTGGTTGAATTTTCTTCCCATAATTATATGTTTCCATCAAAACAACTTCGCCTTTTTGCCCATTACATATGGCTATTTCAAAATTGTCTGACGGAAAGTTTTTTGTTGGATAAAAGTCCTGTCCGCCAAAAGAAAGTATTTTGTTGTCACTAATTTGAAACAAGTAATATACTCCTTCGTCTTCAACTTCTGATAATTCAATATAATCTGTCGCAAAAACATTTATTGATTTTACTTTATTAGTCGAAAAAACGAAATCAATATTTTCTCGCACTTTCTTCTGTTTTAAGTAAGTCTCTAAAAAAATCCATACACCAATCAATATGTAAATCATCACTGTCCCAATTAATAAGTATAGTTCGGTAGTTGTGTTAAGTCTTAAGTAAAAATAAGTCCCAACAACTATTGCAATCAGTGTCCAACCAACAAGAAATTTGATTTGAAATGATTTTCGCTTGTCAAGTCGTTTTAAATCTTGTTTTAGAGATTTGATTTCTTTGTCAGATAAAGGTCTTTCTGTTTGCACTGTGTCGTCAATTATAATAGCACATAACTTGTTTTTATCCGCTACAAACCAGCGCCTATACACCCAAATATGAAGCAAAAGCGAAGGTTTGATGCTGAAAGCAAGTTACGCGAAAAAATGGATCAGGCGCCATTGTCCTATATTATATTTTCGAACCGAGCAGATGGCCTTTCATGAACGGCTCGAGGAAGTTTGGTTGCAGACGTAAGGGGTTCAGGGCTGCATGGGCAATTGCAAGCCTTCGATGATTTGGGCCATTTGTCGCGTTTCTTCGGGCTGCATGCCGTACCAAATTTCTTCGCCACTGCGGGTGCGGAGGTAGAGGTAAGGGCCGGCTTGTTGGCGCACGTACAGCCGCACCGAACGCTCGTCGCGGGTTTTGAAAACGCCTTTGTACAAGCCTTTCACCGCATAACCATAGGTTTTGAAGCGGGTTTTGGGCAGGCTGTCGGTGAGGTTCCACGCGGCCAAATCGGCATGCGGTATGGTGATGCCAAACGAACCCTCGATATGAATTTCATGTGGACCAATCACCATCCGGCTTTCTTTTTCTTCGTAAAAACCCATGAAGGTGATGCCGGCACCCATCAGCAACAATACAAAAGCAGCCAGCTTGTTGAGCGTTTTGGAACTAGGGCTGAAGCGGGCGCTTTGCCAAATAAAAATGGCCAAGCCAGCCAGCAACAAACCCACTGGTGCCGTTTGCCACGAAGGCGGGAGGTAGTATTCGGTATAAGCCGATACGGCTACAAAAAGGGCCGCCAACACCACCATCCAACGCCGCAAAAACCGCAGGTAGGCCTTCAGGGGAAAGTTTGCCTGTGTGGCTGCATCCAATTCGCGGTAGCCCGACAGCAGCATACCGGCATTTTTCTCATTCACTGCAAAAGCCGCCAACACCAAAACGGCAGCAATAAAAAGGGCTACGTACAACATAGCCCTAAATTAACAATGAATCGCTTGTTCTCCAAAAAGCAGTGATTGAGCGAAGTCGACGCAGCTCGTTTGCCTCTTTGCTCGTTTCCATGAAGCCATGTGGCCCGCTGAAAGCCAAAAGCCAACAGCCGACCGCCTCGCTTCTAGCGCAAGCTACCCAGCGCCGCCTCGTAGTTCGGCTCTTGCCCAATTTCGGGTACCTGTTCGCTGTACACCACCGTGCCCGCCTCGTCAAGCACCACCACAGCACGACTCAACAAACCAGCAAACTTGCTGTCGGTGATTTCTACGCCATAGGCTTTGCCAAAATCGTGGTTTTTATATTCAGCAGCCGATTGTACATTTTCGATGCCTTCGGCTGCGCAAAAACGCTTGTGAGCGAAGGGGAGGTCGCGACTCACATTCAATACCGTGGCATTGTTGAGCGCAGCAGCCTCCTGGTTGAACCTGCGTACCGAAGCCGCACAAACGCCGGTATCGATGCTGGGGAAGATGTTGAGCACCAAACGCTTGCCTGCGAAATCGCTCAAACGCACATCGCTTAAATCGCTGCCAGTGAGGTGAAAATCAGGCGCTTTGCTGCCAGTAGCTGGTAAATTGCCGTTGGTATGAATCGGATTGCCTCCGAGGGTAATGGTTGCCATAGTATTTGTTTTGAGATGGGGTAACAAAGTAAAAGCCCGAATGGTTGTATTGCAAGTCAAATTCGCAGCGGCCGGCAAATGTCCTATCTTTGCGCGGCTTTGAAATGCCAACTTGGCAGCATTGGCCCATCTGGCAAAACCTTTGAGCCATTGCCGAAAAAAGAAAAGAGCGACATGAGTAGCGAAAAAGAAACCACGATGCCCGAAAATGAACAGCCACAAGCTGAAAGCACTGCCGAAACGACAGCCCACGCTGCCGAAAATGTGACAGAAGCGGAGACCGCTGCCCCCGAGGCAGATGAAACCGAAAAATTGCGTGGCGAGCTCGAAGAGATGCAGCAAAAATACCTCTATCTCTTATCAGAATTTGAAAATTACAAGCGCCGCACGGCCAAAGAACGTTTAGACCTGTTCAAAAATGCCAGCAAAGACCTTTTGGTGGAGTTGTTGCCGGTGCTCGACGATTTTGAGCGTGGCCTCCAGGCCATGGAAGTGAGCACCGACGTGGCTTCGGTAAAAACCGGGGTCGATTTGGTGTACAATAAATTCAAAGGCATCCTTTCAAACAAAGGTTTACAGCCGATGAATGCTGCTGGGACCGATTTCGATCCTGAACTGCACGAAGCCATTTCACAGGCACCCGCAGCCAGCGAAGCCGATAAAAATAAAATCATTGCCGAGGTCGAAAAAGGCTACAAGCTCAACGAGCAGGTAGTGCGTTACGCCAAGGTAATTGTAGGGGTGTAAAATGAGCAAAAGAGACTATTACGAAGTGCTGGGCGTGGCCCGCAATGCTTCCGACGATGAAATCAAAAAGGCCTACCGCAAGGCGGCCATCAAGTACCACCCCGATAAAAATCCGGGCGACGCAGCTGCCGAAGAGAAATTCAAGGAAGCAGCCGAAGCCTACGAGGTACTGAGCAATGCCGACAAACGTGCGCGTTACGACCGTTTTGGCCACCAAGGCGTGAACAACGGTCCTGGCGGGGGCGGCGGCTTCAGCATGGACGATATCTTCAGTCAGTTTGGCGATATTTTCGGCGATGGTTCGCCCTTCGAAAGCTTCTTTGGTGGAGGCCGTGGCGGAGGCGGCGGTGCCAGGGCCCGTGCCAACCGCGGTACCAACCTGCGCATCCGCGTCAAACTCACCCTCGAGGAAATTGCCAATGGCGTAGAGAAAAAAATCAAGGTGACCAAGGCCGTAGCAGCCGAGGGGGTGACCTACAAAAGCTGTCCTACCTGTAACGGGACCGGCCAGGTTAGCCGCATTACCAATACCATTTTGGGCCAAATGCGCACCACCAGCACCTGTCCGCATTGCGAAGGTTCGGGACAAATCGTTGATCGCCGTCCTGCCGGTGTCGATCCCGACGGACTCACCCGCAAGGAGGAGGTTATCAGCATCAACATTCCCGCCGGGGTAGCCGAGGGCATGCAGCTAACCGTTTCGGGCAAGGGAAATGCTGGTCGCAATGGCGGTCCGGCCGGCGACCTCATTGTGTTGGTGGAGGAGGAGGAACATCCGCACTTCCGCCGCGATGGCAACAACATCATGCACGACCTCGACATCAGCATAGCCGATGCCGCTTTGGGTGCACAAATCGATGTGCCAACGCTCGATGGCAAGGCCCGCATCAAACTCGACCCAGGTACGCAGCCCGGCAAATTGCTGCGCCTCAAAGGCAAAGGTTTGCCCAGCGTGAACAGTTACGGCCGCGGCGATTTGATCATCTACGTAAATGTTTACGTGCCTACCCGCCTCAGCCGCGAAGAACGCGAGCAGATGGAAGCCTTCAGGCAGTCGCCCAATTTCCAGCCTGGTGCCGACAATGCCAAGAAGTCGAATTGGTACGATCGGATGCGCGATTTTTTCAGTGAATAGCAAAAGGCTGCCCGCGGGCAGCCTTTTGCATTTTGAAGGTCCTGTAGGGACCAAATCTGGGTAGCCCCCGAGTAATCGGGGGCGTTTTTTATTTCCCGAAGCGCTCAAATGCTGCCCTGTCAAGCGCCTCCCGGTGATCGGGGTGGGCAATGCTGATGAGGGCCTTGGCGCGCTGCAGCAGGTTTTTGCCGTACAAATCAACAGCGCCCCATTCGGTGGCAATGTAGTGCACGTGGGCGCGGGTGGTTACCACACCAGCACCTTCTTTGAGAACGGGTACAATCTTGCTCAGCCCTTTGTTGGTTTGCGAGGGCAGGGCAATGATGGGTTTGCCGCCTTCTGAAAGCGAGGCACCACGGATGAAGTCCATCTGACCGCCTACACCTGAGTACATTTTGGTGCCAATGGAGTCGGCACACACCTGCCCGGTAAGGTCTATTTCCACGGCCGAGTTGATGGCGGTTACCTTGGGGTTGCGGCGAATGACGGCGGTATCGTTTACATACTGCACATCGAGCATCATGAGCTGGGGATTGTCGTTCATGAAGTCGTAGAGTTTTTGGGTACCCATGGCAAAGGTGCTGACGATTTTACCGGGGTGGATGCGCTTGTTGGCCCCGTTTACCACGCCTTTTTCGATGAGCGGTAGAACCCCATCGCTGAACATTTCGGTGTGGATGCCCAGGTTTTTGTGGTTGCCCAAAAAGCTCAAGGCCGCATTGGGAATGCCGCCGATGCCCATTTGCAGGGTGGCACCGTCTTCAACCAAGCCGGCTACGTGTCGGCCAATGGCGGTTTCAATTTCGTCGGGTGCACCCAAATCGTGGGCGGGTAGGGGCTCATCTACTTCGATGCAAGCGGCAAATTTGCTCACATGGATGAGGCCGTCGCCGTGGGTGCGGGGCATTTGTTTGTTGATTTGCGCAATCACCACGCGGGCTTTTTCAACTGCGGCAGGACCGGCATCTACCGAGGTGCCCATGGAGCAGAAGCCGTGGCGATCGGGTGGCGATACCTGCAGCATCACCACGTCTACCGGCAAGATGTTGCGGCGGAAGAGGAGGGGAATTTCGCTCAGAAAGACTGGGATGTACTGTGCATGACCGGTTTGCACGGCATGGCGGATGTTGGCACCAATAAAAAAGGCGCTCACATGAAAGCTTTCGGCATATTCAGGCTCGGCATAGGTGGCTTTGCCTTCGGTGTGCAGGTGGTAGAGCTCCACATTGCGCAATTCGGCAGCACGGGCAGTGAGGGCGTTCACCAAATGCTGGGGAGTGGCTACGGCGCCGTGAATAAAAATATGGTCGTTCGATTGGACGAGTTTTACCGCCTCGGCGGCTGAAGAAACGAGATGCATGGTATTTGCGGTTTGTGAGAGCAAAAATAGATAAAAATGTCCGATATTTATCAGTGAACCGGTGAAAATGTTTTCGTGAAGTATTTCGAACTTTCTAAAACATTAAGTCGTGTGCCATTTACTTTGGATTTTTTCAACAAATACGGCACTCGTCCATTTAGCCGCGAAGTAAATCTGAACGGCCAATTAAAATGAGTAATTCTTGTGCCGAACGATGATCTCCATCCTGGTCGGCCAATTCCAAAAACAATCTAGCTTTACTTAGGTCCTGCTTAACTACTTCACCTTCTAAGTAAATTCTTCCAATCAGGTAGTTCGCCTCGTCCATTTCATAAGGGGTATTTTTTTCTTTATCTAGTGACTCAAGAATTTCAAGAGCTTTCTTTCTGTTTTTACTAACCCCAATTCCATAATAATAGCTTTGAGCAATGATCAAATCTTGAATTTCATTCTGTACTTCTTGTGCCTCCATGTAGTGGGCAAAAGCTTTCTCAAATTGTTGCATATTCCTGAATTCTAGGCCTAAACAAAAAGCAGCTCTTTTAGAACCTTCTTGATAACATCTCTCATATAGCTTCATGCCCAAATCGACATTTGGTTCGCAAACTTCGTTTCGATAATCAGTTAAATAATCCGCGTATTGTTCTGCTGCTTCCAAGCTGCCCAGTTCAAATGCCTTTATAGTCCATTGAAATGAAGCTTTCTTGTCTACCTGAACAATTTCTTCCCCATCTTTTTCAACACCTTCTCTTAGCCAAAATGCTACTTCGTTCATTGCTGCGACATCCCCATTTTCAGCCTGTATGAGGAGTTCATTCCATACTACTGTTGATTCTATTTCCATATGTCAGTTAATCATTATCAAGCGTTAAAAGGCGTTTATGATATAGTGTTGAATTCGTTTTGAGAGTTACGAACCATTGCTCTAATCAGCTAGAGAATCAGTTTCAAAAAGCTCGTTTAGTTTCTGCTGTAAAATTTTCTTGTCGGGAAGCTGTGTTTTGTATTCCGAAACCATCGTTGGCGAAAGGCTCCTACTTAAGGCATATTCTACAACTTCGCTGTCTTTGTCTTTACATAGCAAAATGCCAATACTTGGATTTTCATTTGGTCTTTTTACATCCCTGTCTAATGCTTCCAAATAAAAATTGAGCTGTCCGAGTTGCTCGGGTCTGAATTTATCTGCTTTAAGCTCGAGCGCAACCAAACACTGAAGTCCACGGTGGTAGAAGAGCAAGTCGATGTAAAAGTCACTATTGCCTACTTGCAGTTTATATTCTTCACCGAGAAATAGAAAATCTTTCCCGAGTTCGAGTATGAAGTCTTTCAATTGCTTCATAAGTCCGCGCTGTAGGTCATTTTCGCTATGCGTCTCTGGCAAATGCAAGAACTCGAATACGTAGCTGTCTTTGAAGGTGTTTGCTAGTTCATCATTAATTTGTCTCAACGCTGTTGAGACTTTTGTATTCCCCAACATGGTACGCTCGTAAAGGCTGCTGGATATTTGTCTTTCTAGCTCTCTAAAGCTGTAGTTTTCAGCCTTGGCGCGTTGTAGGTAAAAAGTCCTTTCTTCTGAAGTTTTGCATCTTGAAAATATTGCCAGATTATGCGACCAACTAATTTCCCTCACCATTGGTGAGAGTTCTGGAAAATCGCGATAAGTCTCGTAAAACTGCTTCATTCGCCATAAATTCTTGTTTGAGAACCCTTTTAAATCGGGCTCCTGCATTTGAATGAATTTGGCCAATTCGGTCACCACCGCATCGCCCCATTCCGCTTTTTCTAATTTCTGACTGATGTAGGCACCAATATTCCAGTAGAGGTTTATCAGCTCGGCATTCACCGCTTTGATGGCATTGGTGCGAGCCTGCTTAATAAGCTGAATAATATCGGTGAAGCGATTGTGCATGATCAGTGGTAGTGTATCACGAATTTAAATAATTTCAAACACAATACATGCCCCATGGCTTTTTCTGTGCATGTTGTTGAATTTCTCTAAATTGCTTCAAAAAAATCATGTGGTGGATCCTTGGTTTGGTGGCTGTTTTGGCCTTGCCCGTGCGGCCCGATGTGCCGGTTGATGAGCTGCTGGAGCGTTACGCCCCTGCACCCTCGCAATTCAGGGAGGTGTGGGGCATGGAGGTGCATTACCGCGATCAGGGACAAGGGCTGCCGGTGATTTTGCTGCACGGCATGGGCAGCAGCCTGCACACTTGGGAGGGATGGACCAGTGCGATGCTGCAAGCCGGTGGCTACAGGGTCATTTCGGTCGACATGCCGGGCTGGGGCCTCACCGGTCCCGACCCCCAAAAGCGCTACCGCATCGAAGATCAGGTGGCCTTTTTGGATGCACTCGCCGACAGTCTCGGTTTGCAGCGTTTTGTGATTGGTGGCAACAGCATGGGTGGCTGGTTCAGCTGGAATTATGCCTTGGCCCACCGCGACAGGGTGGCCGGACTCATCTTGGTAGATGCAGCTGGCTTGCCACAGCCATCATCGAGCAGCGAAAAATCGCCATCGAGCAAACGCCCGGCCATCCTCCAACTCAACAACGGCGTGCCCGGCAAAAACTACCTGCGTCAGGCTACCCCGCGTTTCATCTACAAAAACATTGTAAAGCAAGTGTATGCAAACGACGAGCTCGTTACGCGTGACCTCGTGAGCCGTTACTATTTGCTCATGCGGCGCGAAGGCAACCGCCAAGCCTTTTTAGACCGTGCCTCGCAGCGACCGAAAGGCATGGGCAAGCATGCAGCATTGCGTACGCTAAAGGTCCCCACGCTCATTCTTTGGGGAAGTCAAGATCCATGGATACCCCTGAGCCATGGTCGGCAGTTTCAGGAACTCATACCCGGCTCGGTGTTGGTTGAATTCGCGCACTTGAGCCATGTGCCCATGGAAGAAGACCCGGCTAACACGGTGGTGCCGGTGCTGGGCTTTTTGGGTGGTTTGAAGTAAGCGCTGGATTTACGGCTCAAATGGCTGCCATTTGTGGCTCAATGTGACTTGATTTTGAGCTTGAATGGTTCGTTTCTCGAGCTCAAAATGTTTGTTTTCGATATTTGATTTGAAACTGGAATCTTTTTTCTAAATTCGAAGTTTAAACATTGAAAATGAACCGCCGGGAGTTTTTTGCTGCACTGGCCATTTTGCCCTTAACAGGAAAAGCCATGAAGTTGAACGATTTGAATACCCTTACCGCCGATTGGAAAGGGGAGGCCCGCATGCCCGTGCTTTTTTTGGGGCATGGCAGTCCCATGAACGCCATCGAAGAAAATGCCTTTGTACAAGGCTTCCGCAAAACGGCCAAGCAGCTGCCCAAGCCCCGTGCCATTGTGTGTATTTCGGCGCATTGGGAGACACGCGGCACCAAGGTTACCGCCATGGAGCAACCGCGCACCATCCACGATTTTGGCGGCTTCCCGAAAGCGCTGTTTGAGGTGCAATATCCCGCGCCGGGGAGTCCGGCCTTGGCCAAAGAAACCGCCGCCCTGGCCAAAAGCACTACCATCGAACTCGATGAGCATTGGGGACTCGACCACGGCGCCTGGAGCGTAATCAAACACCTCTTTCCGGCAGCCGACGTACCGGTGATTCAGCTGAGCCTCGACCGCAACCTGTCGCCCGCAGCGCACTACCGCTTGGCTAGCGAATTGGCCGCTTTGCGCGAGCGTGGCGTGCTGGTGGTAGGCAGCGGCAATATGGTGCACAACCTGCGGATGGTGGCCTGGGACAAACTCCAGGTGCCCGGCTACGGCTACGACTGGGCCATAGAAGCCAACGAAAGCATGAAAAAACACCTCCGCAGTGGCAATCACCAGGCGCTTATCGACTTCAACAAACAAGGTCAGGCCTGGAACCTGGCCATTCCCACGCCCGAGCATTACTTGCCCTTGCTTTATACCATGGGCATGGCACGCAGCCATGAGCCGCTGCACCTCTTCAACGACGAAACCTTGGGGGGTTCGCTGAGCATGACGTCGGTTATGGTTGGTTGAAGAGGTTCAAGGTTCAAAGGTTGACGATGCCTGATTTAGGTTGTCACTTCATTGCACGCTTTGGGTTAAAGGAAGACCGATTAGGTGTCAACTTTTTCAGGTACTGTCAATGTAATTCGAACCACAATCTTGTGCCATTGCCAAGTGATGCAAAAGGCCAAAAATTGTTGATACGCTTTTCATGGATATAAAATTTCATAAATACCAAAGCCCGGAACGAGACCATTGGTTGGTGGAAGTAGTGTGTCGTTATTCCACAAAATCAGATCCCCTCCTACTTGTTGTCCAAGATTTGGATTGCGAACTTCTAGAATGTTTGGTTTTCCACCAGGTTCAAGGTGAATTTCCCAAATAAGCTTGTTGTGGCGAACAAAATTACTATCGAGTAACAACTCGTTGTAGAACATACCAAAGCCAAAATAAAGCCCGAAAGTTGTGCCATATAACTTCAACTTATGTGTTGAGCCATCACCTGATACTAAGAAGCTTTGTCGTGGATCAAACGGGGACGTCGTGAAGGTAGGGGGAGGATCAGGAAATATGAATTCCCCATTATCATCTATTAGGCTGAACTCAAAGAACCAATAATTCGGACTGTCTTTCGGTTCATCTGCTAGTTTTTCCTTTTTACACCCCCCCAACGCCAGTCCGAGGAGTGCGAGTACAAGGAGGTTTTTCATATGTATTGGGTTTAACTTTACAATTATAACATTTAATTTTCAAGGACCCAATTAAAATTGCATTAGATGAGCAAAATAAATGTGCTCAATGCTATTGGTTTTTGGCCAAGCAATTGTGTACCCTGCCCAACCTTAAAAAGCGATGTGATTTCCATTGCTTAAAACAGGAACGACACACCTTAGCCGAAGTGCGATGGTAATTGGTTTTGAGGTATGCGTTGCTGTTCTGCTGCATATTATGGCATCAAGCTTTAATGAGTTTTGCAAAATATTGGTTGGTTTTGTCATATACCATCACCACATACATCCCCCGCACCAAGCTCGCTAAGGCAAATGGGTATTAGCGCAAGCCGCCCAACAAATGCCACGAAAAAAGCCGCATTTTTAAAAGGCGGCTTTTCATGGGTAAACAACATCATAGAAATTAATCCACCTAGGTGGACCGGCCGTAGTGTCGTACAGGGTGTCATTATTGCAAAGAATTAAATCGGCACCAAAACCCGTGTAGACATGTGGATTTCTTACTTCCAGGGTGATTGGCGGTTCTCCTTGTTTGAAATACAAGGTCCATATGAGTTTGTTGTGTTTTTGGTAATTGCTATCCAACCGTAAGGATGAAATATTTTCACCTGGTGTAAATAATAAGCCCCATGTTGGATTACCAGAAAATGGCATTTTTTTCAGAATTCCTTCCCCTGTAAGGTATTGACTTTCTCTTGGGTCAAATGTTGTGGCAGCATAGTTAGGTGGATAATCAGGGAACAGTTGATTACTGTCCTTGTCAATAAGTCTTATGATAATACCCCACCCAAAAGTTGACAAATATTGGGGTTCGCTTACTGGTTCTTTGTTGCAACTTGAAAAAAGAACGAGAAACATTCCTAAAAAAACGCATCTATTCATTTCTTGATATTCGAAAAGCTGAGTAAACACAAAAAGCTTGTGAATAAAAGCGCTGATTTCATGGATATTGAAGAGTTATTATGTTTTGTGTAAGCATTCGAAGGAAAAAGGAATCCCCCTTCAACACCACATACTCTGGTAAATCTTTGCTCCAATCTGGCATGTAAACAATCATAGGGATTGGTGCTGAATCTGGATGAAGAACTATTTGCCAATGGAGTGTTTGTGTTTGCTGCCAAGATGGATCTTGTCTTATTTCGCTTTCAGTTCGGTCTATGCCAAAGGTTATTCCGAACTGACTGCTAGCAAAGCTTGAATTCGAACTAAACATTTCTTTTTTCCCCGAACCATCAGTCCAATAGCTGTCTGTTGGATCAAATGGTTGAGCATAAAAGTTTGGACTTGGATTAGGATTTGGAAACACATAATTTCCGAGGCTATCCACTAATCTAATGCCGATTTGCATAGGAACAGCGGCATCATTTTTATCCTTATTACAGGCTAAGAGTGCAAATGCAGCATACAACAGGAGAAATGGCTTTGTAAATGAGTTTGACCTGTAGGCATCGATAGGATTCATCAATTGAAGGTAGAATGGGTTTTTGCTATTGTGTAATTATTTAATGTGAAAGTAATTTATTATTCATCATCAGTAATGATTCAGAATGTCAATTTTGGGTTAAGCTTTTGGCCTGTTTATGCCCAATGCCGCCAGCCAACTACCCAGCAACAGCACACCGAAGCTGTTCAAACAAAAAGCCCTCGCCGAAGGGAGGGCCTTCAAAGGTTCAGCTAGGTTGGTTTAGCGGGTTACCACCAAGCGACGTGTGAAGCTACCTGCAGTTGTTACGCCCTGCAACAGGTAAGTGCCTGCTGGGAGGTCGTGCAACTCAAGCAGTACGTCGTTGCTGTTGGCTTCGATGCGCTTCACTTCGGCACCAACCAGGTTGCGGATGCTAAGCGAGCGGATTTCGGCACTGGCCGATACAGTGGCTTGCGTGTTGGCAGGGTTGGGGTACAGCTTCACTTGCACCAGGCTGTTTTCGGCCACACTGGTAGTCAAACCTACGCGGATGAGGCGCACGGTGAAGGTGCTGCTGGCCAAGCGGGTGCTTACGCCGCTGCGTGCTTCTACGGTCCACTGCAAGGTCAAACTGTCGCCGATGGCGATGCCGTTGGCAGCCAAGAGGGTGTCGATGGCGCCGGTGGTGAGCGTGAGCTGGTTGTTGGCACCGTTGCCGTTCGATGCAAAGCTCAACGCCGGGTTGCTGAAGTTACCCGCCGGATCGGCCAACCAACGGTAGCGAATGGGGGCAGCGGCCGGACTGGTAGCAGCTTCCCAAGTGATGTTCACGGGGGTGCTGGCTGGTCCGCGTACTTCCACACGGCCGTTGTTGCTAGGAGTGAGCAGGTTGAAGGCGCTGATTTGGGCACTGCGCACCAAACGGATGTTGAACGGTGCCGTAGCGAAACGGGTCAATGGGGCGTTGATGGCACGCACGGTCCAAATCAAATCAGACGAATCACCGGGCAATACGCCGCTGATGTTCAACAAGGAGTCGATAGAGCGGTTGAGCAATACCAAAACCGTATCAGCGCCATTGTTGCGGGCAGGGAAGGTGAAGAGCGGTGCACTGAAATCACCATTGGGGAAATCCACCATCCATTCGTAGCGCGTGGCATTGGCCGATACCCTCCAATTGATAGTTACTGCACTGTTGTTGCCGGCTTCGGTTAGCAGGCGGGTGTTGTTGGCCGGACCTACCAAGGTGAAGGCACCCGGTGCTGCCACCTGGCGTACCAAGCGGATGTTGCGTGGTGCCGCAGCCAAGATGCTATCGGTACCTGCCGCATTGATGGCACGCACACTCCATTGCAAGTTCACGCTGTCGCCGGGCTGAATGCTCAAGCTGGCCAACAAGGCATCGATGCCACCCAAGGTAAGGGTGAGTATCGAGTCGGCGCCGTTGTTGTTGGCGTTGAGGGTCACGAGCGGACTGTTGAGGTTGCCTGTGCTGAGTGCCGCTACCCAACGGTAGGTGGTAGCATTGGTTGAGCGGGTCCAGTTGATATTCACTGGTGTATTGTCGCCTGGGATGCCCACTACACGGGCGTTGTTGGCAGGATTCAGCAAGTTGAATGGCTGCGGAATGGCCCTACGAACCAACTTCAGGTTGAAGGCCGGGGCTACCGTGCTGTCGGCACCGCTGTTGTAGAACGATTTAACCGTCCAGCGGGTGTTGATGGAGTCGCCAGGAGCCACACCCAAGCTGGCCAACAAACTGTCGATGCCACGCACGGTGAGGGTGAGGGTAGTGTCGAGTCCGTTGTTGTTCGAGAGCAGGTTCACCAAACCAGGCGCAAAGTTACCATTGGCTGTGGTGAGCGACCACTTGTACGACTGGGCGTTGATAGCGCGGTTCCACACAATTTGTACGGGCGTGGTGCTGGTTGAATTGGTTTCCAAACGGCTGTTGTTGGCCGGTGCCAAGAGGGTAGCGAAATCGAAAGGCAACAATCCTTCGTTTCTACGGCTAAGATCTTGGATGCGGAAGTCTTGTGCAGCTGGCGTTTCGGCAATGCCATAAGGCGAGCTGGCTGGGTGACGCACGAGCATGTATTCAGCAAAGGCATCTTGTTCAGAACCGGGCACAGTAAAGG
>ERZ1066127.828-NODE-828-length-13858-cov-7.590958_pt1 | contig 13858 bp, 16 predicted proteins | sample MGYA00382774_ERZ1066127 | MGnify/ENA primary metagenome ERZ1066127 (study PRJEB33369, sample SAMEA5778357) | biofilm metagenome | biome: Industrial cooling water; feature: Water cooling tower basin; material: Biofilm | place: United Arab Emirates | collected... | reverse complement strand
CGGTGATGGCTGTTGAAAAGGGCGATATCACCCTTACCAGTGGCGGCGATATCGATTTAAAGGCGGTTGCGGAGCGACAACACCAGGGTCAAAATTATCAGGATACCAAAGTGGGGGGCGAATTCCATACCCCGCAAGGCAAGCTGTATGTTAAAGCGGACGGGGATTTGAAGCGCCAGGGGATTACGGTGCATACCCCGCAAGGAGCGACGTTTCAGGCCAAAGGGAAAGGCGTTGATGAAGCCCTGCCGCTGCATTCCCACACCGTGACCGACCATGGCGATGGCCAGACCGTCACCCATCGGGTGAATCACGCGGTCTCAACCTATCGTTTAGGAGAGGGTGTGCTCAAGGAACAGTTTGGGGGGACGTTGGATACCTATGCTCAAGATGTGGAGGCCAAAGCAGCGTATACCAAAGCCTCTCACGTCACAGAACATGCGGTTTACGACACGGTTCATCAGACCACCCATCGTCAAGAAAAAGGAGGATTGTTTGGGTCTGGTTCGGAAGTTCATGAAGAGATACGCTCGTCCACTTCCAAAGGTTCCGTCTTTAAACTGAAAATGCCACGGGTTATCACGGCTACCCAGGGCAGTATTATTTTAGAAGGCATCAATTACCACGTTCCCAAGGTGATCTTGAATGCTCCCAATGGTGCCATCCAATTTTTGGCCCGACGGGATACCTTCCAATCCTTGCGCATGGAGAAAGACACCAGTCCTGTCTGGATGTCGATCACCCAGGATGCTCGTGTGGATGTAACGCACACACCCTGTCAGTTCTCTCCAGAATGTATTATCGAGACCCACACCCAAGATGGTGTTTTGGTCGAGGCTGTGAGGGGTCAGACGCTAGAATGGTTGAAGCGTTTAGAACTTAATGGGGGAGAGCTGACCCAACAGGATTTAGATGATCTCCATCTCTCTCAGCACTTTGAAGCAGAAGGTCCCACAGCAGCCTTATCAATGGTTGTTGCCTTAGCCGCTTCCATAGCCACTTATGGCACGGGAGCAGCCGCTTGGGCAGGCGGTATGGCCGCTGCAGGGACAACGGGAACAACGGCACTGATTCTGAGTGAGATGGGCGCTGCTGCTTTCGCAGCTTTGTGTAGTCAAGCCGCCGTGAGCCTTATTCAAAATAACGGGGACCTTGGTAAAGCCTTGCACACTTTAGGAAGTACAAGAGCCTTGAAAGATATAGCTTGTTGTGCGGCAACAGCGGGATTGATGCGGGGGATAGGACATGCGCTTAACCTTCCCGTTCATGCCTATGGTACAACAGGCTTTGTGGGTCACCTTAAGCATCAGGCTTTGCAGATGAGTGTTAAGACCGCGGTTCAGGCTGCGGCGGGGCAAGACCTTAAACCAGCTCTTCAGCAAGGGTTAAGAGGGGCGATAGCGGGGGTTATTGGCAGTGTTGCTGCCAACCATATTAGTGATGCTTATTATGATAACCTCCTCAATGCCGTCACCCATAAAATAGCTCACCTTGGTCTGGGAGCAGGGCTAGGGGGACTTTTGGGCGGAAAAAATGGCATCCTAGCGGGGGCTTTAGGGGCAGCAGTTGCCGAGACCATGGCCGATATTATGGGTGAAGATGCAAAAATCATCGAGCAGCGGGTCCAACAGAAGGCCCAATCCCAAGGCATACCCTTAACCGATCATGAGCGATTAACCTCCCTGATTCACGAGGAAGTTCGCACCCAGCTAGACATCTCGCGTCTCAGTGGCGCTATGGCTGCTCTCTTTGCTGGTCAAGATGTGGGCATCGCTACCGCTACAGGCACCATCGCCGTTGAAAATAACTTCCTAAGATTGTTAGGAAAATTAGTCATTAAAGCTTTGTCTAAACAGGCAGCTAAAAAAACGGCAAGAGAAGCTTTAAAGAAAGAGACCGTTGAGGCTGCCAAACAAGCCCTTAAAAAACAACCCAGCAAGAGTATCTTGAAAAAAGAAGCCGCACAAGAAGCTAAAGAAGGAAGCAAGAAAGCCGTTAAATTTACCGAAGAAACCGGGAAAAATGCTGTAAAAGAAACTGCTAATTTCTCGAAAGAAACAAAAGACCTTTTAGGGGTTAATAAGTTCAAAAAAGAATTATTGGAGCGCACTGGCCAACCGAAAAATCGTACAACTTTAAGAGCAGCACAAAAGGAATTAAAAGGAGAACAAATTCCTTTAGCTCAAGAGAGGGGACGCCTTTATGACCATATTGAAAAAGTTAAAAACGCTCAAGGAGGCTTATTAAATCTAATTCAGCGTATCAATAATCGACTTGGATTCCAAAAACTTCCTGCATTGGAAAGACAAGCCTTACAACAAGAACTCTCAAAAGCTAGTAAATTGCTTGATTATACAGAACAATTTTTACCCAGGACATAATAATGAAAAGCTTAAGTGATCTATGGAAAGCTTATGATAAAAATAACTTAGGTTTTCAAGAGTTGAAAGATTTATCTTGGCATATTGAAAATGATGAAGACCCTCAAGCTGCTATTGGCATGGCAACGGATATTGGTTTGGCAAATCTTGGACCTGTGATAGCCAAACACTTAGATCATCCAGATGTATGCATAAGGTCTTTTACTTTGGGCTGTCTAGTAGGACGTTTAAAGCTCTCTGAATATGCACAAAAGGCTTTTAGCATGGCATCTAGTGATCCTGATGAAGGAGTAAGGTCAACAGCAATTAGCTGTTTAGGTAGTGTCTTAAAGAAATTGGATAAACCGCTTCAGCAAGAAATTGCAAGTTACATATATCACGTCATCATAAGTAAGAAATATGATAACTGGCTTAGGAGCAGTGCTTACGATGCCATTAATCGTGCAATGGAAATACCTCCCCATAAAAGGCGTTCCTTAGGGATAAAAAACTTTGATTATCAAGTTGATTATAATTTTCTAGAAAATTTCTGCCAAAACTATAAAGTGCTTATGGCAAAACAGGAGCATACTCAAGTTTAAAAATATGGAAGAGGTCAGGAAATATATAATGGTTGTATGGGATATTGAGAAAATTAAATTGAATCTCCTTGTTGGTAAAGTAAGTGAAATGTCTCTGTTCATGTATTTTATAATATTATTTATAAGTTCATGTATTGAAAAGTATTTAATCATGGGTGGTATTCTCACCTTTAATATATTTGATATTATATGGGATGCTATAGAAATGACGACCCTTACTCTTTGCTTTATAAGACACCGAAGTGCACAATTAAATAATTTTATTGGAAATTTTTTAGTTATATGTTTTGTGTGTTCTGTACGTTTTTTATGTATTATATTTGTTCCATTTTTTTTGTGTGCCTATTTGGTCACTACAGTAATCATATGGTGGCCTTTAGAAGAAGGAATTTTATCTATGCTTAATACGTTGTTAATTATAGCTTTTTTTACCTACGTTTATATAAGCTATGCGAGCTTATGCGTAAAATACGAAAAAGAATTTGGAATGCGCGGGATATAGTAATTACGGTAAGATTAGAGAGTTTTAAAAGGGATCAACCCAGAAGTTAGACCCTGCTATTTTGGAAGCTTTTTGTAAAAAGTATAATGGTCCCAGAAAATTGGACAGGGAATTGGTGTTAAGTGAGATATAATTTCCGTCAAGAAGAGGGAACGGAAAATGGCCAAGAAAGCAAAAACTTACACGGCACAAGAAAAAGCTAAAGTAGCGATGGAGGCCATCAAAGGGGAATTAACGATGGCCCAATTGAGTAGCCAATATGGCCTTCCGGCCTTTAACCGCCGAAAATTCCGAAGCAGTATAGTTTGAGTTTTTGTATATTCAAAATTCAATGCCATCAATAATTTTGTTGATATCAATTTGGTTTTTACTGTCATAGAAAATAAAATGACCTGTAAAATGAATGTGCTGCCAGGCAACGGGTGACGACTTCTTGAGAAGTTTTAAAGTCTTCTTGCCTGGGTATTTGTTTAGGTAACAGGAATGAAGGCATATATTATAATAAATGATGGCTAAGGCGATCAGCCGACCGCATTGATTGCTGATTTCCATTTCAAGATCCGACTTTCCCAACAAGGCTTTTCTCCCCCCTGCTTTTGAAATGGCAGCGCGTAAGGTGTGGTATGATTCGATGCGATTTTTTGAGCGGTGCACATCAACTAAAATCTGAGGATCTAAAATGCATTTTAAGATGTAGATGCTCTGTATCAGCTTGTTAAATTCAAACACGGCTTGGCGTGTTTTGTTAGAGGCCGGAAGCGCACATCCCTCTTTCGGATTGGTTGCAATGGAGCGAGTGGTATAAGCCATGACAAACTCAACATATAACCTAAAACATCCAGAAATGGGGATTATCCTTTTAGATTCTTTATTAGATTTAGGAGATAAATCTTATCAGCTTGAAAAATGGGTGGACAAGAAGTATGCTTACTCATTCTGGGGAAACTTAGTAATACCGATATCACATCTTTTTGATGTTCTCAATCTAGAGGAAACACCTGAAGACCAGATTGAATACAGCTTATACAACAAAAAGTAGGTGGAGGCAGTTTTGACCGTTATAGATGCTCTAAATAAAGTTATGGATGAGATAGGCAGGAAACAACCTGACGAAAATTATATTAATTCACCTTTATGGGATAAAGTGATCACAACAGCTCAATACGCTTTTACAGTTTTGATGGAAAAAAAAACAATAACGGAAGAATATAAGAAACATTGGAATGCCCTTCGTGTTGCCTTCTGTAAAAAGCCACTTTCCTTAGAAGACTTAGGAAACAAGTGGAATAACGTACTTAAATTATCTAATGGAACCATTAATAGGGGGGAAATTCATGGAACTTGGTAAGCTTACATTATCCGCGCAAACTAGCAAAAGGGTAATGACGTCTACCAAAAGCATCATCATAGGTTTGACCTTAGTATTTATGCTTTCTGGTTGCAATACACGAATGAAAGAAACTTCTAATCTTGATTCACGAAGAAATTACGAGATTCTTTATAAGAGGTGGGAGGTTGAGACCGACCCTAATATTAAACGTGCTCTCGCAAGGCAGATAGAGGCTGACCCAACTTTCCAGAGAGACGTTAAGATGGCGATTGAAGATCTAGAGACAATGGATCCAAGTTTCAGGAATGCTAGACGTGGAATTGATAAGAATTAATAAAACATAGAGGAGAACAAGACATCGATGCACAAAGCATCTTTAAAGAAGCCGTTAAGAAAATACAGGCTTTTCATGGTCTATTACCAGAAACAAAACCCGAGGACCCTTATGCCTGGCCGTTTGAGGAGTACAAGTAAGATTGTTGGGTCGATTTTTTGTTCTTTTAATCCTACTCTTCGCGGGCGGGGTTGCTGCAGAGACCTTTGAGGAGGCCTTGCCTCCTGACAAGACCTTGCCAAATTAAGGTTGAGAGGAGGTTAAAATGAAAATAAAATATCTGATTCCTGTATTCCTTTTAAGTTTTGGGCATGTTTCAAGCGTTAAGGCTTGTAGTCGGTATGATATTGATTTCACAGGAGATAGAATAGTCTCAAACTTGTGGACAGGAACCCCTGTCAAAAGAGAGCAATTTGAAGATAAGGTCAATCTTATCAATACCTCCTTAGCTTCTAAGAAGAAAGATACTGCAAATAGGGAGATTTCTTTTGTGGAAGAATTTGGGGAATTGTTGAAAGAAGTGACCCTAGGAAGAAATGAGCCATATAAAATCCCGGTTATAGAAGATTTTATAAAATTAGTTACTGAGATTGAAAAGACAACCGTTGATAAAGGAGCTTTAAATCAGGCATTAGAGCTTATTATGGAGAAATTTTACTAAATACTATTCTTGTCATAGGGGAAACAAAGGTAAAATAGGCCGATCTTTTCTATGATAAGTGCAGAGGGTATCGCGGCGGCTTTAAAATCTGCATCTCAATACTTGTACGCGTTCAGAGGTGTAAGGGGATGGGATTGCAATAATGTTGTGTAGGTGTTAGAGTTTTTGCAAGCGACGGGTTGTATGAACTCAGAATGGCAGCATGGTTTCAGGGATAGAAGGGCTGCCAAGCTTCTTTTACGGCCTCTAAGGATGTGGTTTCCCCGGCCCCCGCAAAGCCAACAACACAGGCCATCTGATGCCCTGCCAACATATGGCGAATGGCAATTTGTTGGTCTAGGCTTAGCCCACCGTACGGGGCAAGTTTTTTATTATGGGCAAAGATAACCTGCTCAGTTACTGAGGATTCAATAGTATGCGTCTTTTGGGCAGACAACCTTTCAGCTGTTTCAATCAGGTGCTTTTCAAGGCGCAGCATGGTGCGTGTGGTAAAGATTGACTTGTTGCTGTCCAAAGGTACAAGTTCCTTAGAACCCATAAGCCGCTGATACAAGATATGATACTGCGTCGCGCTATCGATATAACGGTTCAGGACCTTCGCTACCTCTTTTCCGGTAAAGGTAGAATGATTGGACGTTACAATTGAAAAAACTAACTCAGGATTTTTCAAGATTTGGAACTGATTCTTTAAGCGGATAAGGTCAAAGTTAGCTTGCTTGACTGTTTTAAGACCCTGCATCGTCATTTGTGATACTGCCTTGCCCCGTTTAGGCTGGGGAACGACTTCTTTAAGGCCCCTTTCTGCATACGAACGATGATCAACACGAACTTCACAACCATAGGTTTTTAGGGCTAAATTTTGGTATTCAGCATACTGTTCACGCCAGTCTTGAAGAAGCTCTACACGGTTCCAGTCACGCTGTTTGTAACGACTAAACCCAACTTCAGTCAACTCTCTGGTTGACAGTAATACATGACAATGGGGTTTATCTTCTCCTGTTTTTTCATCTACATCTAAATGAAAATTCATAATAGCAACCATGCCACGCTTTACACAGGTATCTTCAACAAAACGGGTGGCCCATTCAACATTTTGCTCCTCTGTTAGCTCATTTGGCAAAGAAAATTCGATCTCTCGGTAAACCCGGGCGTCCCTACGTTTTTCTGCACTTTCGAACTTATCTGATAATTTTTGCAGGCCTATTTGGCGAGAGGCCTTACATTCTTTAACAATATCTTGAATCCAGCTGGGGGCGTTTTCTGGCAACAGAATAACCACATGTTGCACAAAAGGTTTATTCAAGTAATCAAAATTTTCCCCTGTTTGGTGATCAATAAGTTTCGTGGCGCTGCGGTACGCAAGGCTTGCAACACAACTTTTTCCCGAAGCTCTGCTGATATTCTTAGTTGTTAGATGATAATTTGCCATACAATATTTTCTATTTATACAATTTATTGTAAAATAGAAATACTTTCCCTGTAAAGATAGGTCGCAGGGCGACGAAGCGGTATGGCAAAGCAATGTATAAGCGCGCATTTCTCATTCTGCGAAATGAAGCATGGATTTTTATGTTGTTTTTTAGTGCGTATCATACGTTCGCAGGCAGGGAGTTGAAAGGGGATACACCCCTTCATCAAAACAAAAGAGAAGGAAAAAGATGACTTTACGTTTACAAAAATTGGACACTAAAATTGAAAAACTTTTGCAACGACGGCAAAAGATTCAGCAAGACTATACAAAAGTTCTGTTTAACCTTCTTTCTGATACCTTGCAAAAAGGCGGTGATATCCAAGTTTTAACAGGCATCGTTTTAAATGTTTGAACGCTTATAGAGGAATTTCCAACCAAGAAGGAGGCATGGCAAGAAGCTGGTCGTAAATTTCTTTCCCGATCAAAGCCAAAAAAAGATGGAAAAGATTGACCAACTGCTTAGACGGTATGACCGTCACAAGGGACGACATTTAAAGAAAAGGAGACTAACGGCAATGGATTTTCGCAAAGCACGCACACGAACATTAATCCAAGTTGGCGGGTTAGTGGAAAAATCAGGATTGCTTGAAGCCCTGAACTTGCAAGTGGGTGATGATTTACAGCGCGACCCTGTATGTCTGGAAAGCGCGGCAATCTTAATGGGCGCCTTAAAAGATTTGTTACACCATTTTTATACGGATAATAGCAAGGCGCAAAAAATCCTGTGGGCTGAAGCGGGGAAAAAGATGTTAAAGAAAGCAGATAAAGCATAAAGCAAGGGGAACATTATGAGTCGTTTTATATCAGCTGTTCTAGGAATGTTATTTTCTGGATTTTTTCTAACTTCTATGGCTATGGAAGAGCGAGAAGAGGGTATAGGCAATATGTCTGATATTCCCCCATTGTGGGTAGCGGAGAACATCTTTAATGGGGAGTTCACTAACCAACAAATTGACGAGCTTGATGGCACACACGGCCTTAATCGTAGAATTAAATCACCCCCTTCCGCAAGAAGATGAAAACTAAGAAAATCCTTACGCACTAACGAATCCCTAAAACAGATGGGTTACAGGCACCCCATAAAGACCTGTACCAAAGGGCAGGACCTTGTCGCCATTATAAACCACAATCCCCCCTAGGAACTGACCAGGAATGTTTTGTTGTAGGATTTTAAGATGGGAAAAATCTGAGGCATTCAGCGTGGATTTGGCTTTAACTTCTAGTGCAAATACCTTTCCCTGTTTATCTTCCATGACAAAATCAATTTCTTTGCCTTCACTGGTACGCCAAAAGTAAAGTTCTGGCTTAGTTTGGCTCCAACTGATTTGCTTTTGCAATTCATTGAAAACGAATTGTTCCATTAACACCCCTCGCTGAGAGGGATCTTGGGAAGGTACCAGGTACTGTACCAGCCCTACATCATTCAGGAAAATTTTAGGACTTTTAATAATCCTTTTCCCTAGATTACGGTGCCAAGGTTTTAATTCATGACATAGGTACAAAAGGCCCAACAGACGAAAGTATTTACGCACGGTGGGAAGAGACGTCTGCAATTTAAGAGCCAAGTTTGTAAAATTTAAAGTACTGCCCACGGTTAACGCCAAATGTGTTAGCAACTGACGCAGTATAAAAGGATTCTCCACAGTGTCTAGGCTACGTACGTCTCTTTCTAAAAGGGCCTTAATATAGGATTCATGCCAGGCTGACCGTCGTGAAGCCTGGTCACGTTTAAAAGGCTCTGGATAGCCCCCCCGCGTTAGGAACCTTTCTATGTGTTCCGCAGTGGCTAGGGATTTTTGGAAGACGTTTAGAAGGTCAGCGAAATCGTAAACAAATATTTGATCAATCCAAGTAGGTTGATGGTTCATGATTTCGCTAAGGGATAAGGGATGTAAGGTTATATACTCTGTTCTGCCTGCTAAGGAATCGGGTAGACCCTCCCAATTTAATAAATTTGCAGAGCCTGTAAGAATAAAAAGACCCGGCTGGCGATGTTGATCGACCCTTTTCTTTAAGGGCAAAAAAATCTCAGGGACCAGTTGCACCTCATCCAAAAGGATGGGTAACGGGTTTTTAGCTAAGGTTTGAATAAACCCTTCTGGGTTGTTTTTGGCCGCCTGAAAGGTTGACCAATCATCAAAAGTAAACGAGGAGCGGCGGTTAAATTGGGACACAAGTGTGCTTTTCCCCGTTTGACGTGCCCCTGTCACAATGATAAGGGGGGTGTCGGCTAAGGCTTGTTTGATGGCTTCTTGACAAAAACGTGGGTATGTCATATCTTGCAAATCGTAAATTACTCTTCCTGATTATCAGTATTAGTAATTACAATAATGTTAATTTTCTTAAAATGAAAGGGAAAATTTTATACTAATATTTGCCTATAAGTAATATTTAAATTTACCAGCTAGAAAAAGTTTAATTAAAGATAGAATGAAGATTGAACGACAAAAAGATCACTATATTCCAGAAACATATTTAAAAAGTTTTATAGATGAAACGAAGCCTGGTCATGTAAGACGTTACCCGAAAAAGTATCACGGCTTATGTACCCCAGCTTCCCCTAGGAGTATTTGTTGGGAATGGGATGGTGATAGGAATGAGCGCTATTTTCCAGATAGCCCAAGAATATTAGATAAATTTTTAAATCTAATTGAATGTAGGTGGAAGAAAGCTATACAAGACTTCGAAAAACAAGACTTTAATCTCGATGCTAAAATGATTATCGCTTCTAATATTGCGCGTTTACGTACGTGCACTCCAACGTTTAAACGCCTTGGTAAAACTTTTTTAGAAGCTGACTTGGAAAATCAAAAGCCTCTTATGATTAACTCCATAAATAATCCAGAAATATTTTCAGATTTCTTAAAGAAAAACCCTCAGTTCGATAAAGGAAAAGATGCGGAACGGAAGATGCTTATAGAAAGTCTTTCGTCTGATGACATAAGGCTGACAGTTGAAGAAAGCTTCCCTCATGCCCTCGCAATTCAAAACGTTGCTCTATTAAGTTTCGCACTTTACTGCCAACCATGGTCAATAATAAATAATGTTTCAAGTAAACCTTTCCTTACAAGCGACTATCCTACCCCTTTCATTTATTACCCTAATAGACCACATATGGGTGATACCTATATACCCTTGACTCCTCGACAGGCCATATTAATTCCTACCTCCGTCCGTTCGGCTGCAGTGCAAAATAAACCCTTTTTGGAGATGTATACGGCAGATGAGATTGCAGTTGAGAACCTGAACACTATTATTGTTAAATGGGCCGAAGACCAAATTATTGCCAATCTCGAAGCAGACTGGATTAAGGAAATGGTCAGGAAATACCAATATTGGAGACCAGAAAGCATTAATACAAAAGTACATGAAGATGTAGACGCAGTGTTTTACCAGGATAAGGTAGACGCAATTGAAAAAGTTAAGAAGCATGATCACTATTAATAACAATTTTAACTTCGATATACAAAAAATTCTCAAATGGTTTGAAAAAATATTTAAATCTGACTTTTTTCTTTCGCCTAACGAAGAACGTAGCTTTATTTCCTCGTCCCCCCAAGGAGATGGAACTAGCCAAATCCAAATAGAGGTGCATGGCTTAGTTACTAACCATACAGATGAGAAATTACATCTTCTAAAAGTAGATCTCCTTAAACCGGAACTAGGTGAGGTCACTGCAAACTACATCTGGATTAAAAATCCAGAAACACGTGAGTATGGAAGTAGCCATAATTCTGGGCATTTTATTCCAGGTAGAGAAACTTTACCATTTCATATTCATATTATGTTGCTTGTTAAAGGAGAGTTTCAATCTAACAACGCATCTATCCCTGTCGTTCTGAGCGTTGAGAGCAACACGGGTAAAAAAGCAAAATTCAAAGTAAAACTTAAAAATGAAGCGAAATAAGAAGCATTGTGAGTAAGCAAGATATATGGGGCGTATTATTGGGTGACAAAATTTAAAGAGCAAAGATGAAATAATTTTAACCTAAAAGCCAAGTTTTCAAAGAATATAGCGGTCTTTAATAGATTTTTACAGGAAAATTACCAGGGGTCGCCCATACCTTGTGGCATTATTGGTAGCCAAGACTTCGTAGATACCCTTCATCGTTCTCTCCCTAAGCGCTCTGGGAAAAAACTACTACCTCCCGATTTTAAACTTTATTTGTATAAAAGGCCGGTATTTTAGGGCTAGTTAACTTGCTATGCGTTCTTTTTAGGAGGGGGAGGGAATTATAGGTAAAGGCTTATAGATTTAAGAACCTAACCCCTGAAGGCTTTAGACTACGCAGACTTTTAAAGATTTCTGAAATTCTGTCTGCTGGTGATAATTTGGAGATAATAGTAGAAGATAAAAAAGAAAGCTATCCTGAAAGGTCAATGTTTCCTTTGGTCTTAAGAACTTTTTGAGTTTTTTAAAACTGATTCGTAATCAGTAGGTCGCAGGTTCGATTCCTGTCTTCAGCACCATGGAAACCTTGGCTTGTAACAATGTTTATATATTGCTAATTTTTCGATTGTCTCCCGCATTATCATGAGCGGACAGAATCTCAGAAAGCTTTAAAGCCAAGAGGATGGGTGAAATTATCCCTTGAGTTGCACATTCTAAACCTACCTGGTTAGATTCAATCTTGATTCGTACACAAAATCTTAATAAGAAAGGATTTTCCTCCCCTAACATGCAGAAACTTATCCTTACAGAGATTGATCACACCAACCTTCCGATTTTCTTAAACTTAGCCCAAGCTTATGAAGCAGAGTTTTCAAAGCTTACGGGCAAAAAACCCAATGAGGAAGGAAAATTTATCCTGGATACCTCACCCCTAGAACCCTATAAGGGTTACCTGCTTTATTATGAAGGAATACCTGGCGGGTTTTGCGTGGTAAACCTTAAATCTGTGCCCCAGGATGTGGCAGAATTTTATATAGTCCCTGTCTTTCGTCACAAAAAATTTGGCACACATCTTGCGGTTACTGTTTTTGCTAACCACCCAGGTTTATGGCAAGTGCGGCAAATTAAAGGGGCAGAGTATGCCACAAGCTTTTGGCGAGGGGTAATAAAGGCTTGTACGGGTAATGACTACAAAGAAGAGGTGGTAGCAGACCCTGATTGGGGTGTTGTCACCCAGCAAATCTTTTTATCAAAGGGGAAACTGATGCTTAACTCTTGTCTTTGATCGTGCAAATGAGAACGAAGGAGCACCTGTTTGTGGGGTAGAGCCAAACTGCACATTATAATCTATGACTCTATCCCTTTGATAAGGTCATTGGCAAAGTGTCGTGGATAGGATGTGTTTAGGCAAGTCTGTAAGGTTTTGTTAGGTTAAAACAGGCCAGTCCCTAGGTAGGCTGGGATTTAACGCGGTTTATAAAGTTCACGCTTAAAGACCCTGCTAGTAACGGTAAAATAAGGGGATCATAACCTGTGATATCTACAATAATAACGGCTGCCGTTAAAGGAGCGCGGGTTAAAATGCTAAGAAACGCAGCCATACTTAAGCAACAAAAAAAGCGTCCATCTAAACTAGGGTAAAAGCCACTAAAGGCACTTCCTAAGTGAGAACCGAGAGCTAGGGCTGGGTAAACCAGCCCTCCTGCACATCCTATCGTATAAGCAACTATCAAATTTACCAGCTGCCCTAACAAGGGCCAAAAATGATAGATTCCATGATTATTTAAGTTTCTAGTCATTTCTTCGTTGCTGATGGCCATTACATCGTTGCCACCGTAAAAACCAAGGGCCATAATCATCATGCCCCCTATAAGGGGACATACAATTTTTTGCCTGGGTGTGAAAGAATTCATCCATGTTTGTCCTTGGGTCAGGGCGTATCTTAAAATCATACCTGTCATCCCAGTAAAAACAACGATTGAGATGGCAGGAACAAGGTAGGAGATATGCATAAAATCTAAATTTTGCGTGGGGAAAGGTGTGTGATAATGCAGAAATTTAGTTGTTAATAAACAAACTATGGCCATCCCCGTGAAACTTGCTAGATGCCAGCTAATCTTTTTTTTAAAAATTTTGAACCCAAAGTTCTCTATCATAAAGATAAATCCAATAAAAGGACTGCTAAAAACTGCTGCAAATCCTAAGCTACTTCCTACTATCAAAGCTGTCTCTAATGAAAAGTAAGAAAAACGTTTACTGAAAAGGACCCATAGCGCAGTCATAATATGGACCAAGGGTCCTTCTTTTCCCAAAGCACTGCCCCCTATAACTCCCAATAAAGAGCTTGCCATTTTTACTATAATAATTCTTAGACTAAAATATTTTTGCAACACCCCCTCTTTTTGGAAAGTAAGGTGGGCAGGGCTGGTTGTTAAAAATTGGCTGCTTAACTCATGACCGCTGCCGCTGGCACCTGGGGAAAAATAAAGACAACACCACGCCGAAAAAGCCATAACCAGGGGACTGATGCCTAAAAACAGCGCTGGATATGTTTGTTGTAACCATAACCGCTTGGCATGACAAACTTCAAATAAGGTCAAATAAAGGATAGCAAGGCTGCTGCTGAAAAGAATGATGATTAAAAGCCAGGCTATCAAAGGAATTGCAAAATAAACTTTGTATTTATGCAATCTGCAACCCCTTAGG
>ERZ1066127.826-NODE-826-length-13877-cov-13.544060_pt1 | contig 13877 bp, 11 predicted proteins | sample MGYA00382774_ERZ1066127 | MGnify/ENA primary metagenome ERZ1066127 (study PRJEB33369, sample SAMEA5778357) | biofilm metagenome | biome: Industrial cooling water; feature: Water cooling tower basin; material: Biofilm | place: United Arab Emirates | collected... | reverse complement strand
GGGAACATAGCAGATATTTTATAAGAGTCAATCTGTAAGGCGGACTACACTAGCAAAACATGACATAGGTACGGACAAATCATGACTTAGATGTGCCATTTTTCCGAACTCACCATCACGATGAAGTCTGCGTGTCGAACAGCGGTGAGCGCGACCATTTCGGGAGAGCAAAACGCGATGAGAAGGCAGTGAATGGCGCCTTTTCCGTGATTTCCAGCGCGGCCCAAACAATATCTGACAATACATTCTTAGGAATATCGCCCCTCTGTGTCTTTCCCGGGATGACCGGTCGAAACTCCCAAACTACCATGAAAATTGCTCACCATATGTTGATTCCAATCGTCTGCAGCTTGTTGCTCGCTCCGCTGGCGGAAGACGGACCAACGTTGGCGGATTGTGCAGCTCTCGATGTGCAGATGAGTCGTGGTCGTGAGTGGCAACCGGCGATTCACGTTCTTCTTGCATTCGAGCTTCCATTCCGTCGTTGGAGCAGCTAGACGTTAGCAAATGAAAATGAAAATGAAAACAATCATCGCACTTGTGTTCATCGGATTTTTCCCCGTGCTCGCGGATGATCCATCACTGAAAGCCCAGCCCGACCCGACAGGGGAAGCGAAGTATGCCGAGCGGTCCCGGATCATGGTGGATCTCGATGGAGATGGAACGAATGATATGTTGCTGTCGGGCAACCCGGAGGAGTTCGGAACGATGGGTGGTCCGTGGGCTGTCTATCTGAATCGAGGGGGAGACTACAAGCTCATTGGCGAACTCTGGGCGCATCCGCAGGCGATTTCCTTTGAGCCTGACCAAGCCCGAATCAGCAGCGATCCTAAGACCCATCGATTTGCGAGAGTTTGGTCCTACCTCAGGGCCAGCGGTAGCGCTGGCACATTCGGATATTATCGCATCGGGAAGGATTCCGTGGATAAGATGACTTCCATCGAGATATACCCTGGAGATGGCGGAACCGACATCGGAAGGACGATGTATGAGGCCGCGTTCAAGAAGTCCCCCATTCCATTCAAGATTCAGGGGAGCACGACAGCCGAGGACGGAACCGTAAGCTGGAGCGAAGACTAGCGCTCATCGGGTAGGCGGCAGGTTGGCAAACCGATACCTTCTCCCAGAATTCCTCATGCAGTTTGTTCGCATCATCATCACGTCGGTTCTGGTTGCCATCCTATACGGGATCATCCACGATCAGATCACGGCACGAATCTGTGTGGAATATTTCACGGTGGGTCATCCACGCTGGATCGATTCGGATTCACCCACCGTGCTCGGACTGTTCTGGGGTGTTGTGGCGACATGGTGGGTCGGATTGCCAATGGGGATTGGACTTGCGATCGCGGCCCGCGCAGGAAGCCGGCCGAAGCTGACATGCTCGCAGCTCGTTCGTCCCATCGGCTTGCTCCTTTGCTGCATGCTTGGTGTTGCGATCCTTGCTGGTTTGACCGGATGGATCACTGCAAGCACCGGGATTTTCCATTTGGCTCCCAGACTCGCCGCACGGATTCCAGAAGACAAGCATGTCGCATTTCTGACGGCTGGATGGGCGCACTCCGGATCCTATCTTGCGGGAGTGGTTGGAGGATTCCTTCTCTGGATCGCCACGTGGAAACGGCGAGCACGGGATGTCAGGGCTACACGCCGATTTCCTTGAGCTTCGCGGAGATGGCTTTGGCCCACTTTTCATAGCTGGGGGCATTCAGGTGAAGCAAGTCCGGCATGACTTCCTTGGTCAGAGTGCCATCGGGCTGGAGGAACTCCGGAGCCATGTCGAGGCGGAACACGTGCTTGTTGTCCACGTAAGCGGCGCAGAGGCGGTTCACCTCATCGTTGAGCTTGCGCATTTCCTCATCCTTGGTGGCGGCGCGGGGGAAAACGTCGTTGAGGATGATCTTGGTATCGGGGGAGCGGTCGCGGATGAAGTCGATGATCAATTTCACTCCCATGGCGGTCTCGGCAGGGTTTTGCTTCACGTGGCCGGTGTTGTTGGTGCCGATGAGCAGATTCACAGCCTTCGGTTTCAGGCCGTTCCACTCGCCGTTGTACAAGCGCCACAACACGTGTTGGGTGCGATCACCGGAGAAGCCGAGATTGAGCGTCTTGAACGAACCAAAGGAGGCATCGAACGCCGCTTTGCCCGCACCTTCCCAACCTTGCGTGATGGAGTCACCGAGGAACACGAGATCGGGATTGCCGGCTTTTTTGATTTGCTGGACTTTTTCGCGGTGGCGTTTGGTCCACCATTCCTCCTTGAGTTTGTCCTTGGGCACGGCGGCGTCATTGACTTCAAATTCCGCGCGCTTTTTGGCATATTCCTTCTTCATGTATTCGAGCACGGAGGCGTATTGCGGGTCGTCGTGCACGGATTTCATTTCCTGCGGATCCTTCACCAGATCAAACAACTGCCATTCCTTGGTGGCGGGGAAATGCATGAGCTTGTGGGTGGCGGTGCGCACGCCATCGTGCTGGGCCACGCTGTGGGTATTCTCGCCGTAGTAGGCGTAGTAGATGCTCTCGACCGTCTCGTCCTTCTTGCCTTGCAGCACGGGCAGGAAACTCTTGCCCTGCATGGCGGATGGCACCGGCACGCCGGCAGCTTCGAGCAAGGTGGGGGCGTAGTCGATGTTCTGGATCATGGACTCCGGTTGGCTGCCGGGCTTGACCACGCCGGGCCAGCGGATCAGGAAAGGCATGGCGAGGGATTCCTCAAACATCCAGCGCTTGTCATACCAGCCGTGCTCGCCGAGGTAGAAGCCCTGATCCGAGGAGTAAATGACGATGGTGTTTTTCGCGAGGCCGGAGCTTTCGAGGTATTCCAGGATGCGTCCCACGGATTCGTCCACAGCCTTGACCGTGAGCAGATAGTCTTTGACGTAGCGCTGGAATTTCCACTCGGTGATTTGTTGTTCCGAGAGCTTGCCTGCGCGCATGTCCGCCAGAAACGCCTGGTTTTCCGGTTCATAGACGTCATCCCAGGCTTTTTTCTGCTCATCGGTCATGCGCTCATACTCGCCATTGCCCAAGGTGGTGAAATGCGCGGGGAATTCGTTTTTGCCGCGGAATTTCATATCATGGCCCCAGGCCAGATCCTTGGCGATGCTCATTCTCTGGAGCTTGAGCGAACCGCTGCGGTTCTCATAGTTGTCGAACAGGCTGGCGGGTTGAGGCAGGGTCTTGCCCTTGTAGCCGCCGAGGTGCCGTGCGGCGGGAGCCCAGTTGCGGTGCGGGGCCTTGTGCTGGCACATGAGGAGGAAGGGCTTTTTCGGATCGCGGCCTTTTTTCAGCCACTCGAGGGAAAAGTCCGTGATCAGATCCGTGCAGTAGCCTTCGTGGCGCTGGGTGCCCTGGGCGGTGATGAACTGGGGGTTGTAGTAATTTCCCTGACCGGGCAGGATGTTCCAGTGATCGAAGCCCTGCGGCTCGCTGACGAGGTGCCACTTGCCGATGATGGCGGTCTGGTAGCCGGCGCCTTGGAGCAGCTTGGGCATGGTGACTTGATTGCCGTCAAAGGTATCGAAGTCATTGCTGAGGTAGCCGTTTTTGTGCGAGTGCTTGCCGGTGATGATGCAGGCACGCGATGGGCCGCAAATGGAGTTGGCGCAAAACGAGCGGCGGAACAGTGCTCCTTCCTTGCCGATACGATCGATGTTCGGCGTGGGAGCCACGTCCTTGTAGAGCCCGCCGTAGGCGGAAATGGCGGACAGCGCGTGGTCATCCGAGAAAAGGAACAGAATGTTCGGACGATCCGCCGCGGCGAGCGGCAGCGCGGACAGGGCAAGCATCAGAAGAGAACGCAGCATGGTATCCTCTACGCGGGAAATGGCGCGGATCATTCAAGGCATCGGCATTTTCGGCGTTTTCCCGTTAGAAGCGCCCGCTGAGACCGGGGCTGGAGGGGAAGGGGGAAGTTGCCATGCCGACGAAGTGCCTGCATGAGGCTGACAGGTGCGTAAAACGATTGGAGCCAGACGCCCGTGGACATGGAAAGAGCGTTCCCCCACATTCATGTCGGCTCGCTCCGAAAGACCAGATCGAAACACGCATCTGTCCCTGCCAATGCCTGACCCTCTCAAAAAGCTCTGGCATTCCGATCGAAGATGATTGACACATACGATGTATTTACCAATATAGTGGAGTTACCGAAGTTGTCGTGGGACAACCGGCGCACGCCCTTGACTTGTTTTGTGCAAAAACCATGAATCGAATCTTCCGAATCAAACCCTGCAAGCGGCCGTCACGCGGCTTCACGCTGGTGATGACATTATCCCTGCTGGTTTTGCTGGTGCTGATCGGTGTGGGCATGCTTTCGCTTTCGGCTGTCAGCATGCGCCAAACCCAGCAATCGGCTGCCTTATCACAGGCCCGGGCCAATGCCCGAATGTCGTTGATCCTGGCACTGGGCGAGTTGCAGAAGCATGCGGGAGCGGATACCCGCGTGACGGCCAGCGCCGATTTGTTGGATGCCACGCATCCGCCCTTGATCGGGGTGTGGCGGAGCTGGGAAGGCACCGATCACGATTTGGGAGCCTATGCCGGACGGCCCACAGCTCCCGACTATGCCGCCAAAAGCCGACCCAGCTCGCGCAACGGTCGTTTCCTGACGTGGCTGGCATCCAGCAATCCCCGCGACAACAACATGACGGCAGCGAATCAAGTGGCGCGGAATGCACCCTTTGCCAACTCCGTGCCTTTGCTGGCCACGGGCAGTTTGCAGCCGGGGGACAATCGCCAGGTGCACCTCACCCCGACATCCGTGACGGGCAGCGGATCCATCGCCTGGTGGGTGAGTGGCGAAAACCAAAAGGCTCTTCTGCCCAAGCCCTACGAGCCTGGCGACAACACACCGGCCCGCTGGGCTGTGCTTGCCAAAAGCCACGCCATCGCGGATCCGAAACCCTTCGATTGGGAGGAACTGCTCACGAATCCGGAACCGGCGCTCAAGGCCATCAGCCGCGACAGCACGGATTTTCTGAACACCGGATCTAACAGAAATGTGGCCGGGCATTTTCTCGATCTGTCCGCCCAATCCGTCGGCCTGTTGACCAATACCGCCACCGGTGGATGGCGCAAGGATCTGTCGCTGCTCTCGGAATTCTGGGCACAGCAGAGCACCAGCGGCCTGCCCTTGTTCCGCCTCAACGCCACGCGCACCTCCACCGCCTCCATCCCCAGCGCGGGAGATGTGTATCCGATGTCCTCCATGCTCTACCCATGGGCCACCTACCGCGGGCAACAGGGGGTGATACCGATCTACCGCCATGGTCCTGTGTCCACGTGGGAAAATCTCATCGATCACATGACTTCCTACAAGCGTGTGAGCGCGCAGTCCTCAGGTCGTGCCACCATCGCCTGCCAATCTGTGGCCATCGATAACAATGCCAACCATTTCGGCTTCATCCATCGCGTGCGCATCCTCCCGGTGATCGCCCGCATGCAGTGGGTGTTTTCGCACAGCGCGGCGGCGGCCCCGTCCGGTGGCGGCTTGTTGGAACCCCGTCTACTGCTGACCCCGGTGATCACGATGTGGAATCCCTACAGTGTGGAAATCACTTCCCCGGCGGCACTCAGCTTTGTCATCCCCAAGCCGCTGCCCGCCGCCCTCCGCTACACCATCAACGGCGCGCCCAATCCTTCCTTCAACTCGGTGATGGCGGCAAACAATCACCAGCCCTCTCTGGGCGGCGGCACACTGCGTTTCACCATCAACTCCACTTTCACGCTCAAGCCCGGGGAAACGCGTTTGTTCAGCCCGGAAACGGCCAGCCCCGCGGCTAACAATGCCACCGTCAATCTCACACCCGGATATCGCAGCGGCGGCGGCCATTTTTTCCCCGTGCGCGGACCTGCAGGACAGACTCTCGCGCTCCCTTCCTCTGCTTCACTGGGGGCCGAGGCACGCTTCGATGCCACCTACTTCGATGGTGCCGTGATCAACCCCGAGGGCGTGGGCATTTACCTCGACATGATCACCAACGGCGCGCGGCATCTGGTCTATCGGATGATCTACACGCCCGATACCGCCAATGCCGTCTATCCTCCGCTGCGGAATCTGGCGAGCGCGACCTTGGGCCAGTGCGTCAGCAATCCGCAGCCCTTCCTGTCCACCATTTTCGGCGCGCGCTCGGCCAGTCGCACGCACCTCGCCGCCAAAGGCCTGGTGCAATCCAGCCCGCTGGTGAACTACACCGCCATGGGCCGGAAAGATGAGGCGGAAACCACCATCACTCGTCACTACGGCGGCACCGGCCATCCGGTGAACTCGCCGTTCGATTACAGCTTCGTGCGCCACGCGCCCGGCGGCGACAGTCTCTTGCCGAACGCCAGCGATACTACCGGACGCGGCTACATCGTCACCGGTTTCAATAAAGCCGAGGGCCTGTCCCGCTGCGTCATCGCCGAGGTGCCCACACGCCCCTTGGTTTCGCTGGCCGAGCTCACCCACTGGGATCTCCGCTATGAAAATCCCATCCCGCCCTATGCGCTCAACCTGATCGGAAATTCGGACGCCTCCCCGCTGCTGCCTGCCAATGCCGTCGTCAATGCGGCCGATGCCGGACTCTCCCAGAACCTCCAGTACGATGACTCCTACTGCGCCAATCACCTGCTTTTCGATGACTGGTTCCTCTCCGCCATCACGCCGGATCCCACCAATTTCGGTACCTCGGGCCGGAATTTGCAAACGACCTTTCTCGACTTCGTCACCGGCAAAACCCCTCTCGCCCACCGCGCCTACCAACCGATCATGGTCGATCGTCTCGCCGCGGCCCAGACCGGCGGCGCGCAGCGGATTTACTCCACCTCTGTCGCCCGTCCCACCTCCTGGCAAACCATCGCCTCACGGCTGGAAGTGGAGGGCATGTTCAATGTGAACTCCACCTCGGTCAAAGCCTGGCGCGCCCTGCTCGGCCACGCGCGCAACCATCGCGTGCCCTCCATCCGTGAATCAGGAGCCTCATGGAATGTGGGTCTATCGGAAAAATCCCAACATGCCCTCAGCCGGTTCAGCATCGCCGGCGATGTGCAAGCCGGCACCATGGGCAGCTCCGGGGCCTTTCCCGAAGCCACGGAATTCGCCGGCTACCGCGTGGTCGATGAAGCATTTCTCGATGCCCTCGCCGAGCAAGTCGTGGCCCAGGTCCGGCGCCGCGGACCTTTTCTCTCTCTCTCGGAATTCATCAACCGCCAACTCTCCTCCGGCGATCTCGCCCTCGCAGGAACCATCCAGGCCGCGCTCAACGAGGTCGCGAAAAATTCCCGCACCAATCCCTACGCCGCCATGCAAGCGCTCTCCACCGTGGCCTCCCCCACACCCGCGCGCGCGGCCGATGCAGAATACAAGTTCCCCGCCGCCGCCGCCGGCTTCAGCGCCTACGGTCTGCCGGGATGGACACGCCAGGCCGATCTCCTCCGCCCGCTGGCTCCCATCCTCTCCGCCCGCGACGACACCTTCACCATCCGCTCCTATGGCGATGCCCGCGATCCCTCCGGCCGCATCGTCGCCCGCGCCTACTGCGAGGCCGTGGTGAGGCGCACGCGCGATTTCCTCGATCCCGCCGACCTTCCCGATGCCATCAACCAGCCCGCCCGCCCGCTCAATCGCGCCATGGGCCGGCGTTTCCAGATCCTCTCTCTGCGCTGGCTCAACCCCGCTGAAATCTAACTTTTTTCCACATGACACGCTGCTTCATCCTCCTGCTCGCCCTATGTTTTTTCACCACAGCCCACGCGGAAAAAACACCCGTGCGCACCTGCCGCATCCTGTTCCTCAATGGTCCCGACTCCGCACCAGACACGCTGCATTTGTTCGATGGCACGCGCTCGCAGGAAGTCGATCTGCCGCGCATGAACCTATCGAAAATCTACGAGCTTCCCTCCGGCCCCCTCACCCTGCGGCTCCTCGGCAAGCCCATCGCCGACCCGAAGGATCTCCCGCCAAACGCCCCAAGTGCCATCGTCGCGGAAACCATGTTGGATCTCTATCTGCTCGTCACCAGTGACCCCGCCAACACCACCGCACCCGTGCGCGTGCAAGTCATCAGCGCGAATGCCGATCAACTCAAAGCCGGGCAAATGCTCTGGTTCAATCTCACCGAGCATGACATCGGTGGCACCGTTGGTTCGCAAAAACTCGTGCTGCGCGCGCAGTCGCGCCAGGTCATGGAGGCCCCCGCCCGCCAAAGCGAAGGCTATGCCGTGAATCTCAATTACCGTCGTGCCGGCAACGATTCACTCTATCCGCTCTGCGAAACCCAATGGCAACACGATCCCCGCAGCCGTAGCCTCGCTTTTGTCATGGTCGAGGCCGCCGCCCGCACCCCGCGCATCCTGGTTTTCCCCGACTACCGTGAAGCACCCAAAGAAGAACCCTGAATCACCCCGATCCATTCACTCCCCTCCACGATGCAACAACAAATGATGCCATATGCGCTACCCCATGGCACAGCATCCCACACGCAGAGCCCGTCTCAGCCATGAGTGGCGGCGTAAAGACACCTCCGGCCTCAGAGCGATCAAGCTAGGGAGATGGATTCAACCTAACGATTTCGACACCTCATAGTTATGGGCACTCACTCGTGATCTCAGCCCAATCGAACAGAATTTCAGAATTTTTCAGAATTTACAGAAGTGCATCATTGGGGGAATCGGTGATTGCCTGCTTTCTGAAATAAAAAATCAGTGATTTCAGTGGATCTCAGTGTATTTGCCTCATGATTGAATGCAATTTGTTCGGCTATCTCCGCTACGCTCCGGTTGTGGTACATAAGCGAGAATCACGGTTGTCGATCGACTCCCTGGCTTGATCGCCGTGTCCAGCCTAACAAAAATTTGCTTTTCAAAGTCACCATTCCTGCTCCAATCAACCTCACATTCCTTATGAAAATCCTCCTCTTGTATTTTGGCATCATTTCGACCGCTTTCTCTGGCTCTCTCGTGCATGAGGGCGAAATCAAAGGAGCACGGTATCTGATCCTTTCCCCTGAAAAGCCGAACGGAAAAGTCCTTCTGCTCGCGAATGGCTTTCGGCCGGTCGATGCGCCACTCAGTGCGCAATTCGATACCACGGGCCCCATGGCGATCACCTTGTCGAAAGAGGGCTGGGTCATCGCATCGACCTCCTACCGCAGAAACGGCTGGATCATCGAAGATGGATTGGAAGATTTCGCCGGGCTTCAGGAACAAGTCACCAAGCTTCATGGGCAAGCAAAGCGCACCTACATCTTGGGTAGCTCCATGGGTGGCCAGATCGCGGCTCTTGCCGCGGAGGGCAAACTCAAGGTCGATGGTGCCGTTGGGATCGGCAGTGCGCTCCAGGATTACCCCGAGAAAAACTTCAGTCCCTTGCTGAATTTTTCCCCCAAGGTTCCGTTCATCCTGCTCATCAATCAGGAAACCAACCGACCGATGTCAGAGTCCTATGCCAAGAAAGCGGGGGAAAAGTTCACCGCACTCTGGAAAATCGAGCGCCCGGGTCATTGCAATGCCAGCGATGGCGAGAAGCTCGCCGCCATACGCGGGCTGGACGACTGGTTGGATGGCAAGGATGTCGCCCGCGAGAGAGATATCACCACGCCGATTCCCGCGCATCCATCCACCGCCCAACTCTCCCTGATGGGCACCATCTCCAACGTGAGTGAATCCTGGGGCAATCTCACCACCACCTTTGTTTCCCGTGACCTTGAGACCCTCGGCGTGAAGCTGAATGATTCGCTGCTGGTGAGTGCGGGAGATGCCACGCAAATCGTCACTCTCGCGCAACACTACAGCCTCCTGCCACAAGGCAAGGGTGCCGCCTACATCTCGCCGGATGGATTTCTGATCCTTCAGATCAATGGAAGCAACCTGGGCAAGAAGCTGGGGGTAAAGGATGCTGACAAGGTGACCATTTCCAAAGAAAAATGAAATACCTCTCTACCTCTCATCCGATCTGGTTGGCAATCATGGCTAAGAAAATGATTGGGGGCTTATCGGTCTGGTCTTGTCCTGATCAAAGACGATTTACTACGATAGAAGTATGAAAAACTCTTTCATATGGGCGGTGGTGTTGACAGCGGTCATACTGGCTCAGGCAGAGGAGAAATCAGAGGAGAAATCAGAGGAGAAATCAGAGGAGAAATCAGAGGCGAAGGATACGGGCGAATCGAAAGTCGCGACGACCGAGGATCAGAGCTATGCATCGCGATTGCAGTTGGCACTCCGGGCGCAGGTGAAAGCGGGCAAGCTGAAAGAATTTGACTGGGAGGGGATCAGGTCATTATGCAATGCACTGTGCGATCTCAACGACGAGGAGTTTGTAGCTGCGCTGCGACCGATGGCGATGGATGAAAGCGTGCCAGCAGAATTGCGTGCCGATGCGCTGGCCGAAATGCTAGGCGGCTGGGGCGGCAGCCATGATTCGGAGGGGGGCATGCCGTCGAAGAGGCAGTTGGCCATCGTGGATCAATTGATCCCAATTTTCCCTCAGGCGGCGCAGAAGGCGGTTGTGGCACGCGGGTCGCTGATCCGAGCGAGCAGTGAGCATACGGACGAGGCCGTGAAGTGGTTTCTCGCGCACCCAGATCTGTGGCAGGGCAGCGAGCGTGAAGCACTATTGGATGACCTGCTGCTGGGGTGGGGGGCGTTCAGCGCGCAGGAGCTCACGTTGGCGGATGTGGAGAAATTGGGGGTGAAAAACTACCTGCTGGCGGGGCGGGTCATGGTTAGAGAATGCAAAACACCGCAGGCGATCGAACGGATGCGTACGGTGACTGCACAAGTAAAGGACCAGAATCAAGCAGCGGCCCTACGTCAGGGGATGCTCAAGGGGGCGGGCGAGTCATTGTTGCAAATGCAGTTCACGGCTGCACAGAAGTGGCAGGAGGGGGCCGGATTGTCCGCACCCGAGTTGCTCGTCATGGTGGAGGAGGTATGTTTGCCCTATGCCGATGACGATGAATTAAACCATTGGATCGGATGGCTGGCGGGGAAATTGCCACCGGAGAAATTGGCTGCGAAGTTGGAGGATTTGGGCAAAAGCTGGCAGAGCTACTCGTGGGCCATTGAGAAACTGAGGAAGATTTCGATGCCGGAAGCGCGTGCCGCAGCGGTGCGGGGATTTTCCCTTGGCTCAAAAGATAGCGAGCAGGTGAAAGCTGCGGAAGCCTTGCTGGGAAGCGATGCACCGAGAATGGAAAAATGAACACTCGCTGATTGACGAGCTTGCGACTCATCGTAAGGTGAGGGCAATGTGAGAATCTTGCAAAAAAAGGATCTGGATTTCAACCATCGGAAGCTATGACATCAAAGCCACAACCTCGTTGGACCATTCGAAAAATCATCGAGGGAGTCTTGATGGGCTTGGGAATGGCGCTTTTACTGAATGGAGTGTTTGACCTATTGGATTACTCTGAAGCCGCAGAGGAATATCAGAAGATCACCGAACCAATTGTTCAAGCGGTATTGGAACAGCCTAACGTCGTGAATGGTGAATTGCGCTATGACTCTTTCCCCTTGACCTCAAGACAACGCACGGATCTACAATTTGATCTTACATCTTTTACCTTTAAGAATGCCCATCGATCCATCACGAGTATCAAGCATCAACTATGGGGAGGGTTGACCCTTCTGACCATCGGTTTACTATTGGCAGGGCACCGCGAGCGCGATGAGCGGCTTGCGAAAGAGGATAAGACTTGGGAACCACGCAACATTTTCCCTGATGATGCCCCGAAAATCCGACGCGTTACCTCCGTTGATTCCGATGCACTGGTGAAACGTCAAGTGCAAGGTGACGAACCACAAGAACAGGCGAAATAGCTGGTCCCTATCCTCACCACTCGCGGATCGTATCTTCCATCGTGGTGAGCGTCTCATCGATGTCCTTGCGGGTGAGCGCCAGCGAGAGGAAAGGGACTGTGTGCGATGTATATGCCCTTGCCGATCATCGACCAGAACAGCTTGCGGAACATTTCGAGCTCCTGAATGGAGTCCTTGGTAACGCGCATTTTTCATTCTTCGATGTTCGTTTTTGGTTCATTGGTTAGAATATTTTTCGTTCCAAACGGCTCACACAAGACTCATACCAATTGCCAGAGAGCGTGACAATCACTTAATTCGATTACAATAAATACAGGAAAAATACTTAAATCCAAGGACCGCATTCATGATGACGCCATTCAAAAAAGTTATTCATTATTTCTATCCTTAATAATCCAATCAGGAATTTCTCCAGACATAAGAACCGGAATGATTACAATAGGATTAACTGAACCCTGCGCATCTTGAGTTAGTATAACTTTCCAATACCATTCCTGAAGGTCAATATCTCTATAAACCCTTACCAATTGACATTCTTGTAGAAATTATTTATCAGAATTACAGCCCCATTTTTTAAGGCAATCTTTTGCTTTTGCGACTGCTTGAGGCATAGATACAGGTAGAGTGGAGAAGTCTTTTCCATCCCATTTTGGAGCATTTTCAAGCTTGCTATATTTAATATTAATTTCAACTGACTTTTGTAATTCAGATATTACGTACTACAAACAATCATGAATTGATTCATTTTTGCAATCCTTTTTCGTTTCAGATGCATGCAAGATACCACCAACAAACAGAAAAATGAATAATGTCAAAAAATGAATCGGGGCAGTCCTTGGTAGCGCGCATTTTTTATTCTTCGATGTTCGTTTTTGGTTCATTGGTTGGAATATTTTTCGTGCATGGGGTCAGTGAATGGGGTCCTTGGATTTGAGTATTTTTTCATGCTTCGTCATCATCTTTTCTCCTTCTTTGCTTTCTTGATACAATCTTACCACCTTGCTCATACCAGCAGGATGCCCCATCGCGAGGCGGTTGGCAATCCATTCGTTGCTCACGGCACAGTGCTTTTTCACCAGCGCGGCCAGCAAGGCCTTTTGCCAAATTCCTTTGCGCTGCTTCGCCAAGCTTTCTCGCTCCACTTCGTAGCCGATTGCCGCCCCCAATTGGACGATGAGGTGCTCCGCATCGGCCTCTTTGTGCGCTTTGACCACGGCTCCTGACACGGAGCCTTTTCGTATCGCTTTACCTTTGATGGCATCGATCTGGTTCACCAAACGATCACGAAAGTTATCGCTGCCCAGATACCAGCCATTGCGCAGTTCTCGCATCGCCTCATCACTCAAGTCACCGTCATTCTCCTCGGCTCTGCGTTGGAGATAGGCGACGTATGCCTTGCGACCTCGGTGTTTCAGATCGAGATGGAACGCCTCCAGCACACGCTCCATCACCAGCCATTTCGGTCCTTTGCCGCTCTCATACGCCGGTAAGCTGCTCCAGGCATAACTCGTCAGTGGTTCACCTTTGAGCAAACGCGCGCGGGCCGGATTGAGGTGAATGTAGTCCGCCGTTACGCGGAAGTAGCTACCATCCGCCGCACGTTCGCCCGATACCGGGATCGACTTGTATCTCCCCTGGAACACATGACCACGACGCTGATGCCGCGCATTCCATCCTTGACTGAAAGTGCCCATCAGATAGCGCATGCCATCGACGAGATTCGGTTCGGGAGTTTCCAGGAGCAGGTGAAAGTGATTCGACATCAGGACATACGCATGGACTCTCCAACCACAACGCTCGCAGACTTCCGCTAGTCGAAAGAAAAAACCTTTGGCATCCTCCTCATCAAGAAAGATGCGTTTTCCGCCATCGCCACGCGCCATCACATGATAAGTGGCACCAGCATATTCCAAGCGCAAAGGTCGAGCCATGGGTGAAGAATAGAGACTTCGAGAAAGTTAGCAACCTAAAAATGCTCATTTCCAAGGACTGACCCCATTCATTAAGCGCAAAGGTCGAGCGGTTTGAACGGGAACATAGGTTACAAACTAACCGACAACATGGGTTACACTTCT
>ERZ1066127.824-NODE-824-length-13885-cov-8.750687_pt1 | contig 13885 bp, 24 predicted proteins | sample MGYA00382774_ERZ1066127 | MGnify/ENA primary metagenome ERZ1066127 (study PRJEB33369, sample SAMEA5778357) | biofilm metagenome | biome: Industrial cooling water; feature: Water cooling tower basin; material: Biofilm | place: United Arab Emirates | collected... | reverse complement strand
CATACTGGCTGATCTTCGCACAGTTCTTCAAGGTATCGTAAATCCCATCGATGCTATCATCCTTCATCGTCAAAAGGAAGCAGGACGACATTTGAGGCCGGGGCGTGCCGGCATTAAAAAGGGTGGGAGTGGCGTGAGTGAACCACTTCTCACTGAGTAGCTCGTAGGTGGTCAAAATATCGCGCAAGGAATCCCCATGGATACCGATGGCAACACGCATGAGCATGTATTGAGGACGCTCCACGATGCGCTTACCGGCTTTCATCAGGTAGGACCGCTCCAGGGTTCGGAATCCGAAGTAACCGTATTCCAGGTCACGGTCGTGCGCGATGGCCTCATCGAGTGTTTCCCGGTATTTCTGGACGATCTGGTAGGTCTCCTCAGAAATCAGCGGAGCGGGTTGTCCGGTCTTAGGGTCCGCGTAGTTGGCCAGGATACCCATCGCCTCCGAGAAGGCTTCCGGAGTGTTCTTATGAAGATTTGAAACTGCAATACGGGCAGCGAGCTTTCCATAGTCAGGGTGGTGAGTGGTCATCATCGCGGCCGTTTCAGCCGCCAGGTTATCAAGCTCCTCAGTAGTGACCCCATCATACAGGCCGTTGATCACCTTCTGGGTAATCATCCCCGGGTTAATGAGCGAGCTCAACCCGCCACAGAGCGCGGAGATTCGATCCTGAATTTCATCAAAACGAACCTTTTCTTTCTGACCATCACGATTAACAACGAACATAGAAATAGAATTGAATTAGTAAGAAATCAAATAATAGAAGACAGCAGCAGCCAGGTGCAGGTCTTTTCCCCACCGCCCCAGCAGACGCGCACGCGTCAAGTTTTTAATATAGCCAGGAAGGGTTCAGGTAGTTTGATATTGCCCTTACCGAGCGCCTCCCGAAAAAGAGGTGCTATTTGCAGATGCGTGTAGCCCGCATAACCTGTGCCGATCGGGGAGACCAGAAATTCAAGCTCGGGATGTTGGTTGGCAAAATCGATAAATCGCCTGACATGGATCTGGATTTCTGAGAGTGGCAAGGTTTGGATGTTCTCATCTTTAGTCGGGATGCCGTACGTCTGGCCCATCAGGCCTTCACCCTGGCCATAGCGTGCCCCGAACTGAACTGCATCGCGAGCGGCTCCCAGCCGGTGGCGTCCGGCCCGGTTCGATCCGAATACAAATACCTGGTGGGGCAGGCGAGGGATGATCTTTTCCATAAGGTTAGTTGTAAGTGCCCATTGGGCAGGAGTCATATCCATCATCGGCGCCCTCCAGGGGGCCATAAATTACGAGCGGCTGTGTCATTCAAGTGTGCGTTAGGCTGAAAGTGTTTAAATTGTTACACAGACAATCGCGTAGGCCTTCTCGGTGGCATAAGCGAGCGGGAAGACACCAAATACGCCATAGCGCAGGCACACGCAGTAGCGCTCATTATCCAGGCAGTAAAGGCTCTTGATCTCAGCCTCCATCCGGGCGTGGTTGAAATTTGTGGTTGTCATAGGATATTGTATCAAGGAGTTATGTTGGGCACTCTGGAAGATAGTACGTCAAAACTAACCTCAACCCACTCGGTGATCCTTGGGAAGACGATCTGGAGAGCCGACTGGATGATTTGTGCATCAGCCAGCCGCTGTTGACGATTCATGAGAGTATCAGGATTCTGAGGGATAGACAGATAGCCATCGATGTCACATGTATCGACCTGTTCATGACCTACGCTTTTTAGTGCAGCGGCAAACAGTTCAGAACTTGTATTGTAGTGGTGGCCGCCCATTGCCGCAACCAGGAAACCAGTTCCACGGGCGTTTGGTATGCGAACACACATCTGATTTTGTATATCCAGACAATAGAGCGCCTTCATAACTAAATCTGAGGGGATTGGTTATAATCTTCGGCCAACTGAGTTTTCGTGCAGGCACACGCAGTAGCGCCCATTATCCAGGCAGTGAAGGCCCTTGATATCAGCCTCCATTCGGGCGTGGTTGAAATTTGTGGTTGTCATAGGATACCCTCGTCAGCAAAACTGGTGTAGCTAAATGGTGAAACGATCAAATGGTCAATCAGGTCCATATCAAAGAGGCGCGCTGCCTCTTTGGTTTGGGTAGTGATTTTCCTGTCATTATTACTAGGGGTTAATTCTCCGCTAGGATGATTGTGGCAAATCGCCAGGGCGGCAGCATTGGTATCCAGGCCACCCTTGATGATATCGCGAACATTAACGGTTGTGGAGTCGAGACTGCCGATGTTAACAAGTTTCCATCCCGTAACCCGCAGCCTTCGATTCAGGTAGAGACAATAAAATTCCTCACGACACTCAATCATGCCGTGCTTATAGAGCTGGATGAACAGCTTGTAGAGATCCCGGCTAGACGTAACCTTCGGCCGTTGTTCAGGTCGGATCCCGCGAGAGTGGTAAACGGTTCGTACCTCGCTAACCCCGGTGATCTGGAACATCTCTAATGGAAGGGGGAGTTGAATGTCTACCATATAGTTAGGTTGATTGATCTTCGGCCAACTGAGTTTTCGCGCAGGCTGTTCCGAACGCGAACGCACCTTGCGAGGTGGCGCCCGCTGGAAATTTTTCTGGGCGATGGTATTTACCGGTATTCTGATCCAGCTCCAGCCAGACAATCCTTCGGGGATTGAGCTTTTCTCCGCATCGCTCACACCACTGGGTTTCCATGGTATTGATTTTTAGAAAGGATAGGCAGATATGCCAAAAAAGGAAAGATAGGGATGCCCCAACCGCCTAAACATGTCTATGGCTCGTAGGTCTCGACCACCTCGTATCCCCCGGTCCGCTTGTAGCGGTGAACCTGGTAGGCATAGCCGAGTTTCCGGCATTTGGAAATAAGGTTCTTCTTGCTGTCATAGTCCCAACCCTCACCCATGGTCAAGCCATCTCCGGGTCTGCCTACAACGCCTTCCCATAATCTATTATCCTTCGGATGGCCACCCCATCGACAGTAGCGGATGTGGATCAGGGGAGGAGGGGTATTGGGCTTCATGGCGCATCACATTTGGTGGCCTATATCCAGGAAAAATCTAACCTGTCTTCACCGCAGGTGATCAATATAGTTGTCCGGCTCCCGCGATCGGGCATGTTTGGGATTGAAAGTTTTCCAGCGAGCAGTTTTTTCTTTGTCTTGTAAACCACATTCATTGTTTGGAATGGGCCCGTTTCAAGCATGAATCGTTGGCCATTGAAATTGGCGAACATGTAGTTTCGGCTCGCCCGAGACTTTTTATTCCGTGCCCCCATTTTGGTGAAGAACGTTTGGCTTTTACGTATAGATCAAACCCCCACGACACAGTCCTTAAGCTTACGGCCATTCATCCGGTCGGTGATATCGCGGACTTTGACCCATGCCGCGTTTACGGCCGCGCGCGCTTGCGGAGAGAGCCCATCAGCACCCACACGGACCAACTCGAAAGCCGTGTCAATCTCATCGAGGGCGGCCAGAGAATCAATGGCCACCTGGATATGCTTGTTAGCCTCTGCCCGCTCTTCAGGGGAGAAGTGGGCGTCCGCCTCCGAGACCAGCTGGTTTTGCAGAAATGCAATAGTTTTAGACTTAGGCAGTCGCGCTTGTTTTTGCAGCTGGCTGTATGTACGAAGCTCTTTTAAGTAGACCAGGAACTGCGCATAGCAGTCGGCTTTTGTTTGCTCGATAGTGATGATCTCGCGGTTTGCTTTGACGCAGCTTCCGGCCCGCGCCCGCTGAATTTTCTCTTTAGCGAAGGATAGAAAATCCCTCACCTGTTGTTCAATCGCATCGAATGTTATCATAAAAGAGGATTTGATAGTCAACCAAAGGCAGGGCGGGGCTTTAACCCGCGATCTCCCCGACAGATCGGGACGCATTTATCATCCCTTTCGGGCTATGCTATCCTGCCAGGCCACCAGACCCCCGGATGTGTGGTATTTCTCAACCACAAGCGGGCCAACGTGACAAAAAGGGAATGAGCAACCCCACAACACTCGGTTGGGACACAACCCCAACAGCAACCAATCGAGCCTAAACAACAAACTTCGTGTCCATTCTATACTCCACTTGCGCAAGTGCATAAACCAGATTTTGAAGCTGATGAAAGTATTGTAGGCCCCCGGGAATATGCAGTTGGATGCGTTTTAGCAGGCGGCTGTCATGGAGCGCACAATCAAAGTGAGTCGGCAAAAGGTTTTTGACTGTGCGTTTACCTATGGTTTGCTTCTCGTAGTGGGGCGTGAGAATGAGAATTTGATCACCCGACAGGGTCCGCGACTGGAATGTGTTTTCAAATCGTTCGCTGCGTGCCGGGATCATGTCGAATTCCGCGCCCGTATCCAGTTTGCTTTTCCGCTGTATGGCCAGGACAACATCTTCAGTGAGCGTGATGGGCCGGTGAGCCGCCAGGAATTCTTCCGGCCGCTCCTGCATCCAGCGTAGGTCCTGCCAGTCTAAAGTAGTGGGCATCCATGTTTGGTCAACCTTGTAAAGCAGTTGTGTGCCTGTACGAATTTCCTGTATCCGGATATAAGCGGTGGTGTGGCGGTCGGCTGTGGCCGTTTTGGTTTTCTTACCCATAGCATTATTTCATTTACGTAGCCTCTTATAGAATCGGTGTTGGCAGAATAGACCGTCGAGTTTAAACAGGTCTTCCAGGTCAGCCAGTTGTATCGCGCTTTGAAAGAAAGATTTAACCTGATCTCGCGTTGCGTTTTTCCAGTGAATTGGCGTGAATTGCTGTTTGTTTTTGGTAAGGATTGTACCGGGCCATTGGCTCCAATTTGTGTTTAACAAATCAGTCCATGTGTCTTTGTCTGGTCGGCACACAGAGCCGATCCACCTCAGCCACCGGGTGCGTAGCTTTATGAGCATGGGATTGGCAGAGGGCTCACCAAGTTCATTATCCAGGAGTCCCTTTAGGGCCGACCGGCTAGTGGCGCGGTTGACCACCTGGCCACTCACCAGGTCAATGGCTTCCCATGCGATTGCCCGATCAGGGGGATAATAGCCATGGTTTTTTAACACATGTCCCCGGTAGAGGTATTTGCCAGTCCCGAGCCTCTTCATTATTAGTACTCAATTGAAATTGCCCCGGTGTGATCACAGTCCGGGCACCCTTTCCCGTAGCAATAACCACAGGATTGCTCCACGATTTCGCCCTCAAATTTGGTGAGGATTTGCCTGGTGATACGCTGATCGACTGTTTGAAAATCTTCGTTGGTTTTTACAGGATCCATTTGAGTAGGTTTAATCCGTCAATGGTCTAACGTTTACTCTTTCTCCATTCCCAGGGCGCGATCGGCCCGGGGCCGGCCCATAGTCCGCGCTTGGCCTGGCGGGCAGCGTCTTCAGCCAGGGCCAGGCGGTCGTCACTGTTGTATTGCTTATAGTGCCAGGCCAGGCCTGCATCGATCATTTCTTTGTTGACCCATAAAGCTGTCTTGGTTTCCCCAACGAACACATCACCAAGAATTCGTCCGTACCGGTCCGTTGATGAGTATTCAACGCGCACCGTCTGATTGAAAACCAGTCCGGATAGATGGGTTTTTGATTTTTGGCCATAGGGTTGATCCTTTTCAGGCGCATCGATGCCGTTGAATCGGATTCGTACCGAGGTGTTATCCGATCGCAGTACATCAATTGTATCTCCATCCAGCACGGCCACAACGCGGCCCGAAAGTTCTTGCGGTGGAACGAATGCTGTTAGCAGTAACAGCAACAGGAAAAAACTGGAGTAACGGTAAGCTTTATTCGTCATCTTGTGTTTGAGACTTGTTTGATTGGAGGTAGTTTGATATTGAGTTGATCCAGCAATTCACGAATCAGAAAGCGGGATGACCAAGGGTTTGGATCCCATTTATCCCCAAATTTTGCATACACGATCAAGCCGGCATTCGCGTGCTCATCGGCGAGCACCGCATACTCTCTTGCAACATCCTGGGCTCGCGCAGACTCAAAGGTCAGGCCATGTTTTTCGTGGTCTACCACAAAATGGAAAATTGGCTTCTTACCATTAATCAGAACATCCATAGATTACCTGGTGCGTTACGATTATGCTCAATTTAAACTTACCGGCTTCCTTTGTCAACCCAGTTAAAAAGAGAAGCCGGTATTGCTACCGGCTGCTCCCCTTCAAGATAACCTAAACCTATTAAATTGGACCTCGCGCCTGCGCGCTCTACTGATATAGACAAGGCTACCTCAATTTGAGCTGAAAATTTAAGTACTATTTTTGCCAGCGATGCCTAAAGTGCTGATTATCAGGGAGAAAAAGTTTCAATAAAACGCAACCCCATCAGGGGGCAAGCGTCTTTCAATATCACATCACGCAATTGATCGCAAAAAAAAATTAGCGGTTAATTGAACTATGACGATTCGATTTAGGTGTCTAAGTGTCTGTGCGTCAGTAAAAAGGGGGAGAAGAACGACTCGTGACGGTCAGTTAGTTAATCCAATTCTGCTTAATACATTCGCGGGAAGACCGAACCAAAAGCAAGTTCAAGGGACGTGGGGCTCCTGCTTGCAGGGTGAAGTTGGGTGGGGGCTTGTTCGGGCAAGCCCCCTTTTTTCTACAACGCAATTTGCAGTGGCATGAGCAGGCTCTTAAACTCGGGAGCATTCTCAGCGCGCACATAACCACCTTTGTTAGGTGCATCAAATTCCAGCACGACATCTTCCTTATCACTAACCGGTGTGGCACTGATCACCTGCAACAACCGTTCGGTGTTGAATGCGATCTTCATGTCAGGTCCGCTGTGATCCACGGAAAGTGTTTCTTCACTGGTGCGCTCTTGTTCCTCAAATCGGGAGATTACCCGCATGCTCTGACCGGTGATTTCAAGGACAACTGCCCGCTGGCTTTTATCCGAATACACACCGGCACGCTTAACCGACCCGGTAAGTTTTGCCTTGGGGATCATCACCCGGCAAGGCGCCTCATAAGAAGGCATCACCATCTTATACGCGGGGAAGGTATCGCTCACCAGCAAACCGAACGCCTCAGTATCCGATGTGCGGATCACCAGGTTGTTATCCTGGATCTGGCAGTCAATCGCATCCGTATCCAGGATTGTAGACAAAAGCCTGGCACTCTCACGGTGGAGGATGATCGAGGAGGGGAGCTTTAGTTCCTCGTTTTTACGCACCGCAATCTGGTGGCCATCGGTGGCTACACTGTTGACCACCGCGCTGTCCGCCTCCAGGTATATGCCACACATGGCCGGACGCAGCTCATCGGAGCTTACCGAGAAGACCACTGAATCAATGGCGCGTTTCAGCGCCCGCCCATTAAGGGAGAAGGTATCAAAACGATCTTTCAGGGTATGCAGCCGGGGAAAATCAGCGATAGACTCACCATTGATCTTGTAGGAACCGTTCTCATCGGTGAGCACCAGGTGGTTGCCACTTTGTTCGAGCGTGATTTCCCGCTCACCCAACTCACGAAGTGTGGGCTGAAGCATTTCGACCGGGCAAGCAACTTCAATAGGTAAATCAGATGATTTTACATTCAAGGTTCGCCTGATTCCATTACCCGACCCGATAACGGTAGCGGTCAGCGCCCCCGCCTCGGAACGCAAATACACACACTCCTGGATTGGGAACACAGGATTCTTTTGGCTAAACCGGAACACTGGTTCCAGGAAAGCCAGCAATACGTTTGCTGCTATTTTCATAGATGAAGTTTATACGGGTTTTCAGAGAGCCCCAGTCAGACCAACCTCCCCACCGCCCACCGTGGTCATGCCGCCATGGATGGCAGGTTAGATTTCAGCAGGTGAGTGAGTTGGCGTGACAGGTCAGCGGGATTCGAAAAATTCACCCAGCGTTTGTACATGCGCTGCTGGATTTCCTGGTTGGAGTCGATGCCGATCTGGACGGGGGTGAAGCCATCTTGCTCGATGGCCTTTACGACAGCAGCGGTGTGTTCAATGGCATCGTCTCCTCCATAGTCAAGTCCGCTGGGCTGACCGTCACTAATCACAAAAAGCAGAGCCGGTTCATGAGTTTGAGTGCGGACACGCTGGGCAATCGCTTGTAGCAAAACCCCATCCCGGTTTGAGCGTTTTGCACTCACACTACCCAATGTTCCTCTCTTCTGAAAGCCGCTCTCGCGGTAAACGGTAAGCAAGTTATTACCAGACGGCAGATGGAGCATATCACTGGTGAAGCCGTAGATGAATAGCTCCAGCCGGCCGGAGCAGAGTTCAGCGGCCGTTTCAAAAAGGATGGCCACCTTCTGAGCTTGTTCTATTTTTTCGCCACTCATGGAGCCGGACTCATCGATAGCCAGCACCAGGCGTATGATGCTGGCTTGCTGCCGGTAGGTTTGCCGGTAAATCGTCTCCCGGCCCAGGGCCGCGTCCACGATCTTGCGCGCGTCCAGCTTACCTGACCGAAGGCCCGTGATGGTCCGCGTCACCGGTCGAGTAGAAACATTCAGGTGTGCTGCCAACAGAGTCGCTGCGGGAAAAACTTCCTTACGGATCTGCTGGTAGGTGGCCATGTCCACGATGGCCTTTTGCGTGAATACTTTAGCGGTGCGATCCACGATCATGTTACCGGCAAGGATATCATCGATGTGGTCATCCTTCTCGATGATTTTAGCCACATGAATTTCAGCTCCCTTCTCCATGGCACTTGCCAGTTGTCCGAGGGCCTCCGCAATTTTATCCATGATCTCTCGGGCCGCTGCACTTTCTGGTTCTGACGGAGATTCTTGCGCGTCCGACTCTTTGGATTGATCCCCTGACGAATTTGGTGAAGAAAGCTTTCCAAACTCACGCTCGAAAATGGCTGTGATTTTCAGGCTCGCCTCATGCACTTCAAAAAATTCCATTGGGTAGGGCGTCAGGACCTCCTTGATTTCGGAGAGGAGCAGCTCATGCCGATTGATAACCTCATCGGTAAGGTATTTGGGATAGCGGACAAGCTTAAAAAAAGCGTTAAACAGTTCAGTCGCGTTCTGTGGGATATCCTGAGGCTGATAGAGAAAGTCGAAATAGAAATACTTGAGCTTACCCAGCTGATGGGCATAGCCCGGAAACACATCGCCACTCAGCGTTTCGATGCGCTCATCCTCCAGGATGTTTTGTATGGCCTTCTGAAACGGGCTGGTAACAAAACGGGTACTGAAGTTTGTATACAGGTTATGCAACACTTCGTGCGTGGTAGCACCCAGGATCACATCGATCTTATCCTCTACACTTAAAGGTGAGTCCAGCACCTTGGTCGCGACCAGAATTTTCCGGCTATTCGTCTGGTTTTTCGAAGGATGAAAGTAAAGTGGGATGTTCTTACCCGGCAGCATGGTGCGCACGCGCTGGCTGCATAACTGGTAGGCCTTGCGGAGGAGAGCCTCACCCGCCAGGTTATCAGGCACCCCCAGGTAGCGCGAGTAGGAGGGGAAGCTATCCATCCAGCCGCTGCGATCAGCGGTGCGCTCGAACACATAGCTACTCGTGGAGCGGTCGGTGAGCCAATCGGAAAGCAGAGGATGTACCATGACCAATCAGAATTGTGTTAACACATCAGCCACGGCCTCAGCCTCCTGGGCAGGGAAAAAAGAAAGGAAAGATCGCCTCATAGCCGAATCCACATCCATGCCACTGGCGCAGAGCTGGCCGGCGTACAGCGTTTTGCGCATACTAAGCATCCGGGAAATATTTCCGGAGGCGGCCTGTTCTCGGATGGCCGCTGCGGCTTTAGCGATGATGGTTGCCTCTTTAGCAGAGGTACCTTTCCGCAGGGCGATGATTTTTGCCTCCGTCTGCACATCGGGATATTCCAGGCGGATGGTTTCAAATCGGTCATCCAGGGCGATATCGGTAGCCACGGTTCCCGTATATCCGACACCCTGGTTGGCGGTTGCGATAAACCGGCATTGGGGGTGGACCGGGATAATCGGGTCAACACCATCTTCAGTGGTATCGATAAATAGTCGCCTGCGTGAATCCAATACAGAGAAGAGCAGGTTGGATCCAAAGGCCAGGTCGCGTGAAATTTCATCCAGCAGCACGACACCTGCTTTTTCAATAGCGTAGGTGAACGGAGCGCGCTGAAAGTATGATCCGCCTTTATCGGAGCGATGCCGGTGAGTACCGATCAGGGAGGCGACCGGGTCAAGTTTAGAGCTCATGTCAAACTGTGAAAACTCACCGAAACCCCTGCAGGCCAGAGCGGCCAGTTCCGTTTTTCCCGTGCCCGCGTGCCCGAGCAGGAGCGTGTTCGGCCCGGTAACAAGATTAATCAGTAGTTGATACCAATGCTCGGGGTTCACGTAGAAACCATCAGCCTCTACGGTGGGGCACGGCCGCTCGTTGCGCAGCTTATCCAAAAGTGATTTTGGTTTGATGGTGGTGACCTGGGCCGGTTTTACTTTTTTAAAAACACGCGAGGGGACTTTACCCGTCTTTTTCCAGGCCTCGAAAGCCATCTGAACGGGGTGATTGGGTTCGAGAGCCTCGGGTCCATTAAGGTTGTAGATGGTGGCATCTTTGGGGACGAAGTAGTACTCTGCCCCGGTCTTTTTCCGGCCACCCTGGGATTTGCCGATCTTATCGCAGGCGAGTAGCAAGCCTGATGAGCCACGCTTGCTCCGATCAGCCTGAATGTTGAGGTCCGTATCGCCACCCTCGTAAACACCTTCTATATCCGTAGGGATAAACTGTTCATGCCCGCGCGCCAGCCGGCAACGATAGGCAGACGGCTGGCCTTTTTTTTCAGAGGACAATTCGTTGACGGTTTCTAAAAACCAGATTTGTGGACGATCGTTTTCAGCGAGCACCATAACAGAGGAAGTGATTGATGTGTAGTACCAGTAAGAAGAAGGGGAGAGGTATAGTGGGTAAACGAGGCCCCACCGCCACCCGGCAGACTAGAACGGGATATCCATTCCGAGGCTTTCGCAGTGTTCCTCGGGCACACCAAACTCCTTGAACAAATCCAGCAACTCACTATTGGAGTAGTTGAGTTTGGCCGGATGGGAGGGGTGCGGGAAGGTGGTGTTGTAGGAGGCCACCGCGAAGAGAGGGTCCTCGTCCGACTCCCGCTCTACGATAAGGAAGTATTCACCAAGCGGGCGATCAAAACCATAGGCCACGTTCACGGGCCCGTACTGCGGATGTTGATGTTTTAAGGTGTAACGGCTCATGAACGACTTAGGCAAATTAAATCATCTCTACGGGAGACCACGTACCCCACCGCGATCAGAGTTTTAAAGCAATCCCCTGCTCCCCACAACGGTAAGTGAAGTCTTCCCAAAAGGAATCGTCCTTAACAAAGCTCCGGGCGCGCTCGGATAAGTAGGGCTGAATTTCCCGTGAGATCTCATCCAGGCCCCTGCCTGCAATAGGTAGCTCATGATCGAGCATGAAATCGACCAGGGAATTCCCGTTGTTGACATCGAAAGTCATAGCTCAATAGGTGTAGTTATGTTGCTCACAGAATTTGCGCGTCTTTTCGATGGTGGCCTTGATTTTCTCAACATCAAAACCTTTGGCGCGGATGGCATCCTCGCCCCAGGCCTTCAGGCAAGTCTCTGACTCTTTCACCTGGGCGATGAAGAGTTTGATTTCAGCATCCTGGAGACGTTTTTTTGTCCGCGCCCTGGCAACCATGGTACGACCCTCAATATCCAGGAGGCAGGTGTCCACAACCCTTCGAATCAGGTTCATTTGGCAGAAAATTGAGGCGCAAAGATTTTCAATAAGAGGTCCAGATAGCGCTCCCGGAGCTTAAGTGAATAGGAAGCCTGCTCAGCCTTAATGCCGGTGAGCGGCTCGCACAAGTCTATCAGCACGCGCTCGGCCTGAACCTGGAGATTCTCAGCCACTAGCAACGGGCATTCCCCGGGATTAGATATACTGAGCTTAGCTTTGATCCGCTCCTTTTCCACTTCTTCCAGGTAGGAGCTGAAGTCAGCCTCAGAAAGTTCGGAGGTCCGATTGGGGTTAAGTATGACCTCGACAGGCAAATCTTTTTCAACGCCACGCTCAGCAAAACGAGTCTTTACCTGTTCAACAAACGCCTGGTTGGTCCAACGGTTGCGCTCCAGGACCGCGCGCTGGTAGCCCTCAACGACCGGGCGGACAGTGGCCGTGTAGGCCATAGCCGAAAAAACGGTGCGCGCAGCCTCGATCATCGACTGTGTGATGCGTTTTTGAAGGTCCTCCCCGTTTAAGGGAAGCGAAAAAGGTGAAGTGGTACGTTGCATTGGATCGTGGTTTAGATTTTTACGCGGTAGTGGCGGGCCTCATCTTCATAGATTAATTTATCACCCTGCCCGTCCGCGCCTCGGGCCTCCCATATTCCGTCGGCATACTTAGACAGGAGTCGAAACGAGTAGCCCTCGGAGGTGAATAGTTCCGTGCCGGTGTTAAAGTCCGACACGGCCGCGCAGCGCAGTGAAATAGAAGCCGGTAGTTTTTTCATCGTGTGTAGTTAAGAAGGTCTCCTCCCAGGTGTTTGTGATCCAGGTCGGCAAGCGCCTGCCGTGCAGCCGCCTCACCCGCCGCGTCCCGATTTTTCCGTGCAGCAGCCAACTCAGCGAGCAGCTCCTGTTGGCGCTCTTGCCAATCGGTGGTGATTTTATCAACAATCGAACTCATAAACAGACACCAGATGAATTTCAGTTAAAGACGAAGGTAACCTCACCCCACCGCGATTTTGTCTTCGTCTTCCTTGAGCGTATTCACTTCAACCCGACCATCCACCACAATCTCAAACGCATCAGCAAGCAAAGTTTTGAACTCATCTAAATCCGCGCTGGAGTCGAAACGAAAATCCCCGCGCACCTCAAAGCTGGCGTGAGCAATACCCACTGACGGGTCTCCCTTGTAGCGCAGAACAAATCCATTGGTTTGAACCGCTCCATGTTGTTTTGCTTGTGTCATAGCCTGCATCTCATTTTTAATAGATATTCCAGCCGTCCATTTGTTCCAATACCCGCTTTAAAACGGATTTTCTGAAGGACTCCCTTGCCAGTTCAACCACCTCCTCATCAGTGCGCACCGTTGAACCGTCGTTGTGCGCAACAATAGAAGCATTAGTGGTTAATGATGTTGTCAGCATTTCAGCGTTGTTTCGCACCACTTTTGCAAAGAGTTCACGTTGCTCCTTTGTCATTGAAAAAATGTTTAGGCGCGCACGCGAATTTTCCAGCAGGCGATCTCCCAGTCCATACCATCATAGGGACACGCCTCGGATCGCTCCCACTCGGAGAAGGCCTGACGGTAGGCGCTGAATGTCTCGCGCGCGAGCGGTTCCCGGAATCCCTTTTTCTGCACCTCCCCGGCGAAGTACTTAAACGCACCGGCCGGGCTGGAGAAAACAGCGGGGGTCATTTCCGTGAGCAGCCCCTCCCATAGGATATGGATGACAAAAACAGTCTTTTTCATGTTGGATATGCGGTTTTTACCAGGAACGGGTAGCCCTCGTGAACGCGACCGAAACGGCCCGCACAACGACAGCCCCCAGCAGAACGAACAAAAGGATAGTCATAAAAAGAATGGAGTAGTCAGAGTGGGGCTGGGCACATCCTTAACCTAACCGCTTGGTTTCCAAAAAAATGTTATTTTTGAATTGTCCAATTAGCACGAACCATGTTACGTTTCGATTCCCGAACAATAGAAATGCTATACCCCCCAGGGAATGGTGGTGTATTTGGATTGCCCCTTTACCAACCAAATCACTACCAAAATGGCAACCAAAAACAAGATTGAAAAAGAGCAGTGGGTTGAATTCCTCTCCAACGAACGCGTTGAGCTTGGAAAGATTCTCTCTCCGTATGCGGAATTAATTCTAAAGGCGGAGGGTTGGGAAAAGCGCGAGACGATGACTGTGAATCCGCGATACTCCAAGGCAGGGGTAATTGTTGATCTGGAGAAGTCACGCACCGGTCATACCA
>ERZ1066127.821-NODE-821-length-13916-cov-11.422336_pt1 | contig 13916 bp, 10 predicted proteins | sample MGYA00382774_ERZ1066127 | MGnify/ENA primary metagenome ERZ1066127 (study PRJEB33369, sample SAMEA5778357) | biofilm metagenome | biome: Industrial cooling water; feature: Water cooling tower basin; material: Biofilm | place: United Arab Emirates | collected... | reverse complement strand
CCCGCAACCGCGGTGTCAATGTTCCTCTTTTTCTGGAAGAGGAGCTGGAAAGTTTCCTCGCCCGGCATCCCGTGCGACTCGCCATTTTGTGCGTGCCCGCGGAGTTCGCCCAAGGTGTGGCGAACCGCCTCGTACGCGCCGGCATCCAGGGTATCCTGAACTTTTCCCCCGCCGTGCTGGAGGTTCCTAGGGAAATTGTGGTCAATCGTGTGGACCTCGCCTCTGAGTTGGAAAACCTGAGTTACTTCATCCGCTAAGCGTCGCTGCAGCTGACCGCTTGTGGGCAGGTGTTCCCAAAAATCACGTTTGATCTTCGGGCGACGCAGCGCATAGTATTAACAATATGAAATGCATTTCCGCTTTTACTGCAAAGCTGAGCCATGAGAAATGCCGTTATCAGCGACGTGGCTTCACGCTGATGGTGACCATTTCTTTGCTCGTGTTGTTGACATTGGTGGCCATCGGGCTGCTGTCCCTGTCTTCCGTGACCATTCGTTCGTCCGGTCGCGGTGAGGCGCAAGCCATCGCCCGGAGCAATGCGCGCCTGGCCTTGATGATAGCGCTTGGCGAATTGCAACGGCAGATGGGGCCCGACATGCGGATCAGTTCGGAAGCCGCCATTTTTGACCAAAATCCTCAAACCCCGGCGATCGAAGGCGTGGCCCAGCCGCGTTGGCTGGCGAGCTACAATGCCTGGGGCAACTGGCTCAATGCCAGTTACACCCCACCCGGCGGCAGCAACATCACCAGCATTCGCAATACCTACACGCCCAAGCGCAGCAACATGTTCCGCCGCTGGATGCTCTCCACGCCTCCCGGTCAAGAATCGAATCATTCATTGGTGGACACGATCAGCGGATGGAACAACAACAACTCTGTCGTGATGGTGGGATCCGGGACTTTGGGGGCTTCTGCCACCACGAATCCGGAAAATGTCACACGGGCTTACCTGCTCGACGTTGCCGGAAAAGGCAATACCGCCTGGTGGATCGGTGCGGAGAACCACAAGGCGCGCATCGACCTCGCACGGGAGCAGCAAACCCTCACCGTCGCCGAGCGCGAAGCGGGGCAGGGGAACACCGCTGAGGTGGGAGTGGGCGCGCTGCCGGGATTTACGAATCTCGACAACGATGTCGCACTCGGACCCAAGCTCGTCACGCGCGAAACTCTCGCCCCGGCACAAATCGCGCTGCCGCTGGTGCAACAACATTTTTTCGACCTCACGGCTCACAGTCGGGGCGTCATCAGCAGTGTTAGAAACGGCCAACTCAAGAGAGACCTCAGCTTGCTCTTTGAGGCGGACGCCAATCGAGTGCCATCGCCTTTCCGGTTTAATGTCGGTTCTGACGTTCGAGAACCTTCCATCAGGCCGATGAGCGCGGATCTGCTGGCGAATAAACCACAACTTCCGAACCGCCATTTCCAATCATGGACGAATATGCGTCATTTCTACCGGATGTATCGCAATCGTGAGCTCCCTGTGCCCGGTGGCACGGAGGGAACCGGTTCTCTCAACTGGGCTGGCCAGAAACCATACACGGATGTGGTGAGTACGACAAATCTCGGCGGTTCCGGGTGGGATGGGTCAGACAGATACTGGCGCGTTCCTCTTCTCGCGAAAATCACCTTCATCTACAGCTTGGTGACGGAGCCGGCTGCCACGCCCGGCCGCTTCAGAATTTATCACGTGTTCAGCCCGGTTTTCACCTATTGGAATCCCTACAACACCGAGCTCCGTGTTCCCGACGGCAAAATCACGATGGCATCCTCGGCTTACCGCGTCTGGCCCAACACCGGGGAACTTTACCTGGGCGGAACCATGACAAGAAACAAGAATGATCTCGGTGCATTCGGTGCTTTTGGTTACAGCCAGGGCATCAACTCGATGTCCGTTCTGCGTTCCGGCACGGGTGGTGACATCATTTTCAAACCCGGCGAATTCCGGGTGTTTTCTTACCGATCCAACATCACGACGGGTAGTCAAGCCACCAGTGGCAATGAAGCGCCCCTCTTTCCGGGCTTCGATCCCCAGGGCATTGCCGGGGAAAAGAAAGATTACGGTGCTTACAGTCCGAGAGGCGCGCAAGATGGCACCTTCGGTCCGCAGGACAATCCCGGAGTGGTGATCCGGTTCTCCCACGGCTTGTGGGGTGGGAACATCAATCGTGGCAACACTGCCGGCTCGCTCTGCTGGCAGGATTGGTGGGATCGTCCCAAATACCCTAACGGCATGCCCATGACCTATGCCAACGATTGGTTTAACAAGGCGCAGTCATTGACTCCGATGACTCCAGAAGGAGTGGCGAACATAGCGCGCTGGGTTTTCTCAGACTCCAGACCCGTTCCCGTGGCATTTTGCCAACTGGTGATCAAAGGGTTCTCCGAGTGCAATTACGAGAGCATTTCCTGGGACAGGGACTGGCGGTCCAGGAACTGGATGCAGTCACCGCCTTTTTATTTTGGCAGTGGTATGTATATGTCAGAGGACGAAACCATCGCGCACACGCAACGTTTGGACTGCCCCTATTTCACCTTTTTCGGTCCCACCTCCATGGCGGAAATGCCCAAAGTCGTCGGTCACATCGGACAAAATTCCATGCTGGGATCGGGATCCAATCCATTTGAGAAAATCACCTCGGCCTCTACCATCGAATTGCCCACCGCGCCGATATCAAGTTTGGCGGGTTTTTCTACCATGCGCATCAACCCCGGTTGGACCAATCCGAATAGCATAGGAGTTGATAGTACTGGCACACAAGTCATTTCCTCCGCAGGTTACGGTGGTTCCGGATGGACCAGCACCGGCAGGGAATCCCTGCATTGCGCGGAGACAAAACGCGTGGCTTACCAGAGTGGCGTGACCGGCCCCGGCATCGGCAATTCTTTCATGCACCCGATGTTGTCTCGAACGCAAGTCTATCGATATTTCAACAACTCCGTCAGCCAGGATGTGCCCGATCGTAGCGGCGAAAACTGGATGATTACCAATCCCAATGACTCCAAATCCTACAATGATTTCTGGGATCACGTATTGCTACTCAACGACGCCCTTTGGGATGACTACTACGTTTCCTCGCTCGCCAATCAAACCCGCCCCTCCGCCTCCGGTGCGGCGAATCTATTGACAAACATCAATCGCCTGATGAGCGGTCAGGATCTCGCCAATACCCGCTACAAATATTACAACAACGGCACACCGGTCAGTACCGCAACGGCTGAGTTGAGTGCCCAGGACGGCTATCTCAAGGCTGCGAAATACATGATGGTGGACGGCATGTTCAACGTCAACAGCACCTCCGTTTCCGCCTGGTATGCGCTTTTTGCCGGCATCCGCGAACGGCAGTTGGTCTATCGCGATGCCAATGGCGGCCTGCGTCCCATCGAGGTTCCCTCCGGCAAACGCATCGCCATCTCGCGCTTCAATACGGAAGTAACCGATCGCGAAATGGATGGCCCGGAGCTCGGCGTCATCATGCCGGATGGCAGCAAAGGCTGGAGCGGCGTGCGTTTCCTCGATGACCGCCAGCTTCTCAAACTCGCCGAGGAATGCGTGATACAAGTCAAACGCCGCGGTCCTTTCCTCAATTTCTCCGAGTTCATCAACCGTCGCCTCTCCAATGACGAGCTGGGGCTGATGGGGGCCTTGCAGAGTGCCATCGACTACGATGACCGCAATCCGGAATCCAACTCCATCAACTTCCGCTACAAAAACGGTCGTGATTTCATGATGACCCGCAATAACTTGGGGAACACGAATTTTGCCACACCGGAAGCTGCGGAAGGCTCCCGCTTCGCCGGCATCCCCGGCTACGTGATTCAGTCGGACATTCTCAAACCCATCGCCAACACCATGTCCGTGCGCGACGACACCTTCCGCATCCGCGCCTACGGTGATTCCCGCGATGCCAACAACGTTGTCACCGCCCGCGCTTGGTGCGAGGTCGTGGTGCAGCGGCTGCCGGAATACGTGGACCCGCGCAATGCTCCGGAAGTTGCTGCCAGAAACATGAATATCAACGGTGCCTTCTCCGATAACAACGCACTGCAACCTATCAACCGCGCCTTTGGCCGTAAGTTCAAAATCGAAAGCTTCCGCTGGCTCACCGCCAACGATATCTAACCCATCCTATGAAACACCTATATCGCACACTTCTTCTTTTGTTCTGCTGTCCGCTCCTGTTGATGGGGCAGAATACCGCCACCGCCGAGCCCAAAGCCGCGCGCGGCAGAGCCGCCTATTTCATCTACACCAGCATGCCGGAAGGCGTGGAGAATCCGGTCACCATTCTCACTGGTCAGGAAACACGAGAACTGATCCTGTCCAAGCGCATGGCCAGCGAGCCCGTCAAGATTCCCGCTGACGGCATCATACGGATCATTCGCAAACTGGCAGCAGCACCCGCACCCGGTGCGCCGCCCTATCAGGTGCTGGCCCAAGCGGTCATCCCGGAGAACATCAACCAGGCACTGGTCATTCTCGTGCCCATCAAGGCCACACCCGAGGGACTGTTGTTTCAGTGCAAAGTGCAGGATCTGGCCAGCTTCAAGGGCGGTGACTACTTTTTCCTGAACTTGACCAAACTCAATGTGGCCGTGGACATGGGGGCTACGAAAATCCCTCTCAAACCCGGTCACTCCAGTATCTTCAATGCACCGTCCGGCACGGATGCCGTGAACATGCCCATTCGCTACAGCTACTATGATGAAGCGCGCAAGGAATGGAATGTCATCAGCTCCTCGACTGTGGTGCTGTATGGCACCAGGCGGGAGATTTGCATTTTCAGTTGGGATGAGGCCTATGAGCGCATCGACTATCACGGCATCACGGTGCCGGTGCAGAACTAACGGATGCGCCCGATTGGTTCCGATGAAATTATTTCGCGAATGTGAAAAAATTGTCTTGCCATCCTGCCTGGATTCGCAGAGATTCCTTGCCCCGTTCGGGGCGTAGCTCAGCCTGGTAGAGCGCCTGCTTTGGGAGCAGGAAGTCGTCAGTTCGAATCTGGCCGCCCCGACCACTTACCATAACTTTTGTTGCAAAATTTTCTTGCCTTACAGTGAAAAAATCAGCAACTTCGCCCGCGCCTCACGGGAAGCAGTGAGACACTTCAACTCCGGTTTAGCTCAGCGGTAGAGCGGATGGCTGTTAACCATTAGGTCCTAGGTTCGAATCCTAGAACCGGAGCCAATAAAGCCCTTGATCCTCAAAGGATTGGGGGCTTTTCCATTTAGCAGGAGTGATGGCTTTGAACGTGTGTGATGCGATGAAATCCCAACGCTTCCTTATCCCAGCCCGTCAGCAGAGATTGAGCATATCGAACCACTCGGGCAGGTGGTGCTCAACAGCCAGCATCCCTGTGCGGGCCTGGTCCTGATGACGAGATTGAGCGAGGGGTGATTTATTCTTCAGGATCAAGGGCGGCGAACTTCTCTTTCATCGTGGGGTTGCCGTGGGTGAGCTTTTTGATGGTGATGTCCTGGGCTTTGTCGTTGGCGATACGGAGGTTGTTCTGTGAGCCGATAAGCGCCTCTTTGGTCTTTTGGAGGTGGGTGATCGATTTGTCGATTTCCTCGATGGCTGTCTGGAATTTTCGCGAGGCCAGGTCGTAGTTGCGGGAAAAAGCGCTTTTGAATGTATCCAGTTTCTCCTCAAAGTGGGTGACGTCGATGCTCTGCGATTTCACCAAGGCGAGTTCCGCTTTGTATTGGAGGGAGTTCATCGCCGCGTTGCGGAGGAGGGTGATCATCGGGATGAAGAACTGGGGACGGATGACATACATCTTCGGGTAGCGGTGGGAGACATCGACAATGCCGGAGTTGTAGAGTTCGCTTTCCGGTTCTAACAAGGAGACGAGGATGGCGTATTCACAGCCTTTTTCCGTGCGGTCTTTGTCGAGTTCCTTGAGAAAATCCTCATTCCTCTTTTTGGTAGCGGTGGCGTCGCTTTCGTTTTTCATCTCGAACATGATCGAGACGATCTCGTTGCCGTGCGCATCGGAATCGCGGAAGATGAAGTCGCCCTTGCTGCCGGTTTTGGCGTCGTTGTCTTTCTCAAAATAGGCGGTGGTGAAGGCGGTGGCGCGGAGGCGGTTGAACTCCGTCTCGCAGTGTTGCTCGAGGGTCTCGCCGACCATTTTGGTGGAGAGCTTGGCTTTCAAATCGCGGAGGCGTTCGATGGCGTCGTCCCGATCTTTGATCTGGGTTTCGTAGCGTTCTTTGAGCGATTGTTCCGCGAGTTTTTTCTGCAATTCCAGTTGTTGGAGGTTGTGTTGCAGGCTGTCGCGTTCTTTTTCTACGACTTCCACCGCGGCCTTGACCGCGATTTTTTGATTCAGCTCGTTGGATTCCAGCTTGTTTTTGAGTGCTTGGATTTCGGCATCTTTCTTGGCGTTGGCTTCCTGAAGGTCTTTGCTGTGCTTGAGTTCGGCCATCTGCGCAGCGCTTTGGGTCTCTTGCATGGCTTGTGCGAGCTCGGCTGCCAGTCGATCGCGTTCCTTTTCCACGGCAGCCATGGCTTGTGCGACGGCTAACTTGCGTGATTCCTCTCCCTTATCCAGCAGAGCTTTCAATTCCTGGATTTCCGCCTCCTTGGCGGCGGCGGCTTTTTGCAGTTCGCTGGCAGCTTTTTCTTGGGCGAGTTCGAGGGCGTTGAGTTTTTCCTTTTCCGCTAGTTCGAGGCGCTGATGCAGTTGCTCCTCAAACTCGCTGTTGTGAACCTGTTTGAGGATATCCGCGTAGCCAGCCTCATCGACTTTGAACGCTTTATGACAATGGGGGCAGATGATGTCTTTCATGATGGAAGTGGTGAGTGTTTCGTGATCAGCGTATGATCTTTGAGATGGCGAGGGTGATTGTGCGTCAGGGGAGGGGCAACCACGATGTCACGCAGGAGGATGCGGATGTGATCAAGCAGATGCAAGCCACAGGTGCAGGGGGAGGATTTGATACGGAAAAGCCCGGGTTGGGAAAACAGTCCAGCGGTGCATTCCCGAATGCTCCACGGGGGATGTGCTGTTTACCCGTCTTCGTCCGAGGTTTGATAGGTCATGGTCGGTTGCATCATGCGCTGGGGGATGACGAAGCGCAGGATGCCGGAACGGCTGGGCGGCTTGAGTTCAAGGAGAGTGAGCGAGCCCTTGCGCACCTCCACCGCGCCGCCCTCGCCATTGGTGACCCAGGCGATGAGCGAGGAGAAATCCGGTTCGTGCCCGACGAGACATACGCGTTTGAATTCGATGAAAGAGGCTAATTCGCGCAGGGCGATGTCCGGATGCATGCCGATGCTGAGCCACGATTGCACCACGGGCCCGGGCAACTGTGCTGCTTGGCTGAATGTTTCCGCGGTTTGTTTGGCTCGTAACAGCGGGCTGCTGATGATGATTTCCGGCAACATGCCGGCGGCGCGCAGATAAATCCCGGCACGGCGCGCTTGCTCGAAGCCTTTCGGCACGAGGGCGCGCTCGGAATCTCCACCCGGGTGACCGTGCGGTTCCGCTTTGCCGTGACGTAGCAGCAGGATTTCCATAAGGGGAGCTTACATGGTCATGCCACCATCCACGGCCAGAACTTGACCGGTGATGTAGCGGGCCTGGGTGCTGGCGAGGAAAAGAACGGCGTGGGCGATGTCACGTGGGTCGCCGAAGGTGGAGAGGGGAATTTTTGCCATGACCTCCTCGCGCACTTTTTCGGGGAGTTCGCCGGTCATGTCCGTGGTGATGAATCCGGGGGCCACGGCATTGCTGGTGACCGCGCGCCCGGCCAACTCGCGGGCGACGGCTTTGGTGAAGCCGATCAAGCCGGCCTTGCTCGCGGAGTAGTTCGCTTGGCCGGCGTTGCCGATCAGTCCGATCACCGAGGCGATGTTGATGATGCGCGGGTCTTCGGCTTTCATGAGCGTGCGCATGAAGGCTTTGACAGTGTTGAAGGCTCCTTTGAGATTGGTGTCCAGCACGGTGTCCCAGTCTTCCTCTTTCATGCGCATCAGCAGTCCATCCCGGGTGACCCCGGCGTTGTTGACTAGAATGTTGATGTGGCCGAAATCCGCGATGATTTGTTTGCCCAGCTCCTGCACCGCTTCGTGATCGGCCACGTCCACCGCATAGGCCTTGGCGCTGCCGGGGAAGCGCGCGTTCAGTTCATCGGCCACGGCACCGCAACTGGAGGCACTGCGACTGACGACGGCGACCTTGGCGCCTTGCTCGACAAATGCGGAGGCAATGGCCTGCCCGATGCCCCGGCCTCCGCCGGTGACGACTGCGACTTTTCCTTCAAATGATGACATGCGGGGAATTTGCCTCATTTTAAGTATCGTCGTCAAAACATTCCTCTGTTATCTTGCGCCCATGCGCTGTCCCTACTGCCGTTGTGAGCTCGATGAGCGGGCTGAGGAGTGTGCCGGGTGCCGGCTCAATTATCCGCGCACTCTGAGCTTCATGGGCACCTTGCCGCAGATCCAGCCGGGCATTCAGGATGCCGCAGCCATTCTTGAGCGCCGCGAGATGAGAAAGCTCGAGAGACGTGTGGAGAAACTGGAGTTGCGATTCCCGCAAACGCGTCTGCATCTGGTGGTGCAGAATTTTTCCGCGGAGCATCCGATGGACTTGTATGCATTCTGGATTTTCAATGCGGGGTTCATGGCAGATGAGACGCACAAAGGCGGCGAGAATCGCGACCTGTTGATTCTGTTGGATCCAGTGGAGATGAAAATCGCGATGATGGTCGGCTACGGGCTGGAGCCTTGGGTGGATCAGCATTCTCTGGATCGGATTTTGCAAGATGCGGATCACTTCCTGCGCAGGAGCGAGTGGCTGGCGGCGCTGATGCAGATTCTGGAGGATATCGATGCGCTGCTGGTGGACACCGCGCAAGTGGTGGGGGAAGCTCTGGGACTCCGTACGGAGTATGACCCCGGTCGATTTGATGGCAGCTATTGACGCCGCAGGACGACGGGCGGGGCGGTGTTGCCAAAGCGGTTCACGGCGGTGACAGCGATGGCATCATACAGGGGGAGGACGATGCCGCCGCTGTTTGAAGTGGCGATGCGAATGGTCTGCCATGTCGTGCCGTGCCTTCCTTGCACCACAAGCTTGTGGGTGGAAACATCCGAGATTCGCCAGCGCACGGTGATTTTTTCCCCTTGTCTGTCGGCGTTGATGGTGGGGGGAAGAGGAGCCGTGCGGCTGAGCCACGGCATGGGCGGCACCAGCGCGGGCGCGGTGTAGAGCGCCTTGAGTTGGTCTGCGATTTGATCGCGATTTTGCATGATGGATTTGACGCTCCAGTGCAAATGCCCGTCGCGCTGGGTCCCGATCTTGCGGCTGAGTTGGAGTTGATCGATGATCTCGCCTGCTTTGCGACCGGGGTCTTCCGAGCTGCCGATGCGTGAGCTGGCGATGCCTGGCCAGACCGGGCGGTTGCCCTGTTGACGCCACCAGTCTAACAACAAGGTGTAGCTTTGCGGACCTTCGATGCGCCAGTAGAGTTGAGGTGCGAGGTAATCGCACCAGCCGTTTTGCAACCACTTGCGGGCATCACAAGCAAGGTCCTCATAGGCATTGAGACTGGCTGTGGTGCCGCTGGGTACTCCCGGTTGCCAAATGCCGAAGGGACTGATGCCCACGCGAGCCCAGGGCTTGACCCGTTTCACCTGAGCGTAAAGATCCTGCATGAAGCCGTCCACGATGCGACGCCGCGCTTCATTGCTGAGTCCATCGGGGAAGCGCTGGCCCTTTTGCGGATAGGGGTAAAAGTAATCATCGAGGTGAATGCCATCCACATCATAGCGGCGCAGCACGTCAAGGATGGCGGCCATGGCACGTTGCCGCGATTCCGCCAGCGCGGGGTCGCACCAGACGAGGTTGTGATATTTTTTGGTCAGTTGCGGCGCACTGCGGGTGATGTGCTGGGGGGATGCGGTGGCGGTGGCATTCGATAGAGCGCGGAAGGGATTGAACCACGCATGCACTTCAATGCCGCGCTGGCGTGCCTCACGGATGGTGAATTCCAAGGGATCGTATCCGGGGGATTTGCCCATTGTGCCGGTAAGCCAGGGCGACCAGGGTTCTTTGTCGGAAGCATACACGGCGTCACATTGCGGCCTCACCTGAAAGATCAGGGCGTTCATGTGCAACAACTGCATGCGGTCGAGAATCGCACACATTTCCGCCTGTTGTTCAGCGCTGGTCAGTTTGCTGGAGCTGGGCCAGTCGATGTTATAAATCACCGCTGCCCAAGCTCCGCGGAATTCGCGCGGTATGACCGGAACGGTCTCACGCGAAGGCACAAGAGGCTGGGCCCAGGACGTTGCCAGCAGAAGCATCCATGTGATGAGGCAACGCATCAGCCATTGAGTTTTTGCAAGGCCTTGGGAAGGAAGATGCCGTCCTTGCGGATGAGTTTGCCATCGAAGTAGATTTCTCCGCCGCCGGTGTCCTTGCGCTGGATGCAGACCATGTCCCAGTGGACTTGCGAGCGGTTGCCGTTGTCGGCCTCCTCATAGGCCTGCCCGGGCGTGAAGTGGAAGGAGCCGGCGATTTTTTCATCGAACAAAATGTCGCGCATGGCATGGCGGATGTGCGGGTGGAAGCCGAGGGCGAACTCGCCGATGTAACGAGCGCCGGGATCGGAGTCGAGGATGTGATTGAGCTGCTTGGTTTTGTCGCCCGCTTCCGCCTTGACGATCTTGCCTTTGTCAAAAGTCAGGCGGATGCCATCGAACGGAACGCCTTGATAGATCGTGGGCGCATTGTAGGTGATCACGCCTTCCACTGAGTCCTTGACGGGAGCGGTGAACACCTCGCCATCGGGGATGTTCGCGGTGCCTCCGCAGGGGATCGCAGGGATGTCTTTGATGGAGAAGCGCAGATCCGTGCCGGGGCCTTTGATGTGTACGGCATCGGTTTGATCCATGAGCTTTTTCAAGGCGTTCATCGCGGGGAGAAGGGCCTTGTAATCGAGAAGGCAGACGCGGAAATAAAAGTCCTCAAAGGCCTCGGTGCTCATGCCCGCTTGCTGGGCCATCGACGCCGTGGGCCAGCGCAGCACGCACCATTTGGTTTTTTTCACCCGGTGATCGATCACCGCACGGGTCTTGCCCATGGCCAGTTTCATGCGGGCCGCCGGCACATCACTGGTCTCCGCGATATTGTTCGATCCGCGCACGGCGATGTAGGCATCCATGTCCTTCATTTCATGAAGCAAATGCTTGGCGATGAGAGAATACTGCACCTCCGTCGCGCCCATCATCATTTCCCGGGTGAGGCGGCTGGAGTGAAGGCGGATGACGGGAACAGCTCCCACGGTGCGAGCCTCGCGGATGAGGGCGAGACCGATGCTGTCCGGAACGTCGTAAAGGTCGATGAGAACCTTTTCTCCTTTTTTGAGGGAAGTCGAATAGCGAACGAGTTGTTTGGCCAGTTGATCAATGCGTGCGTCGTGCATGCCGCAGACTTTGCCTCATTCCTGCCAAAGGTCAAAGCGATACTTTTCCCGATGCGCAGTCGTGGATCAGCGCAAAGGAATGCCGTGGCGGGTCCACAGCTCCTTGAGTTGTTGCGGGCTGCCGCGGAAAATATTGCGTTCCACCGGGCGATCAAGATTGCCGAAGTAGGGGCTGAATCCCCGATAGACCTTGGGACTGGAGCGGCGGTTTTCCCAAACCACGCCTCCGTATTGCCAGATCGACCAATTGTTCCAGACGTTGTATTGACGTGTGAGCCCCGTGGGCGTGCCGGGCGCGGGAAAAGCCTTGCAGGCACCGCTATCGTGGGAATACAGGGCCACCCAGTAGGGGCAGCGGCGGAGCCGGTTCTTCACGGCATCGCTGGCGTGATGCAGTGTCACACGAAGATGTTCGCTGTTTTCCAGATAGACCACGCAATCGAGAAACTGGATCATCTGCGTGGTGGAGGAGTTGGCGTCAAAGTCCGCGCACAAGAGCAGGCGCTCTTGTCGCCAATCTTGTCGTTGCGCCAGAGACTGGGCGCGATCGACAAATTGATCGGCCTGGGACGTCACACTGACTCCCTGGGTCGTGCGATAGTAAACCCCGATCAACATCCCCGCGTTGTCAGATGAGTGCAAAAAGTCGTAGCATTTCCCATCCAGTTCGCCACCTTTGCCCGCGCGTGCGATCAATCCCGCGGCACCGTTGTCGCGCAGTGCGGTGACATTGTGTTCCGTGAAGCCGCGTCCGGAGCGTTGCTTTTCTTTCGGATCGTAGGCGGATACATTGACGATTTCCGTTCTACCGCCGACCACGGATGAGACGCCGCCGCCACACTGGCAGAGGAGGGTGATCAGACACAGCCCGGCGGAAGCACGAAAGAGAAGTTTCATCTCCTCCATGTCAGCAAAATTTCCCCCGGCTGACAAGCGTGATGCTGCGCGGAAGCACCACGCGCGGGATGATCACTTGAGCGGCACCACCTCCACCTTGCCGCCTTCTTTGACGATGCTGAACTGCCCGCCGCTGGATTTGGCAAGTAGCTTGAGTGGTTCTTGCGCCTGCGGCACCATCAGCGCCACGGTGTTGATCACGATGCCTTTGCTCTTCGCCTTGCGTCCCATGTCCTTGGCGATTTCCTCGGATTTCTTGCCGGCGATGCCATCCGTCATGAAAAAGATGATGTCCGGCTGCGGCTCCATGGACATGGCCATTTCCAGCGGGTGATCCCAAATCGTGCCCAACACCAACGGCGTTTCTTTGACATATTTCAGGGCATCGTTGACCGAGCTTTTATCCACCGATAACCACTTGGGCGTTTGTTTTTTGCCCACCGGTTCCCAACCGTGGTGATCGCTGTCGGTTTTCCACTCATACTTGCGGGAACCATCCTTGACTGTGGCCACCTTGCCTTTTTGCATGACCTCTTGTCCCGCCACCCACACCGGGCCGGCGAAAAAGATCATCTGGAATTGCAAGCCGTCACCCAGCAACCCGATGGACTTTTTCATCTCGGCCCGCATCAGTTCATCGCGCACACCTTTCATGGAAAGAGAGTAATCGATGACATAAACCACTCGCTTGGCCTTGACCGTTTGGTTGAAAAACGAGGCACCGCCGCCCATGCCGGAGTCATCGCCGGAGGACCAACCGTCGCCGAAGTCGTTGCCACTGCCGAAGTCGATGGATGGCTCGGTCACATCGACGTCCGGCACCGGGATTGCGATATCTGATGGCGCGGATGTGGCGATCACCTTCGCGCTCGAGGATGAGGGGGCGGATGGCTTTTGCTTCGCACTGGTGCTCATCTTTTTCGTTTCCTGCAACTCCTCCTGCTGCACCGGTGCTTGATAAGAGACGAGCACCGGAGTTTCTCGAAAGATCGGATTGATGAACAGGAAGGCCAGGAGCAAGCCGATGAGGAGGAGGGAAAGGAATGCTATCACGATGGACGAAATCGTCGCGTTACGCTTCATCGCATCGAGACGAGCTTGTGCTTCCGGGCTGAGTTGGGCGTGAAGGCTCATGGCAAGGGTAGGTAGTGGGTTTTTGGCAGTGTGGTGGAAATGTCACGAACCATCCCGCCGATGCGAGCCTGGATCAAGGAAATATTTCCATGCTTCGAGGAAGTAACGATTTTGCGGGGATATGCCTTAGAGGAATTTGTTCCCCGTGCTTGACGTGCCACGATGGCGGCGTCATAAATCAGCCATGCGAACGATTTGTGCAGTGATATCGATGGTGGCATTGACGCTCGGCGCACACGCGCAGACGACGACGGCACCGCTGGAAGTGGTGAATTCGGCTCTGACCGCTGTCAATGATCTGGGGCGTCAGGTGGTGTTAGGGAAAATGAAAACCTCGATGGAACGCATGTATCCCCAGTGGAAGGAGCGTCTCAGCCGCAGACTGGGGAGTGAGAAGGCCCTGGAAAAACAATTTGACGAAGCTGTCGCGGAAATGATGCGCCAGG
>ERZ1066127.820-NODE-820-length-13937-cov-7.850886_pt1 | contig 13937 bp, 12 predicted proteins | sample MGYA00382774_ERZ1066127 | MGnify/ENA primary metagenome ERZ1066127 (study PRJEB33369, sample SAMEA5778357) | biofilm metagenome | biome: Industrial cooling water; feature: Water cooling tower basin; material: Biofilm | place: United Arab Emirates | collected... | reverse complement strand
CGCGGAGGATCTTCACGTCCACTTCATCGCCGGCCTTGACGACATCCTGCGGGTTCTCGACCTTGTGATCGGCGAGCTCGCTGATGTGCAGGAGGCCTTCGAGGTCGGACTCGAGCTCCACGAAGACACCGAAGTTGGTGATCTTCGTGACCTTGCCGCGGACGACCATGCCGGGCTTGTAGTGCTCGGGGATGGCGGTGAGCCACGGATCCTCGGTGAGCTGCTTCATGCCCAGGCCGACGCGCTGCTTCTCGCGGTCGACTTCGAGGACGACGCACTTGACGGTGTCGCCCTTCTTGAGGACCTCGTTGGGGTGCGTGACCTTCTTGGTCCAGGACATGTCGCTGACGTGGAGCAGGCCGTCGATGCCAGGCTCGATCTCGACGAACGCGCCGTAGTTGGCGAGGTTGCGGACCTTGCCCTCGATGACGGTGCCGGTGGGGTACTTCTCGCCCACGAGCTCCCAGGGGTTCACCTCGGTCTGCTTCATGCCGAGGCTGATTTCCTGCTTGTCCTTGTTGATCTCAAGGACAACGACCTCGACTTCTTGGTTGGGCTGCACGATCTCGGACGGATGGTTGATGCGCCGCGTCCAGGACATCTCGGAGATGTGGACGAGACCCTCGATGCCGTCCTCGAGACGCACGAACGCGCCGTAGGACATGAGGTTGACCACCGAGCCCTTGACGCGGCTGTTGACCGGGTACTTCTTCTCGATCTCTTCCCACGGCGAGGCCTCGCGCTGCTTCATGCCGAGCGCGATCTTCTCTTTCTCGCGGTCGATGTTGAGGATCTTGACCTCAACCTTCTGGCCAACCTTCACCATCTCGCTCGGATGGTTGATGCGGCCCCAGGACATGTCGGTGATGTGCAGCAGGCCGTCGATGCCGCCCAGGTCCACGAACGCGCCGAAGTCGGCGATGTTCTTGACCTCGCCGATGACGATGTCGCCCTCCTTGAGGGTGTCCATCAGACGCTTCTTGGCGCTCTCGCGCTCCTCCTCGATCAGCTTGCGGCGGCTGATGACGATGTTGCGACGCTCGGTGTCGATCTTGAGGATGCTGGCGCGGACCTTGCGGCCCATGTAGTCGCCGACATCGCCCGGGCGACGGACATCCACCTGCGACGCGGGCAGGAAGACGTTCACGCCGCCGATGTCAACCAGCAGGCCGCCCTTGATCTTGCGGGTGACCACGCCCTCGACGACATCGCCTTCCTTGGTGGTGTCGAGCAGCTTCTGCCAGGCCAGCATGCGGTCGGCCTTGCGCTTGGAGAGCTCGATGAGCCCGCCCTCGCCCTCGAGGTTCTCGAGGAGCACATTGAACTCGTCACCGATCTTGATCGCTTCGATATGGTCGAACTCGGTCTTGGGAATCAGACCTTCGCTCTTCAGGCCGACTTCGATCACGACATCGTCGCCGGCGAAGCCGATGACCTTGCCCTTGATGAGCTTGCCCGGCGCCAGGTCGGCGATCTGCTCGCCCAGGAAGGAGTCCATGTAACCGGAGGCGCCGACCGTGGCGCGCGTGCCGTAGGCTTCCTTGAACAGGGCCTCGGCTTCCGAGTCCATGACTTTGAGCGAAGCGATCAGGTTTTCATCGATCATGTGGTATTGCGTTCCTCGACGGTCGCGGCGTCCACCCATGGTCGAATGGGCGACGGCTCGGCAACCACACCGAAGGCCCACGCGCACGCACGCGGCTCTCGGTCTGCCCCCTCTCGTGGAGAGGAACGGGGGCGCTGTTGCATCCTGCAAAGCGAGTTCGGGGGCACGCACACGCGTGCCACCACGGTTCGGTCGACCGGCCGAACGGGAAATGGTAGGCAGGGTACAGAGTTCGGTCAGAGCAATCCCGAGCCCCGGGCGCCCGTTGCGGACCCTTCTCGCAGCGTTCGTTCGCGTCCCTCGCGGTCCTGTTTCATGATCGCTGACGCTTGACGCGTCGGAGTCCAGAGCCCGGAACGCGCCCACGTCCATCGGGCCGTACGAACGTCTCCCGGTTCGCCGCACTCCGAGCACCGGTGCATCGACTGATCCAAAGGGTAAAGGCAATAGAGGCAGTTGACGCCATCGTGCTTCAGCAGCGATTGCGTGGTCGAGCGGGTTGCGATGGTGCGAAAGACGCGACGCAGTTGCACCGCGAGGCAAATCGCAATCACGCCAACGGAGATGAGGTTCTGCAGGACGACCAGCCCGATGGCCGCACCGATGATCGCGCAGCCGATACTCGCGAATGTGGCCCAGCGTGCCTGACGCTCCGTAGCGGGCACCGCTTCGGGCTCGGCGTCGTACACCATGCCGCGCTCGTGCACCCATTCACGGCCGCAGAACACGCACGACATGGCGCCGAGATCGCTCAAGCAGTTGCACCGAGGGCAGCAGCGCTTGGGACGGGCGCTCCATGGCCGCACAAAGAGGATCTCGCAGAGAAGTAGGGCGATGCCGACTGCGACAAAGGTTGTGCCATCGATCCCGCGGCTGCGGATGGAGATCAACGCCGACACGCCGAGCCCGATCAGACCGAGCGGGAGCACCCAACGCGCGGCGTTGCGATCGGAAATCAGCGCCCGCATCATGGGGACGCTCCATCACCGCGATCGCTTTTCGCGACCCACAGCCCCGACCGCTCCCACAGCGCCCGCAACTCTTCCTCCGTCTCGCGCACGCCGCACTCCGGGCAGCGGTCCGAGCCGTCGTTCCTCGGGTACAAGCACACGGTACAGAGCCGCCCGTCCGATGCGGAAAGCTTGTCTTCGATCTCCCGGATCCCATTGCGTTGAAGCCTCGACAACGCGGGAACGACCAACGCAACGCCGATCGCCACCGCGATCCCGATGCCACGCCCTGCAGGGCTCGCGATCGAACTCAGGATCATGACCCCGACCACCGCGAGCAGCACCAGCAACGCCGCCCAATTCGTTCGCCCTTCGGACAACTTCCGCAACCCCGGAATCGTCGATTGGACCGCCGGGAACGGCGGCCGAACCGAATGCCACGAGAGCGTCTCGCCACACTTGCCGCAACTGCTGCGATCTTCCGACGCACGCACGCCGCAGGTTCGACAGATGCGCCGCGGGTCCGAGACCGCCACCCATACGCGAAGCAAGAGACCGATGCCGACGCCGCCGAGGGCCCATGCCCACACCGTCGGCTCGTTCAGGCGATACCCCTCCATCCACACCAACCACGCCGCCACGCCCATCCCGATGATCGGCGCCGCGAGCGGCAACCATCGCTCGTACGGGCTCCGGAATCGGTGCGTCACGGGTGCGCCCCCGCCGCCAGTTTCGTGAGCACGGAGTCCATGTGATGATCAAACGCGCCGCGCGTCAGCACATCGTCCGCCCCCGCGTCCCGTGCCGCCTGCAGGGTGTTCTTCTCGATGTGCGGGCCGAACGCCAGAACGCGAATGGGTGACGAGGCATCAGGCTTCGGGCATTGGGCAGCAGTGCAATCCGACACATCCCGAATCGTGTTGTCCCCGATGCCTGATGCCCGATGCCCGATGCCTTTGACTCGTCCGATCATCGCCAACGCCGTCTCCGCGACATCGAGATCCACGATCAAAGCCCGCACCGGGCTATCGGCGAGCCTCGCTTCCAGCATCTCCATGTCCCGCACCGGGCGGCACGCCAACCCCAGTGCGTCGGCGGTCGCCTTGATCTTGCTGGCCCAGAGCAGGTCGGCGGCGAGGTAAAGGATCATGGGGGAAGATAGTGAAGCAGCGGCTGAGTGAGGCAGTGGGGCAGAAAAAGAGCAGTCGGCAGAATACCGGAATCCCGGCACGCAATCGTCGCCGCTCCGTCTTGCCCTGCCCCCCCTTGCCCCACTGCTCCACTGCCCCACTGCTCCACCGGGCCCTTTGCTCCCCTCCCATTCCGCCACTACCATTACGGCCCGTCGCGGCGGACGCGGGGCGGCTTGGGCGATGTGCACCCGAGGCCGCGGAGTTTTTCCCGCCGCCCGCGTCGTTCGACGCTCACGGACCACACCATGACCACGCTCGCCAGCCAACCGGCCCAACACGCCAAACCGAAGAACACGCCGCCCGCCAACTACAACTCTCCGATCTTCGACGAGCTTGGCTTTCCGCAAGATCCGAACAACCTGTACCGCCAGACCGTCGGCTCGATGCTCTACGCCGCCGAGCTCATGGGCCTGCCCCACAAGGTCCAGCTCATCCTCTCGCAGCCCAAGACCGAGATCATGGTCCACTTCCCGGTGAAGATGGACGACGGGCACTACCGCCTCTTCAAGGGCTACCGCGTGCAGCACAACAACGCGCTCGGCCCCTACAAGGGCGGCCTGCGCTTCCATCACGACGTCCACCTCGACGACGTCAAGTCGCTCTCCTTCCTCATGACCATGAAGTGCTCGCTCGTGGGCGTGCCCTTCGGCGGCGGCAAGGGCGGCGTCAAGGTCGATCCCCGCAAGCACTCGACCGCCGAGATGGAGCGCATCGTCCGCCGCTTCACCGTCGCCATCGCCCACAGCATCGGCCCCGATTACGACATCCCCGCGCCCGACGTCGGCTCCAACGCCCAGCACATGGCTTGGATCGCCGACACCTACTCCTTCCTCGCCGACGTCGGCGGCAAGGACCCCTCGGCCGTCATCACCGGCAAGCCCGTTGAGTACGGCGGATCGCTCGGCCGCGAGAAGGCCACCGGCCAAGGCGTCGTCGACACCCTCGTCGAAATGCTCCCCGAACTCGGCCTCAAGCCCGAGCAGTGCACGTTCAGCGTGCTGGGCTTCGGCAACGTCGGCTCCTGGTCGGGCAAGATCTTCCAGGGCAAGGGCGCCAAGATGATCGCCGTCGCCGATCACACCGGCTTCCTCAAGAACGACAAGGGCATCGATGCCGCCGACCTCGCGGCATACGTCGCTCAGAAGGGCGGCGTCGGCGGCTATCCCAAGGCCACCAGCGTCAGCAAGGAAGAGTTCTACAAGACCAAGGTCGATGTCTTCATCCCCGCGGCTCTCGAGCAGATGATCCAGGAGAACGAGGCCAAGATGATCAACGCCACCGTCATCGCCGAGGGCGCTAACGCCCCGACGACCCCGGCCGGCGAACGCATCCTGCTCGAACGCGGCATCGAGATCCTCCCCGCCATCCTCTGCAACGCGGGCGGCGTCACCGTCTCGTACTTCGAGTGGGTCCAGAACAAGACCTTCCACTCCTGGGAGCTCGACCAGGTCGACCGCGAATTGAACAAGCACATGGTGCGTGCCGCGGGCAAGACTCGTGACGCCCGCCGCAAGTTCAACTGCGACCTCCGCACCGCGGCGTACATCGCCGCCCTGGAGCGCCTAAACCAGGCGTACGCCAGCCGCGGCATTTTCCCGTAATTCGATCGTCCCACAAAGACCCGGGGGCGGGTCCTTCCAGGCCCCGCCCTTTTCGTTTTGCATCGAGCGGCCTTCGGACTTCGACGGAACCGAGGCAGCCTCGGCGTTAGTATATACTAGCATGACTATCCCCCGGATCCGACTTTGGGACCGACGCACCCTGCGAAGTCTCGGCGTGCTGTTCGCGGCGATCGGCGTCGTCCTTCTCCTCGCCTGGAACACACTGCTTCGAATGCCCGGCTCCTCGCACCGCGGTCCGCTGCCGCCGCTCACGGCCGTACAGGCCGCGCTCGCCGCCGAGCTCCGTTCGCATGTGGAAGAGCTCGCGTCGTCCATCGGCCGCCGCAGCACGTTCCATCCTAAGCAACTCGCCGAGTCCGCGCTCTACCTCAAGACCCAACTCGCGTCCTACGGCTACGAGGTGCGCGATCACTCCTTCGCCGGCCGCGGCAGCCCGGCCCCGAATCTCGAAGCGACGCTGGCGGGCACGAGCCACGCGAGCGAGATCATCGTCATCGGCGCGCATTACGACTCGTACCAAGGCACGCCCGGCGGACGACAATGCCAGCGGCTGCGCCGCGGTCCTCGCGCTCGCAAAACGATTCGCGTCCTCGCCCCAGCCGCGCACGATCCGATTTGTGCTGTTCCCCAACGAAGAGCCGCCGCTGTTCCAGACCGCCGAGATGGGCAGCCTGATCTACGCCAAGGCGTGCCGCGCTGCCAACGACAACATCGTGGCGATGCTCAGCCTCGAGACCATCGGTTACTACCGCGACGAGCCCGACACCCAGAAGTATCCGCCGCTGATCGGCGGCCTGTTCCCCAGCGAGGGCAACTTCATCGCGTTCGTGAGCAACCCATCCAGTCGCGCCCTGCTCAAACGTGTCGTGGCCATCTTCCGCGAACACGCCGCGTTCCCCAGCGAGGGTGCCGCTCTGCCCAGCGGCGTCCCCGGCGTCGGGTGGTCGGACCACTGGGCATTCTGGCAAGTGGGTTACCCGGCCCTCATGGTCACCGACACGGCCCCGTTCCGAAATCCGAACTACCACCAGCCGACGGACACGCCGGACACGCTCGATTACGACCGGATGGCACGCGTTGTAGACGGGTTGGCATCGGTGCTGCAATCCCTCGCGGCGCCGGAGCCCCGATAACGCGACGAGCGTTGCAACGGGTGGTATGGTGCTTGGATGCCGCGGCTCAGCGCACACGCCATCGCTTTGTCTGCGTCACTTACCAGCGTGACGTTTGCCGCCGATCACAGCGGCCCGATCCGATCAGAGCCCGCCGAGTTGGCCGTGCGTGCGCTCCCCACCGAGCGCGGCAGCAACTTTCGACTACCTCTGTTCGGCGACTTGACTTTGGACCTCACGGTGCATCACGTCGTGCGTCGGCCGTCCGGCGTGACGATGCAGGTTTCGGTCAATGGCGACGCCTTCGGCAGCGGCACCATCACGATCGAGCATGGCGTGGTCGCCGCGGGTTTCTGGACAGAGCGCGGCATCTACTCCATCACGCCCGAACCAAGCGTCGCAGCCCGCGACGATGGATCCGGCGTCGCCCTCGTGCGCGTAGAGCAACTCCAGCCTCGAGACACCGTCCGGTGTATGCCGGTCGAACACAATCGCGTGAGCGCGCGCGCGACGCCAGCCCGTGCGCTCCGCGAGCATCGCCCACGCGCCGACAACTTGCCGACAGCACCGGCCGCTTCGCAGACGCAGCGCTTCGCAGCCACGAACGCCGCATCAACAACGGAAACACACGCAGCAACCGCTGTCGCTGCGGTCCAGCCCTGCAACTGCTCCGACGACCAGTCCATTGTCGACGTGCTCTGCGTCTACACCACCCTCGCCAAGAACGCCGCGGGCGGGGCCGCGAACATCCAGGCTCGGTTCCAGAACGCCATCGACGCCGCCAACGGCGCGTTCACCAACTCCGGCATCAACACCGGCGGCGTCAACCGTCTCCAGCTCCGCGTCGCCGGGTACGCCGAAGTGCACTACGACGAAGTCGCCCCGGACTGGATCAACCACCTGCAGCGCGTCACCGACACTGCCGACGGATTCATGGACAACGTGCACGCGCTCCGCGACGCCGCCAAGGCCGACACCGTCGCACTCGCGATCGACGACACCCGCTTCATCGGCGGTGCCGCGTGGTGGGCGATCTGGGACCAGAAGGACGCGTTCGCCTGCGTGAACTGGCGCACGCTCGGCGGCGGCGATCTGCTCCTCGCCCACGAGATCGGGCACAACTTCGGCTGCGCCCATGATTACGAGAACGATGCAACGGCCCCGACGTCGTACGCCCGCGGGCACTCTTTCATCCACAACGGCCAGACCTACGGCACGATCATGTCCTACCCGGGCACGATCCGGCTGCCGATGTTCTCGAATCCCAACATCGTCGCGCCCGGCACGAACAAGCCCGCCGGAGTGCCGGTCGGACAGCCTCGGGCCGCGTACGACGCGCTGATGATCCAGCAGACCCGCTGGACGCTCGCCAACTACCGCGACGCCGCGGGGATCACCGACTGCAACGCCAACGGCATCGACGACGCCACGGACATCGCCACGCTGCTGAGCGCCGACGCCAACGGCGACTGCCGCCCCGACGAATGCGAGGAAAAGCGGTTCGCCGACGCGAGCACGCCGGGACCCGGCGAAGGCCGCACGTGGGCCAACGCCGGCGGCGACCTCGGCGAGATCCTCTTCGTTTCGAGCCTGAAGTGCTCGAACATTTCGCAGGTCTGGGTCGCAGGCGGCAGCTACACGCCCGGCTCCGGCACCACCGCTCGCGCCAACAGCTTCCCGCTCCGCTCCGGCCTCTCGATCTACGGTGGCTTCCGCGGCAAGTCCCGCCCCGGCGGCGGCGAGACCTCGCTCGCCCAGCGCACGCTCGGCGTCTGGACCTCCACACTCGACGGCAACATCGGCACAATCGGTGACGCAACCGACAACGCCTATTCCGTCGTGACCGGTTACGACGTCGCGTCCAATGCACGCCTGGATGGCTTCTCCATCACGGGCGGGTACTCGGACTTCTCCGGCGCGGGTGTTTTCCTCAGCAACGCCTCCCCCACGATCGCAAACTGCACGTTCACGAGTAACCGCGCCGGCTACGGCGGCGGCCTGCTCGCCGACGCCAGTTCAAGCGTGCGGGTGCAGAACAGCGTCTTCCACAGCAACACTGCGACCGGCGGCGGCGGAGCGCTTGCCGCGTACGGCGGGTCGACGATCGCAATAGACGGCGCACGCCTCACGCACAATTCGGCGGCATGGGGAGGCGCCATCGCCAGCGACGCGAGCACGATCAGCCTGACAACCAGCCGCGTCAGCCGCAACACCGCGACCGCCTTCAACGGCGGCGGCATCGATGTCAACAACTCCGGCATCAGCGTGCGAAACTCGCTCGTTTCGGACAATGTGGCCGCTTCGGACGCGGGCGGCATCTGGATCGCCAACGCCAGCAACGCGACCATCGACAACACGACGATCGCGGGCAACAGCGCCGGCCTCTCCACCGGCGGCGCTACCGTGTACTTCGCAGCGGCTTCGTTCACGAACGCGGTGATCTGGGGCAACAGCGGCGGCCTGACCGGCACGCAAGACAGAAACCTCGTCTACTTCGGTGCCACCGGGGGCGCCACACGATACTCGAGCGTCCAAGGCTGGACCGGATCGCTCGGCGGCGTCAACAACAACGCGCACAGCCCACTTTTCGCGAACCCGCTCGGCGGCAATTACCGCCTCGGCGTCGGATCGCTGTGCATCAACAGCGGCGACAACTCGGTGTTGCCCGACTATCCGCTCGATCTCGCAGGACTCCCACGCCGCAACGGCGCTATCGACCGCGGGGCGTTTGAGCATGTTCTAAGCGATTGCCCGGCCGATCTCAACGCCGACGGCTTGGTGGACGACGCCGACTTCTCGCCATTCGCCGCCGCGTACAACGTGCTCGACTGCGCGGACGTCGCGATGCCGCCAGACTGCCTCGCCGACCTGAACCACGACGGGTACGTCGACGACGGCGACTTTACAGTCTTTGCCGTCGCGTACGACGCATTGCTCTGCCCGTGATCGGCGATGCCGGCTTCCCCTTCCGAGCCGCGGGCTTCAGCCCGCGCGGGATTTCGTTGGTCGACGCCGTGTCTCGCGGGAGCTCGCTCGCATCCGCTTCCCGCAACAATCCCCTCTGTACTCCCGCACACTTCCCGCGCGGGCTGAAGCCCGCGGCTCGGAGTCAGCCCCCGCACCGTTTCGGTACCCTGCACGCATGCAGCCCCCCCGCAAACGCCGCTGGTTCCGCATCCTCGGCGCGTTCCTTGCTTCCATCGCACTCCTCGCGATCGCCGCGCTCGCCACCGCGTGGCAACTGATGATCAACATGCCCGGAGTGAGCCACCGCGGTCCACTGCCTGCGTTGACCGAGGCCCAGAGCGAACTCGCAACGGAGTTGAAGTCGCAGGTCATCCGGCTCGCGTCCGACGTCGGCAAACGCAGCATCTACCACCCCAAGGAACTCGCCGCCGCCGCGCTGTATCTGAAGACCGAGCTCGCCTCGTACGGCTACGAGGTGAGGGACCACTCCTTCCCGAGCAAGGGCGCGGGCACGCCGAATCTGGAAGCAACGCTGCCCGGCTCCGACGCCACACGCGCGACTGAGATCATCGTGATCGGAGCCCACTACGACACGACACAGCGCTCGCCCGGCGCCGACGACAACGCCAGCGGCTGCGCCGGCGTGCTCGCCCTCGCGAAGCGTTTCGCCGGCAAACCTCAGGCACGCACCATCCGCTTCGTGCTCTTCCCCAACGAAGAGCTCCCGACCGGAGGCACGCCCGAGATGGGGAGCTGGATCTACGCCGAGACATGCAAAGCCGCGGGCGATCGGATCGTCGCCATGCTGGCGTTGGAGATGCTCGGCTACTACAGCGACGAGCCAAACTCGCAGAAGTACCCGCCGCCGCTCTCGGCGTTGTACCCATCCACCGGGAACTTCATAGCGTTCGTGTCACGGTTCGATGATCGGGCGCTGGTGAAGCGCTGCGTCGGCGCGTTCCGCGAAGCCGCGGCGTTTCCGAGCGAGGGTGCGGCGTTGCCGTCGGTGATCCGCGACATCGGCCGCTCGGACCACGCATCGTTCTGGCGGATGGGGTATCCAGCGCTCATGGTCACGGACACAGCGAACTTCCGCAACCCGAACTACCACAAGGCGACGGACACGCCGGAAACGCTGGATTACGAGCGGATGGCGCGGGTGGTGGAAGGGTTGGAGGCGGTGATACGAAGGCTGTCGGACGCCGGGGCCTAGAAGGCCCCGCCCCCTTTCCTTCGGGTATGCTGCGGCCATGTGGCCCTTCAGCAAGAAGCCCGAGAGACGTGTTGCCCCGCAGACCGGATCAGCGGTCTTCGACGCGTGGATGCGAGACATTCACACGATCGGCGAAGGTGTCGCCCGTCTTGGCGGTGAGCATGAGCAATTGACGGTCTTGCCGCCGCTGGCTGAGGACGACCTGCGAGCCATTGAAGAAGAACTCGAGCACCCGTTGCCACGTTCGCTTCGGGACATCGCGATAAAGGCTTCCGCTGGCTTCAACGCCCAGTGGTCCATCAACAAGAAGGACATCCTTCCGCCCGAACTGACGAGTGCCGAATGGTGCCTTCTCGAGTTCGCCGCCAGGGATGTGATCTCGCTCGAAGATCATCGACGCGGCTGGGTCGAAAGTGTGTTCTCAGATCCGAACAACGAGCATGATGCTCCGTGGCATCACTCCATGCCGTTCATCCACGTCGCGAACGGAGACTTGATTGCGTTCGACCTTCGTTCCCCGAGCGACGACCCGCCCGTGATCTACCTCAACCACGAGGGCCACTACCCCGGCAGTGGACACGGCCAACGCCTCGGTGACAACTTCACCGATTTCATGAGCCGCTGGTCTCGGCTTGGTTGTGTCGGACCCGAGTCGTGGACTTGGGAGCCGTTCTACGACCAAGCACTCGCAAAGCTGAACCCCGATGGCGACAGCGCTCGCGCATGGCGATGCGTGGTCTTGGGGGAAGGCTGACCAAGTAGTTACGGATACTCCTGCCTCGTCGGCCGGATCAACGCATCGCTCAGATGCACGTGCGCCGGCTGGCTCACGACGAACGCCACCAACCTCGCAATATCCTGCGGCATCAGCATCGGGCCGAACTTCTCGACCATCGACTGATACCACGCCGTCGTGTACCCCGCGACGCCTTGGAACTCGCTGGTCACGAATGCCGGCTCGATCAGCGTCACGCGGATGCCCTTGGGGCCCAGCTCGCGTCGCGTTCCCTCCGCGAGCGTCTGAATAGCCGCCTTCGTTGCCGAATAGAAACTCGAGAACGGCGACACATGCCGCCCTACCACCGAGCCGAGGATCACGATATCGCGCGGTGCCTTCAGCCACGCGTGCTTCTCCGGGTCGTGCCCGATCGCGTGGTCGGGCTGCATCGCCAGCATCCGCTTGCCCGCGGCACGGATCATCCGCGACGCGGCGACGATGTTGGTGCGGATCATGTCGTCCCACTGCGATTCGTCGGAGGTGATCGCTGTCCCGCCCAGGCCGCGGCCGGCGTTGATGACGACCAGATCCGCGTCGCGCAATCCGCCGACCGGCTTGCCGGTGCCGCCGAAGGTGTCGCGGGCGGTGTTGAGCATGGTCTCGATCACCGCGCTGTCCGCGCAATCGCCGGGCGCGATCGCCACATCCTCGTCGCCGAGTTCCTTGCGGAGCGCTTCGAGCCGCTCGCGGCGGCGAGCGTTGAGCACCACCGGACATCCGTGCGAGACAAGCTCGCGGGCGATGGCCTCGCCGATGCCGGCCGAGGCTCCGGTGACGACTGCGACGCGATTCTGAAGGTTGCTGCTTGCCATGCGCGACTTTCCCGATTTCCGAAACTCGCAACGCAGTTGCCGGTCCAATACACGGTCCTTCACCACGGCTCGACGAGCACAGCGTGCGATCGTTCCTGCCCCCGACCACCCGCGGCCCGTCCGGCGCGGCGGCCCGTCGGGCGCTCCGGAGTGTACCCATGCGCCCAAAGTCACTTTCCGTCACGTCATCTGTCCTGCCGCTCGTGCTCGCGTCCGGCGCCTCCTTCGGGCAGGTCCGCCTCTCCCCCGTCGACGCCGGACACCTGACCTCCGATCGCAAAAGCAACGGCGGCGTGACGATGGCCGACTTCGACCGCGACGGCAATCTCGACATCCTTGTCACAGCCGGATACGACGTCTCGAAGCCGCCCCAGCGCCAACCCAGCCGCCTCTACTGGGGCGACGGCAAGGGAGGCTTCACACTCGACGAGACCAATCCGCTCACCGAGGCCATCACCTACGGCAGCGGCAGCACCTGGGGCGACTTCGACAACGACGGCATCCTCGATTGCTTCGTCTCCTGTCAGCTCGACAGCGGCGGCGTACTGGCCCGCGGGCTCGGCGATCGTCGCTTCGCGATCGTCACCGACGCCGCACCGCACACCGACAAGGGCAACGCCTTCTCGTCGGTCTGGGCCGACGTCAACACCGATGGACACCTCGACCTCCTGCTCTGCAACAACGCGTACGCGCAAGCGGATCTGCCGTTCCTCTACACCGGCGACGGCAGGGGCGGCTTCACCCGCGTCCGAGGCAACGCGTTCGTCGATCGAAAGGCCTCGACCGGCGGGGCATACTTCTGCGACTACGACAACGACGGCATGCCCGACGTCTTCGCGCCCAACAACACCGGCAAGGCCTGGCTCTTCCGCAACGCGGGCGGCACGAACTTCACACACGTTCCGCTCCCCACGCTCAATCTGAATCCCTTCCCAGTCTCCGGCTCGTCGTGGGTGGACTTCAACAACGACGGCCGGATGGACCTTTCCATGGCCTGCGCCCAGGGCGGCACGGCCCTGCTCTTCCGCAACACCGCCGGCGGTTTCGAGCGCGTCAATCTCGGCGATGCGCACCTCTTCTCGACCAATGCGGGCCTGATCCAGTGGGCCGATCTCAACAACGACGGGATTGTCGACTGCATCGTGCCCAACTGGGGAGCGGGGTCCTTCGTGTATCTCAACAGCGACGGGGCAACGTTCCGACGCATCGACGTGCCCGGGTTCACCGATCAGGTCTTCTTCGCGAGCTCGTGCGCGCTCGCCGACTACGACAACGACGGGCGCATCGATGTCCTTGTCGGCCAATGGCCGCTGCGGCCCGGTGATGGGGAACGGACAAAGCTCCTCCGCAACGACACCCCGGCCGGCAACTGGATCAAGCTCGATCTCCGCGGAACCTCATCCAACCGGGCCGCGATCGGGGCACGCATCCGGCTCACCGCCGTCATCCGCGGCACAGAGATCACCCAAACCCGCGAGGTCAACGCCGGCAGCGGCTTCCGCAGCCAGGGCGACCTCAAGCAGCACTTCGGCCTCGGCGATGCCCAAGCCGCCGTGCGCACAGAGATCCGCTGGCCGTCCGGCACGACGCAGGTGGTCGAGAATCTCACCGCCGGCGCGGTGCACGTCCTCACCGAGCCCTGATCGGCTGCCTTCTTGCATTGCCCTGCCCCACTCCCCCACTC
>ERZ1066127.819-NODE-819-length-13940-cov-12.608714_pt1 | contig 13940 bp, 21 predicted proteins | sample MGYA00382774_ERZ1066127 | MGnify/ENA primary metagenome ERZ1066127 (study PRJEB33369, sample SAMEA5778357) | biofilm metagenome | biome: Industrial cooling water; feature: Water cooling tower basin; material: Biofilm | place: United Arab Emirates | collected... | reverse complement strand
CGGTGCGGCCGATGCGGTGCACGTAGGCTTCCGGTTCGTTCGGCAAATCGAAATTCACCACCAGTCCCACGTCTTTCACATCCACACCGCGGGCCGCCACATCGGTGGCGACCAGAATCGGCGTGAGGCCTTTTTTGAAACGATCCAGTGCCTTTTCGCGCTGCGCCTGGGACTTGTTGCCGTGGATCGCATCCGAAGGGAACCCGGCGGCTGTGAGACTCTTGGCGAGCTTGTTCGCACCGTGCTTCGTGCGGCTGAACACGATCGTGAGTTTCTGCGCGTCGGCATTCGCCTGTCCGCGCAGCAATTCCTCTAACAAGGGGCGCTTCGATTCCTTGGAGACGAAGCATACCTGTTGATCGATCTTTTCCGCCGTGGTGGTCTCGGGCGTGATGCTGACATGCGCCGGATTGCGCAAAATGTTGTTGGCAAGCTCGACGATGTTCGGCGCCAGGGTCGCGGAGAAAAACAAGGACTGACGCTTGGCGGGCAGCAGGTTGACGATGCGTTTCACATCGCGCAGGAAGCCCATGTCCAGCATGCGGTCCACTTCATCCAGCACGAAAAACTCGACCTGCGAGAGATCGACGTGACCTTGATCAATGAGATCGAGCAAACGCCCCGGGCAGGCGACCAACACCTCCACACCGCGCTGCATGGCCTGGACCTGAGGATTCTGGCCGACGCCGCCATAGATCAGCGTGTGGCGGAAGGGGACGTACTTGCCGTAGTTGGCGAAGCTCTTGCCCACTTGCAGGGCGAGTTCACGGGTGGGTGCCAGCACCAGCACGCGGCAGGTTTTCGGCTTGGCCTTTGCGGGATTTTTCTGCAAGGCATTGAGGATGGGCAGCGCGAAGCTGGCGGTTTTCCCTGTCCCGGTCTGGGCGCAGCCGAGTAAATCGCGGCCTTCCAACAAAATCGGGATGGCCTGCGCCTGGATGGGCGAGGGAGTGGTGTAGTGGAGTTCTTGCAATACGCGTTGCAGGGGCGCAGCCAAGGGCAGCGCTTCGAATAAGGGAGCGGTCATAATGTTTGGTAAATGGCCAGCGCAGCCGTGAATTCGGCAGCTGGCCGTGCGATGAGCTGTAGGGTGAAACCTCAAACAATCTTTCTCATCGACGAAGACCGGAAAAGGGCGATGCTCAAGAGAGCGCCAAGCGGTTCATTTACACGAACGCGGCACGGCTATGTCACAGGACAGCGCCCATGACAAGACAATTCGCAACGCAAACCCATTTTACCACAAATTCACCGCCTAGATTGGCCAATCAACCAGTCAACGAGTGACCAGTGCCTAGTGACTGCGCGAAGCGCAACATCACAGCCAAAGAGGATTCCCCTTGCCATCCCACCTCATCTCGACTAACAAAAACCATCATCCGCAAAGATCACTCTCTGCCCCGTCCATGACGCCCGGTTTTGTTGCCCCTGCCACAATCGACCAAGGGCGGTAGCATGCACGACAAGTGCGTCCGCGCCACCCTGCCAAAAAACGGAGCGCAGACTTCAGTCCGCTTCAAAAGCCAGGAGCCAGGAGCCAGGAGCCAGGAGCCAGGAGCCAGGAGCCAGGAGCCAGGAGAGCAGGAGAGCAGGAGAGCAGGAGAGCAGGAGAGCAGGAGAGCAGGAGAGCAGGAGAGCGGGAGAGCGGGAGAGCGGGAGAGCGGGGATCTTCAGTCCGCTTCAAAAAAAGCAGTCAGGAGAGCAGGGCCCAAAGCCACTGCCTCCGGGCTTTCACTCTTCGCTGTACATCTTCTTTTCTTCCCCACTGCTCACTGCTCACTGCTCACTGCTCACTGCTCACTTTTTCCCCTTTTCTCCCCGCCTACCATTTCGCGCCATTTCGCGGTTCCCCCTCAATCATCCATCATCATTTCTTCCATCAACCTAAATTCAGAGATGAGAACCACGGATGGCACAGAATCCACAGATGATAAATGAGTTACGTTACAATGGAAGCTCACCTGCAGGGTGAGTGATAGATTTTCCACAACCTACTCTTAATCCATGGATTCCCTGCAATTGGCGGTTACTATTTTCCATGTAAGGATCAAGCCTTTGCGCCTTAGCGTCCTTCGCGACCCTGGCGGCAAAAATCGTGGCAGCGTATTCCATCTACCCTCCCCACTCTTCGCCCCAAAAGTCCGTATATCAGCTAGGTCGTGTGTATATCAGCTCCGCAGTATCCATCCTCGATCCGCAGGTCCTCGCGCCGTGATATACGCACTTTGCTGGAAAATTTCCTCGTGAAACCAAGCGATATGCGCTTTTCTAGCAGTGTTGACCATATTGGATATCCGATCCCAACGTCATACGAATCAATACTGTTAGCCTAATGAAATATCTATTACACATCCTATTATCCGTAACACTATTTTCGTGTAATGAGCGCCAAGAGGTAAGTCAGGAAGAAGGAGCCAGAATGCCATTTGACGAAATTGTAATAATTTTCAAAGATCACCTTCCTGATGCAGAAAGAACGAGGGTTTCAAACAACACCCTAAGAGAAGACTTATTTGATTTATCGCTTACAGATGATGAGTTCGGTATACTGATGCATGATTTCCCTAATGAGCTTAAACGCATATCAAGAAATAAATATTTCTACGATCTGCACCATATACAAACTACAACGTTTGAGGATGGATTCTCGTCATTCTCGATCTCATTTGGAAGAGGTAAAGACTACCACTACATTATCACTGGTTCATTCGTGCGCGATGCAGGGCCTAGCAAATCACTAGTATGGATCAAATCCACCAAAGGAGGCTAACAAGCCGGCCCTGGACAACCGCTGATCCGCTTTGTTTTCCATGATCGCTGTTAGCATAACCCTGAACCCGCAGTCGAAAGCGCGCTCCCGATCAGGGGTGTCAGGCCTTTGACGTTCGCAAAAAAATTCATACCAGATAACGACAAGCAACGATCAAGATTCATCATCCCGCTTGAGGATGTGATCGCCACAGTCGTGATCATCGTAGTGCTCTCGGCGATTGGATTCATGGTAATACGAATTTTGATATGACCCGGGATGAATACAGGAGGCAGACCGTAGCCACCCGAACCAATGGTTTGAAGGTGTGGCAATGGGTGGTTTTGATTCTCAGCATCCCCCTTCTACTTCCCATCTTCCTCGGTGACATTCTCGCTGCACCCTTCACCGCTAGGCGTCATGAGAGTACATTCAGATGGCTCGTTTTCACGTTTGCTCGTTTTGCTGCACCGCTTATTCTTCTTGCAGTATTAATCGCCTATCTGATTCGAGTCACAACTAATACAAAACCAATTGAGAACAAGCCGGACATGGCGTCGCCGAGGAAGTCGCCTGATCAATTTTGAGATTCGCCCCGTCGTGCCATTCCTTTACGTTCTACCAATAAATGAAGAGTCCCATAAACAAAGCAACAGAGCTGTTCAGCACGATTCTTTCTATCGGCATCCGGGCTTACGTTATCGCGACAATCGTCGAGGCGGTTTTAGTCCTTATTGCATTAACCGTCGGGATCATTATTTGGATCAACAAGGATTTCTTCGCCGGACTGGGAACAGGAATGGCCGTTTTCATTTTCGGCCAGATTCTTGTCATGATCATCTTGGATTTGATATTGATTGCACCCGAACGAGAGGCCGCCAAGACTCGGTTACCATCGGACGATGAGGTGCTTCAATCCCTAAGAGCCGAATTAACAACCCAGCAGAGCAAGTCAAGCCGCCCACTGAAATCGGAGCTTCCCCACGGCGTGCCACCACTCTAGCGTTTTGCAAGTATGGAGACCATCGGCTCAATCTTCGCTTTTGCCTTCGCCACTGCATGTGCGATCCTCGCTCTGTGGCATGAGTGGCGTTGGAGGACGCGCATAAGGTCATGGGAAACAGCCAGAGGAAGAGTTGTGGGCTTTGCTGAGGGTAAGCCTATCAAGACGCTTTTCGGCGGTGAGGCATCGAGTGATGATGGGCCTTATCCTGAGGTTGAATTTGCATGGAAGGGCTCACCGCACAGATTTATTTCTCGATATGGCGGATCAGGGCTGCCGCGAATGGGGACTAATGTCGATGTTCTCTATGATCCCGCAACTGGGAATGCTGAGTATCTTTCCTTCAGCAATCGTTGGCTCGGGACGGCTATTCCCTTGACCTTCAGTGCGATCTTCTTCTGGGTATCATTCCAATCATAAAAACCCAAATAGAGCAAGGCATGCGAGGCAACCGGCGATAGCGTCTCAAGCGAAATCGGACCTCGATCCGCCGGTGCCTCCACATCATCGCTCTGCAAGGAAATGGAAGACGATCACTGCCATACCACACGCCCGAGAAATAAGCCGAATCGGTGGATAATTGGATTATGGCTAGGACTTCTGATCCTGAATGTATTTTTGATCGGTCTAAGATGGAGACAAGCACAATCATGGATACATGCCTCTGTGTGTGTTTGAGTGCGCTGAGTAACTTTTGCCGATCTTTGATTCACAATGAAATCCGCAAAAGACGGTTCGCACCAGCCTCCTTTGTTTTTGCATTCATTGGTATTGCCTGTGCGGGAATGGACACTCTCATGAGTAGTTGAACAGAAGTCGAACGAGATGAGACATGCAACCCCTATCAGCCGCCCTGTTTTTATGATCTTCCCTAATCCCTACCTCAACCCTGTGATCAACGCTCGCCCCGCTGGCACTGGTGCGCGCGCTCATCGTTGGCTGAAGAAATGAGATGAAGAAGCGTGTGCCGGTAATACTTGGGGCTTGCGTGACGCTCTATTGGCTTCTAGCTTTTGCCACCGCGCTTTCCTCAGTGTTTTTGGGGCCGGATGCCGATCGGCAGTGGTGGAGCCTCTGGATTCTGCGCGAGCCGGGGCACTGGCTAGGTGGCGATGTAATTTTCTCCAGAATCGAGGACATCGGATTCAACTACGATACGATTCTCAATGATGGACTGCCTTTCTTCATAGGCGCTCTGCTTTTCACAGCAGCTGGACTTGGAGTGGGCACCTGGTTGGTTCTTCAACTGATTGTCTCCCGCAGCTGCCTGGCACGACTCCATCGGAACAACGTAAACAGCCAACAAGTCATACGAGGCAACGGGCGTAAGCATCCCTAGTTGAATTTGAGCTTGATCGCCAGTAACTACACTATATCGTTCTGCATGAATTAAAGAAAATCGTGAATACAAGAATCCATGTTTCAATTTTGATTGGATTTGTCGTGTTGGCTTGTCCATCCACAGCAGAGCTTGCTCCTCCCTCTGATGGGCTGTCCAACGCGTATGCCAACGCGGTAGTCGCTTTATGTAAGGGAGGGGATCGGCAGAGCATTGTTGATAGTCTCGCCCCAGTGGTGGCCGAGCACGGGGAGAGTCCCTATGCCCGACTGGCCCGCCCGTTCTTCGATGATCTTGCGACGTCTGCAAAGCGTCGGCCCGTTGATGGTAATGAGCAGCCCGAAGCTCGACTCGCCAACACACGGATTCCATTTCATCTGATTAGGCACGACGGGAATTGGGGAGAGCCGCTGAAGGTCTTCATCGGCAGGGAGCCGAATGACCCGGCATCCGAACTCGCCTCTGCAGATCGCTCTGTCATCAGCCGGCTGATTCCGCTTCTCAGTGATCGTGACCCTACGCGATGTGAGTCTCCCCTCGGTCTGGATTGGTCGACCCCGCACCCGAGAGTCTGTGACCTCGCGTTAGCGATAATTGAATATCACGGCAGGGTTCGATTTCACCACGACACCCATTTTGGCAGTTACCTCCATCAACTTCCGGACGCCGATCGCAGGATGGTGAAGGAGCGCGTTGCCGAATGGTGGCAAGAAGTAAAGGACAAGTCGGTGGCAGCGGGCATTCGCGCGCAGCTGGAGCATGGCCGGTCATACCCAGAGACTGTCTGGATGGCTAAGACCTTGGCCAAGCTCGCGGAGGGGAGCGCGACGGATGATGCGGAGTTTGCATTGCATGTGCTTCGGGCAATGATTGATGAGAATCCCCGCACCCATGTCGGCGCATATGCAGCTGATGCACTGGCGGAACTTGGCGACACGTCGCCAGTGGACATCTTTTACCGAGAATGGAAGTCGTGGCTCGGACGCCCCGGGCTGATCCACGATTCACACATTGCATTTTACCTGTGCAAGCACGGCAACCGACGGGAGTGGGAGCTACTCCAGGCGATCTCAGAAGAAGAGATCAGCAACAGGAAGGGGCCCGGTTCTGGAGCGGTATGGGCATGCGTCGTGAACAGCGGAGTAGCCGCCACCAATCCGTATGCGATACCGATTCTCGCACTCGCCCTCAGCCAGACCGAGAACACCGGCAGCCGCTGGGTTGAAAACGGTTCACAGTCGTTCTCCTATGCTGACACTTCTTGCGAATTGCTCCAGAAGCAGGTTGGCATGGACTTTGGATACAAGCGCACTGGCACGACTGAGGAGCGGTTCGAAGCGATTGGAAAGGCTGCGATTTGGTGGGAGGCACAGGGAAGAACCAAGTATGATTTTGATAACATTGAGAAGGAGTTGAAGGCCCACGATTCTCAATCATCAAAGCCGCCACAGAAATGAAGAAGAAGAACAAGGCGTCGCTTTCAACGTCTGAATAGCTTCCAGTTCCAGCCATCATGACCGCTACTACCTCAACCCCGTGTTCCACCCTCGCCCCCGGTCAGGCGTAAGAGGAGTCAACGTTCGCCCAAGAAACAATATTGATGAAAAACGATAGCAAAATCAAAGCAGCAGAAGAACCGATTAACTTCCGCATTGCGATGGCAATAACCGTATGCATTATTGGTATCGTCTCTTCATTTTTCAGCATCACCTTTGGCCTCACAATGTTGGGTGGAGGAGTTTTAGGATTGATTGCGAATCTGTGGGCTAGAGATAACCGAGATTCGCCATGGGTTACTGGAATCGAGAATTCCAGATCTTCAGCCAGCTGTGACCCACGGATAGTAAAGATTTTTGAGGGAGCACGAGCACAAAAACTGAAAGATAAGAAACCGCGATTGGAGCAGGCTCGCGAATACAAAGATCTTTTGGATTCTGGTCTTATCTCTCAACTCGATTATCAAGTGGCTATGAAAAGCCTCTTTCCACATTTGCCATCACCAGAACAAAAAACACAACTAGCCTCTCCCTCCAACGGCGCGTAACGCTCCAGTTTGAATTAGGGCTTCCATTCCCGTCGTGGATGAGCTAGACGTTTTGCAAGCAATGACAGCGATCAAACCAGAAAACCTTTGGGTTAACAAAATCGAACTCGTCGAAGGAGAGGAGATCGCTCTATCTTACCCCTCCAACCACACCCAAGGTAAAAGGGCAGTAGGTGGTAAGCTTTTCGTGACCAACAAGAGGATCGCCTTTGCTCCAAACCGATTGGATGCAAACCTTGGTGGGCATGCGATGGAAGTCCCATTATCGAGGATCACTCAGATTACGACTGATGCACCTCGGATTCGACTATCAGAGATATTCAGCGGGGCACTGACGACTCGTCTCGCGATTCACGCCGGAACGGATCAAGTGGATTTTTTCGTGGTTTCGAATCCGGACATTGTTGCGAATCAGATTACCGCAGCACTCAAAAAGATAGCAGAACAAGACGTCGCTCCTAACGCCTGACCCGCCTCTAATACCTGCAGCCATGACCGCGCTTCTTACTTTCCTCGGCCCATTCGTGGCAACGTGCGTTCTTACCATGGCGTCACTGGCTTTCGTTATCGTTCTGAGGTCCGACAGAGCAGAGGCTGACCCGCGTGGGATGTTCAGTCAGCTTGCTTCGACACTCGGCTGGTTTGGTGCTGCTTCCATGCCGATCGTCGGCGCACTTTTCGTATGCAACTAGGCTGAAGGTGCTGCTGAGGGTGGATATGATTATGCCCTTTTCGGGATCATTGCAGGGGTGATTCTTGGGTTCTGGTTACTTGGTCGAGACGCGCTATTCCCGAAGAGAAACAACCAAACCAACAAGCCATGAGTGACAACCGGCGATAACGGCCCTAGTTGAATCGGGGCTTGTCCCCGCAGATCCACCACTCTACGTTCGGCAATGAAACTTACGCTCCTATTTCTCCCCTTGTGCTTTACGCTCGTTGAGTGCAAGCGGCCTGAGCAGGTGACTCTCAGAGGTTATCCGGCTAGCCCTTTTTTTCAGAGAATATCCTATGACTTAGTGCCACTTGACGCGGCGTCTTCGTCGTCAGCCATAGAGAATACTTCATGGATCGATGAGACACGAGGAGGTTCGGGGAAGGTATTGTCGCCACTCACACAATATCCAGAGATTGAGCATTACCTTTTACTGACATATGTTGGGATAGGAGCGATGCCGGAGCCTGCTGAGGTATGGAAACTAGTCTTATCACCCCTCTACAATGCAAACCCACCTACAATCGCATGGACCGAGACAAAGGACTTGGCGCTTTTTCGTTATGGCGAGTATGCACTCCCAACCGGAGGTCGCGGTCGAATCTGGATTGAGTTGGCACCAGATCATGCAGCCAAACAGGTTGGAGTTCACTTCCGCCTGGTCGAGCAAACGCATATCGTGGAACAGAATCTCGCGATCGAGCGGCCATAAAACAAGATGCAGAGCAAGCCGTCACTCCTAACGCCTGCCCCGTTTTTGATCCAGCCTTCATGATCGCTACAACCTCAACCCCGTGTTCCACCGTCGTCCTCGGTCAGGCGTAGGAGGACTTATCGTTCGGATCAAATATCAATGCAACCTAAGCTGACATCAATTCTTGCACTGGCCATTTTAGGCCTAGCCATGAGTTGTCGACATACGCCAACCAGCGCAGCTGCAACCAGAATCGTTGTGACATCGTCACACCGAGGTCCAGCAGGAGAAGCCGAGTTCACGAACTCCTCTCCACATGACATCATGGTCAAGGTTGATAGGGTGCATGCCACTATCAAGCCAGGCGTTACTCATCGGTTCACAGGAATTCATAGTAATTCTAAATTATCGATCTTCACGTTCACAGGCGCGAGTCCCCGACAACAAGTCGAGACAACCATCTGGACAGCCCCGGTGGGATATTCAGGAACGATTCGATAGCTCATAACGAAGAATGTCAACAACCCCAAACCGAACATGTCGAGACACAGCAATCTCTTTCAGCCGACCTGTTAACATGATCTTCTGTAACTCCAACCTCAACCCCGTGATTGACGTAAAGCCCCGCTGATAAGGTTACGTGTTTTTTGACGTTAGCCAAAAGAAATATGTCCCGCCCCTGCTCAAAGTCGATCGTGCGCTCTTCTCTCTCTGACTGGCTTGTAGATGACGCAATGCGGGAATCCGGTGATGCCATTGATCCTGACGTTGAGGCAGTCTTGCGCGGCGAGGTTGAAAGCGCAGCCCAGGTGACGATTCTCAAAAAGGCGCTGACTTCAGTGAAGCGCAATCTTACAACGTCAACATTTGAGGCACTGGCAGAGGAATTGAGCGAAATTCGAAAGGATTTTACATGGGCTAAGTCGGAGCGAGGGAAGTATGTGTCTACCATTCAGGATTGGGTGCAGTCTTTTCATGCTGAGATGAGAAGTGTTGGTGAGTTTAATGGCCTCTATGTTGGCGGGCACGCATCCATTGAGGTTGTCTACATCTCTGGAAAAGCTCAATCAGAAGAAGTTCTGAATAGGTTCATCGATTTTATACTAAGCAAGAATCCACCACGAAAGATCATGACCCATGTCAAAATACCAGAAGGCTAACAGGTTGGCTCATCCAGCGGCGGGCAACATCTTCATTTGAATTCGGGCTTTCTTTTCCGCCGTGGATGGCCTATATTGTTATCAAATAGTGATAAATGTATGAACCAACAGATTTTAACGGCGATTTTCCTAGTGGGTGCAGGGTTATTAATGTTTCGCATCAGGGGTTGGACTCATCGCTGGATTGGCTTCATGCTGATTTCAGCGGGTCTATCTAACTTCGCAAACAATATTACATATGTATTGTGGCTCATGATGCTTTGTGCATTGGGCGCAGTAGCAATCCTTGAAGAACCAGAGAAAAAAAGCAAATAAAACAATGGTTGTGAGACTTGACAGCATCATTAGTTCGCTTCGCTCTGGACGCTTTTATCTGCCACGTCACACTTTCGACCTGTGTTCATTACGCAGAACAAGTATCACGTCAAAAACGAGAAAAGACAAAGCGAACAAGCAGCGGTGTCCAATTCTTACTAACGAAGTGTTCCGATGATCTTTCGTAGTTTGAAATCCAACCCAGTTTTAGCCTCCCGCTCCCAGTAAGGATGGATGTGCTTTACGTTCGGCTAAAATACAGAACCAATGAGCGACGAACTTATGGCAAGCGCATATCAGATTGCCCGCGAGAATTACAAGGCCGCGGAATCGGCGACGTTCAGCGCACTCGACTCGACATTTGCAGGCGTGGGTTTTGACACCATACATCAAGCGTCACGGCGTGGCTTGCATCTTCATATTGCCACGATGGATCTTGCTTCCAAGATTTGGGCGGGGATGATTCCTTATGAGAAGGCGGAGGAGATCGTCCGCAAGCAGTTCCCAGAGTTTCCCGATGCTACCCGCCAAGAGGCTCTGGGCGATTCATACAAGGACACCCGTTGAACATGACCAAAGAAACCAAGAGCGGAACAAGTCGTTCATGGCAACACCCGCTAGCCCCTCTGTTTTCGATGCTTCCTTCTGATTGCAAACCTAACCCTACGATCAACGTTGGCTCCCGCTAGTGGGTGCCCATCACTTCGACGTTCTGCTAACGTAATGAAGTACTGCTGCCAGCAAATGGAGTTCGCCGCCGAGGTCGCTGCGAACAGCACGCAGATCGTTGGAATTGTCCGGATGCGCTTATTACATACAATGCTAAGTTTGATGAGTATGGAATAATCATTCATGATGGTGGTTCGGCCAAGATTTTCATTTGCTACTGTCCATGGTGCGGATCGAAGCTCCCAGAATCCCAAAGAGATCTCTGGTTTGATGAACTTGAAGCATTAGGTATCTCTGATCCATTCGAAGATCACATTCCAGAGCGATACAAAGATCATCGGTGGAGAATATCAGAAGCAGAACGACCCGTACATGGCGGCGCCGGGGAATCCGTATGATTCAATTCGGATCTTCACACCGGCACCCGATTGCTTTAACGATAGAAAGAGGATAAGAAATGGCTCGGATGCTCTCTTTTAAGCGATCATACACCGCTTCCGCAGTTATTCTCGGCGCGCTTATCCTACTATCCGTAATTGGCGGGATTCGATCTGGATTCTATGGCGTCGGCCATGCGGTTGGCGCACTGTCGGTTGCACTTGTCGCGCTTTTCCCAATATACTGGAGAGGTGGTATCCTCGCGAACCCTCGCTTGGCGATCATCATTTCTGTCGCGTTCGCCTTCGCGACTGGTGGCATGGTTGCGTTGGGATTCATCGATTTTGTGCAGACTGGGGGCGGCGAGGGGCCCAAGAGCGAAGGGTCGCCATTGGCGAAAATGATCGCACTCGTATTTGGTGCGGCTATCGGCGTCTGTCCTTGGTTGCTTACCTCCCTCCGAGGTTTACCCCATTGGAACACTCAACCGACAGCCAATCAAGCCGTGAGTGGAAACCGACGATAACGTCTCGTTTTGAATTCGGGCTTCCCTCGCCGCCGTGGATAATCTATTCGTTCGCCCCAAAAATGAAGACGATTGTGATGACACTGCATTGGCTGATTGCGATTCAGGCGGTCGGGTTTGCCGAGCCAAAGAAGGACACTGTGATAGGCATCTGGTGGGGTACTGCGATTGTCGCTGAATACGAAGACACTCAGGATCACCAACGGGATCACTGGGTTATCGAGCGAAAGCCAGATGGCACATACAGAGTTCAGGAGTTCAGGGTTGACCATGTAAGAAAGCTCTATTTTGCGCTGACTGAAAATTCAGCGAGTGGCACGTGGAAGCTTGATGGAGGGGCAATCACCCATCGACTCAACGGCAAGGATCACTTGCAGAAGGACGCAATACGAATCGATGGGGACATCATAAGATGGGATCGTCTGACAGATCCCGAACCACTTCGACACGAAGTGCGTTTCACGGAGCAGCGCATCGAGCGGTTTACTCCGAAGCTCGAACAGGGTTTTCGCAGGGTTTCTGAAGAAGCCTTTGATCGTCGCATGGAAGCAAATGTCGAAGAAGCCGGCACTGGACATCCCGCTGTCCGCCCGGAGTCGAAGTCAGAGGGCAGCGACTAACCTCCAACCTGAAGCAGAGAAGGGCTCCCGTTAGTGGATTGCCAGGCCTCATCGTTCGCTAACAAATTTGATGACAATAGCGCCGGACATTGAGATGAAAGTTCGAGCAGACTCGGTAGACGTTGCCGAGGAGATGCTGGCCCGGTTGAATGCGTTTGCCCTCGAACATCCTGATTTACAAGACCGTATCTTGAGGTGCCTGGTCTTTCTCGCTCAGGGGAAGATGGATCGACTGGGTATCGCGATCCAAACCGCCGAATCCGATTGGCGAGACACGATCGTTCAAGCAGAGTATGAGCCGCGCCCAGGCACAAAGTGGTTTCAAGGAGACTACGTTCGAGTCAGGGATTTCAACCTGCCATTCGCATAAGAGTTGTCGCCCATGTTCCAAAGGACCAAACGCCGGCCAACACGTCATGGGAGGCAACGGAGAACAAGTTTCCTTGTTCGCTTCACTCTGTCAGTCCTGCGTCGCCGTGCCACCACATGTAACATTCGCTGGAAAATGACTAGCACCCTTCTTTATGCCATCATGCTGGTATTCTTCGCCGTAGTATCGTGCTCGGATCAGAATAGCTTAGATGAGCGCTCTGCATCAGGTGCAATAGAGGTTCGACAGCCCAGTGCAGACAAACCCGGGAATGCCAGAATTTTGGAGTTAGTCACAAGATTGGAAGATCCCTTGCGCATGCGCTCCATGAGCGAACCAGCTATTCTAACAGACTTAAAGACCGGTGATAGATACAACGTGCATGGCTTTCGAGTTGCTTTAGGCGTGCGGTCACCCAATGAAGAAAAGTATCTACTTAAGATCTACGAGGACAACTCACTCTACGGTCTCGATCCGCTATATCGTCCTGTTCCTGGTCAGGTGCCTATACCCGAATGAGTATCACATTCCCGTAAAGAAGCGAACATGTTGAGACTCACACCCTTGTCAACCGTCCTGTTTACTTGATCTCTGTCATTTAACCCCTGACCCTGTGATCGTCAATCGCTCCCGCTGCTTGGGTTGCGTGCTCTTTGACGTTCTGCAAATCAATGAAGAAACTCATTCCCATCATCTTTATAACATTACTGGCATCATGCAGCGAGCGGGAACTGCCTAACTCGGAATCTTCGCAGCACGAGCAACAACACGAAGAGAAGCATCCCGTGGACATACCCGAGCCAACAATCACTACCAAGAAGGAATGGCTCGGAGAATCAGGGTATTGCAATTGCCTTCTTGTTACGATGTCAAGAATGGCGATTTCCAGAATTGATTTAGCTGCGGACAAGCTTCTGCCTGATCTCGACGCGCTCACCGTAACGCGTCCCGATACCAACGCTTGGATAAAGGCGCAGAATATTGACATCAACAAGCTTGATCGCGTAACAGTCATTCGAACGCTCGCCGAACTAGCCGACATTTCTCCTCATACAGGAAGAAGATCGGGGAAGATTGAAGTGCACGACGTTGTGGGTGACGACGGGGACGTAGTGTTACGAACTTTTGAGATGAAGCTGGGCTTTGACGGCGATCAACCAACTTTAGCGGTTATCCAGCTTTAAATACAAAAGGCAGATCCACTCGCCCACTGAAATCGGAGCTTCCCCTCGGCGTGCCACCATTCTAACGTTCAGCCAAGAATTATGCCCATTTCAAGTAGCGTCAGTTTTGTCGTGGGATCGACGATTCAAGATCCGGGAACACCAGACGAGGTGACGGATGCGATGGGGGCGGAG
>ERZ1066127.818-NODE-818-length-13960-cov-10.439410_pt1 | contig 13960 bp, 11 predicted proteins | sample MGYA00382774_ERZ1066127 | MGnify/ENA primary metagenome ERZ1066127 (study PRJEB33369, sample SAMEA5778357) | biofilm metagenome | biome: Industrial cooling water; feature: Water cooling tower basin; material: Biofilm | place: United Arab Emirates | collected... | reverse complement strand
TTGATCCGGTCGTTGTAGGGGCCCAGGTAAATCCCGATGTTGTCTGTTCCCTCAAAATCAAAGTCGCGCCTGAGCGATTGCATGAGGTCACGCGTGTCGTCATCATAGCACACGTAGGAGACATACAGATTATGCTCATCGAAGGTGAGCCGGGCTTCCGTCTGAAAGGGGGCCAGAGCCGTATCGTACGGAAAGTTCATAAAGAAATCGGTAGCCACCTGGGCTGTTTTCCAGGCAGGCTCATCCAAAACACCGTCCAGCTTGATGGCATCAAGGGTCTTTCGGATGCGCAATTCAGTACCTGGCTTGTTTTGTGCGTCTGCCCAATGCGCCACAAACAGCAAGAGAATCGAAAAAAGGATGGCAAGCTTCATAAACAAGCGCGCAAAACTAATGGGTTTGATCTAAACCTGCTCAAACGGCAATTGTTAAGGAAGGGTTAAAGAATTACTTTTACGGTTTATAAGCCGGATGAATACCCTTTCCCCGCTCCAGGCGCTGTCCCCAATTGACGGTCGCTACCACACGACCACCGAAAAGCTTGCGCCTTACTTCTCCGAATTCGCACTGATGAAGTACCGGACACGCGTAGAGGTAGAATATTTCATCGCGTTATGCGAATTACCGTTGGCCTCCCTTGCCACGTTCCCACGGGAAAAATTCAGCGTACTCCGGAAGACCTACGAATCGTTCACCGAGTCGGACGCAAATGAGATCAAGCAGATTGAAAAGACAACCAATCACGATGTCAAAGCGGTCGAATACTACCTGAAAAACCTCTTCGCGCGCGAAGGATGGAGTAGCTATAAAGAGTTCATTCATTTTGGGCTTACCTCCCAGGACGTCAATAACACGGCAATTCCGCTTTCCCTGAAAGAGTTCCTGGAACAACAGTATTGGCCTGAACTCGAGGCATTGATAGACCAACTGGCCACCCGGGCCAGTCAATGGAAGGACGTGCCCCTGTTGGCGCGCACGCACGGGCAACCGGCCTCCCCCACGCGGCTCGGTAAAGAAGTGGAAGTATTCCGAACCCGTCTGCAAATTCAACTCGCTCAGCTCAAGGCCATTCCCCACAGCGCCAAATTTGGCGGGGCTACCGGCAATTTCAACGCTCACTGCGTGGCGTACCCGGCCGTGGATTGGAAATCATTTGGCGATGCCTTTGTCGCCACCAAGCTAGGACTCAGCCGCAGCCATCCGACTACACAAATTGAACATTACGATAACCTGGCGGCACAACTCGATGCCTGCAAGCGAATCAACACTATTCTCATCGACTATTGCCGGGATGTATGGCAATACGTTTCACTCGACTATTTCAAGCAAAAAATTAAAGCGGGCGAGGTTGGCTCCTCGGCCATGCCGCATAAAGTAAACCCGATTGATTTTGAAAATGCCGAGGGTAATTTGGGCATTGCCAATGCCCTGTTCGAACACCTGTCGGCCAAACTACCGATCAGCCGCCTCCAACGGGACCTTACCGATTCAACGGTATTGCGAAATCTGGGCGTGCCCTTTGCTCACAGTTGGTTAGCCATTCAATCGGTGAAGAAGGGTATGGAGAAACTGGAACTCCATCAACAGGCGATTGAACGCGACCTGGAAAATAATTGGGCCGTGGTGGCCGAAGCCATTCAAACTGTGTTGCGAAGAGAAGGCTACCCCAACCCGTATGAAGCACTGAAAGCGTTAACGCGAACCAACACCAAGATTGACCAGGCGGCCATCACGGGTTTTATTCAATCTCTTGACGTCCCGGAAGTCGTAAAAGAAGAACTGCTGCGGATTACTCCGTTTACCTACACCGGTATCTAACTCTCGGGCGTGTAAAGCAGGCGCTTGTCGACAAAATCATATAAGGTTAGTCGCCTTAGATTGTAGTAGGAAGTCCAGAAAGAGCGCAGAGCCGCGAGATAGCTGCGCTTGGCATCATCCTTTTCGGTGAGGGCGATGTTGAGGTTGGTAATGTCAATCTTGCCGATCAGGTATCGGTTTTGTGCCACGGCATAGCGCTCCTGCGCCACCTGGTCCGATTTACGAGTAATTTCAATTTGCAGACGTAGCAACTCAAACTGCCGCACCTGGGTCAAAATCTCTTGCTCAAAATTGACTTCATCCTGCGTAATGATATAGTCGTTGAGCTTTTTGTTGGCAATGGCCGTGCGCATCATGGCCTTGTTGCGGCCCCAGTCAATCACCGGCACGCTAAACGTAACGTTAACCTGCTGTTGGCGTAGCGGGTCGGTATACACATCGCTGATCACGGGGGCTGAGTTATTCAAGCCAAACGAAGCCGTAAGCGTGGTACTAAACCTACGCCCTTTTGTTTCGGCCAGGTCGCGTTGCGCTTCTTTCCGCCTTCGCTCAAACGCCAGGAACTGCGCCCGGTTCTGACGGGCATACTGCATGGCCGTTTCAGCGTCAATCACAAACTGGGGGATTTCCTCCGGGAGTACAAGCGTGAACTCTTCATTGTCATTAAGCCCCAGGTAGATGCGGAGATTAAGTTTGGCATTTTCCGCATCGAGCCGGGCCTGGGCCAGGTTTTGACGCGAACGCAGCAATTGCAGCTCCACTTGCAGAAGTTTATCCAGCGAGGTGGTGCCAATGTTGTACCGTCCTTGTTCGATCTTATAAATCGTATCATTATTTGCCAGATTGAAGGAGGCGATCTGTTCCCGAATCTGTGCGTCAATCACCAGAAAAAAGCGATCAGTGGCTTCTTGTGATATCGCCTCAATTTCCTCAACAAACTCCCGCTTTGATTCCTCATACCGGATCGGCTCAATGGCCCGTTGCCACTTTAGCGGATTAAAGCCAAACAACGGCTGATTTAACTGGATGTTGAGGAGTGTCGCGTTCCACAGATTGGAGTTTTGCTGAAGATCCTGGAAGTAATTGTAGTTGGTGTTTGCCGAGATCTGACCGCCTGTCCACGGCAAGGGTTGCTCGAGCCCCAGATTGGCGGAAGCATTGGTTTGATCAATCGATTGAAAAAGAATACTGCCATCGGGCTGCCGCACCGGAATGAAACTCTGGCTGTAGGCGGGTATGCCACCGGACAGTCTCAACTGGGGGTTCAGGTTGGTTTTAAAACTCCGGTATTGCCAATACCTGTTTTCTTTTCGCGTCTCGGCCAACTTCGCAAAGGGTGACTTGGCGAGTGCTTGATTGATAACATCCTGAATGGTGAAATTCCGCTGGGCAACCGCCAGGTGGCCTGCCAGGATGCACCAGAGAAGAAAAACATACTTATTCATACCGTAGCGATTCAATTGGATCTTGTTCTGCGGCCCTGCGCGCGGGCGCAATACCAAATATTAACCCCACAAGTGCGGCCACACCGAAGGAAAGGAGTATCGAGGCAAGGCTAATGATGGTGGGAATATTGGCTACCGAAGACACTAAGTATGCCAGCGCTATGCCCAAGGAAATGCCCAACAAACCGCCACCCACACTGATCAACACCGATTCGAACAAAAACTGCTGAACAATGTCTGACTTGCGGGCACCAAGCGAAAGACGCAGACCAATCTCCTTGATCCGCTCCAGCACGGAGGCCAGCATAATGTTCATGATGCCAATGCCACCTACCAGCAATGAGATTCCGGCAATGGCACCTAACACATAATTGAAAATGTCATTGGTTCGTTGCTGCTGCTTCAGCAGCAACTCCGGAATCTCAATTTCAAAATCAACGACTTCGTAATGTCGCCTTGACAACGTTCGCGTGAGTACTTCAGCCGTGGGCATTAACAAATCCGTCTCCGCTACTTGTAAAACGAGCCGATCCAGTTGATGATAGTTCTTGCGTTCGGCTTCGTTCTCGTCTTCTCCTTGTTGGTTTCCACCAATAATGATCACATTGCCGCTGCTTTTCATCGCCTCTTTGCGCAGCATCTCAGCTGTGATCATATCGCGATTGCGGTACCGCACCAGCACGGTTTGCAAGGGGGTATAGATATCCATATTAAAATCGCGGATGCCCAACTTGCTAATACTGTTTTGCGAGACCGTTCGATCATCGAGCACACCGATAATCGTCAGCCAATGCGGCCCTACCTTGATACTCTTTCCAATCGGGTTCTCCGTAGCAAAAAACTTCGTCTTAATGCCGCTGCCAATAATGCACACGGCAGAACCCATTTCAAGGTGTTCGGGAGAAAAAACCTGTCCTTCACCCAGTTGAAAATTAAAAATGGTGAAGTAGGCCGGTTGTACGCCCACCAACTTGGCTGATCTGCGAAAGCCGTTGCGAATAACATAGGTGTCCAGGATAATCTCAGGGCTTACCTGCGAAAGACCTGGAAACAAGCTCTGAATGGCACGAACATCGCGCAGCGTCAGGCCGGGAGAGAATTTTTTCTTCTCCTTTTTCCCAACCTTCTCTTCAATTTTTTCCTCTTTCTGCTCAACAATGGGCTTGATTACAATATTGTTCACGCCTACTAGCTTGATCTGATCGAGCAATTCCTGCTGTGCCCCATTACCAATGGCCAGCATGGCGATAACCGCGGCAACCCCAAAAATGATACCCAGTGCAGTAAGCAACGACCGCACCTTATTCATGCGCACCGCTACCAGCGCGATGCTGAAATTCACCAGAACACGGGCCAGCATTAATTCAGATTTTGAGCAGTCGTGCTAGTCGTGCTGTCCGACTCCTTCTTTTTGCGCTTGCCATTCAACTGCTCCAGCAGCTTCACGGGCTTGTCTTGCTTGCCTTCAGGCACCGACAAATACACATCCTCGCCTTCGCGCAGTCCCAGCAACACCACGGCCTCATTGGCATTGGCCTGACCTAGTTGTACTTCTTGTTTGGATCCATCGCGCAGAAAAACATAGGTGAGACTATCGCCCTGGCTGTGCAGCGACTCCAGCGGTACGTACAACGCACTGTCGATTTTTTCCGCCAGTATCTTGTTGCTGGTGGTCATGGACGGGCGCAAAGCCGCATCATTACCTCTGATCTCCACCATCACTTCAAAAACGCGGGCGTCCGAGTTGGGGCGTTGCTCCCCCACGTTGGCTACCTTGGTCACTTCACCCAGAAGTTTCTTGTCCGGGTAAGCATCCAGTCCGACATCCACCGTCTGCCCCGGCTTCACTTTTCGCACATCCACCTCATTCACATAGGTCTTCGACATCATCACCGTAAGATCGGGCAGCGTGGCCACCGTGGGGTCCCACATGTGGATTTGCGAACCTGCTTTGATAGGGCGACCGTCCCAGCCCTTTTCGTAAATCACCATACCGTCCTCGGGTGCGTGGACTTCAAAGGACTGAAGAACTTTGGTCATGGCTTCCAGTTCATTCTGGACTTTGCGAAGCTCTGCAGATACTTCGCGCATCTTTTCCACATTCTGATTCTTCTTGATTTTGTAATTGTCCTGTGCCTGCTCATAGGCACGCTTGGCTTTGTCGAGGTTGATTTCGGCCTGTTTGATGGTAGCCGGTGGTTCAAACTTCGATTGCTCCAGAATGATGCGCTTTTCGTCCTCTGCGTACTTCAGATTAATTAATTCATCGCGCGATTGGCGCATTTGCAGCGTGGTGTCCAACTGCGTTTGCGTGAATTTGGAACTGGCCTTTTCAAGCTCGATCTGCTTGGCTGTAAACTTCTTTTGAAATTCAGATGGATCCAGGGTTGCCACCCAGTCGCCTTTTTTTACGACCGTTCCCTCATTTATGATGTTTTGAATGGTAACCTGCCAGATATCAAAGTTGCGCAACTCCTGCGGGCCTTTGATCTTCACCGAGTTCTTGGCTTCCAGTTCTCCTGTGGTCTCGATCTCCACCTTGAACTGCCCACGCTTCACCGTAGCCAAAATGTCGGCCCTTTTGTTTTCGCTGCTCCGGGTAGCCCACGCCACCACCACGACCAGCACCACCAATACTCCGCCAATAGCTAATTTTCGATTCATAGGTTTAAGTTAAGCAAAGGATCCAGTTGTAGTAAACTGAATCCTCCCCCGATAGGTTACCGGATAAACGTTAAAAAGTTACGAAATAGTGCCTACTGCGGCATTCCTTTTTTCACTGTGACCTTCGCCAGGGCGGCCTCCTTGGTGATTTTGCCCGAACTGTAATCCCGTAACACATCCGCTTTTACGGAGTACTCCAGGGTAGCCGGTAGCCCGCACTGCTTGCACCGCGTCATTTTCACATGCAAGGATAGCGTCTCATTGTCCTTTAAGCTCTTCAGGGTACGTCCATACTCCAGTATGTCCTCCTTGATGCCCTTTTCAAACATCGGGTACAATTCCTTCACTTTTTGATCGCGCTCTTCCTGCGTCAGGTTTTCAAGATTGACCGTGGGCATATCAAACCTGCGGTTACCCCGATCGTGCGCAGAATAGACACTCATGTAGTACACCACGCCAAAATCGGTGAGTCGCTCGAAGAATATGTCGTTCGTAGTGAAATAGGTTTTTGACAAGTCTTCGCGATACAGGCGTTCCAGTATGCTGGAAAACAATTCGAGATCGGGTTCTTTCTTGTCGGAGGTAGTCGTGTTAACTACCTTGATCTTCGCGAGCATCTGTTCGCGCGACAATTTTCCTTGCTTGTATTGGCTGATATCTCCGCGAAGGGCCTCCACTACCAGGTAGGATCGTTTCGGTTGATCAAAGCCAATCCAAACATCCCCGGCATCACCCCGATTGGTAATCACGATTCGTTCCTCGGGGTTAAGTTGACCAATCAAATCACCGTAATCGACCAAAAACTCTTTCGCCACCTCTGCTAGCTTTTTCGTCATAATCTGGCTCAGACTGTCGCGGTTGGTACGTCCGCCACGGGCTTGGCCACGAAACACCTCGGCACGCGCACGACCCTGAAACTCGCGCATTTCGGATTCAAGCTTTCGCTGTTCTACTTCCAGTTCGCGTTGCCGATTCTCCATCTCACGCTTAGCCTCTCGATCCGCCTTGCGCAATTCCTCTTCCAACTCACGAGCCTCGGCTTCCAACTCCGAAAGCCGGTCGGCTACATCTTCCAGTTCTTCTTCGTCCGTGCTGAAGGAATAGGAGTACGTACGCCCCGCGGCCGGATATTGAACCACGATGGGATCCAACGGTGCCAAGGCACCCCAAACCCCCATCATTTCGCCCGGCAGGCGAAACGTGACGCCATAACCAGGCATATATTTCCCCTCAACTTCCATAGGAAAGAAATATCTGCGCTCGGACTGCTGCCGCAGCAACGTATTGAGAATGTTCTCCGCCACTTCTATATCACGCTCCATGCGGGCCTCGTCAATCTTCTGTGCCTGCACCAAAACCGGCAAGCCGGCTATTGCCGATATCACCGCCACAACCAACCCTTTTACAATGTGTTTCATGATGTCAATGTTTATTACTGCTTAGATCAATAGCTGGTGAATTTAGTTTTAGGATTAGCCGAAGAAATTATGCTCGCCAGAATTTGCTCGGTCTCCTGTTGAAACTGTCCCGTGTTTTTCTCGATGTCCGTCATGCGCGCTTGAAACATGGTTAAGTCCTGGTTTCGCTGCTCTTGCAGGTACTTGGAAAAATCGATGAGTAAGTTCTCGATGTACACCTTCTGCTCGTTCGAGGACAATTTCATGTAGTCTTTCATCGCAGCCAGGTTCCGGTCTTGCAAATCGGTGGCGAATTGGCGCACCTGCGCCTCGGAAGCCGTGGCGGCTACCTGCACCAGACGATCCATCCGGGACGAGTTGGCTGCCAGCGCGGACTTAACCGATTGATCAAGCCTGGCTTGATTCGCGGCCAATTCTGTCTTCCAAACCTCGTTGTTCTGCTGCAGCGATTGATCAATCATATTCTGAACATGCGAAGCGGTCAACGACTCAGCTGGTTGAGCCATGCTCTTCGGTTCGCCCATACGAATCACCAATTCCCCTTCCGACCACGAAATACGCGTACCTACGAGGCTTAGGGTAACCATAAACAATGCTAACCCGGCTGCCAGGCCGAGGCTCACTTTCATAAAATCCGAACGCCACAAACTGCTTTTGCGCGCTTGCTCATCCGGAAAAATAAAGGAAGGCGCAATCACCTCTTTGTCTTCTACAGCATGAAGCCTGTTGCGCACATTCTGTAACGCCTGCAGCTCGGCTCGCGCTTCAGCATGTTCCTCCAGATAACGTTCCACATCGGCACGCTGTTGAGGCGTCAACTCATCATAGAGGTACGCCATCAGCATTTCCTGATCAGGTTTAGTTTTCATAACCAAACGATTCTTTAGTAAGATTTTTTTGTTCCAATATTTTTTTCAAACCGTCCAATCCGTAGTACAGCCGGCTCTTGGCCGTATTCTCCGATATATTGAGCGCCTCCGCTATTTCGCGGAACTTAAACCCTTCATACTCTTTCATAATCACGACTGTGCGCTGCTCCTCACTCAGCTCCAGCAAACATTGCTGCAGCAAGTCGGAAAGTTCGGTCTGGCGCAATTGGTGCTCAGGGTTTTCGTGCCGATGGGGCGTTTCGATCCGCAACGGTCCGGTGCCGGGCGTTTCGCCCAGCGACACCGTTCGTCTTGACTGCCTCCTGCGCAACTCCTCACGGCAGTTATTCACCGCTATGGTGTATAACCACGACTTAAACCGACCCACCTCCTGGAGGTGCGGCAGATTTCGGTGCATGGAGATGAATGTCTTTTGCGCAACCTCCATCGCCAGGTCATGGTCGAAAAAGAACTTGTAGCCGAAATTATAAATGCGCTTGTACCACACCTGCATCAGTTTGCCCTGGGCATGGCGGTCGCCTCCGCGGGCCTGCAGGACCAACGCATCGGTTTGCATCATGGGTGATGTCGGTAAGGTTTCGGCCACTGGAAAACCGTCAAATTATCCTCAATTACCTGCTTTTGAAGTTGAGATGGAAGCCAGGTTAAAATAGTTTTAAACGGCAAGACTTTTTGCCGGGTTAGTGCGCCTTGTACGGGTGGCATGTATCTTTGCCGCCCGGATGAAAAAACTGATTTCGTGGCTGGTGCGGTATGTGCCGCGTAAGTATTTGCAGCTGTTCAGCGGCATGGGCCTCAAAATCGTAGGTCTTTTTTACCGCGGCAATGCCGTTGAATGCCCGGTTTGCGGGCATACCTACCGGAAATTTCTTCCCTACGGGCGAATCAACCCCCGGCCCAATGCCCTATGTCCGAACTGCCTGTCATTGGAGCGCCACCGGTTGATCTGGCTGTACCTCAAACAGAAAACGGATTTTTTTCAACGACCGCAGCAGGTGCTGCACATCGCGCCCGAGCACTGTTTTATTAAACCGTTCGAGCGGCAGCATGGCGCGGGATACACCACGGCCGACTTGGAGTCTCCCCTGGCGAAGGTGAAAATGGATATTCACGAAATGCCTTTTGCGGAGAACCAATTTGATGTGGTGTTATGCAACCATGTTCTGGAGCACGTGCAGGATGATATCAAAGCCATACGCGAAATTCAGCGCGTGTTAAAGCCGGGCGGGTATGCCATTCTTCAGGTTCCGTTCTTTCACCCGGTACCCGTGGTTACGTACGAAGACTTCACCATCACGGATGCCCGTGAGCGCGAAAAGGCCTTTGGCCAGGCGGACCATGTCAGGAAGTTCGGCCGGGACTATGTTGAACGAATTTCGCGAGGCGGCCTACAGGCAGAAGCCAGCCAGTTTGCCGAAACCCAAAGCCGGAGATTTGGCATTGAGAACCGGGAGATTCTCTACCTCGGCCACAAATAAAAAAGCCCGCGGTCAGGCGGGCTTTTTTCAGTTTCAGTATGGCTACTTACCCAACTTATCGAGCACGTCCATCACTTCTTTCACGTGCTTGCGGCTGGTTTCCAGCAGAGCTCGTTCTTCAGAGTTCAAATCCAGTTCAATAACTTTCTCCACTCCGTTTTTGCCCAACACGACCGGAACACCGAGGTAGCAGTTCTTGATACCGTATTCGCCATCCAGTTGAATACATACCGGCAGAATTCGATGTTGATCTTTCACGATGGATTCGACCATTTGGGCGGCTGCCGAACCGGGCGCATACCACGCGGAGGTGCCCATGAGTTTCACCAACTCGCCACCACCCACTTTGGTACGTTCCACAATGGCGTTCAACTTGTCTTTGTCGATCAGTTCGGTTACCGGAATACCCGAAACCGTGGTATAGCGCGGCAGTGGCACCATGGTGTCACCGTGCCCACCCAGGATCATCGCCTGAATATCTTTTGGGGATACGTTTAGTGCCTCGGCCAGGAACGCGCGATACCGGGCCGTGTCCAGAATGCCGGCCATACCCATAATGCGGGTGCGTGGCAGTTTAGATGTGATGTGCGCCTGATAGGTCATCACATCCAGCGGGTTGGAAACCACAATGATGATGGCGTTCGGAGAATGCTTTACCACATTTTCGGTTACCGACTTCACAATCGTGGCGTTGGTTCCGATCAAATCATCGCGGCTCATGCCCGGCTTGCGCGGCAGCCCCGAGGTGATCACCACAACATCCGAGTTGGCCGATTTCGCATAGTCGTTGGTCGAGCCGATGGTGCGGCTGTCATACAAATCGATGGGCGCCTTTTGCCAGATGTCGAGCGCCTTGCCTTCAGCCAAGCCCTCTTTGATATCAACCAGAACAATTTCATTGGCCACCTCGCGGTAGGCCAGCACATCGGCACAGGTAGCGCCTACATTACCCGCGCCAACAACCGTAATTTTCATAGTGTTAGAGTTTGAATCCGTAGTTAAGTAGTGCTTAAAAGCGCTCCAAGTTAGGGGTAGGAGGTCAAACCAAAAAACTTATTCGACCATTTCGCGCGACCATTGGACTCTTAACATCTGGCGGGTGTTGGGGGTTATCCGGGCCCACTCCGCCACGCGGTGACCGACTAGCCAAACCACCCGGCCACCGGACTCCAACACGGTGACTTCGGGCTTATGCGAGCGTGGCACTTTCGCGTCAATCAACATATCGCTGACTTTGCGCGTGCCCGTCATGCCAAACGGCTGCAACACATCGCCCTCCCGCCATCCGCGCCAGGTCAGGGGGAACGACAGGCAATCCAAATCGAGGCAAGCCACGGAAGCTTCAGCATCCACTGCGGGCGGTTCAACAAAAAAATGCAGCTGTTGTGAACCCAGACGTGCAACGGATGCGCCTCGATTGACTAGAACCTCGCCCGGTGAATCGGACAAGGGGCCAATCAGAATGGCATCCCGATCAACAACGGCCACGTGGGTATGGGTCAAAAAACGGGCACCCACATGATCTCTGGCTTCCGTCAGTTGCTGAACCTGCGAAAGGGTAAATCCACGACCCCGCATGAATTCATACAACACCGAAACCGGTGCAGGCTGCCCGGTTAGCCACCGCTTGGCAATTCGCATTTCAGAGCCAACCACCGTAATCCCCTCCTGACCAGCCGCAGCCAAACCCGCTTTAATCAAAAAAGGCAACGCCTGCGTTTTGGCCAAGCTGCGTTGGAATGTATCTATCAGCGAAGGGTTAATTTTAAGCAACTCGGGCACCACATGGTGACGGACAGCATTACGCTGGTAGTCATCGCGCAGGTTGCTTTCATCCTCACGCCAGGTGATACCCTGGCTGGCGGCATAGGCCAGCACTTGTTCGCGTGAAAACGGCAATAGCGGACGTATGATCAATTCGTTTTGCTCGGGTATACCCAACCAGCCATCCCAACCTTTTCCATGAATCCAGTTCAGCAAGACGGTTTCCAGGTTATCGTTTGCCTGATGGGCCGTCACAATATGGGTATACCCCTCCCTTCGGGCCACCTCCACCAGCCATTGGTACCGAAGTTCGCGGGCCGCGACCTGTACCGACACACCCTGACGGATGGCATAGTTATTGGTATCTACGCGTGCGCTATGAAAGGGTATCTTCCTTTGCTCACACGTTTCGCGGACGAATCGTTCATCTTCGTCAGCGGCAGCTCCGCGCAACTGAAAATTCACATGCCCCACACCCATCGGGCAGCCCGCCTGCCGCAACAGGTGGAGCAAGACCATGGAATCGAGCCCGCCACTGACGGCTACCAGCAGGCAGTGGTGGGCGGTGCCCCAGTCCTTTTTCCGGATATGCTCGCGAAAGGCTTCCAACATCATGTAAAATTAAGTTTTATCTACTTTTGGGCACGATGAGCAAGCGACTACCGTTTGGAATTTGTGTGGGCATCATCGCCATAGCGTTGCTGGCCGAGCCGGTGAGCGCGCAACGCAAGGTAAAACTGCAGCATGCCGATCGTACGAAAGGGCGCATCGTGAATGGAGAGCGTATCGATCGCATGATTGGCAACGTAGTGTTTGTTCAAAATCAAACGACCATTTACTGCGACTCCGCGATTTTCTACCGGTCACAAAATGCCATGGATGCCTTTGGTCGTGTGCGGATTGTCGATGGCGACTCGGTGACCATTACAGCTTCTTTGTTGAAGTACAATGGCAATACCAAAATTGCCAACCTGCGCAGGAACGTGGTGTTCACCAAACTGAATACGACTACCCTATATACGGACTATCTCGACTATGATCGCGTGAAGAACCAAGCCCGGTATTTCAATGGCGGCAAGTTGGTCGACAGCACCAACACCCTCACCAGTGCCAAAGGTTACTACGACATCCCGCGAAACCTGGCCTCCTTCAAGAAAGATGTTGTGGGCGTTAACCAGGATTACACGCTGACGTCCGACACGTTGCAATACAACTCGCGCACCAAGACGTTGCTTTTTCAGGACGTCACCACCATCATTGATAGTAAAGGGGACAAGGCGATTTATCGTGAGGGATTTTATGACACCCGCTCCAAAACGTCAGACCTGAAAAAGGGCCAGTTTGAGACACCTTCCTATCGCGTTACCGGGGACAAATACCTCATAGACGACTTGCGAAAAGTATACAAAGCGCGAACCAACGTGGTGATGGTTGCGAAGGAAGATCAACTCAACATTTATGGCGACTTTGGTGACTACGACAAAGGGGCTGGTATTTCCAAAGTGTGGGGAAATGCCTACCTGGCCAAGATCACCGAGGAACAAGACACACTCTTCCTGGCAGCCGACACCTTGATCTCGATCGAGAGTGCGGACCCCGCCAAAAAAAGACTTCTCGCCTACCCCAACGTGCGGGTTTTCCGCAGCGACCTTCAGGGCATTGCCGACTCACTGGTATACGTAGCAGCCGACTCCATGATGTATTTCTACGGTGATCCGGTGTTGTGGAGTAACGGCAATCAGATGACAGCCGACTCCATCCGCATGTTGATCCTGAAAAAGAAGATTGACAAAGTGTACATGATCAACAACTCATTTGTCATTTCGCAGGATTCGCTGGGGAACTTCAATCAGATCAAGGGCCGAAAAATGGTGGCAAATTTCCGCCAAGACGCCATCGACCACGTAAATGTGACGGGCAATGGCGAAAGCCTGTATTTTGCCTTACAGGAAGAAGATATTAAGTCTGACACCGTAGCCGTGGGTAAGGTCTTGTTTGTCACCGGCCTGAACAAGATCATCTGCAGCAATATGAAGATTAACTTCAAGAGGGGCACGGTGAATAATGTCACCTTTTATGTGAAGCCGGATGCCGAGTTTATTCCTCCCCATGAAATCAAAGCAGCCGACACCCGCCTGAAGAACTTTACGTGGCGCATCAACGACAGGCCACGTAAACGGGACGTTACCGGAAAATGACGGCAACGTTGTTCTTTCCTTGAAATTGTCTGGGTGTCGAATTTTTTCTGTTCACCAGCTGGATTTCCCCAATTTTTTATTCTACCTTTCTTTGGCATTCGTGTATCCATGGCAAAACGGGTTTTTTGGTTGTTTTTGCTGGCTGGGTCTATGATTTCGGGGGCGAGTCAGGCGCAGGAACTCCTCGATCTGCAAACTACCTACGCCACCACGATAGGCGACCAGGTTCGCATCCCGTTGCGGCTGCATAACGCGTCCGACAAAACACAAGTATTGATTATTCGA
>ERZ1066127.814-NODE-814-length-14013-cov-12.448058_pt1 | contig 14013 bp, 16 predicted proteins | sample MGYA00382774_ERZ1066127 | MGnify/ENA primary metagenome ERZ1066127 (study PRJEB33369, sample SAMEA5778357) | biofilm metagenome | biome: Industrial cooling water; feature: Water cooling tower basin; material: Biofilm | place: United Arab Emirates | collected... | reverse complement strand
ATCTTGTGACAATAAAGGCAAAATCGGCATTTACATCCATTTTTGAAGGCTGTGCGCAAGCGCGTGTGGCTGTACATCCCAAAGTACAGGCATGTTTTTGAGCAAACCCGAGCGTTGCAGGTGGCGCCCCCTCCTGCCTAATCAGCAAAAAGAAAAGAACGGCGCGACGCAACCTAAGTGCTTGCTTACACGTTTTAACACACAATCAATCAAGCCATCACTTATCTTTGAAGCAGTGAAAAAAGCCGTTCTCTTTTGTTTGTTTGTGAGCTGCATGGTTTCGGCTGTGTGGGCACAGGAGCGTTCCGAAAAAGTAGCCGTGCAATTGTCGGGACTCACCGTGAGCGACGACAGCCTGGGCATTGTGCCTTTTGTAACGGTGCTGGTGAAAAACCGCTTCAAAGGCACCATCAGCGACAGCCGTGGCTTTTTTTCCTTTGTGGCCCTTGAAGGTGATACCGTGATTTTTAGCGGCGTGGGTTATAAACCATCTTCCATGGTCATCGACAAAGAGGTAGTGGCCAACGAGCTGTTTACCGTGCTCATGCCGCTCAGTCGCGATACCATTTCCTTGCCCATGGCGGTCATTTATCCATGGCCTAGCAAAGAAGCTTTTAAGCGTGAGTTTTTAGCACTCGAACTCAAAGACGATGCCTATTCGCGGGCTGCCAAAAACCTGGAAGCCGAATTGCTGTCGCAACTCGCCAGCGCCATGACCATGGATGCCAGCGAAAACCAGCGCTTGTACATGCAAAAAACCATTGCACAAACGTATTATGCTGGCGGTCAACAAAATTTCCATCAGTTTGGAGGGCCAAACGCCATCCCCATACCCGCTACCTTACTCAATCCGCTCGCTTGGGCTGAATTTGTGAAAGCCATCAAGCGGGGTGACTTTAAGCGCAAATAGCAGCAACCGCAGGCATGAAAGCCAAACCACAACCCATTATCTCTTTCATACGACGTATTCCAGGACACCTGAAAGCTGGCTGGCGTTTTCTTTCTAAGCTCGCCGTTTGGAACCGCAAACGTTACCGCCGCTTAGGCTGGGGGGGCAAAATTGGTAGCTGGGCCTATAGTTTTGCACTTTTACTGGTGCTCGGCTTTTTGGCCCTGGAAATTAACTTTTTATGGTTGTTCGGTCCCATGCCCGGCATGCGCGAAGTGCGAGAAGCCGAAATGAGCCAGGCATCCGAAATCTACTCGGCCGATGGCAAGCTTCTGGGCAAGTATTACACCGAAAACCGCAGTCCGGTACCCTACGACTCCATCAGTCCGGTGATGATCCGTACCCTCATTGCGGTAGAAGACATTCGTTTTTACCAGCATGCCGGTATCGATTTGCAAGCCATTGGGGCCGCCTTGGCCGATGCTGCCAAGGGAAATGCGCGTGGTGCCAGCACCATCACCCAGCAGCTGGCCAAAAACCTGTTCAAAACCCGCACCGACAGCAAAGGACTTCTGGGTTATGTGCCGGGCCTCAAGGTGATTTTAGCCAAGGGCAAAGAATGGATTACCGCCCTCAAGCTAGAGTTGTTTTTCAGCAAGCAAGAAATATTGGCTTTGTACCTGAATACGGTCGACTTTGGACGCAACAGCTTCGGCATCAAAAGCGCAGCCAAGACCTATTTCAACACCAGTCCACTTTTACTAAAACCGCAAGAATGTGCTGTATTGGTGGGCATGCTCAAGGCGCCAACCTATTACAATCCCGTTTCAAATCCTAAAAACGCCACGCGGCGTCGCAACCTGGTACTCGACCTCATGGTGCGAAGCAAAATCATCGCTGCGCAATCAGCCGAAAAGCTGAAAAGCAAAGCCATTGAACTCAAATACAAGGAAGAAGAAGTAACCGACGGTCCTGCCCCTTACTTCCGCTCTGAACTGGCCAAGTGGCTGCGCGATTACTTGAAAAAGAATTACGGAGATCGCTACAACATCTACACCAGTGGTTTGCGGATAGAAACTACGCTCGACAGCAGGTTGCAGGTGCATGGCGAATCGGCAGTAGGCAAAAGCATGCGCTTGTTGCAAAAGCGCTTCAACAACCATTGGTTAGGACGTGAACCTTGGGAAAACGAAGCCGGCGAAGCCGATACGGTTTGGTTTAACAGCATTCTTGTGAAAACCGAGCGCTACAAAGCCGGAAAACAAGCTGGTTTGAGCCATGCCCAAATCATGGAGGGCTTCAATACCCCACGCGAAATGGAGCTGTTTGAATGGGATGGCGATAAAAAAGGAACTTTTACTCCGCTCGATTCACTCAAGCACGAATTGGCCATTTTGCAGTGCGGACTCATGGCCATTGACCCGTTCAGCGGACAAATCAAAATGTGGGTGGGGGGTATCAATTTCAGCCATTACAAATACGACCACGTCAAACAAATGAGTCGACAGCCTGGCTCAACCTTCAAACCTTTTGTGTACGCCACGGCCTTTGAAAAAGGGTTGGGCCCCTGCGACAAAGAAGTGGATAGTCCCGTTAAAGTGGTGTACCAAGAAAATGGCGAGACCAAGGAATGGGCGCCCCGCAATGCCGACTGGCAATTCAGCTACGATGAATACACCTTGCGCAGGGCCATGGCCAAATCGATCAATACCATAGCTGCCAAGTTGACCGAGCGGGTAGGTGCAGAAGCGGTGGCTGCCACGGCCAAAAAAATGGGCATCAGCAGTTACCTCGAACCATTGCCTGCCTTGGGTTTGGGATCGAGCGACGTATCGTTGTTCGACATGGTAGGCGCTTACGCTGTTTTTATGAACCGCGGCGAGTGGATTGAACCCCACTTTGTAAGCAAGGTATACGACAACAAAGGCAATTTGCTCTTCGCCTACAAGCCCGAAAGAAGACAGGCCATCAGCGAAGAAACCGCCTTTTTAATGACCTACATGCTGCGTGGCGGTATCGAAGAGCCTGGAGGAACCACACGCGCTTTGTGGGAATGGCCTGGTGCGTTCAAAAATTACAACCAGGTAGGGGGAAAAACCGGAACCTCGCAAAACTACTCCGATGGCTGGTTCATGGGCGTGGTAAAAGATTTGGTGGTAGGCTGCTGGGTGGGCGCCGATCAAAGGCGGATCCATTTTCGCAACTCGCAAACTGGTGAAGGCAGCAAAACAGCTTTGCCGGTGGTAGGCCGTTTTCTCGAACTGGCTTATGAAGATGTACTTACCCCTGGCAGGTTTCCTGCTCCGCGCGATGGCGTGGTGCAAAAACCCTGGAATTGCTTGACTGTGCTGCCGCGTGTTGAGCGCGATTCGCTGCTGATTGAAGGCATGGAACCCATCATGACGGTACCCGAAGAGGGTACACTTGACGAACAAGAATAACCCATACCTCAAACAAAAATGGCTCGATCGCTCGAGCCATTTTTTTTGTTAAATAGGTGCGCTTTTTACCTGCAGGATACTAATAGAAGGTCAGCTTAACCAAACGGTAGGTGCCTTTTCCGCTGTGTGCCAGCGCCATCACCTGGGTTCGGTTAATGGCATAAGCCGAATAAGGCAAAATGATACTTGCCTCTTCTTTATCTGTCCACACCAAATCTGCGTCCACTTTACCGTATTTATCAACATAGGCCAGCATGGCAGCACTGTTTTTGGTGTCGGGCTTGTCCATATTCAACTTTTTGGCTGGGTCGCTGATTTGGAGGTTGGCTGGATTATCGTTGAAAATCAAGGCTACCTTATCGCGTACCATGCCGCGGATGAATCCGATGCTGGCACCTTCGTCGTTTACTGGATTTTGGTTAAGTGCCAGGCTAGCCTGCCAGTCAACCGAGCCCCGGGCGTTAAAATTCACTACCATCATGCCTTGGATGTAATGGGTGATGGTACTCTTTTCGTCGGGATAGCTGTCGGGTTTTTGTCCCGAAGGTACCTGCTTGTTCCGGCGATAAATCTCTCCAATGAGGTACACATTACCGGTATTACTCACCAGCAAGGATGGACGTACATCCATTACCCCTTTGATGACCTTGCGTGGTATGTTGGTATCGACAAATCGGCGCATGGTGGCTTTGTGAATTTCGGTGAATTCTTTGCTCAGTGGTTCAATGGTTTTGCGCAATACCTGGTGGGTGATGATGTCGGTGGTGGTAATGAAGCTACCCGTGAGACCCGAGCGTTGTGAAGCACCATAAAAACCTGCAGCATGCAATTTGTCGTCGCTTTTGAACAGGTTAATGGCCACATCGTGTACAAAAGTTCCTTCGCCGAGGTTTACCGGATATTCGCGAAGGTTGTTTTTCTCCACTTCGTAATGCAGTACGGTCCAAAAATAAGGTAGTTCCACCCGTACAGGGCGCTTGCTCATGTTTACATCTTGCACGCGTGCGGTCATGAAAAGGCTGCTGGTTCCATCAACAACCAGCTGTCCTACTTGCAGCGCCTTGAGTTTGAATGCAGTAGCAATGACTTTGTCGGCCTTGGTGCCGAGTTGTTTGTCGAACAGTTTGTAAGTCATGCGGGGTGCTTCTCCCTGGGCTACGGTTTGTTGACGGAAATAGTAGAGTAATTTACCATCGTCGCTTTTGCCCAACTCAAACTTCACAGCACGTGGATCGATGCCATCACTTCCCTTGATTTCATCCACCAGGGTGTATTCCGCATCGTAGGTTCCTTCGGTTTGCAGCTTCCAGCCATAAATGCTTTTTACCTTTTCGGCCTCGTCGTAAAAGGCTGTAAACATTACCAATTTGTCTTCCACCCCAAAAGCCTTGATGAACTCATGCTTGAGTTTGCCTTTGGTGGGTAACTTGATTTCGTAAGTGGTTTCGAGCTTCATGGCCACGTCAAAAACGTGGATTTCGTAGGACTCAGCCTTCTTCTTGTGTAGCACCACCGTACCCGACTTATCGGAAAGCAGGATGTAGGTTTGTTTTCCTGAAATCTTCTCTTTGGCCGGCTCGCCTATTTGGTTGCCAAGTGATTGGGCAATAGAGATTGCAGGTTGGTAACACAACAGTGCCAATGCGGCAAATAGCTGTACGATAAAATTCTTGCGCATGCGATTAAGCTTGAATGGCTAAATTAAAGAAAAATTTTGGTGCGGTGCACCGACTTACCAGCGTCCGCTGGCGCCGCCACCCCCTGAAAGACCACCTCCGAAACCGCCAAATCCGCCACCGCCGCCAAATCCACCACTGAATCCACCGCCAAAACCTCCGCCACCCATGGGGAAGAAGAAGGGGGGTTGGTAGCCTGAGCGGCCTTTACCAGTGTAATTGTTGCCACCCCCGTTGCGGGCACTGAAAAAGATGATGATGAGGATGACCAACAAAATGAAGAAGACCGAATTGCCTCCCCCCTCACCTTTTCCTTGCGCATTGGCCGTGTAAGCACCCGAAAGCACCTCCATGGCGCTTCGGCTGGCGGCGTACATGCCACCTGCATAATCGCCCTGCCTAAAGCGGGGAATCATGTCCTGCTCAATGATGCGGCGCGATAACGCATCGGTCATCCGCTCTTCGAGCCCGTAACCAACTTCAATGCGTACTTCCCGCTCTTCGAGGGCCAGCAAAAGCAATAGTCCGTTGTTTTTGTCCTTTTGACCCAGTCCCCACTTTTCAAACAGCCGGTTAGCATAATCAGCTACTTCCATGCCTTGTAACGAAGGCACGGTAACGACAGTGATTTGGGTTGAGGTGCTGTCGTCGTAAGCCACGAGCATGGCTTCGAGCTTGTTGAGCTCCATGCGGTTGAATACCCCGGCAAAGTCGTTCACCAAACGAGGTGGACTTGCTGGTGCAGGCAATTCCTGCGCCCTTACCAAGCTGCTACAGCATAAAATTGCAAGCAGCAAGCTCTGCTTAACCCATCGAAATCTCATCGCTCAGTTCGTTTTGGTCGCTTTCGCCTAAATGCGGAAAGTGAATCTTGAGTTTTTCACCCACTTTTTCAATGGCCAGTTCCAGTCCACCCAGGTAATCCCCCTTTTTAAAATGGGAAATCAACAGGGCAATTTCTGCTTCCCAGAAGTCGGGACCAACCACTGCATCAATACCTTGGTCGCCAAAAATGGCCACCTGATGGTCTTTTACGGCCACATAAATGAGTACACCGTTGCGCGCAATGGTGCGGTGCATGCCCAAACGGGTGAAGAGGTAGCGTGTTCGGGCAAGGACATCGGCACGGCTGTAATCCTCAACATGCACCCGAATTTCACCAGAAGTGGCCTGTTCGGCCGCTCCAATGGCTTTTACCAGGCGTGCTTGCCCGGCTTTGTCGAAGATATTTTTGGCGTTGAGGTTCAAAATTCAACGGTTGGGGCCTTTTCGCTGCCAGCTTCTGCCTCAAAATAGGCCTTGCCTTCGAAACCAAACATGCCTGCGATGAGGTTATTCGGGAATTTGCGGATGTAGGTATTGTATTCTTTCACCAATTCGTTGAAACGACGGCGCTCTACGCTGATGCGGTTCTCGGTACCTTCGAGCTGCGACTGCAATTCAAGGAAGTTTTGGTTGGCCTTTAAATCGGGATATTGTTCGGCTACTACCAACAAGCGCGACAGGGCACCACTCAATTGCGATTGGTTGGCTTGAAACTGCTTGAGGGTATTTTCGTCGAGTTTCGTAGGGTCGATTTGCATGCTGGTTGCCTTCGAACGCGCTTCGATGACCTTGGTAAGGGTTTCCTGTTCGAAATTAGCATAGCCTTTCACCGTGTTCACCAGGTTGGGAATGAGGTCGGCCCGACGCTGGTAAGCGGTTTCTACGTTGGCCCATTGGGCGCCAACAGCTTCGTCCATGCTCACCATGGAGTTATAGCCACAACTGCTGAGCAACCAGGGCAACAAGGCCAAAAGGCCGAATAAGCGGATTTTTTTCATGGGGTTCTTTTTGAAGCCACAAAATTACGTGGCCTTAATGGCAAGCTTTACACAAATAAAGTGAAATAGCTGCGATTGGCAATACTTGTGGCAAAAGCAAAGAAAGGTTAATGCAACCAACACCATTGCATATGTAAGGAAAATGATTTTACTTTGTTTTTCAAAGTTCTTTGCATGAAACAGCAAACCGACTACCATGCCGATTTACAGGCCATCCGCAGCATGATGCAACGCTCGTCGAAGTTCCTTTCGCTTTCGGGCTGGTCGGGCGTGATGGCCGGCATCTATGGGCTTTTGGCCGCATACATCGCACAACAGCAATTGGGATTTGATCCAACTTCCCTTGAATCAGCCAAATTAAGCGGCATGGAGGCTTATGATGCCTTGCGCGGCATGATGTTACTGGCGGCCATTTTGCTGGTTTTGTCGATAGGTACAGCAGCTTGGATGGCGCAGCAAAAAGCCCAAAAACTGGGCGAAGTTGTGTGGACCGCTGCCTCACGCCGTTTGCTGGCCGATTTGGCTGTGCCCTTGTTGACCGGTGGCTTGCTTTTGCTGGCACTAGCTTGGTTGGGTTACCACGTCCTTCTCCTCCCGGCCAGCTTGCTTTTTTATGGCCTTACCTTGTATCAGGCCGGTCCGGTTACCTATACCGCCTTGCGTATTTTAGGCCTGCTGAATATCGCATTGGGCTTTTTGGCCTTGCTCATTACCGAACATGCCCTGCTGTTTTGGGCAGTCGGATTTGGACTGCTGCACATCGTTTATGGATTGTTCATTCATTTTCGCTACGAGAAGTGAAGCAGACACTTGCCCAGTTGCACAAAGCATTCGACAGCCGCGTTCGTTTGGGGCTGATGGCGGCATTAGCGGCCAACCCGCAACTCGATTTCAACAGCTTGAAGGAGGTGCTTGACGTAACCGACGGCAACCTCGCCAGTCACCTCAAAGGCCTCGAAAAAGAGGGTTTTGTACAGGTAGAAAAATCGTTTGTCGGGCGCAAGCCCAACACATCGTATGGCATTACCGCAGCAGGTCGATTGGCCTTTGCTGCACACATTCAAGCCCTTGAACAACTCATTTTATCTCAAAAAAAGCCATGATGTTATTGGAAATGTTGCCCCCTGCGGGCGTACGCTTTTTTTTGCGCATCTACTTTGTAATTCAAAGTGGAATATGCGCGTTACAAAACCTTCTCCAACCCCTAAAAAACCTATACAATGGACAAACAGCTTGATTTACCAAGGCTTTGGCAGCAACCCGAAGCATTGGAAGCCGCCTTCCGGCAGCAACCCGAGGCTTTCCGCAAGGCATTTGAGCAGCATTTTCCCGCGCCAGCAGCCGATCCTTTGGTCGCCTATTGGCATGCCCGACTGAACTATAAAAAGCCCGCAAGCACCGATAACCGCCGGACTTTACCAGTTTTACTTTTGCTCATTTTTATGGCAGGTTGTGTGGTCAAGTTGCCGCAATGGCTGGGATTAGAAGAAGATCTGTTCTACCAAAAAAACATTGGCTTTACGGTGCTGCCCTTTTTGATGGGATGGTTTTTATGGAAGCAAAAAGTGCAAGCGAAGAGCTGGGCAATCATTGGCGGCATCTTGGTTGTTGCTGCCACATACATCAACTTACTTCCCAAAAACCTGCACACCGATGCTTACAACCTGGCCATGGTACACCTTCCCTTGCTTTTGTGGTCGGTTTTGGGCTGGTCGTTCACCGCTTTGCGCACCAACAACTTACAGGGTCGACTCCAGTTTCTTCGTTATAACGGCGATTTGATAGTCATGGGCACCTTGTTGCTCATTGCCTGCGGCATACTAACGGGCATTACTTATGCGCTGTTTGAGCTCATTGCGGTGAACATCAACTATGTTTTTACTCACTTTTTGCTCATTTGGGGTGCCCCGGCAGTGCCGCTACTTGCAACCTTTTTAGTGCAGCAAAATCCAGAAATTGTCAACCGCATTTCACCCCTCATTGCTCGCTTGTTTACGCCGCTGGTGCTGCTTACCCTGGTGGTATATTTGGTGGCCATGGTGCTACAAGGAAAAGACCCTTACAACGACCGTGAGTTTTTGCTTCTATTTAACATTGTATTGCTGGGCGTCATGGCTCTGATTTTCTTCTCCATTGCCGAAAACAGCAAAAAAAGCAGCAATCGCTGGCAACAACTGCCCCTTTTAGGCTTGGCTTTGGTAACTGTACTGGTGAACGGCGTAGCCCTCTCTGCCATTGTTTTTCGCATTGCCGAATGGGGATTTACACCCAACCGCTTGGCGGTATTGGGCACCAATGTCTTGCTCTTTGTGCACTTGATTTGGCTGCTCTATAGCTTGTTTCAGTCGACCCGCAAACAGGGCAATTTTGCTGCTGTGGAGCATGCCATGGCTGTTTATTTGCCGATTTATGCTGCATGGACCGCCCTGGTGGTATTTGGCTTGCCCTTTGTTTTCAAGCCTTAGGTGCAAGTCCAGTGCTGCAAAAGCAAAAGTTGAAAATTCAAAATAGCGTAGTTGTTATCAGGGAAGCCTCTGTTGACCAAAAAGGCCTGTTGAATTTTGAACTTTGCATTTTAAGCCCCTTCAGCGGGTGTTAATTATTTACAAAACTCAAATGTTTCAACCCCGCTTTGCAACTAGCGTTTAAATTTGTGGGTTCGACCCAAAATTTATGAAACAATTGCTTTTATCGGTCTGCCTGCTCGCCCTAAGCTGGCAAACCACCCAAGCCCAACAAAACGCTGAAGCATGGACCTTGGAGCGCTGCATCAAACATGCCCTCCAAAACAACCTGACAGTGCGTCAAACGGCTGCGCAACTCGACAATGCCGCTGCCGACCTTACGCAAGCCCGCATGAACCGGGTGCCAACCTTGAATGCCAATGGAAGTCTGTCGGTGAACAACGGTCGTGTGATCGACCCTTTTACCAACACATTTGACACCCGAACCATCGAATCGAACCAGTTAGGCGCGCAAGCAGGCGTTCCTCTATTTTCGGGTTTCCAAATCAACAACAACATCAAGGCCCAGCGTTTTTCGTTCATGGCCAGTCAGCAAGATTTGGAGGTTACCCGCAACAACATCGCCCTGAGCGTAGCCAATTTTTACTTGCAGGCCCTGCTTGCCCAACAGTTGTTGGAAGTGGCCGAAAGTCAGCTCGACATTACCCGCGGCCAGGTTGACCGCACCGAACGTTTGGTGAATGCCGGGGCTTTGAGTCTCGACAACCTGCTCAACCTCAAAGCCCAGTTGGGCAACGAAGAGCTCAATGTGATCAACGCCCGCAACAACTTCACCAATGCCCTGGTGAACCTGGCTTTGTTGCTGCAGTTGCCCGAGCCCGATAAGTTTGCCATTGTACCCATTACCCGCCTCGACCCGGGCATACAGCTGCAGGCCGACATCCAAGGGGTGTATTCGAGTGCCGAAAACAACCAACCACAGGTAAAGGCCGCTGAGTTGCGCATGCAACAAGCCCGCTACAGTTTGGCCGCTGCCAAAGGTGCCCGCATGCCCCGCTTGACCGCTTTTGCCAATATGAGTACGGTTTACGCTAGTACCAGCCAACGGATCACCGATCCCACACCCATCCTCAATGGCACAACACAAATTGGCATTGTGGAAGGCACCAACCAGGTAGTGGTGCGTCCCAACATCAGCTTTGCCACCGAGGTAGTGCCCCGTTTGACCCAGTTTGGCAACAACCTGGGTTATGGCGCAGGCTTAAGCCTCAGCATTCCCATCCTCAACAACTGGCAGGTAAATACCCAAATTCGCCGGGCGCAAAATGCACAAACCCTCAGCAACATCCAGTACGAAAGCGTAAAAAACCAATTGTTCACCGATGTGGCCCGGGCCGTAACCGATTACAAAGCCGCTTGGACCCGCTTGCAGGCCAACGAACGCAACATTGAAGCCCAACGTGAGAGTTTCAAATTCAGCGAGGCGCGATTTAATCAAGGCCTATTGAACGCCGTTGAATACCTCAACACCAAAAACCGCTTGCAAATTGCCGAGGCAAACCTCACCCAAGCCCGTTACGAATTACTTTTCCGCGCAAAAATTCTCGACTTTTACCTCGGTAAACCGATCATTCTCGAATAATCATGGCAAAATTCCCCAAACTCAAAACCGGACAGTGGTTGGCCATTGCTGTTGCAGTGCTCATTGTCTTTGCATTGATCGGAAAAAAAGCTGGCTGGATTGGCCAGGGCGAGCTAACCAAAATTGCAGCTGAGAAAGCCGAATCACGCACCATTGTGGAGTCGGTTTTGGCCAATGGCAAAATCCAGCCCGAAATAGAAGTAAAACTGTCATCCGAAATTTCGGGTGAAATCATTGGTTTGTATGTCAAAGAAGGCGATTCGGTACGCAAGGGCCAGTTGCTGGCCAAGGTCAATCCCGAACTCATTTTGGCAGCCCTCGACCGCAATGAGGCTGCCATCAACAATGCCCGTGCGCAGTTGGCATCGGCCCGTGCCCGCTTGAACCAGCAAAAAGCCACCTTCGAAAACAACCTCAAGCCCAGCTTTGAGCGTAACCAAAAGCTCTTCAAAGACAAGGTGATTTCGCAGGCCGAATTTGAAGCCAGTAAGGCAACCTACGAAGCGGCCTTGCAGGATTTGGAAGCCGGTCGGCAATCGATCATCGCTGCTGAATTTACAGTAAAAAGTACCGAGGCCTCACAGAAAGAAAGCCGCGAGCAGCTCACGCGTACGAATATCTATGCGCCCATTGATGGCATTGTAACCAAACTGAGTGTTGAAGTGGGTGAACGCGTGGTGGGTACCATCCAAATGGCAGGCACCGAAATGATCCGCATTGCCAACCTCAACCGCATGGAAGCCCAGGTAGACGTGAGCGAAAGTGATGTGGTGCGGGTGAAGTTGGGCGACAGTGTTTTGATTGACGTGGATGCCTATCCCGGCCGTCAGTTCAAAGGCATTGTACGCGAAATTGCCAACAGCAGCAACCAAAGTGTGATGGGTGCCGCCGACCAGGTGACCAATTTTGCTGTGAAAATCAGCCTGCTGAACGAGTCGTATGCCGACCTAACCGAAAAGCGTGGTTATCCTTTCCGCCCGGGCATGAGCAGTTCGGTTGAAATACTCACCAACCGCGTAGAAGGTGTTTTGGCTGTGCCCATCACCTCGGTTACCGTGCGTGCCTTCGACGAAAACGGCAAAATCAAAACCAAGCGCAGCAGTGACCGTGGGGGAGAAGAAGTAGATGAGGAAGAAAATACCGAAAGTGCCGACGAAGCTGCCGCCAGCAAAGAAGAACTGCGTGAGGTAGTGTTTGTATTTGCCAATGGCGAAGTAAAGGCCAAAGAGGTAAAAACAGGCATCCAAGACGACCGTTACATTCAGATTATCAGTGGCTTGGAAGCTGGTACAGAAGTGGTAGTAGCCCCTTTCTCGGCCATCAGCAAAAAATTGAAAGACGGAGAAAAGGTACAAAAAGTCAAAAAAGACGACTTATTTAGCAACTGATGGAAGCTAAAACCAAAGTTGCTGTACTGGGCGGGGGTAGTTGGGCCACTGCCATTGTCAAAATGTTGAGCGACAACAAGGTGGATGTAAGCTGGTGGATGCGCGACATGGAATCGGTTGCCTTCATCAACAAATTTCACCACAACCCGCGCTACATTCCCAGCGCCCAGCTCAAACTCAAACGCGGCGCTGCCAGCAACGACCTCAACAAGGTGTTGCAAGGCGCTCATTTTGTGGTGATGGCCGTGCCAGCTGCCTTTCTCAAGGAAGCTTTGCAGAGCGTAACCAGCCAACAACTCGAAGGCAAAGTAATTGTGTCGGCCATCAAAGGCATGATACCTGATGAAAACCTGCTTATTGCCAACTTCTTTTTCAAGTACTTCAATGTACCCGAGCACAGTTTTTTGGTAATCAGCGGTCCCTGCCATGCCGAAGAAGTGGCCCAGGAAAAACTCAGCTACCTCACCATCGCTGGGGTTGATGCCACCAAAGCCCAAAAATTTGCGGCATTGTTGCGCAACGACCGCTACATGAGCACTTCGGTTACCGACGATATTTACGGCACCGAATATTCGGCCGTAATGAAAAACATTTACGCCATTGCCGGTGGCATTGCCCACGGTTTGGGTTATGGCGACAACTACATGGCGGTGCTGGTGAGCAATGCCATCATTGAGCTCAAGTTGTTTTTGCGCGAGGTGTATCCGGTGCGGCGCGACATCAAAGGTTCGGCCTACCTGGGCGATTTGCTGGTGACGGCCTATTCGCAATTCAGCCGCAACCGTACCTTTGGCAACATGATTGGCAAGGGGTACAGCGTAAAATCGGCCCAGTTCGAAATGAACATGGTGGCCGAAGGTTATTATGCCGTGCGTTCGGTGCACAACCTCAACAAGAAGCTCAAGTGCGACTTGCCGATAGCCGAAACCGTGTACCGCATTTTGTACGAAGGTGCCAGTGCCCGGCAGGAATTTAAACTCCTCAGCGAAAAACTCCGATAAATGGAATACCAAATACAGCACAGCGAAGACGGCCACCGCGGGCGTTTTTTCATCCAGCTCGAGGGTGTTGACGTGGCCGAAATGACCTATGTGTGGTCGGGCGACAGTCGTTTCATCATCGACCACACCGAAGTGAGCGATGTACTCCGTGGCACAGGCGCTGGCAAAAAACTGGTGGCTGCAGGTGCTGCGTATGCCCGCGAAAAGGGCGTGAAAATATTGCCGCTTTGTCCCTTTGCAAAAAGGGTGATGGAAGGCGATGCGGCCTATGCCGATGTGCTGGCGTGAAGTCGGCGGACGGACGACGGATGACAGGTGTCAGGTGACTGGTGATAGGCGACAGCTGACGGACGACCGACGACAGCTGACTGACGACAAAGCTGTAGTGCACTTAATTAGCCATTTTTACAAAGCAGCTGTTTCCATTCAGCTTTACCCGTTCCCTGTCGTCCGTTCCCTGTTCCCTGTCGTCTGTTCCCTGTTCCCCATTTTCCGCTTTCTTTCTTAATTTGCAGCATGCTTCGTCGCCTCAAACTAGCCTACGCCGCCTACAACGCTTTTAAGCCCCATTTGCTGCGCCACAACCTGCCAGCTTACAAAGCTTATGGTTTGCGGAAGTTTTACTTTTCACCTGTTTCGAGTGCCGATTTTGCCCATTTACCTGCCCAGCAGCTGCCTTTGCCTACGG
>ERZ1066127.812-NODE-812-length-14022-cov-11.908141_pt1 | contig 14022 bp, 8 predicted proteins | sample MGYA00382774_ERZ1066127 | MGnify/ENA primary metagenome ERZ1066127 (study PRJEB33369, sample SAMEA5778357) | biofilm metagenome | biome: Industrial cooling water; feature: Water cooling tower basin; material: Biofilm | place: United Arab Emirates | collected... | reverse complement strand
TAACTTTCGGCATATGTTCGATTTACGTTGGTCAAAAGCAGGCCTGATTGCCTGTTTGCTTTTGTTTGCGCAGGTAGCCAAGGCACAGCGCAATAATCCGTATTACGATAAAAAGCCGCTGCATTATGGCTTTTTGGTAGGCTTAAACTCAAGCACCTTCCAAATGCAGGTAGATGCTTTTGATGCTGCGCGTAACGATACTTTGCAGTACATAGAACCAGGCTGGGGACCTGGATTTCAGCTCGGTGTGATTGGCGATTTACGCTTGAATCATTACATGACTTTACGTTTAACCCCAACCCTCATGTTCTCACAGCGTAACTTGTTGTACACGTTTGAAAATCCTGTATACAATATTCGGAGGGCGGTACAAGTGGCTTCGGTCGACTTGCCATTGCTCATCAAGTGGCGGAGTGAACGCATCAACAATTACCGTGTTTACTTGGTTACAGGTGCGAAATATGGAATTGACATGGCCTCACAAGAGCGGGTTGTGGAAGATGTGGAGCGGGTAAAGACCCTTCGTCATGACATTGGTTATGAAATTGGTTTGGGATTTGACTTTTATCTGCCTTATTTCAAATTTTCGCCTGAAATCAAGTTCTCTTCAGGGCTAAGGAATATACTAGTACCTGAAAACCATGTGTACGCAGCGCCATTACTCGGACTTCGTGCTCGAACCATCATCATCTCCTTTAACTTCGAATGAGCATGGGGGCTTTGGTGCTCTTAACAGGCGCTACTTCGGGAATAGGCAGGGCTACGGCTTTGTTGTTGGCTCGTTCGGGCTATCGGCTGATTCTAACGGGAAGGCGGAAAGATAGACTCGATGCTGTGGCAGCAGCATGTCGTTCATTTGCTACCGAGGTGAAAACCCTTTGTTTTGATGTGCAGGATGCCGAGGCAACTGAACAAGCCTTGTCGGATCTGTCAGGGCAGTGGGCCGAAATCGATATGCTCATCAACAATGCGGGGTTGTCGCAAGGCCTCAATCCTGTACATGACGGCTTACTTTCAGATTGGGACATCATGCTGGACACCAATGTAAAGGGGCTACTTACGGTTAGCCGCTGGGTGAGCAGAGGCATGATGGAGAGAGGTCAAGGTCATATTTTAAATGTGAGCTCCATAGCCGGCAAAGAAGTGTATGCCAATGGCAATGTGTATTGTGCCAGCAAACATGCCGTGGAAGCCATAACGAAAAGCATGCGCATGGAGCTTAATCCGTATGACATCAAAGTGAGCAGCATTGCCCCCGGATTGGTGGAAACAGAGTTTTCGGAAGTGCGTTTTAAGGGCGACAAAGCCCGGGCTGCGCAAGTCTATTCGGGTTTTCAACCCTTAACGGCCGAGGATGTTGCAGAGGCTGTTCTTTTTATGCTCAACCGTCCGGCGCATGTGAACATTGCCGATCTCACCATTTTACCTAGTGCACAGGCCAGTTCTACGCTGGTTAAAAAGCAAGTTTAAAATTTGTTGCGCCACATTTGTGAAGCTACGGGCTTTACGGTGCGCACATTGTATTTGGCGTTTTTCTTGGTGTTGTACTTATTGATGATTTCGCCCTCGACGCTGAAATAAATAAGTTGTCCAATGGGCATGCCAGCATATACGCGCACTGGTTGGGTGCATGATATTTCAAGTGTCCAGGTGTTGCAAAAGCCTACGTCTCCTTTACCTGCTGTGGCATGAATGTCGATTCCGAGGCGTCCAACCGAGGATTTTCCTTCCAAAAATGGCACATGGGCATGTGTTTCGGTATATTCTTCGGTCACTCCTAAGTACAACGTGCCAGGCTGTAGCACGAAGCCTTCATTTGGGATGATGATTTCTTCGATGGGGTTGTCGGCACGCGCATCGAGTACATGCTCTTTGTATACGGCCAAGTAGCGACCCAAGTGCACATCGTAGGAGTTGGTGCCCAGATTTTCAATGCGAAAGGGTTCGATGAGGATGTTTCCCTTTTCAATTTCTTCAAGGATGCGGCCGTCGGTTAAAATCATCAGTCATGTTTTTGGCTTGCAAAAATAGGGCTTATCTAGCAAATGATGGGGTGCGGTGGCAAGTAAAAAAGAAAATTAGAAAAGATGCGAAAAAGCGCTTATTCATGCGTTGATTATGCGTATTTTCAGCCTGCAGCACGTTTATAGCGTGCTTTCTACCGAAATTTGTTGCATGCAAGTAAAGCAGAAGTTTGAAGGAAAAAGGGTGTTGATGCTGGGGTGGGAATTTCCACCCGTTCAAGCCGGTGGTTTAGGGGTAGCTTGCTATGGGTTGGCCCGGGCTACCAGAAATTTTATAGACGTAACTTTTGTGGTTCCTCGCTTTGACCCCCGGATGGAATTAGAGGGGGTTTCGTTTTTTGGCATGAACCAACTCGATCCATCGCTCACCATCACCGATCCTGAAATGAATCGCTTGCAAGGTGGTATTCCAGAATTGGAATTCTACCAATTGAGTGCGGCAGCTTGCGAATCGGTACGCAAAGGCTACCAAGTGCAAGAGCAGCTTGGACGGGTAAGTTTTCAAGAGTTATTCAGCGACCAAGAAGTATATGGACCACGGTTGTTGGCCAAGGTTAGTGCGTATGCAGAAGGACTGGTAGAAGCTTTTGGAGATGGTCAATTTGATTTGATACATGCCCATGATTGGTTGACCTACTTGGCAGGTGTTCGATTGAAAAAGAAAACGGGCAAGCCACTTTTAATTCATGTGCATGCATTGGAAACCGACCGGGCTGGCCGTGATGCGCGCAATACGATGTATTATGTTGAGCGGTTTGGGATGCAAATGTGCGACCGCATCATTGCGGTGAGTGAGTACACCAAGCAAAATATCATCGAACTGTATGGCATACCAGAAGAGAAAATTGAAGCAATTCACAATGGCATCGATCCACAACCGGTATTCCGACAAGAACACCATGTGCCCGAAAAAATAGTGGCCTTTGTGGGGCGCTTAACACATCAAAAGGGTCCGTATCACTTGTTGGAAACCGCAGAAAAAGTTATTCGCAAATTTCCGAATGTACGTTTTGTGGTTGCGGGTACGGGCGAAAAGATGAAGGAACTCATTGATTGGACTGCTTTTCGCGGATTGAGTAGACATTTTTTATTCACTGGATTTGTTGCTCGTGCCAAGGTGGAACAATTGTTGGCAGTTGCCGATGTATATTTCATGCCTTCAGTTTCAGAACCCTTTGGTTTATCGGCCCTTGAAGCAGCTCAATTCAGGGTTCCTTGTGTCATTTCTAAACAGTCGGGCGTAGCCGAAATGCTTACGCATGCGCTCACAGCAGACTATTGGGATACCGATTTATTTGCCGAGCACATCGTAAAGTTACTCAGTGATGAGGCTTACCACCGCAAGATGGTGGAAGACATGGAAAGTGATTTGCAGAACATCTCTTGGGATGATGCGGCCACCCGTGTTATCAGACAATACCGTAAATTCCTACTCAACGAATAAGTTATGCCAGCTCTTTGTTTATACTTTCAGGTACACCAGCCATACCGGGTGAAGTCGTATGATTTTACTTCCATTGGCATCGAGCACGCCTATTTCGATGACAAAATGAACGAAGGGGTGATGGATTGGATGGCAGACCATTGTTACCTGCCCGCGCTCAAAGTGCTTCAAAGCATAGCAGAAGAATCGGCAGGCAAATTTCGGGTGAGCTTTTCAGCTTCGGGCACGGCCCTCGAACAGTTTGAGCAATTCCGCCCTGATGTATTGAATGCGTTCAAAAAGCTCCATCAAACGGGTTGTGTTGAATGGGTGGGAGAAACCTACTACCATTCGTTGGCTAGTGCGTATAGCTGGGCTGAATTCGAAAGGCAAGTTCGCATGCAGGGTGATAAAATTGAATCGCTATTTGGGGTTCGTCCAAATATTTTTCGCAATACAGAACTCTTGTTCAGCAATGATTTGGTGAAAGAGGTGGTACGTCTGGGCTTCAAAGCTATTTTGGTTCCCTCGACAGAAAAACTGCTTCAACAACGGAGCCCGAACCACGTTTACAAAACTCCTTTATCGAACAAACTCCTTTGTTTGCCTAAAAACAGTTCGTTGACGGCAGAAATCAGTCGTCACTTTTATTCCAAAGACCATCCTCATTATTTGTTGCCTGCACGTACTTTCGTGAATTGGCTCGATGAACTGCCTGCCGATGCCGAATGCGTGAATTTATTCATGGATTTTGGCGTTTGGAGTGAGCAACCAAGTGGAGAAACACAATTGCGTGACTTTTTTCAGCAGTTTGCTCGCATGGCACCAGCGCATGGGCATGCATTTGCTTGGCCATCTGAATTGATACGCATGTTACCAGCTCATGGCAAGTACGACGTGCCTTCGGCCATAACCTGGTCATATCCCGATTATAATTTGAGCTATTTGACGCAAAACGACATTCAGCAGGAAGCCATCAACCGCTTATTTGAATTGGAAGAAGCAGTCGTTGAAAAAGCCGATCCAGCCTTACTGGCCGATTGGTCGCGTTTACAAGCGAGCGACCACTTTTTTTACATGACACATAAGTTTGAAGAGAAAGGTGAACGCAACATGTTCTCACCCTTCGCCACAGCGCACGATGCGTACAACTATTTTCTCAATGTGTTGACCGATTTAGAAATCAGGGTTCGAAGGGGTTGATTGATTTTTGAAAGCATAAAAAAGGGCTACCCCGGGAGAGGTAGCCCTTTTGCTTTGGCAGTGGTTTGCTTATTTGCTTACCACCAATTGCCGTGCGATTTGTTCAAAACCGTTGCTTATGCGGATGTGGTATAAACCTTCGGCCCAATCCTGCACATTCAGCAGGATTTGTCCTTCTGTTTGCCCTTTTTCATGACGTGTGGTGATCAATTGTCCACGTACATTGTAAACACTGATTTGCAAATCACCAGGATTTTCGAAGGTGTATGCAATGGTGGCTTGACTGTTAGCAGGGTTAGGATAAACCTTGATATTCGCGTTCAATGAACCTGGTTCAAACACACTAACACCACAAGCCGTGCAACGACCAAAACACACAACAGGGACAGTAACATTGGAGGTTCCTACAACGACAAAACGGTTGTTGTTTTGTGCGCAAGCTGAAGGAACTGCTTCGTCAAATCCGGGGCCCCATTGATTGCCATTGATGTACTTGTACTCATAAGTAGCATTAGCTGGCAATTGCGCAGTAAAGGTGTAGATGCCATTGCCCTGACTTACCATTGGCGTAGCATTTGGACTCCAACCTTGGAATGATCCGGCCATGTGAATACCGTTAGGTGAAATGGTTTCACGGCTCATATCTACTTGGAAAGTTACACTAACAAGTTGTGGAGGTGTAACAGGGTTGCCACCAAAAAACACAGAATCGGCAAAGAATACAGCGCCGGTTCCTGCAGCGCCAAAACCGTAGAAAATCGACAATAGGTTATAGGTGTTGCTGAAGTTAATGGGCGCAGTACCTGTAGCCTGGTTGGCAAAATCGAAAACCAAAGTCTGCCATCCAACAGCAGTAGTGGTTGCCTCGGTTTCAACCGAAATGGTTGGAACACCAGCTTGCTCAGCCTTCAAGCGAACCACGATGCCCGAAGCAGGCGCGTGTACTTTGACCGACATGGTGGTTGCACCAGTGGCAAATGGAATGGCGGTGCCAAGTCCGTTTGCCGGTGTGATGGTGGTACCAGCCCAAGTTTGGGCACCAACGGTTTTTTCGCTCCGCAAGGTGCGATTGGTTGGGTCAGTTGGCGAAGGAGCTAAAGCAGAGTTGTTACCTCCAAAGTCGGTGAAGCTGTAATTCAGCGCCAAGTTATCCCAAGTGATAGGCAAGTTGATGGGAGTAGGAGGAGGTCCAACTGGTGTTCCACCAAAGAAGACCGAATCAGCATAGAAAATAGCACCTGTACCAGCCGAGCCAAATCCGTAAAAAATTGACAGCATGTTGTAGGTATTAGCAAAGTTAATTGGTGCTGTACCAGTTGCTTGGTTGGCGAAGTTGAACACAAGATTTTGCCATCCTGCAGCAGTAGTGGTGGCTTCAGTTTCAACCGAGATGGTAGGGACACCTGCTTGTTCTGCTTTCAATCTAACCACGATGCCAGCGGCTGGAGCATGTACTTTTACCGTCATGCTGGTAGCTCCAGTGGCGAACGGAATAGCTGTAGCTAATCCAACAGGAGGCGTGAGGGTTGTTCCAGCCCAAGTTTGCGCACCAACCGTTTTTTCTGTCCGCAGCGTGCGATTGGTAGAGTCGGTAGGAGACGGTGCCAAGGTGGAATTGTTTCCTCCAAAATCGGTGAAGTTATAATTCAATGCGAGGTTATCCCAAGTGATAGGCAGGTTGATGGGTGTAGGGGGAGGTCCAACCGGGCCGCCTCCGAAGAAGACAGAATCAGCATAGAAAACAGCACCCGTACCTGCAGCACCAAATCCGTAGAAAATGGACAATACACTGTACGTGTTAGCCAGGTTGAGCTGGGCTGTGCCTGCAGCTGGATTAGCGAAGTTGAACACCAAGGTTTGCCAGCCGGCAGTTGTGGTTGTTGCTTCGGTTTCAACTAAAATGGTAGGGACACCGGCTTGTTCAGCTTTTAGTCGTACTACAACACCCGCGGCTGGAGCATGCACTTTTACCGAAATACTCGTTGCACCTGCGGCAAATGGTATAGGGGTTGTCAAACCAGATGTAGGGGTGATGGTGGTTCCTGCCCATGTTTGGGCACCAACCGTTTTTTCGCTGCGCAGGGTAATGTTTGTGCTGTCTGTAGGCGATGGCGCCAATGCCGAACTGTTCCCTCCAAAATCGGTGTAAGTGTAGGCAATGGCAGGATTATCCCAAGTGATAGGTAAGTTGATAATGGGAGGCGGAGGTAAAATCGGACCACCACCAAAGTATACCGAGTCGGCAAAAAAGACGGCCCCTGTACCTGCACTTCCAAATCCATAGAAAATAGACAAAACGTTGTACGTATTGGCCAAGTTCAGCGGAGCTGTTCCAGTTACGTGGTTGGCAAAATTGAATACCAAGGTTTGCCAGCCTGCTGCTGTCGTGGTGTCTTCGGTTTCTACAGAAATGGTAGGAACGCCTGCTTGCTCGGCCTTGAGTCGAACAATCACGCCAGCAGCTGGTGCATGTACTTTAACCGCAATACTCGATCCTGAGGCAAATGGGATGGGCGTAGCCAAACCAGTTGCAGGGGTAATGGTGGTACCAGCCCATGTTTGGGCACCTACAGTTTTTTCGCTGCGCAATGTACGGTTGGTAGAATCAGTTGGCGATGGAGCAAGGCTTGAACTGTTTCCGCCAAAATCGGTGAAGCCGTACGTTAAAGACAAATCGTCCCACGTGATAGGCAAATTCACCAAGGCAGGAGGTGGCCCAACGGGACCGCTGCCGCCAAAATAAACAGAGTCGGCATAAAATACTGCGCCGTTACCTGCTGTTCCAAAGCCGTAGAAAATCGACAACATGTTGTAGGTGTTGGCGAAATTGATGGGTGCGGTACCTGTAGCTTGGTTTGCGAAGTTAAATTCGAGGGTTTGCCAGCCTACCAACGTGGTAGTGTCTTCGGTTTCCACCGAGATGGTTGTTGTACCAGCTTGTTCGGCCTTCAAGCGAACAATAACGCCTGCTGCTGGTGAAAATACTTTCACTGAAATGATAGTTGCACCGGTAGCAAATGGTATGGGCATTCCCAATCCAGCAGCTGGGGTGATGGTGGTACCAGCCCAGGTTTGTGCACCTACGGTTTTTTCGGTGCGCAGTGTACGGTTGGTAGAATCAGTTGGTGATGGGGCCAGACTAGAATTGTTGCCACCAAAATCGGTAAATCCGTAAGTTAACGCCAAGTTGTCCCAAGTGATTGGCAAATTTACCATGGCTGGTGGCGGTCCCACTGGTCCGCTTCCGCCAAAATAAACTGAATCGGCATAGAACACCGCACCTGTACCTGCTGTGCCAAAACCGTAGAAAATCGACAGCATATTGTAGGTGTTCGCAAAGTTGATGGGTGCCGTTCCTGTTGCCTGGTTAGCAAAGTTAAATTCAAGGGTTTGCCAACCTACCAGGGTGGTGGTGTCTTCGGTTTCTACAGAGATGGTGGGAACGCCGGCTTGTTCTGCCTTCAAACGTACAATGACACCTGTTGCTGGAGAAAATACTTTAACTGAAACGGTGGTAGCGCCCGTAGCAAACGGAATGGGCATTGCCAATCCGGTTGATGGGGTGATGGTGGTGCCAGCCCAAGTTTGAGCGCCAACCGTTTTTTCTGTGCGCAAGGTGCGGTTGGTAGAATCGGTTGGTGATGGAGCCAGGCTTGAGTTGTTGCCCCCAAAATCGGTGAAGCCGTATGTGAGTGAGAGGTTGTCCCAGGTAATGGGTAAGTTTACCATGGCAGGGGGAGGTCCAACCGGGCCGCCTCCAAAAAATACCGAGTCGGCAAAAAATACCGCTCCTGTGCCTGATGCTCCAAATCCGTAGAAGATGGAGAGCATATTGTAGGTGTTCGCAAAGTTAATGGGTGAAGTACCCGCTGCTTGGTTCGCAAAGTTGAATACCATCGTCTGCCAGCCTACCGCTGTGGTCGTTGCTTCAGTTTCGACAGAAATAGTGGGCACACCAGCTTGTTCGGCTTTGAGGCGGACTACAATGCCTGCTGCAGGTGCGTGTACCTGTACGGAAATGGTGGTAGCACCACTTGCAAATGGAATAGGAGTTGTTAAGCCAGCGCCCGGGGTGATGGTTGTACCAGCCCAAGTTTGAGCGCCGACAGTTTTTTCTGTGCGAAGTGTTGTATTGGCTGCATTAGTAGGTGAAGGAGCCAACGCTGAAACGTTGCCGCCAAAGTCAGTAAAGGTATATCCAATGCTTGGGTTGTCCCATGTGATTGGCAAACTGCTTTGGGCAGGGGCGGGCAAGAGATTCCAACTGGTTTGGGCTATAATTCCATCTACCGTAATCCTTTGGGTTGCACTGTATTGACGTAGTGCAACGAGCTGTGCAAAGTCGAGGTCGGTGGCTGTGCCGGAGTATGGACCTAGTGTTGGGGTGGCAGGTTCTTGTGCGATGTTGGCTCCATCGGCGAATACATAAAGGCTAACCGAATCATTGAGTGTTCCGGGCACAAAGGTGTACTTTAGAACAACCAGGTAGGTTTGCCCTACATTGAAGGTTTGGGTTGTGATGTTGGTGCCAGCACTGTTCGCATTGAAGGTTAATCCCATTCTGAAGTTGTTGGCAGTGGTGCCCGGAAGTACAAAGGTTCTGCCCCTGAAGGCGGAACTGATACTGGTAAATACCGGCGTAGTTGTGTTGCTGTATTGACCGATGTGGAAGAAATAGCTGGTATCGGTTCCGGCAACTGGGGTGCTATCAACACGCAAAAGAAATGAGCTGTAAACACTGCCACTGTTCACAAAAGAACTGAATGGACGGTTTTCATCAGCACCATTATTTCTGATCGCTGCTGAATTACCAATGCCGCTACCTAGGTACGGAGTGGTGGTCCAACTTAAGCCGCCATTTCGTACCCTGATGGGGTTTGTGGTTGCAGCACTGTGGCCAAACCAACCATTGCTTTGCAGTAAGGAGTCAGCTGGATAATTGAAATGCTCGGTAAGCAAAACACTTTGTCCAAAGCCACTCACATAACCCAGGCAAAGCAATGCCAAAGAGAAGAGGTGTTTCATACTTTAGTTTTAGTAAAATTTACTATAAATATAAATGGAAAGTTTCATTCCACCTAATACCAGTGAAAAACTTAATAAAATACCAGCAGAGCGTACTCTAATTAAGAGCAATTTAAATCAAGGCCTCATTCTTGGATAATTCGTAGCATTTGGCGTAGTTGTTCACGCATTACCACTGGTCGAACTGTACTGTAGCCCAAAATCAAACCGCTTTGCGGTTTTTCTTGTATATAGCATTTGCTCAAGGCATAAGCCGATACATGGTGGTTTGCCAATTTGGTAATCAATTGTTTTTCCTCAGCAGGCTGTGTTGACTGTTGAAAAGTTGCTACCACATGCAAACTGTTAAAAGGAGCGGGCTGGATCATGAGCTTTTTGTTTTCGCCAAAATGTTGCTCAAAGAGCGTTCTTCGTTCTCGGGCAACTTCAGTCAGGTTTTTCAGATGCCTGTACAGATAGTTTTTTTCAATGAACTGACCCATTACAATTTGCAAAGAAGGAGAAACAAAGCGATGGGAGTGTTCTAATAGTGCTTCAATTACTTGCACCAATTGGGGCGGCAAAACCATAAATCCGAGGCGTATGGATGGATACAATAGCCGGTTAAAAGTCCCAAGGTAGATGGTTCGGCTTTCTTGGTCGAGACTGTAAATGCAGGGCATGCTGAGATCTGCATTGCCTATTTCATGCTCATAATCGTTTTCAATAAGGTAAACATTGTTTTTAGCAGCCCATTGCAATACCTCCATCCGGCGCTGTAAGCTCATTTTGATGCCAAGCGGATAATGGTCAGAAGGGGTTAAATGCACCAATTTAGGTTGATGAACCACAGCTGCTTCCAGCCCATCTAGCCGAATACCCGCTGTATCTATGCCTACAGGCAGCAGCTTCGCTAAATTGCTTTTGAATATGGAATGTACATTCGGAAAAGTAGGGTCTTCAAGCACAACGCCATCGCCCTTGTTGATCAAGGCACCCGACAATAAATAAATCGATTGCAATGAACCAGAGGTAATTACCACCTGCTCGGGCTGGCATTTGATGTTGCGACTGACATTTAAATAGGTTGCGATTTGGCTTTTTAGTACCTCCATGCCGCTTCCTTGCTCATACGAAAGTTCCGATGATTTCACGTAGCGCCAATAAGTGTTGAGCAGGTTCTTCCATTGGTTGATGGGGAAGATGTCGATAGGAGGTAGGCCCGGTTTAAAGGCAATGCCGGTATTGGTTTGCCGGTTGAGGATGTTGACGTTTTCAAAAAATGCCTGTCCCTTTTCAGATAAGGAAGGATAATTTACCTGCATTTCAGGCTTTTGGATTTCAGTTGCAGCTGGCTGCTCAGCTCCAAAAACCCGATAGCCCGAGCCAGCCCGGGCAACAATGAGCTTTTCGAGTTGCAATAGTTCGTAAGCCTTGATGACCGTGGTGCGCGAAAGTTCCAAAGCATCGGCCAACTGTCTGGTCGACGGTACCACCCAATGAACGGGTAATTCCTGGTTTTCGATGCAACTTTTAATGGCCCTGTACAAACGGTTGTATTTGTTTCCTCCATCTTCGGTGGCTGGAGGTGCTTCATATGCCGCTCGTATGCGTTCAATGGCGAAACTCGAATTGGTATTCATTTTTTTGAGTTGCTGGTATGGCTAAAGTAGGCAAAAAGCGTACATTTTCGTACGTTCACATTTTTGCCTGTATGCGGCCGTTGCTATTTTTATTTGTGCTATGGATGTTGTTTTTTGGATGTAAGTCGGAACAGCCTCAACACACCTCGGTCTGGCAAGGCAGCGGTGTGGTGGTGTATACCGATTACGAGCCTTTTGCACTTAAAAACATGCGGGTGTTTTATTACGTGCCTACCAAGGTAACTGCTGCAACTCCCATTGTATTTGTACTCCACGGGGCTGAACGCAATGCCTTGGAATACCGGAATGCCATCATCAACAAGGCCGAACAAAAAGGCTTCATTGCAGTCGTGCCCGAGTTTTCGGAAATCAATTTCCCAGGTGTAAATGGGTATCAATTGGGGAATATTTATGTAAATGGTGATTCGCCTACAGTAGCAAGCCTACTTCCAGAGGCTGAATGGGCCCTTTCGGTCATCGAACCGCTTTTTTCCTACGTAAAGGTGCAAACGCAAAACAACAATAGTTCCTACCACATGATTGGCCACTCGGGTGGAGCGCAGTATGCACACCGCTTTTTGCTGTGCAAACGACAGCTGCGCCTGCAAAAGTTGGTGATATCGGCGGCTGGATGGTACACGGCTACCGACCCTGCCGTGAATTTTCCATACGGATTAAGTAACTCGTTGCTTGAAGGCGTTGATTTGGCACCGCTATTAGCACAAAAAGTGTTTGTGCAAGTTGGTACTGCCGACAACAGCACTACCACTACCGCCATTCGGCGCGATGCGCTGGCAGAAGCACAAGGTGCAAGCAGGCTGGCGCGTGCTCAGTTTTTTTTCCAAAAAGCCAGTAGCCGGGCAACAGCTTTGTCGGCGCCTTTTCAATGGGAGTTACACCTGATTCCAGGCTTAGGCCACGATTTTAACCAATCATTGCCGCATTCGGCCGATTTACTTTTCCCGTAAAACCATGTTCAAGCTCAACCGACGTTTATTGGGACTGCTGGGGGGTCCGCTGCTTTTTGTATATGTGCTGTATTTCATGCAATTCGATGGCCTCAATCAGCAAGCCCAAGCTGTTTTGGCCTGTGTGCTATGGGTGGCGGTGTATTGGATTACCGAGGCCATACCCATTGCAGCTACCGGCCTGTTACCTATTGTCTTGTTTCCATTAACTGGCAGTTTGCCATTGGCCGAAACCACGGCTGCTTTTGGCGACCAGTTTATTTTCTTGTTTTTGGGAGGCTTTGTGTTGGCTATCGCCATCGAAAAATGGCAATTGCATCGCCGCATTGCCTTATCTATCATTGCCGTGGTGGGCACCAATCCGAACAAAATTTTGCTAGGTTTCATGTTGGCCACCGCTTTTTTGTCGATGTGGATTTCGAATACTGCCGCGGCGGTGATGCTGCTGCCTGTGGGCATGGCCATTGTGCAGCAAATGCGGCACGCACAGGAGGGCGATGGTTGGCAAGACTTTGGCAAGGCCCTGATGTTGGCCATAGCCTATTCGGCATCCATCGGCGGCATGGCCACACTCATTGGCACCCCGCCCAATTTGGTGATGGCCGGTGTCATCAAAAATACCTATGGCATTGAAATTAGTTTTGTTGATTGGTACTTGTTTGCATTCCCTTTCAGTGTGGTATTGTTGTTCATGTGCTGGATTTATTTGAGTAAAATAGCGTTCAAGTTTCCAACCCATTCCATTCGCGGCGGTGCAGATGAAATTCGCGATCAACTCAGAGGTTTGGGGAAAATGCAGGGTCCCGAAGCCCGGGTGTTGGCTGTTTTTGTAATGATGGCCTTTTTATGGATCAGTCGTTCGTTTTTGTGGGTACACATCATGCCTGCCATCAGCGATACGGTGATTGCCATTTTTGGGGGATTGCTGCTTTTTGTAGTTCCAGGGAAAGAAGGTAAGGCCCTGTTGCAATGGGAAGACACCGAACGTTTGCCTTGGGGCATCATCATTTTGTTTGGGGGAGGCATGGCCTTGGCCAAGGGATTTGAAACCAGCGGATTGGCTATTTGGATAGGTGAGCAGTTCAACGGCCTCCATGGTATTTCGGTGCTTTTATTGTTGCTGGTCGTGATTGGAGGCGTGAATTTTTTGACAGAGGTTACTTCCAACTTAGCCACCACGGCCATGATTTTGCCTGTTTTGGTGGCGATTGCCGCTGAATTGCAGGTGCATCCTTTTTTGCTGGTGGTGGGTGCAACTTTGGCCGCTTCTTGCGCTTTTATGCTGCCTGTTGCCACGCCTCCCAATGCGGTGGTGTTTGGTTCGGGCTATTTGCGCATCGCCGATATGGTGAAGGCTGGTCTGTTTTTGAATGTGGTTTCCATCATTTTACTCACGGTATTGGTATATTTTGTTTTGCCAATATGGTGGGATTTGCCGGTGATACCTTAGAGGTATAATGAGCAAGCTAAATGGTTAGGTTTTGATAAAGCAGGTGCCTTTTGGTGCTTTATTGAAACACGGAGGACACGGAAGACACGGAGAAATGGACTACCGAACTGCTCCCTTAAAAGGCGAAATAGCTCGTCAGCTCGGTCACTTGGGTGTTAAAAGTGACGTTTGGTACTCTATTGAAACACGGAGGACACGGAGGACACTGAGAAATGGACTACTGAACTGCTCCCTTAAAAGGCGAAATAGCACGTCAGCTCGGTCACTTGGGTGTTAAAAGTGACCTTTGATGCTTTATTGAAACACG
>ERZ1066127.810-NODE-810-length-14036-cov-10.334525_pt1 | contig 14036 bp, 8 predicted proteins | sample MGYA00382774_ERZ1066127 | MGnify/ENA primary metagenome ERZ1066127 (study PRJEB33369, sample SAMEA5778357) | biofilm metagenome | biome: Industrial cooling water; feature: Water cooling tower basin; material: Biofilm | place: United Arab Emirates | collected... | reverse complement strand
GACCGCCGCGCCTCCTCACCCCGCGCAGCGGGGAGAGGACCGTTTCGCCACCGGCCAAGCAGGTGAGGGGAAACCGCGCACCTGAACCCCCCCGCGTTCCAATCACCCACCGCCGCAGCACCGCCTCAACGAACCCCACGCGCCAGCGTGCGGCCACCAACGCGCCACCTCCCGCACCGATCCCCATCCAACACTCGTCCCGCCCGGCTCCTCTCCGCCCCCACAAGCCCCGAGCATGAGCGAGCGGGTCCCCCGCGCCTCCAACCCCCGCACCACCAACCCAAACCCCGGCCCCAACGGGGCCGCGGCCCGTAGCCACGGGTGCAGCCCATCCCGGCACCAGCCGGGCGCGGCGCAACCCGCGGAAAGCGTCTCCCCCAATCACACCTGCCCCGGAGGGGCAGAGGAAGTCGCATCCCGCACATGCGGGGACGCACCTCGCACGTCCACCGCTACCAAAAACAAAACAGCTGCACCCGGGACCGAAACGGTCCGCCTCGTTTGAGCGGGGGCAGCCCCGGACGCGACTGCTTGTTTCGCAACTCCACAGTACGGATCGCGACCCGCGATTAGCGTTTCCGCTTAGTCGCGCTCGGCTTCGAAGCTCGCTTAGGCCGGCTGATCGACTTCTGCTCTTTGTGCTTGTTGTTGCGAGTTGGCTTGGGCCGGAACTGCGAGAAAGGCGACTTAACTCCCTCCGTCCACAGATAGATCCACGATGGGCGGCGCACATCGGCATTCGTGTTCCCATTTGTTGCCCGGAGAATGACATCGCCAACTAGGAAGATGCTTCGAACGTTCCGGCTTGAGATGTCCCACACCATCTTTACAACGGTTGCTTCCACTTTACCGAAGCTATCGTCACCGTCTCCAAGCATGATCAGGGAATCATCTCGAAACCAGCGAAGCTTGAGTTCGATGCCGTCTCCCGTAATGATAAGAACTCGCTCGGATTCGTTGAGCGTTGCGCTGACATGCTCTTCGATTTCTGTCTCGTCGGCGCTTTCGAACTGCCACCGGCCGACGAGGTTCTCTTTCGAAGTCTCGGTCGCACTAAGGGTGTCGCTCATGTAAGTACTCCAATCGGTCAATAGTTGATCACGAACAGCGGTCGCCTCGCCGTGCCTTGAGGTCACGCCCGCTCATTCAACGCCGGCAGGCTTTTCACGATCTTGACCGTCTCGACGCTGACCCGCACCACGCGCTTCACCAGATCGATGATGTACCGCGGCTGCTTGTGCTCTCTTGACCAGTCGTTCGGGTCGTTCTTGATGCCGCTGTCCTTGTCGATCGTGACTTGATACCGCTCCATCACCCATTCGAGCGCGGGCTTGCCGTTCACCACGTACTCGAACGCCTCGGGCGGGATGCCCCGCAGCGTGATGTGGCTGTTGTAGGTGATCGCGGTTTTGTCCCACTTCTGCCCGGCGGCCTTCTGCACCGTGTTGGGGCGGCCATAGGTCATCTTGGAGACGGCGTAGAGCTCCATCGGGTTGAGCGCGAGCGCATCGCAACTCTCGACGAGCGGGTACGGCTCGATGGTCTCGTAGTTCAGATGCCAGTGCGCAAGGTCGCGGCCTGCCTTGGTGAAGCGATGGAAGTCTGCGGCCTCTTTGGTCAGTGGGATGCGAGGGATTTCCTTCTTCAAGTTGGTGGCAAAGCGGATACGGTACTCGGGGGAGTGCAGGACGCCATAGACGTAGTAGAAGACGTCCTCTTTGGAGACGGCGGGTCCGTATGCGGCGCGGAAGGTCTTGAGCGCACCATCGGTGATGGCTTCGCGCCGGCGGTAGCCGTGAACAACCGGGCCTTCGGCTTCGATCAGAGAGGGCTCGTCGTCTTCGAGCTTGACATAGTAATAGAGCGGGAAGCACTGCCCCTTCGAGATCGCCTCGAGATCGAGAACGGTGTTTGAAGCCAGGACGGAGAATTCTTTAGTTGCGCCCATACCCGTAGCTGAAAGTACAACGTTTTCGTGCGTGGGCGTCGGGAACAGACTGGGCATCTGATAGACCATCTCATTGAGACGCCGGTCAAAGTACAGGGCTTGCTTCGCAAAGGGCCGGTAAAGACACGGCCGGATCGCCCTGCTTTCAAACGAAAGGTCTTTGTCTCGAGCGACGTCGGCTTTCAGTGATCGCGTCCAACTGATGCGTTTCGCGTCGCCGGCGACGATTTCCTCGACGTCGGGCCAGTCCTTTTTTGCCTTGCCATCGCACGCTTTGCGGTACTTTCGCCGCTCATCGTTGTAGACTTCAATCATCGCAACAATCGAAGCTCGCAAGCGTGCCGATGAAAAGTTGTACGCCCAGGCATCGCGGTTTGTGACAACGCCAAGCGAGTATGTCTCGAACAGCGTGGCCGCCGTGGAATCCTCTTTAGTGCCCAGCGTTATGAACTTCTCAAAGTTCGGATCGCGTTGGTTGATCCAGTCGTGATCGGCGTTCGGTGCAAGGGTTTGCCACTTGGCCGCCTTGGCGAGGCCCGCGATGCTCGCGGCGTCAGCAACGATGGCGAGTTTGTCCTCCCGGGTGAGATAGTCGCCGATGTCGTAGTAGCGCAGGACGGCCGGGCCTGGCTTATCCGGGTTCTTGACCATCACCGTGACTGCGACGGGCGTGCGGCTGCCCGATCCGAAAATCTTGCCGCCCTCAGCGCGCGAGACTTCGCCGCTGGTGCGTTGGTTGCCCCTAAGGTTGAAAACGTACAGGCCTGTGAACTCGTCCACGAGGCAGGCCCGCAGCCCGTCCATGTTGTTCGCGTCGATGAATGAACCGTTGGTGACGAACGCGACCACACCACGTCCGTTGATCCGGTCGGACGCCCAGCGGACGGCGCGTATGTAGGAGTCGTACAGGTTCTTCAGGAGTTTCGCGCTGGACCGTTCTGCGTACGTCGATCGTATGCGCTGGTCGAGCGCGGGGTATTCCAGGTTCGCGTTATTGTCGTTCTCGCTTTCTTGCTGGGCTGAGTACGGCGGATTCGACATTACCACACGAATCGGAGCGGCCTTCTGTCGCTTCACGCGGGCGGTATTCTCCGGCAAGGCACTCTCGGCAACGTGACCTGACGACTCGAACAATTGGAAGGTGTCTGTGAGGACGATCCCCTCAAACGGTTCGTACGCCGCATCCTTGCCCGCCGCCCGCATCAGCCCGTGATACGTCTCCTCGATGTTGATCGCCGCGATGTAGTACGCCAGCAGCACGATCTCATTGGCATGCAGTTCGTGCTTGTACTTTCGCGGCAGATCGGCGGGCTTGATCAGGCCACTCTGAAGCAGCCGCACGATGAAAGTGCCCGTGCCCGTGAACGGGTCGATGATGTGGACATTCTCGGCTCCGATGGTCGTGTTGAACTCGTCGCGCAGCACGTCCTCGACGCTCCGCACGATGAAGTCCACGACCTCGACGGGCGTGTAGACGATGCCGAGCCGCTCCGCCATGCGTGGAAAAGCGATGCGGAAGAACTTGTCGTAGAGCTCGACCACGACCTTTTGCCGCCCTTCGGCGTTGTCGATGCCCTCCACGCGCGTCTTCACGCTGGCGTAGAACTTCTCCAGACTCTCGGTCTCTTTGCGGAGCGCCTGATCGTCCATGGCATCGAGCATCGCCTGCATCGCCTGCGACACCGGATTGGACTTTGCGAACGCGTAGTTGGCGAACAGGGCGTCGAACACCGGTCGCGTGATGAGGTGCTGAGCCAGCATTTCGATCGCGTCGTCCTGTGACACAGTCGGATTGAGATTGGTCCGCAGCCCCTCAAGAAAGACGCCGAAGGCCTTGGCGTGCTTGCTGTTCTTCGCTTCGAGCAACGTCTTGATACGGTCCGAATGCCGCTCCGCAATCTTCGCCACGTCCGCAGCCCACGTTTCCCAGTAGCGACGATCGCCGCACTTGAGGACGATCTTCGAGTAGATCGCGTCCTTCCATTCTTCCAACTCGGCAAAGTTCAGGACGCCCTGCGTGAAGTCGTCATAAATGACGTCGGATCCGCCGCCGCCGGTGTCGCTCTCGGGACTTCCGGATACCCCGATGACGCCAATGTTCCCCGGACGCTCGTTGTTCAGCTCGATCTGATTGATGGTCGCGTTGAACCGATCATCGTGGGCGCGGAGCGCTTGAAGCACCTGCCAGACGACGCGATACTTGTCGTTGTCGCGGAGCGCCTCATCCGGCTTCTTGTCAGCCGGGATGCCGATGGGCAGGATGATGTAGCCGTATTGCTTTCCGTCGGCCTTGCGCATGACGCGGCCGACGCTCTGCACAACATCGACCACGGAATCACGCGGATTCAGAAACAGCACAGCGTCCAGCGCGGGAACGTCTACGCCTTCCGACAAGCATCGCGCGTTCGAAAGAATGCGGCAATGGTTGTCCGGTGTCGGAGCCTTCAGCCAGTCCAATAGTTCATTGCGCCGGAGGGCGTTGAACGTGCCGTCAACGTGGTCGCAGTCGACCCGCAGATACGCGTCATCGTTCGGGCGCTTCTCGCGGTAGGCTTCGATGATCTCTTTGAAATTCCGCACGAACGACTTGGAATCGTTGATCGACCGCGAAAATGCCACAGCGCGGCGCATCGGGCCTAGATCACCCTGCGCAGATTCAGCATCCTCGCTGCCGGGCTGAAACGTCTTTGACAACCCATTCCAGCACCCGGTGATCTTCACCGCGTCGTCTAGGTTGATCTCATTGTTCTTGTCCGCAATCTGCTTCTGAAACGCGGCGTTGACGTACTTCTCGTCCACGGCTAGCACGAGAACCTTGTAGTCCGCAAGCAAGTTCTTCGAAACCGCTTCGCCAAAGCCGAGTCGATGAAACTCCGGCCCGAACAGCGACTCGTCGTCCATCGAGCACAGAAGGGCGTCCGCTTCCTTCGCCTTGCTCTTGGCTTCGTCGCCGTACAGCCGTGGCGTCGCCGTCATGTAGAGCCGCTTCGCAGCCTTGATGAACTTTGGGTCGTGAACCTTCACGAAGTGGCTTTCGTCGCCAGCGGCGAGCGTAACGCCCGTCGTGCGATGCGCTTCATCGCAGATAATGAGGTCAAACGCGGGCAGCCCAGCCTTCTGGGCCTTCGAGACCGCGTCGATGGACTGATACGTCGAGAAGACCACGGTCATGCCGTCGGTGGTCTTTGCCTTCTTGGCCGCCTTCTTGAGGGCCTCGTGTTGTTCCGTGATCTGCTTCGCCGAAGTGGTCGCGGGAAACGCCAGATCGAAGATCGCGATGTCGGCTTGATCTCCATCGCCCTTCTTCGTGCGTTTGCCGATGTTGGCGTCGGAACAGACCGCGAGGCTATGGAGTTCGCCCTTGGCCTCCGTCTTCCACTCCCGCAGTGTCTGCGACAGCAGCGCGAGCGACGGCATAAGGAAAAGTACGTGACCGCCACTCGCAACCGCCTCGGCGATGCGCAGCGCCGTGAAAGTTTTGCCGGTGCCGCAGGCCATGATGAGCTTGCCGCGGTCGCTGGTCTTGAATCCCTTCAGGACGTCCTTGAGCGCGGCATCTTGGTGCGGGCGCAGCTTCTTCTTCGGGAGCAGCTTCAGCGATGCCGCTTTCTTGCCGTCAAACTTGGACCAGTCGATCGAGCTCGCCGCCAAATCATGGACGCCGAGAACGTTGATGTTCTTCGTCTGGTTGCGAATCGCATCCCGTGCGTTGTCACTCCAAATCGACGTTGTCGCAACGATCATCCCGCTTGAGAACTTCGCTTTGCCGAGAATCGCAAGGAATGAATCAATGTCTCCCTTTGCGAGCGAGTGTTCGGGTAGATAGAACTTGCACTGGATGGCGCAGAGATCCCCAGTTGCCCGTTCCCTAGCCACAAGGTCTGCCCCAGTATCCGGCATGTTGCCGCGATCCGGCCACTCGGACCACATCCAGACCTTGTCGAACCGCTCCGCCTGGATCGGGTCCGTTTCGAGATATGACACGATCAGCCGTTCAAATCGGTCGCCGAGGTCGCGATTCGATCGCGCATCCTCCCGAAAAGTTGTCAGGAGCGCGTCAAGTGCGTGCACGGCGCTGCTCGTGTTCGTTGCGGTCGCGTTCACGTCGTCGGATGTCGTCTGCCCCATGGCGATAGAGTACCGTCGGGTTGGCCCGAGCGTCGTCTTTTGTCATGGTCTGACGTCACCGGTAAACAGCCGTTTCCACGCGTGTCGCGCCACCGTCACGTCGAGAGCCTGCTGATGTCTACCGCCCTCTCCGGACACGCTGACCGGATATCCCGGCGTGTCAGCCCACCGGGCCATCACCGCGAAACACTCTTCAAGGCAAGAGCAGTCCGGCCCTTCTCGATGGACATGGTCGATCCGCAGAATGTCGCTGTACTGCGACTCGATGCCAAGACAACCCCCGTCGTCGTAGGTTTCTACACGCCACACACAAAACACCTCGCTGTCGAGCTCGAAACCAAGCGTTCCGTGTCGACCGCTTTCTCCGTTCGAAACGTCAAACTCGAAGTAACCGTCTGACGCGATGGGGAGCTTCAGCACCTCCTGCTGGAACGCCGTCAGGATTTCGCGTGATTTGTCCGACAGATCGCCGCGCTGTGCGGCCCGGCGGAGTAACGCATCTGTCCACTCAATCAACTTCCAATCATCCTCAGCAAACGCCAGTCGCCGCGGCGGGTCCACCTCATGGTCCATGACTCGAAGGATACCAGCCCCTCGCACGATTTCGCGCCCGAAAGTCATGCTGAACTGTGACCACTTCGCACCACCCCACCCCGCGCAACCCCCGACCCCACCAGCCCTTCCACTCAATCTCTCCATCTCTCCGTCTCTCCGTCTCTTCCCCCCTTGAATCATCCCCCGCACCCATGGGAAACTACCCCCGCGGCTCACCAACCCACACCCCGTGAGCATCGCAGTGGGGGACCCTCGCCATCGCGCTCGAGATCCCATTCAACCCGCCCGATCAGGACCTCCCCATGGTCCTCGAGCATCTCCAGCGCCCCGACTTCACCCTCGAAGTCTGCGCCGAGTGGCTCCACACCGATCTCCCTTCCCTCTGCGCCTTCCTCACCTCCGACCGCGGCCTTTCTCTCCTCGCCCACACCGAACTCGCCCAGGCCATCCACATCCGCGCCATCGCCATCGCCCAGCTCCCCCGCGTCATCGACGCCATGGCCTTCGCCCTCGACGACTTCGCCAACACCTGCCGCAACGTCCCCCTCAACCCCAAGAGCATGCCCGCCCTCGAGTTCGTCGAGCGCGCCAAAGAAACCGCCCGCAAAAACGGCCAACTCCTCCTCCGCCTCGCCCACTTCACCCCACGCCCCCTCCGCTCCTACACGCAGCCCGCACACTCCCCTTCCCAGAGGGAAGGGGCAGGGGGAAGGGCGTCTTCAACGTCCAATCCCACCACACCCGCCCACCCCACTCCCAACCCCCAAGCCTCCACAAGCCCCGAGCGTGAGCGCGCGGTTCTCCCCACCCATCTCCCCACCCATCTCCCCGCCTCCACGAGCCCCGAGGGTCAGCAAGCGGGTCTCCCCACCACCCTCTTCACCCCCACCCCCACCCCCACCCCCACCCGCACCCCCATCCCCGTCCAACTCACCATCAACCAATCCGCCGCCCCTCGACAACCCCGCGCCCCGTCCACCCTCACTCCGCCTTCATCGCGATCGCCGCCGGCTTGTCGAACGGGATCGGCGACAGCTCCACGTGCGTGTTGCGCTCCCCGAAGAACCGCAGCGGCCATTCATCCGTGAACAGCACCACCGATCGCCCGCGATCGTCGAACGCCATGCGCGCCCCGTCCGGCACGTCCAGCGACTCCAGAATCTCCATGTTCTCCCGCGTCGGCGTCGCCCCGCCGCGGACCCGCCACCACCGCGAGATCTTCCACGGCGTGTGCTCGATCCGCGCCTCGGCCCCGTACTCGTTCTGCAGCCGGTACACCAGCACCTCGAACTGCAGCGGACCGATCGCCGCCAGCAGCGTGATCTTCTGCGTCCCGCCCACCGGCTCAAACCGCCGCGCCACACCTTCCTTGAGTAACTGCTCCAGCCCCAGGTTGAACCGCTTGTAGTTGCCCGGCTGCGGGTTGTGCAGGTTCGCAAACACCTCCGGCGTGAACTCCGGGATCTCATCGAACACGATCGACCGATCATCCGTCAGCGTGTCGCCGATGCCGAAGAGGTCATTCCCCACCAACCCCACCACATCGCCCGCCACCGCGTGCTCCACCGTCTCGCGCTGATTGCCGAAAAGCTTGGTCGCGTTGCCCAGCCGCACCCGCTTGCCGCTCTGGGCGTGCACGACGAACATGTCGCGCTCGAACGTGCCCGAGACCACCCGCAGAAACGCGATGCGGTCGCGGTGCCTGGGATCCATGTTCGCCTGGATCTTGAACACAAACCCGCTGAAGCGCGGGTCGTCCGGCTGGATCGGCCCCCCGGTGGACTTCCGCGCCGTCGGCGGGCTCGAGTACCGCAGGAACCCATCCAGCAGGAGCTGCACACCGAAGTTGTTGATCGCGCTGCCGAAGAACACCGGCGTCACCTCGCCCCGCAGCACCGCCGCCGGATCGAGCGCCGCCCCCGCGCCGCCCGTGTCGTCGAGCATGCGGACTTCGTCGATCGAATCCGCATGCTCGGGCGCCGACAGCAACGCCAGCAGCGCGGGATCGTCGAGGCCGCCGACACGCGAGGGCGCCGCGAACGCGCCGCCAGAGGTCCGCTCGAACAGGTGCATCTGCTTCTCGAGCCGGTCGTAGACGCCCTTGAACACCGGCCCGGTTCCGATCGGCCAGTTCATCGGGTACGCGCCGATCTCCAGGATCTTCTCCAGCTCATCCAGCAGATCCAGCGGCGGGCGCGTCGGCCGGTCGCACTTGTTGATGAACGTGAAGATCGGCACGCCGCGCCGGCGGCAGACCTCAAACAGCTTCCGCGTCTGCGACTCCACACCCTTGCCCGCGTCGATGACCATGATCACCGCGTCCACCGCCGACAGCACGCGGTAGGTGTCTTCGGAGAAGTCCTTGTGGCCGGGCGTGTCGAGGAGGTTGACTCGGAAGCCGCCGTAGTCAAACTGCAGCAGCGTCGAGCTGATCGAGATGCCGCGCTGCTTCTCCAGTTCCATCCAGTCGCTGGCCGTGGCCCGCTGGTCCTTCCGCGCCGTCACGCTCCCCGCCAGCGCGATCGCGCCGCCGTAGAGAAGGAACTTCTCGGTGAGCGTGGTCTTGCCCGCGTCGGGGTGCGAGATGATCGCGAAGGTGCGGCGGTCGAGGATCGGCGAACGGCTCATCCGGGGCTCCGGGGGGAACAGGTGCAACAGGGCAGCTGTGATTCTTCGCTCGTTCGGCTGGCGTGACCCGACGCCGACGGATTCTCGGTCCGGCGGGGCACTTCCGGGAACAGAGCGTCGGTTCGACGCAGGTCCGATGCAGCGCGATGGAGCGTGCGACCAGACGCTCGCACCAGAGTCGGCCCTGGCCGAAGAGCGCGCCTCGAGCACGCTGGACGCGGTCTGGGCCTCCAGTGAGACTGCTCACGTCGCGGTGCTCCGAGACGACCGTGGAGCCAGTGCAGGACTCAGAACAGCACGAGTCGGAAACAGCGATCGGACTCTGGTTGGATTCACACCGGGCCGCGGGGGATGAGTCAAGGTCGGCAGTGTTCTGCGACGTCTTGCACTAGAATTGGATCCTTTGTGGTAAAGGACTCGAATGTCTTTGATGCGACCATATAGAGGGCTCCCGCTCGTAACGCCGTATCTCATTGCTCTGGCGTCGGCTGGCGTTCTGTCGCATCCGCGTGCGCAAGCAAGTTCGGGTTCGATGATCGCTGTCGGTGTGCTCCCGGGCAGAGCATCTTCTTTTGTCACTGGCATGAGCGCTGACGGATCAACGGTCGTTGGCACATCGAGCACCGCGGGCGTCGCGGACGCATCGGCCTATCGGTGGACGCGGCACAGCGGAATTCTGGCGCTTCCGGCACCGCCCGGTGGAGGTGTCACGCAAGCCGGAACCATCAGCGGTGATGGCCGTGTCATCTGGGGCACCGCCAACGGCAATCCGTGCCGCTGGATCGAGTCGAACAATCCGGAGATCCTTGCACTGCCCGGCGGCTGGAGTTCGATCGTCTTCACCGACGCGAGCTTCGACGGCGGAGTGGTTTGCGGGTTCGCGAACATCAACGGCGTCGCGCGTGCCTTCCGCTGGTCGGCGTCCGGCGGATTTATCAGCCTCGGGACATTTCAACCGGCGGAATCGTTCCGAACGTCCAGGGCGTACGCGATGAGCGCCGATGGGAACCTGCTGTTCGGCGATGCGGAGGGTCGAGAAGTGGAGGGTCCGTTCCGCTGGACTTCCGCGTCCGGCATGGAGTACCTCGGAAAGCCGCCGGGCGCGCTGAGCGCTTCGTTGCGGTGCGCAAGCGATGATGGGTTGTTCGCGGCGTTCTCGTGCACCTCCTTCATGACGCTGCCGAGGGCCTTCCGTTGGCAAAGCGGCGCGGGCATGATGGAACTGCCCGTCTCGCCGCCCGTGATGTACTGGGTGCCTCATGCGATGAACGGCGACGGATCCGTGATTGTGGGTGATGGCCCGGTGAATACTGGGCATCGCATGGTCCGCTGGACCCCGCTCGAGGGCTTGCAGGATCTGCACGTGTATCTCCCGACAGTTGGAATCCCGATGCCGCAGGTTGATTCTCCGACCGGTTGGTCCGACTTGAAGCTTTGGGAGATCAGTTCCGATGGCCTCGTCATGAGCGGAAACGGATCCCTGGATGGAGTCAAGCAGGGCTTTGTCATCCTGCTCCCATCGCTGCATCGGGTGTGCGCTTCGGATCTGACGGACGATGGCGCAGTGGATGACGGCGACTTTGTCATCTTCGCTGGTCAGTACGACTTGTTGATCTGCAGCACGCCGGCGATGCCCACCTGCTCCGCCGATCTCAATGCAGACGGATACGTTGACGACGGCGACTTTGTGCTCTTCGTCAGGGCGTACGAAGCGATCGTGTGCCCGTAGGCGACTGCGTCCATGCCGGGCCAAGCGTCTGCCGCATCGAGCTTTGTCTCTGGGGTGTCCATCAAGGACCCGCGATCGTCGCGAATCGGCATCCGGGCGAGAGCCCGTCTTGCCCGCCTTGATGCTTGTGTGCCCGAGAAGTTGGTCTTCGAATACGGCGCACTCCCGCGTGGTCCGACTCTACACTCCCGCACCCCGTAGGAGCCCCCCCCGTGACCGAGCGCAAGCCCTTTGTCGGCGGCAACTGGAAGATGAACACCAACCGCACCACCAGCGCGGACCTCACCCGCCAGGTGGTCGATGCCCTGAACACCGTCCAGGGCGTCGAAACCGCCGTCTTCCCGCCCTTCCCCTACCTTCTGGCCGTCCGCACCATCCTCCGCGACCGCGGCTCGTCCATCAAGCTCGGCGCCCAGGACTGCTACCACAAGCCCGACGGCGCCTTCACCGGCGAAGTGTCGCTCGACATGCTCAAGGACTGCGGCGTGCAGGTCGTGCTCTGCGGCCACAGCGAACGCCGCCACGTGATCGGCGAGACCGATGAGCTCGTCAACACCAAGATGCGGGCGGTGCTCGAGGCGGGCCTGACCGCCGTGCTGTGCATCGGCGAAACCCTCGACCAGCGCGAGTCGGGCCACACCGACCCCGTCAACCAGCGTCAGCTCCGCGCCGGGCTCAGCGACATCTCGGCCGACGCGATGAGCAACGTCGTCATCGCGTACGAGCCGGTCTGGGCGATCGGCACCGGCAAGACCGCCACCCCCGAGGACGCCCAGGACGTGCATGCCAAGCTCCGCAAGCTGCTGGCGCAGATGTACAACAAGGAAGTCGCCGACCGCACCCGCATCATCTACGGCGGGAGCGTGAAGGCCTCCAACGCCGAGGAGCTGTTCCGCTGCCCCGACATCGACGGCGGGCTGATCGGCGGCGCCTCCCTCAAGGCACCGGAGTTTGCGGGGATCTGCAAGGCGGCGGTGCAGCAGCCGAAGTGAGGCGTCAAGGCTTCACCACCGAGACACAGAGGCACAGAGAGAGGCAATGGGTCAAGGTCGGGCGGGCCGGCGGATGGGGCCTCGGTCGGCGGCTTCCTGCATCGCGGTGCTCCGCGGCCACTTTCAGGTCCGTGGTCTTCACCGGTTTTTCTCTCTGTGTCTCCGTGGTGACTGCCCCGAATCCGTGAAATCCGGCCCGGGATCCACTAGAATCGGCTCCTTCGGGAGCGACCGTGGCCACGACTTCCATCAAAGCACAGCCCTTGCGTTTGTCTGTTGTCGCCGGGCCGGCGATGGACACCATCGAGGTCGCGCCGGAGAAGCCGGTCGTGCTCGGGCGCGCCGGCATCGCGGATATCCGCCTCCTCGACGAGACGGTTTCGCGTCGGCACACGCAGATAGCTCTCCGCGCCGACTCCTGGCTGGCGACCGATCTGGAGTCGCGTCACGGCACCACGCTCAACGGGGTGCAGCTCGCGCCCAACGCGCCCGCGCCGCTCCAGCACGGCGACCTCATCCGCATCGGCCCGTGGATCTTCCGCGTGCTGCTGCAGGGCGGCGGCCCGACGACCAGCATCGTCGCGACGACCGACGACGCCGGCGCGTCCATCAGCCGCGTGCAGAAGGTGCCGGAGAGCGAGCTGGCGATCCGGGCGCAGGAGCGTCTGGACCTGCTGATCGAGGCGGCGGCGAACATCGCCGGCGCGGACAGCGAGGCGGCGCTCGCGGACAGCGTGCTCGACGTGCTGGTGCGGGCGACGTCGTTCCCGCGTGCGGCGTTCATCAAGCGCGTTGGTGACAGCGATGCCGTGGAGCTCGTGGGCTACAAGGGCGCGGACAACGCCGGCGGCACGCCGGTGCCCGGGGCGGCCGGCGTCACGACGGCGAAGCAGACCGAGGGCGGTTTCCCGACGACGTTCGGGCGTCAGTCTCCAGCGGCAAAGGCGTTCTCGCCGAGCCGCTCGCTGATCCGTGCGGCGAGCGAGGGCCAGGTGGTGCGCATCGACGCGGGGAGCAGCGCCAACTACGGGCAGTCGATCATCGACATGGGGATTCACAGCGCGATCTGTGCGCCGGTCATGGTGGGCGCCACGCCCGCGGCGTTCCTGTACCTTGACAGCCGGGGAAGCGAGGACGCGATCGCCCCGGACTCGGCGGCGTTCTGCCAGGCGCTCTCCAAGATCTGCGGTCTGTCGATGGCGAAGATCAGCGCGATGGCGCTGGCGGACCGGCAGAAGAAGCTCGAGTCGGACCTGCAGGCGGCCCGCGATGCGCAGAGCCTGATCATGCCCGCGCCGTCGGCGACGGTCGGGACGTTCACGTACGCGATGCACAACGTTCCGGGCCGCATCGTCGCCGGCGACTTGTTCGACGTGGTGGCGATGGAGCCGGAGAAGCCCCGCGGGAAGGTGGCGGTGCTGCTGGGCGATGTCGCGGGCAAGGGCGTCGGGGCGGCTTTGCGCATGGCGACGGCGCAGGCGTTCATCAACGCGATGCTCCGCCACACCACCGACGCCGCCGCGGTGATCAACGCGACCAACAAGCACATGGCGGCCCGCTGCGACGCCGGCCAGTTCATCTCGCTGTGGTTCGGCGTGTTTGAGCCGATGGACAACGGCAACTGCAGGCTGACCATCGTCGATGCGGGCCACGGTTACTGGCTGCTCAAGCCTCCCGGCGGCGAGCCCATCGGCGTTGACGGGGACTACGAGTATCCATCGGAGACGATCGAGATTCCCGCCGGCTCGCGGGTGGTGCTGTACAGCGACGGCGTGCACGAGCAGCCCAGCCCCGCGGGCGATGAGTTCGGCCTGGATCGCACGGTTGCGGCGCTTTCGAGCAGCAACAACCCCGAAGAAGACGTGGTGAACCTGATCCAGTCGGTGAAGGCGCACGCGGCGCCGCAGCTCGTCGCCCAAGCCGCGGCCGGTCCGTTCAGCACGGGTCCGGAGGTGGCGCTGGCCGATGACGTGACGGTGGCGAGCGTGCTGATCGGCTGAGCGTTTTCGAGGCCGCGGATCACGAGCGCGGTGCATCTGCGAGCAGACACCAGCGC
>ERZ1066127.804-NODE-804-length-14150-cov-9.240085_pt1 | contig 14150 bp, 14 predicted proteins | sample MGYA00382774_ERZ1066127 | MGnify/ENA primary metagenome ERZ1066127 (study PRJEB33369, sample SAMEA5778357) | biofilm metagenome | biome: Industrial cooling water; feature: Water cooling tower basin; material: Biofilm | place: United Arab Emirates | collected... | reverse complement strand
ATCGTCCCTATATTACAATGCGGCTTAACCCGCTCATACTTCGCTTTCGACATATTGTTTCGTCCCTATGAATGCTGTGGGTATATTAACTTTACGACACCCGCGTTGAAAATAAGAATTCATGTTTTTGGAGCGGGTGATGGGAATCGAACCCACATAGCCAGCTTGGAAGGCTGGAGCTTTACCACTAAGCTACACCCGCACAGTTTGGTGGAAGGAGTAGGATTTGAACCTACGTAGACATACGTCGGCAGATTTACAGTCTGCTGCCTTTAACCACTCGGCCATCCTTCCAACATCTTTATGGTTTAAGAGATTTTGTTACCAACTGTCAACTCTTCTAAGCATTTTTATGAACCTTTTTTACAAAGAGTTTAACAAATTGATTTCTACAAGAAATTCTAGATTAGGGATAAATGACAGACCCGCTCTAGCTAGGTAAAAGATACTCTTGCACCATCTGTGCTAATACCTTTGGGGTTTCTTGCATAGGATAATGACCACATCCCTTTAAAATTTTAAGTTCAGCATTCGGGTACCAATTTAGGAAAGTTTGTTGCATGACAGGCTCACCATAGGCTTCTGCGTCATGAGCACCCACCAAAACAAGGAAAGGTGTTTTAACACCCTTAATGTGATCGGAAAAATTGGTTTGGCTAAACATCCTTAAATAGGCGGCTCGTGCCTGGGGATTAGAGGTTTCATACCATTGCTGAACTTTTTGTTCTACAAATGTGCTAGGTTGACGATAACCTGTCATAAACTGAATGATCTGACGCGCACTCACTTGATTACGAAGGGCAGCGTCTTCTAAAAAAGCAAGCACAGCCTCCGGCACAGGGGCACCACAAGCAGGCACAGGGGTAATAGCAACAATCCGTTTTATTCTTTCATTCAAGCTTAAGTATTGGGCAATTAAAGCACTCATTGAATGGCTAACAATGTCAAAGACAGGCCATCTTAGAAAATCAGCTAAAACCAAAACATCCGCCGCCCCTTCTTCAACGGTACATTCTCCGGCCAGGTTTTTGGAACGGCCATATCCCCGTAAATCCATAAAAACATAAGTAAAAGCCTGAATATCCAAGCAAGGGAGCATGAAATCATAATTGGTTGAATCTCCAAACCAATCGTGCAATACAACAACCTTTCTTGGGCCATTGCCATAAACCTTGTGGCCTATCATCTTAAGCCCCTTTGCAAGTGTTTTGTTTCTTAAGATAACGTATCAAGCGTGACCACTGTCAATCGATAAAATGCTAGGGTCCACCCCAATAGTAGCCATAGATAAACGCCATTTTTCAGCAAGGGAAGTATCAAACAAAAGGTTAGGGTTAGCTTCCACAATCATCCAATTATTTTCTTGAATTTCATTTTCTAGCTGACCGGCTGTCCATCCCGTATATCCCATACAAACTAAAAAACTTTGCGGACCACGATTATGGGCTATGGCTCTTAGGATTTCTAAAGTAGAAGTAACCGCTAAGTTTCCATCAATCATGACCGTTGAATCAATCGCATAATCCTGGGTATGCAGAACAAAACCCCGTGTGATTTCAATAGAACCACCGTAATACACTTCAAAGTTTTCAGCAGTAGGGGGTAGCTCTATATTTAGATGCAACTGGGTTAATAAATCTTTGAAATTTAGGTTAGGGATATGTTTATTGATGATAAGACCAATCGCCCCGTGCGCGTCATGACCACACACATAAATTACGCTGTGGGCAAATTGAACATCTTGTAAAAAAGGCATTGCCAATAACAGCTTCCCTGTTAAATAATAATTACCACCCGATGTTTGACGGTGCTGATGGATAATAGTCTTCAAGCTTACGGCCCTTTCGTGTTGTTCTATACAACAGTATAAAAACAAAAGTATTACAATACCTTTAATGATCCATAAAATTAGATTGAAATGAAGGGAATAGCTTGATCGACCCTACCATGTTTCAAGAAAGTATGCATAATATAATTAATGACAATTTTATTAAAAACCAATATGACAGCCGCACCTTCTGACTTTTATGAACAACAAAAATATTTGCGTAAAATTCGCGCTCTACCTTTATTGACCCATGATCAAGAATATCAATTGGCCAAAGAATGGCGTGACCAACAAAATCCCAAGGCTGTTGAAAAACTGATTACCAGCCACTTACGATTAGTAGCCAAAATCGCCCAAGGATACCGGGGCTATGGGTTACCGATTAGCGACCTTATCGCCGAGGGCAATGTGGGCATTATGCAAGCTATAAAACATTATGACCCCGATCGGGGGTATCGCTTTTCAACCTATGCGATGTGGTGGATACGGGCCAGCATCCAAGATTACATTTTACAAAGTTGGTCTTTAGTAAAGTTGGGCACTACCCGGGCACAAAAAAAACTCTTTTTTAATCTACGAAAGACAGAGAAAAAATTACACCCAGAGAATCAACCTGATACAGAATTAACCCTAGAAAAAGTTAAAGCGATTGCTAAAAATCTAGACGTTAAAGAGGAAGAAGTTTGGCTAATGCATCAGCGTTTAGCCGTTAAAGACCACTCCTTAAATCAGCCCATGCAAGAAGATAACGACACCCAGTGGATCGAATGGATAGCTGACGAAGGGGATAACCAAGAAATCCAACTGGTGCAACAGGACGAACTAAAAAAACGCAAAGAGTTATTTGCAAAAGCCTTGGCTTGTTTGAATGCACGCGAGCACCAAATTATAGTAGATCGCCGTTTAACCGAACCACCTTTTACCCTAGAACAAATTGGTGAAAAAATGCAAATTTCCCGGGAAAGAGTGCGCCAACTTGAGAATGAAGCCTTTTTAAAGCTACAAAAGCAAATCAAACGCCTAGTCAGCAAACCAGGATGGCACCATATTTAGGGCACCTCATCCTCATATTCCAGCTCTTCTTTACTTTCTTGGCTTGGCTGTTGTCCCTCAAACAACTGGATAGGGCCTTGAGGCATAAGAGTAGAAACCGCATGCTTATAAATAAGCTGTGAATGGCCCTCTCTTCTTAATAAAATGGTGGTTGAATCAAACCACGCAATAATTCCTTGTAATTTTACCCCATTAATAAGAAAGGCGGTTAAAGGAGTTTTGTTTTTACGAACATAATTTAAAAAAATGTCCTGTACATTAACAGGTTTGTCAGTTGGCAAGTTAAATCTCCTACGTTCTATTAAAAAAACAAATTCATTTTCTGAAAGCTTGTGTTGACTAAGGCTTTATGTCTTAAGGGCTTTCTTGCAAATAAACTGGCAATTTAAAATATCTTAATTTTGTTTTAAAATTTTAATTAGTTTACGCCATATTTTCTTTAAGGAGCAATTATAAAAAATCAGAAACTTTCCTGTAAAGTTCATGACAATCTTTTATATAAGGCACACAGAAGGACAGCTTACTTTTTAAAGAAAGAGGATCAGCCCACAGGGCAACAGGCTGGCACCCGCTGGCAATGGCAGATTGCCAATCTGTTAAGGCGTCGCCAATATACCAATGATGAAGGGACGGTTTTAGATTCATTCTATCCAAAGCTAATAAAATTGGCGCGGGGCTGGGTTTGTCAGAGGGCGCATCCCCCGAGCCAACAATAACTTTAAAAAAAGAACGCCAGCCCAAATGATCTATTTCTCTTTGCAGGATGTCTGTTCTTTTGTTGCTTACAATAGCCATAGGAATACCTTGAGAGCTTACAAACGCCAATAACTCTAAGGCATAAACAAGGGGTTTCAAGTGCTTTAAGTGGCATGCCGTAATGTGTTGATAGAAAAAATCATAGGCTTGCTGCCACGATTCTTGAAAAATAGCTGGGAACAAATCCTTTGCAGAGTGCACACAACGAACTTTAATTTCCGCCAAAGTCCAAGTAGGGTGTCCATATTCTGTTAAAGTTTGGTTGAGGGCGTGCTGAACGGCTTTCCAGCTGTCTACCAGCGTGTTATCCCAATCAAATAAGAGGGCATAAGGTTTTAGCACCGCGACCTTCCTTTTAAAATTCCTGTTCCCCCTTCCATAAGGGGGGAAAAAATCGCTAAATTCCAGAAAAATCTTTTGCCCTTAGGAAAAGACTGTGCTAGATACAACATATGGTCCCCGATAGCTCAGTCGGTAGAGCAAGTGGCTGTTAACCACTGGGTCGGCGGTTCGAGTCCGTCTCGGGGAGCCATTCTTAAACCCTCCCCAGCAAATTTCCTTGTACAGTTTAATTAAATGTCAAAATACTACTTGCAGGAGAAACTTTATAGGCGTATAGGGGAAGAGAAAATACACTTAATTGCAAAAGGATCATACTCATGTTAAGGAAATTTCCTTCTATAGTAGTTCTATCCAGCTTATTATTAACCGCTCCTTCTTATGCCCGTTACCCCACAGAGTCTGACAAACTGTACGATAAAGGAACCCAGCTAGCGGCCGCCCTTACGCGAACCGTTGACAAGCCAGGAAGTTCAGAAAACAAGTGGTGGGCTGATTTTGAGAAATCAGGGGAAGTCATTGCTGTCTATATTAATGAGTTAGCCTCAAAAGATTCTGAGGCCGCCATGTGGTTCTTGGTGACCGGCGGTAAATTCGGCTTTTCTTCCAGACAAGCTACGCCACAGGAAGAACAGCTGCTTCTTTCCGCGATGCAGAAAGTCGCCAAGAGTTTCGCTTCTTCAAATAATCCAAAAGAAGGGTATGAAAAATGGATCGGTATGGAGGCTGCGCGTCAAGCAGGGCATCATCACCTGGCCATGATCTATCAACAAATTGATGATCTTAAAAAAGCTAATGAAAGCTTAAGCCTAAGAGTTAGCTCTTTAGAAGTTAAAAACAGCGTTCTAGAAGAAAGAATTCTAGGGGTTCAAAATAAAAACGTAGACTTAGAAGCAAGACTTGTAAAAGCAGAGTCCAAGCTTGAAGAAACAGAGAAAAAACTTGATGAAGCTAGAAAAACTTTTATGGATGAAATTTCTACTCAACGAGCACAACACAAAAGCTTTATGGAGGAGCTTAAAAAACAACGAGAAGATTTCTTTGAAGAGCAAAGAAAGCAAAGAGAAGCTTTCCAGGCCCAGATGATGAATCTTACAGCCGGAAATCTTCAGCTTACGACTTTGTTTGGTAACTATAGCAAGACTTGTGATGAAAAAATCGACCGCCACCTTAAAGAAAATGATGCTAAAATAAAAGAATTAAAAGACCAGAATGATTCTCTTTTAGAGACGCTTGTAAAAAGAGAACGCAGAGATAAAGAAATTGATGCAGCTTTATCTAACATGCAAAAAACTCTTGCGCCGATTTCTAATATAGAAAGATTGTCTGATAAGTCTTTAGAAATTAACTTTGATATGTTCTCTATAATAAGTGAAATACAAAGATTGATCTCCCTAAGAGTTAATTAATTTTGCAATAATATTCAATAACGCCTCAAGTAAGTGGGGCGTTATTATTCATATTTATCTGGGAACAACCTTTTTTCTACCTAACCCTTGCCGGGAAGTTTTTCCTATAACATTTCTGTTTCCTATCCCCTTATTTTATGTCTGTAGTATAAAGGTGATGTTTGTGCCTTAAAAAGAGGGAAAGCTGGAAATGTTTGATATTGCCTGGACAGAGTATGTACTGATTCTGGTAGTGGCATTGGTATTCCTAGGGCCAAAAGAGCTGCCTGTCGTCTTAAGAACGCTGGGGCGGTGGGTAGCCAAGGCCCGGCAATTTGCTGCCAATTTAGAGCATCATATATACACCCTAGAGGATGCCAACTCTCCTTCCTCTCTTGTGCCTACTCAGGACACCCTCAAGAAACCAAGCTTTGACAGCCAAGCTGTTCCCTGGACCTATCAAAGAGTTTTTTCTGGGCAACCCCACTTCTATGGCAGCCCCCTAGGGGAAAGATTGTTGTCTAACCCTTTACCCAAACCCTGGTTATAATTTATAAAAACAAGTCTTGGTTTTTAGATGGTTTTAAGGTATAGATAACTATCTGCGGGAAGTAGCGCAGCCTGGTAGCGCGCCTGCTTTGGGAGCAGGATGTCGGAGGTTCAAATCCTCTCTTCCCGACCAGTTATTCTAAGCTTTATGAAGGGCAACATTACGCCGGTGGTGCGGTCGAGAAGAATCGAACTTCCACGAGGTTTCCCCCACAGCGACCTCAACGCTGCGCGTCTACCATTTCCGCCACGACCGCGACGAACACTGCGTCAATCTAACAAAATGTAACGAACAGATCAATTTTTTTATCATCTTTTAAAAATTTTTACCCTTTCCTAAATCCCTAGAAAAAATTCCTAGGAACCTTTCTTAGCCTGCTCGTATATTTGATCTGTATAGGGGCAAACCGTCCCAAAAATTTTGTCAAAGATAGGCATAAATAAACAATAATTCTTTATATACCGTTTATGATGTTGACGATGAAAACTTGGCGTATAAAGCACCCATTTCAAAAAACTTTTTTGATACCAATAAGGAAAGAATTCAAAATTTAAATGACCCATGCTGTTTAACACATCAAATAACGCATAATAGGTAAACAAAGCACCCAGTGAAATGCCCATGGTAAAATTTAAAACCAAAACGGGCACACTAAATAAAAACGTATAAGATAACCGTTCTAAGAATGTGAATGTATAGGAAGTGACAGGCCTTGTCACCACAGATAAATGATGAAGTATATGGTGATGTTTATACAAATAGCGCGTATGAAGAAGACGATGGTAAACATAATAAACAGGTTCTACGATAAAAACATGCGCCAGTAAAAAACCGCCTAGGTTTTGCCAGTAATGGGGCGTAAAATTAAAAAAGTTAGATATCAGCAAAAAATATAACACGGCCCCATCCAGAAGCATTCCCATAATCCATCGCTGCTCACGGCTTTCTTGTTCAGCCGTAACAGCCGTTTTGTCTATGCGAGTTTTATCGGCCCACTTTGTCTTGGCCAGAAATTGCAAGCTTAAGATAATCCCACTTCGCAATCCCAGGAATAACAGAGCAATACCCGCTGCTTTTAAGGCTGTCATTGAATTCTCTCCCCTATAAACTTACATTCAAAAAATTTTAGGCACGTGGGTAAATACCCATTGATTTAAACCTGGCAAATGCTTTTCAAACCAATACGCTTGCCAATCTTTAACTGTTTCTGTATGGCCGTTGAAATCTTCATAGGGAAGATCCATCCTATTGGTATTGCTAAAAATATAACTGTAATTGTAAGAAAAATCTTGAAAGGTAGATTCTGTCATACTTAGCAAAGACAGTTTCTTTCTAAGAGCTTTGATAAAATTGAGCCGATAAAGTTTAAGATGAATTTTATCTGACCACCTTAAAACCTTTTCCAGATACAATAGCATTCCCGTTGCGGTGAAGAGGGTTGCTGGCTTTACCAACCTTGGTTTTACATGAACCAAAAGGCTTTGAACGAAACCTAATTGTTTATGGTTCTTTTTTAACCAAGTGTAACAATATTCCTTAAGTTCATGAATCGTAAGGGCAGTTGAATCAGAAGTGCCAATATGATAAACAGGGCGGTGACGTTGCGTAAGAACGGCCCCACATACCGCCAATAAGGTGCTTGTCACAATATCAATAGGCACAATATCAACAACATTTTCAGGCTTGGCGACAAAAAAACGGAAGCCTTGTTGGTTAAGATACAGAAAAATACCTGTGGTATTGAACCCTTCATTCCATCCTGCCATCGGGAATCTAAGGGCCGATTCAATGATGGCTGGGCGAACTACACAAAACTGCTCTTTTTGTAGATTCTTTTGAATCACTTTTTCTGCCAACGCCTTGGTATAAATATAGGTATTAAGCCATCCCCATTGCTTGGCCCTTTGCATACCTATTAACTTTAAATTGCCTTCATGATCGTTAAGAAGGTGTTGATCACAAAGGCCAATTTGCTCAGTTATCCATTTCTGTTCTGCCTCATCGTTAAAGGGTAATCCGTTAGGGGCAATATCGCCCTGCAAGCATTCTTCAACAAATCCATCCCGCGATCCTGCAACATAGGCTGTAGACATATGGACCAAACGCGCCTTACGACTCTGATGGATAAAATTACATAAATGTTTTGCACCATGAATATGAGTCTCATAGGCTTTTTTTAAGTCTGCATTAAAGGATATAAGAGCCGCACAATTAACCACAACATCGGTTTCTTCTAATAAAATTTGGCGTTGATGGGAATCAAAGAAAATATCTTTTTCGCTTATATCCCCTTCCACATAGTGCACTTTTTGATGCCATAATTTTTGGAAATTAGAATTCTTTTTAGCTAAATATAAAAAAGGAGCGGTTTGTTGCAGAGAAGCAAAGCGCTGTTTTGCTGATTCCTTTTGGCTAGGACGGATCAAGACATAAATGCTTTTAATATTGGGAAATTGATCCAAAATTTGAAATAAAAAAACTTTACCAACAAAACCGGCAGCGCCTGTTATGAAAATATTTTTTTGCTCTAGTATCTCACATAATTTCATGGCGTCTGGGGTTAACAAGAAGGTTTTGTTATATCCTAGGCAGAAAAAGTTAATAAAAGAATAAGGGGGAGTCTGTTCAAGCCTCCCCCCCCGGTTTTTAATTTCCTAGAATATTTTTTTTATTGCTTTGAAAGCAGCTTATTCCCCTGTTCTTGAATAGTGCTCATAGCCTTTTCTATCGCGATTTCCCCTTTAATCGCCCGTGTCATCTGATCAATTTCGATGTCACGAATTTTGGGGAAATTGGGCAGTAAAATCCCTCGGCTAAACTCCGCAGGGTTAGCTGCCGTAAAAGATTCATAGGCTATCTTAGCTGCCTGAACCCCTAAGTCTTTAGCATCAAAATAGCCACTTTTCTCATTCAAAGCCTGGGCACCTTCTGTAACAGGAATATACCCTGTTAACCTTTGCCACTGCGCTTGTACTTCTGCACTGGCCAGAAATTGCAGGAATTGGGCAATAATTTGCAGGCGCTCAGGGGTTTGTGGTTTATTAGAAATCCAAAATGATCCTCCCCCAGCGATGGTATTGTAAACACCGCCCATACTTTGCCAATAAGGGAAAGCCACCACGCCAATTTCAAATTTTTTGTCCACCAGTTTACTGATATCCGAATGGCGATTGCCCCCTTGGCTTAAATAGACAATCTTGCCGTCGGCAAAGGCTTGTTCTACTGCTGGTCCTTGGTCTAAAGAAAACCATCCTTTTTCATACCACTCTTTTAAAGCTGTTAAATGATTGCTAAAAAAGGGATCAAAATCTAATTGAGCCTCAGGACTGTCAACCCCATTACCAAAGGTGGCAATCCGTTTATTTTGTCGTGCACCTATCTGATCTATATGATGCCCTGACAGCCATCCTGCCCCTAAACCAACAGGCTGTTTCTCAGACTGTAACTTCGCCATTTGCGCAGCAAACTCTTCAAAAGTTTCAAGCGGAGTTAAACCCGCCTTATCTAACGCGGTTTTATTATAATATAACACCACCGTAGAGGCATTAAAGGGTAGAGAACTTAACTGCGGATTACCAGCCCGATAAAATTCTCGTATTTGAGGGATTATCGTATCGTCATTAAAAGGGAGATTTGCTTGTGCCATCACCGTAGGCAAAGGTACGTAGAGTAATCCGCCCTGCTCTTTTGTCTCCAGCATGACACGCGTCCCCATTTCATAGACTTGCACGATATCTGGCCGTTGCTCTGCTGGTGTTTGCTCATACGTTGTTAATACGTCCTCATACCTTCCTTTATTTTCAGGTTTGATACTAAATTTTATGTCTTTATCTTTTAGTTGCTGATTAAAATTGTCTACCAAAGTTTGATAATGTTTCCCAAGCTCTCCGCCTAAACCGTGCCAAACAATAATTTCTTGCACAGCAGCAGCATAAACTTGGCTTATACTTAGGAATATACCAACTATAAAACAAGTTATCTTCTTTAAAATGTTCATGATTTCCCCCTTTTTTTGTATTAATTCTATTTCAGAATTCATATTAACAATCTAGATAACTTAAAGAAACATTATTGGTACATTAAGGCATGATTCATCACCAAATGGTGTATGTGACCTGTAAAAATTATAAGGCTGGCGGTGCCAACCGATAATAAACCTAAGAGGATGGTATTTTCCCAAAAAGCGTTATGGTTATTTGGGATTTCTTTTGCTTTTTTACGTTGGTAATTTTTTAAATATACTATTGAATTACGACGTTGTGACATGGTTAACATCCATTTTTGATTTTTGTAACACCAATCATAAGGAAAGTAGGATTTTTGTCAACTGATACTTTTAGCAAATGACCCTTATTTAATATTTTTTTCTTAAACGGTATTTTTTTAATTAATTTTAATGTTTTAATAGTAAAAATAAATTAAAATTTTTAATAAATTATATAAGAAAGTTTTCTTATGGCTTTACAACTTTACAAAGACAGGCTAACTAACTTACGTAAAAAGATCGCTCATTATCATGGAGATGGCATTTTAATCCCCCATGCTGATCGCTTTCAAGCCGAATGTCTTTGTGCTGCTGACCAACACCTTGCCTGGCTAACCGGCTTCACAGGTTCTGCCGGCTTAGCAATCGTTCTTCAATCTCAGGCAGCTTTATTCGTAGATGGACGTTATACTTTACAAGCTCACCACCAAGTACATGCTGAACATTTTTCCATACAACCTTATTGTCTAAAAAACGTAGCCAGTTGGCTTAAAGAGCATTGCCAACCAGGTTATGTCCTGCTGTATGATCCTTGGTTACATACTGTCCAACAAATTAAAAACTATCAAAAAAGCTTTAGCGAAGCTGCGATTGTTTTAAAGCCATGTTCCACGAACTTAGTTAAAGAATTATGGTCAACATCTGATGAGGAAACAATTCATCCTTTCACCGTTCACCCTTTGAAGTGGAGTGGTGAATCTTCTGAAGAGAAAATTCAGAAAATTATTGCTTTTTTAAATCAAGAACAGGCTGACCAACTGGTTATAACCTCTCCCTCCTCTATTGCCTGGCTTTTGAATATAAGGGGGCAAGATGTGCCCTACACGCCTGACTGTCGTGCCTTTGGTATTTTGCACCAAACAGGGGCCTTAGATATATTTACTGACCTGCAAAAGGTTACAAAAGACATAGAAATTCATTGTGGCCCCCACGTTTTCTGGCGTGATTTCTCTCAGTTTCCAGTTTTTTTGTCCCAAGCTTATGAGAAGACTGTCATCATCGATCCTTGTCAAGCATCCCACTACATTGCCTTAGAATTACAAAAAGCTAAAGCAACCCTGTTAGAAAGACGCGATCCTTGTCTTTTAGGGCGAGCACTTAAAAATCAGTGTGAACAAGAAGGTGCTATTGCTGCCCATCAACGCGACGGTGTAGCCGTCACCCATTTCTTGGCATGGCTACTTGAGCTTACAACCCACACCCCGGTTTCAGAACTAGAGGCAGCGACCTATCTCTTGCAGCAACGTCAACTTCAACCTTATTTTCAAAGTGAAAGTTTTCCCCTTATTTCAGCCGCGGCGGATCATGGGGCCATCGTTCATTATTTCCCCACCCCCGAAACCAATGCGTTGATAAAGCCCAATATGATATACCTGGTAGATTCAGGGGGTCAGTATTATGATGGGACCACGGATATTACCCGGACAGTTGCCATTGGCACACCCACATTAGAACAAAAAGACCGTTTTACCCGTGTTTTAAAAGGCCATATTGCTTTGGCAGATATTAAATTTCCCCTAGGTACGACGGGCCATCAATTGGATGTTTTAGCAAGACAATATTTGTGGCAAATTGGCTTAGACTATGAGCATAGTACCGGTCATGGGGTAGGCAGCTACCTTGCGGTACATGAAGGACCCCACCAGATCGGCAAGACAGTGAATTCCGTTCCCTTACAACCTGGCATGATTGTGTCGAATGAACCTGGCTATTATAAAACGCATGAATATGGAATTCGTATTGAAAATTTAATGCTCGTCGTACCCGTGGAAACACAAGGAAAGCACACCATGCTGGGCTTTAAAACACTTACCTTAGTCCCTATTGACCAAAATCTTATTGAAACGGGGTTATTAACCCCTTCTGAAAAAAAATGGTTAAATGATTACCATGCTTATACTTTTGAAAAAATTTCGCCTTTTGTAACAGGCAACGTCTTAGCATGGTTAAAACAAGCAACCCATCCTATTGCTTAAAGCGGTTTAAGTTTTAAACCCCCTTGAACATAAAAAACCGGCTTTTAAAGCCGGTTTCCCTTAAAAACTTACCTCTTTAAAAATTTATCCCTGACGAGCTTTAAAGCGGGGGTTTTGTTTGTTAATTACATATAGACGCCCTTTACGTCGCACCACTTTACAGGCTTTATGACGACTCCTAAGGGTTTTAATAGAATTAGCGATTTTCATAATAAATTCATCCTTTAAACTTAAGAACGTTATAAAATAAGGGTGGTATGCCTGTCAAGCTTTTGCAGGAAATGATTTCTAGACCTTAAAAAAATGTTTGGCAATCTTAGAAAAACCTTTTAAGGTAAAACTACTTGAGATAGCCTGTATAAAAAGCTGGCTTTTATCGCTTTACCTCCATATTTTAAAGTTTTTAGAAAAAGGGTTTGACTAAACACTCTATGATCACTAAAAAAACGCGTTCTCGCCCTCATAATCGGATGAAAAATTCTAATAACAGTATGACCCATGATATGCTGCCAAGCTTTGACGGGCAAAGAAATGATCATAACAAGAATCGTTTCTCCCAAGGTCAACGCAATTTCCAGCAATTATTTGACAAATACACCAACATGGCGCGCGAAGCGTTGTCAGCAGGGGATCGAGTCGCTGCAGAATTTCATTATCAATATGCTGACCATTATTTAAGGTTAATGAATGAACGCCAACAGCAACGCTTGCACCCCCATCATGACAAACCTGCCCGGCAGGAAACCTTGCAATCACGCGAGCAACCAGACCAAGGCGCTATACTTCATCCGTCATCTTGCGATACCACCTTGCCCCCCGAAGAAGTTGAAATAACCGAAGAAAATAGTATAAAATCCAGCTATCAGGAACAGCCATTCTCAGCCTAAATAGTCAGGAGGGATGATGAATTTAGATCGTTATACCCAACGTGCCCAATCTTTTTTGCAAAATGCCCAGTTATTGGCTTTACGGGAACACCATCAACATCTATCCCCTCTCCACTTATTAAAAGTTTTTTTAGATGATCCAGAGGGTTTTGCCTCTCAAATATTGAAAAAAGCTAACATTTCTCTTGAACGCCTAACACATGCTGTTCAACAAGAGCTAGCAAAATTACCCCAAGTATCTGGGGATACGCAAACTTACCTTAGTCCCGAAATGGCCAAGGTATTAGAGCTAGCAGAAACTTTATCCAAGCAGGCTGGTGATCACTTTGTCAGCCAAGATACTATCCTGCGTGCTTTAGCCCAGACCCAGCCAACCCAACGTTTGTTCGACAGTGTAGGTGCGAAAAAAGAGGCTTTAGAGCAAGCCATTCAATCCTTACGCCAAGGGCGCAAAGCCCAAACTGCTTCCGCCGAAGATTCCTATGATGCCTTGCAACGTTATGCCCGCGATTTAACAGCCGTAGCCCGTGAAGGTAAGCTTGACCCCGTCATTGGCCGAGATGAGGAAATTCGACGCACCATTCAAGTGTTATCACGCCGTACCAAAAATAATCCTGTTTTAATCGGTGAACCGGGCGTTGGGAAAACCGCCATTGCCGAAGGACTGGCGCAACGAATTATCAACGGCGATGTGCCAGAGGCTATGCGCCAGACCCGCCTGATGGCTTTGGACTTAGGGGCTTTATTAGCCGGGGCTAAATATCGGGGGGAATTTGAAGAACGGCTTAAGGCCGTCTTGCATGAAATAACTCATGCGGACGGGGAAGTCATTTTATTTATTGATGAGTTGCATACCCTGGTGGGCGCGGGTAAAGGGGATGGGGCGATGGATGCCTCTAACATGTTAAAGCCTGCCCTGGCGCGCGGAGAATTACATTGCATCGGGGCAACGACATTAGAAGAGTATCGCCAGCACATCGAAAAAGACCCTGCTTTGGCACGCAGGTTTCAGCCACTGTTGGTGGACGAGCCGACCGTAGCGGATTCAATTTCCATTTTGCGTGGCTTGAAAGAAAAATACGAACTGCATCATGGGGTTCGCATTAGTG
>ERZ1066127.802-NODE-802-length-14179-cov-12.714458_pt1 | contig 14179 bp, 13 predicted proteins | sample MGYA00382774_ERZ1066127 | MGnify/ENA primary metagenome ERZ1066127 (study PRJEB33369, sample SAMEA5778357) | biofilm metagenome | biome: Industrial cooling water; feature: Water cooling tower basin; material: Biofilm | place: United Arab Emirates | collected... | reverse complement strand
TCTCAAACACCTGTGAGGTTACACTCGTACCGGTTCGACTCCGGTCCTGGGCACAAATCCCGATCGTTTTCGATCGGGATTTTTTGTTTGCGCGTCTCTCTAATTTTCAGCATTTTTGAGGCATAACATACTTCTTTTGGAAAAAACTGTTTTTCAACAAGCTTTTTTGAAATTACCCGACCCGTGCTGGGTGGTGAATGGCAAGTTTGAGTTGGTTCTGTTCAACGAACTCTCGGTTCAATATTATTCTCGATTTGATGGAATCAGCTTGTTTCCGGGTATTCAAATGATTGATATGTTGCCCGATACCATGAAACCTGATTGGGAAAAATGGTACCAACGGGCTTTGTCGGGTGAAACTTTCGTGGTTCAGAAGGCATATGATTTTCAAGGTACTGTTCTACGCTTTCACATCAGCTTTCAGCCCATCGAAACAAATGATGGCAGACATGTTTTGGTACTCGCCAAAGATTTATCGCGTTCGAAAGAAGTAGAAGAAAACCAATTAGAACGTGATCGGCTGCTCGATATCGTTTTTAATGCGGCTTCGGTGGGTATCTCGTTGACCAATGCAGAAGGTAATTTTGTGAGACTCAACAAGGCCTTTGTTGACATTTTGGGCTGGGAGTTGGATGAATTGCAAGGACAGTCGTTTACCAAAATTTTTATTCCCGAATTCAGGGAACAGGCCGCCATGCGGCATCTACGCTTTTTATCGGGCGAAGAAATTCCACCCGAAGAGTGGGTACTCAAACGGAAAGACGGAAAGACCATTCACCTTTCAGCCAGTATTTCATTGTATAATGACGATCGTGACCAGCGTTTCGTGGTAACCGTTATTTCAGATATAACTGAAAAGAAGAAAGCCGAGACAGCTTTAATGGAGGCCAAAAAAATTGCAGAATCAGCAGCCAAGGCCAAAGCGGAGTTTCTTTCTAACATGAGTCATGAAATCCGTACTCCACTAAACGCAGTTATTGGCTTAACTGACCTGCTTATCAAGGGTGATGAGCCAGAGATGCACCCACGATACATCGAGTCAATTAAATATTCAGCCGATAACCTATTGGTCATTGTTAACGATATTTTGGATTTTTCTAAAATCGAATCGGGAAAAATTGCGCTTGAAAATATCCAATTCAGCTTGCACAAAGTGCTAGAGCAAGTAATGAAAACCATGGTGTTCAAAGCCAATGAAAAAGGATTAAAGCTTCAATTAACCGTACAAAAGGATGTTCCTGATAAATTGATGGGTGACCCATACCGATTGAATCAGATTTTGATGAATTTAACCGGTAATGCATTGAAATTTACGCGCGACGGAGGCATTTACATCGATGCTTCGGTTTCGGATTTGACGGCTAGCCATTGCAAATTAAAAGTAACAGTTCGCGATACCGGTATAGGCATTCCAGAAAGCAAGCTTGACAAAGTTTTCGAAAGCTTTACGCAAGCATATACCGATACCACGAGGTTGTTTGGAGGTTCGGGGCTTGGGTTAGCCATCAGCAGAAACTTAGCGCGTATTTTACAAGGCGACATCACTGTCACTTCAAAGGTTGGTAAAGGCTCTGTATTTACGCTTGAAATTCCTTTTGAGCGGACATCCGAAGATGCTGATTCGACTCTAGATCAATCCTTGCCAGAAAGTCCTGAAAAGGCAGATTTGTCGAAATACCGTTTCCTTTTGGTAGAAGACAATTTGATGAATCAGTTTGTGGCCATTCAAATTCTCAAAAGATGGAAGGCTAGGGTAGAGGCGGCAGAGAATGGTGAAATTGCCTTACAGATGCTCAAGAAAAACCATTACGATTTGGTTTATATGGACTTGCAGATGCCAGTTATGAGCGGATATGAAGCCACAACCCGGATTCGCGCTGGAGAGGCAGGAAGTCACAATGTGCAAATCCCCATATTAGCGATGACGGCTGATGCCCTTCATGAAACAAAACTTCGCGTACTCGAAACAGGCATGGATGATTTCATCACCAAGCCGTTAGAACTCGATGATTTGTTTTCTAAAACAGTTTCAGCCCTCAAAGCAAGTAAACATGGCATTGAACTGAGAGCTTGATGCACTCAGTTCAATGCCAAACATGACAGCCACTAAGCACTTACTTTACTTTAGCAAGTGCTGCCAGATGTCGTTACCGAAGGCAAACACCATCAAGGAAATAACCAATACCATGCCCACATACTGAGCAGCGAGCATGACTTTTTCGCCTACAGGTCGTCCAATAATCATTTCAATGATTAAGAATACCACATGGCCACCATCTAAAGCTGGAATCGGCAACAAGTTCATGAAAGCCAAAACCATGCTCAGCAAGCCCGTAGTCATCCAAAAGCGGTACCAGTCCCAAACACCACCGTACATCTTTTTGGCGATGGCAATTGGACCACCAATTGACTTTTCGACAGGAATATCTCCCGAAAAGACTTTGCTGAAGCCTTTTATATTATCGGCAATAACTTTCCACGCCATCTGTGTACCTGCAGGTATTGCGGCAAAAAGGCCATAAGATTTGGTAGCCGTTTCCAATGCTTCGGCTTCGGGATAAAAGCCAATGGTACCGGATTCGCTAACGGTTAGGGAAAGTTTTTTGGTTTCGCCCTTGCGTAAAACGGACAATTCCACCGTTTTCGCTTTATTGGCTTGCAAGGCACTCTGTAGTTCGTCAAAGTAGGCTATAGGCGTTCCGTTAATACCTGTGATTACATCGCCCATTTGTAAACCAGCCTCATAAGCAGGCATTCCTTTCATTACTTCTCCAACGGTAAAAGAAATGCGTGGGGTTAAAAAAGCTGTTTTATCGGTGTCCAGCAAACGTTTGGTGAAATCAGCTGGCAGCTCAATCTTTACATCTTGTCCGTTTCTAGCCAAACCAAGGATTACTTGATCACCAAGAAGTACTTCACTGCTTACCAGCTCATCCAAGCGCTCGAAAGGTTTTCCATTGATAGAAATAATTTGGTCTCCTGTTTGGATGCCAATTTCTTTTGCTAAATCCGAAGCTACAATGCCATTTTTGAGAGAATCGGCAGGAATGTACTTTTCTCCCCAATACATCAGGATGCCCGTAAAAATGATGATACCAAGCAATGCATTGACCGTTACACCGCCTAACATGACAATTAAACGTTGCCAAGCTGGTTTAGAACGGAATTCATAGGGCTGAATTTCTTGTTGTAATTGGGCTGTATCGAGTGACTCATCAACCATACCAGTTATTTTCACGTAACCGCCCAAGGGCAACCAGCCGACACCATATTCCGTATCTCCTTTTTTGAATGAGAAAAGTTTTTTCCCCCATGCATCAAAAAAGACATAAAATTTTTCAACGCGTATTTTAAATGCTCGTGCAGCGGCAAAATGCCCCCACTCGTGTAAAAGAACCAAAATAGAAAGGCCCAGAAGCATCTGGGCAATCATGATAATAACTGTCATTGCTGCGTTCAGAATAAGATGGTCAAAAATAACGCAAACAATCGAGCCTTGGTTTAAGCATTAGAAAATAAGCCGACGTATTTGCACTTTCATGCTGAATCTGTCAACAATTCGTCGGCTTGCGTAGGTTGGAGATTAAAGTTCTACCAGCTACTTCTTAGGATACGTTGGTCTCAACTCAAGCAGTGGTGAGGAATAAACCTAACATCAGGAGGGCAAGTAATAGTCGGTAATATTTCATGAGCAATCCCTTTATGTTTCAAATATATCAACAAAATTTAAAAATAAAAATTATTGGCATGATTAAAAATTGAAAAATTCCAATAATTGGAATGCTTTGAATAAAGTTGTGGATAAAAGCAGTTAGACTTGAAAAAAATCCGAAGTGCCAATGGCTAAGGAGTCTTCCAAATCACAGAATTACCTGTGTCGTACTCGTTCTGCTCCCAGAGTTTATTAGATGGGTCTTTTTGCCAAACCCCATCAATGATAAACTTGTAGGTATGCTTTCCTGGTGCCAAGTAATACGGCAGCTCCCAGCCAGAGCTTGTTTTTTGTAACTTGAGGCTGGTTTCATCCCAATTGTTGAAATTCCCTGAAACAATCACATGCTTTGCATCAGCAAACCCATCTAACTTGAAAACATGGTTGGGCTTAACAATCAATAAGCTGTTGTCATACGGCGATTCACCCCAAACGTAGGGATTAGCCGGATCTGTCAACCAATTGCCATTAACTCTGAATTTATACGTATAAACGCCTGGACCGAGTACATAGGGAATAATCCAGCCGTCACCAGCTTTTTTCATTCGAAGTTCACGTTCATTCCAATTGTTGAAACTCCCAACCAAAAAAACTTCTGCTGCGTCGGTAAATCCTACCAGTTTAATAAATAAACTGTCACCAACTGAAGTATACGAATTTTCGAACCCTTCACCATCAGTTAAACTAACAGGATTATCAGGGTCGAGGTAGTATTTTTTGTCCGCCTTGAAACGATAGGCATGTGTGCCTTCTGCCAAATACATGCGGATTCGCCAGCCTTTCGCTGTTTTTTCAAGTGGTAATTCTTGCTCTCTCCATGCATTGAAGCTGCCTATTAAAAAGACTTTGTTGGCACTAGGCAAAGCGTTGAATACGAAATCTTTGTTGTAGGCAAAGTAAACCGAATTGAAACTTTTGTAGCCATCTCTTTCGCGTGATTCATTATTTGGGTCGGCTATCCATGTGCCATCCACAATGAATTTGTATAAATGTTTGCCAGGGGTAAGGGGTTGTTCATATTCCCAACCTCCCTCAACTCTTGTCATGGCATATTGGCCCTTGCTCCAGCCGTTAAAGGATCCTGAAATGAACACCTCTTCAGCATTTTCATATCCTTTTAAGAAGAATAAATGCCGATTACCTCCAAGGTGCTTTACACTAACTTCTTTCCACTTGTTAATGCCGTAGGTCGCTGTGGGATAAAAAAATGCTGGATCAAAGCCATGGATACCAGCTAACTCAGTTATCAGCATCCGGTCTTCCCACGGAATGAGCGGCTCGCCAGGCTTGGTAGGCAGCCAAGTTTGCAAGTCATTGTCGTTGATGCCGCTTGCTTTGCTGATTTTGTAAAAGGGCTTATTACCTTGCAGGTCTAAATTCCAGCCCGCCAAGGCCGTCGAATCATGCAGTTTCCCTGTTTCAAACAAATACGGTAAGCGAAGTTCATGCAATGAAAACAATTCAATAAGCGAGTCTAATTCCCCTTTTTTGGCCTTTTTGGGAATATGAATAACGGTTTCTTCGTCATAACAAGCATAAACAGGTGGTGCTGTTTTATCGCTTTTTTGCGCATGCAGCGGTACTGTTAAAACATGCAGTATACCAAGCGTTATGAATATCAGTACTTTCATGGCTGCGTTGCAACCTCCCAAAAGGTTATCTTATTTGTAACGAAATTAATACTTACTGGTGCAATTGACAAAAAGTCATAGCCTAACATGCCGTCGATACGTAAGTTGTAAGCCCTGCTCATATTGCCTAGATGCGTAATTAAAACGGGCATTGGGGGGACTTTAAATTTATGAAGAGCTGTCCCAGTCATGGTGCCACGTAAAACTTCTATCCGCCGGTTGCCCGTGCCAGTTAAGATACTCCTACTTGTAATGATTACGCTTGACATGGCTTTTTTAGGCAGACGGTTGTGGAGTACGTTAACCTCAGCCCCTGAATCCAGACAAAAACGCATGGGTACCGACGATAACTCGCCGTCTATTAAAAGGGTGTTGTTGCTCAAGTAAAATGGGATTTCTTCCAATACCTTATCGTTAGGTTGACCGGATAATCGTTTTCCTTTCTTGTCGAGTCGAAAAAGTCTGATTTGCTGTTTATCGTAGTCAATTTGCATTTCGAACGACTTGAATAAATTAAGTCCCAACAAACCGAAAATTGGAAGGCCCCTGCTATTCTCCAGGTGATTTAATTCGATAAGGTCAGCTTCCACTTGGTTGTAGATGATGTCGCCTAATTGTACTTCACGCACCATGGTCGTCATAACTTCGCTGATTCCACCTGTTATGCCTCCGGCTTGTGCAACAGCCATTGTACCATATTTTCGGAACCAACTTTTATTTAGAACCAAAAAGGGTGCGCCTGTATCGAGAATGAAGTTACCCCGCATGGTGTCAACACGCGCTTCCAACATGATAAGTCGGCCTGCAAGGGTAAATGGCAAAATGATTTCGTTGCTGGCGTATTGCGGCACCGGATCATCTACTTGACGCTCATTAGCCCACAATACAGCAATGGTATTGTTCGTGTCGGCTGGCGTTTGGCCAAACACGGACAAACCCAAGCAACCGAAAATGATGACGAGCAGCCAATGCATATTCAAATGTATGTAATTCAATCAATACCACTTTATGCAGCTTGTTTTTTTCGCAAACGGATATGTGGAAGTCGTCAACTGCGTATTTTGCATGCATGCTCGACAGAGGACAATTAACAGCTATGCTCGGAAGAATTTGGGTACTCCATGCCCTTGAGCTAGACCAAGCACTTCGAAAGGCTGAAATTCCGCTAACCGCCGATCAATTTAGGCTGATGCAGTTGCTGTGGACCCGTGATCGTGGCCATCAAGAATACTATGCGCGTAAATTAGGACGCGACCGATCAGCGCTTACCCGGATGATTCAATTGCTCGAAAAGGCGGGATATTTGGTCAGGCTAGCGGATCAGGGTGATCAACGCGCCAAAAAAGTGGCATTAACTGAAAAAGGTTGGGCATTGCAAGTACCAGCCGAAGCTTGTGCCAATGAAATTCTCCTGAAGATGTGGGACGGATTTATGAGTGAGGAGCGAGAACAACTTAACGACATCTTGAGTCGTTTGCGTCACAATCTCATGGGCTAATTACAAAAATTTTTTCTCAAACCAAAAGGTGCCAAAAGGCAGCAAACTGGCAATGCCAGCCAAAAAAACCTTGCTGAAAGACCATTTGGCCTTTATCCAAACCAGTAAAAGCTCCATGCCAAATGCAACAAATAAAGCGCCGTGTGCCCAACCCGTCATTTTGACGGCAGCATCAACGCCCCAAACATACTTTAGAGGCATAGCAACAAAAAGTAGGAGCAAGTATGAAACACCTTCAATGCGGGCAATCCAGCGAAAACGGTTCAAATTGTACATGAGTTCTTAGGTGTGTTTTTGAGCGTAGTGGTTTCTGATAAGTACTTTTTGTGCTTCGCGTTTGATGATGAGTTTAGCTAGCAAACTGGCCAGGCTTTCTTGCTCGTTTTCAAGCATGCTTTTTTTGAGCTTTTCTTCACCTAAATCAATGCGGTAAAGCAATTGTAGCAAACGCTGTTCATCTCGCTCAAGCAACCATGACAGCATCTCTTCAAGTGTATGCAAAAGAGCATCATAGTCTTCTAGTTGAATTTCTTCGAGCTGTAATTCCAGACCATTCTGAATAAAGTCTTTTTTTATTTGCTTGAGTGTGGCTTGAAGTAACTCCCGATTTTGATCTAAAGAAAGTTCGGGTTGATGCCAATTGGCTATTTCCTTCATTTGAAAGAAGTGGTTTCATCACCTTCGGGGTGAATCAGCATTTCTACTTGAACGCTTGCTTCTTGCAAGTAATCACGGCATTCCTTTATCAAGGCATCGGCCTCTTGAAAAAGTCCCATGCTTTCGTCAAGGCTGAGGTTTTCTGATTGCATGCGATCGGCGATTTGCTTTATTTGATGCAGCTTCGATTCAAACGAAGTAGGAGTCTTCTTTTTGGCCATGATTTCTGCTCAAAAATCGGAAAAAAGGTGGTAACTACATCGCATTAAGAAGTTCAATTGCGAAAGGTTTTATTTCGTTCGGTATATTTGTCGCATGGCGATTGAAAGTGAGCATCCTTACCTGGTAGGTATAGTTGGCGGAAGTGCTTCTGGAAAAACCTCCTTTATCAAGGCATTGGCCGAAAACTTTGAAACCGATCAGATTACCGTCATTTCACAAGACCATTATTACGTGCCTATTGAATATCAGGTGCGTGATGGCAATGGTATGGTGAATTTCGATCTGCCCGGATCCATTGATCGCGAACGCTTCCACGATGATGTTTTACGCTTGGTCTCTGGTCACGAGGTGTATGTCAAAGAATATACTTTTAACAATCCAAATCATGAGCCAGAATTGATTTGCTACAAGCCAGCTCCAATTATCATCATGGAAGGGTTGTTTGTTTTTTACTACGAGGAAATTAGAAAAATCCTTGATTTGAAAGTTTACCTTGATGCCGACGAAGAAATCAAATTGGCACGTCGCATTCGCCGAGATGCCTCGGAACGTGGATATCCCGAACACGAAGTGCTTTATCAATGGCATAACCATGTGATACCCGCTTACAAGGCATATCTTGAACCTTTCAAAGCGCATAGCGACATCATTGTAACCAACAACACTTCTTTTTCTAAGGGACTAGAAGTACTCATTCACCACCTTAAAGCCAAAATGGCATGGAAAACAGATTCGGTGTTATAGGATTAGGCCGTTTTGGAACGACCATCGCCCGTACATTATCTCAACGCGGTGCCGAGGTAGTGGCCATTGACTCAAGCGCTGAGAAGGTTGACAACCTGCGCGATGAAGTTGCCTATGCCGTACAATTGGATGCAACCGATGTGAAGGCTCTTCGCTCTCAAAATGTGCATGAGCTCGATGCGGTGGTTGTTGCAATTGGTCAAGACTTTGAATCGCTCCTACTTACTACTGTAACGCTGATGGAGTTGAAGGTGAAGCGCATCATTGCACGTGCTTCAACCGATCAGCAACGCCGAATTCTAGAAAAATTAGGTGTTCATGAATTACTTTCGCCAGAAGATGAAGTTGGCATTTCTGTAGCCGGAAGGTTACTCAATCCCGATTTGGTGAGCTTCTTTCAGCTGCCAGATGACTACCAAATTGTGGAATTAAAGACTCCCGCAGGCGTTGCTGATAAAACCGTAATTGACATTGGGTTGAGAAATAAATACAATCTCAACCTCATTACTTTGCGACGGGCTTATGAGGTGAAAACCGAAGATGGCGGGATTGGCTTCGAATATCACATTCTGGGTGTACCCAAGGCCGATACTGTGCTTTACGACACCGATTACATTATTTTGCTGGGCAAAAGTGATGATATCGAAAAGTTTGTGGAAGTGAATAAATAATCAAGATTTGCCTTTATAGGCCGATTTTTTCAAAATGGTTGACGGCGGTGTTTCTAAGAGTTCTTCTAACGAAACTTCCTTGTTTTTATCCATATACCGATGAACCATGCGCCAACCAGTGAAGGAAGCCATGCGAGCAGGACTGCCTTCAGGAAGACCAGCAGTAAATGGACCGTCGTTCATCAACCTACTGATTACTTTAACATCACTGCTGAAAAGCAGATTTTGGTCAATTAGGTATTCCCACATATTGCGTTCGCCATCAAAAGCCCAAGCGGTTTGTTGGCTGGTGAAACCTAACAAGATGCTGTCAGCTAAATCGGGCATGCAATTTTTGGTGATGTACAAAATTTTGCCCACTCGCACCATCTCGTCTAGCAACTGATTTCCATCTGCCGGTGGCACCAAATCATCTACCATTAGTTTTATCCCATCGGCAACCAGGAAACGGGTTTCAAGGCGGGGCAGCATGTATGAGGTAAGGTAACTTACTTTGGGGTAAAATCGATAATCACGACCAAGGTGCAAATCGAGACCAAGCAACAGCCCGCTGTCCGACAAGGCATGTTTGTATTGAAAACCACTGATCATACTGGCCACCCTGACCCGACTAGTTTTAGGAAAAAAATAGTAGTAATAACTCAATGCTGAACTAAGTTCTTTTTCGATTTCGTGTATGTTGCTGAATCGTATGGCAACATCGCGGAAAAGGGTATCGATATAAGGATCGCGCAAAAAAGCATTCAGTTCTTCATGTAGACCTGGATCATTTACGCCTGTGAGGGCAACTGCATTTTCAACATAGGCTTTAAATATTTCCCCGTAGGTGAGCTTAAGCTCTTGAATTCGGCTGGCATCGAGGCTGTCAGTTTTCTTCAAATCGAGGTCTAAACGCTCGATTTTTACGGTGATGCGTGCATCCTCGGGTAATTCAACTGCGGATCGACCACTCGTTTGATTAAAATACCACCAAACGCCTCCCAAAAGCAATAAAACAATGGAAACCCATAAAATGCGTTTGTTTCCAGAAGCCGCTGTAACCATTTTATCACGAAATTAGCCCACGAAATTAAACAATCTGTAGGCTTCGCGCATTAAACCCTTGACCACATGTTCCATTTTCGCATTTATCTGCTTCTACTTGCTCTTTTATTTGGCGCGTTTCGTGTTTCTGCGCAGCAGTCGCCTTACCGATTTGGCTTGCACCTCACCCCCAATTTTAGCTGGGTATCGCCCGAAACCCGACTTTTAAACCGAGGGCCAGGTGGAGTAGGTTTTGGTTATGGGTTGTTGGTTGAACGATCCATCGGAAATGGGAATTATTTTTTCAGTACAGGCCTTTCGGTGAATCAGTTGCAATACAGCAGTTCTATTGATTCAGCGATGTATAAGTTGCCAAACGGGACTACTAATTTTTTTGCTAACCCAAATTATGAATACCGTGTACAATATTTCGAATTGCCCTTGACCATGAAAATGCGCACCAACCAAATGGGTTCGGTACGCATATATGGGCAATTTGGTTTGGCAACAGGTCTTGCTTTTCAAGCAAAAGCGCGCGTTAACAACACACCTGCTGTATTTGATGCAGAAGAATTTTTCTTTGTTAATCAAGTAGAAGACTATAAGCCAACCGAAAGTTTGAGAACCGACGATCGGGTGAATGCATTTAGGGGGAGTATTTTGATAGGAGCAGGCATAGAATATTTGCTAAGTGGCGACACCCACCTGGTGTTTGGTCTTCGTCTCGACAATCCCTTCACAGATGCCTACAGGGGAGATAAGCTGAACGGACGTACTTCAATGGCAGGCCTGCAGGTAGGCATTATATTTTGAGCATGAAAATAGCCCTCGCGCAGCTTAATTATCATACAGGCAATTTTGATGGCCAACGCAAGCAAATGCTTGCCGCCATGGAAGAAGCCAGAGCCAAAGGAGCGGATTTGTTGGTTTTTGCCGAACTGGCAATTACGGGATATCCACCGCGCGATTTTTTAGAGTTCGATCATTTTATTGCTCAAAGTGATACATTGATCCAGGAATTAGCTGGCCAATCTGGTGATTTGGGGGTGGTTGTCGGTGCCCCACTGCGCAATCATTCTGGAAAGGGAAAGCCTTTGTTTAATGCGGCCTATTTGTTGCATGAGGGTCAAATCAAGCAAACCATTGCAAAGACCCTTTTACCAACTTACGATGTATTTGACGAATACCGTTATTTTGAGCCAGCATTTAGTAATGAACTTGTTACGTTCAAGGGAGTAAAACTAGCCCTAAGTATTTGCGAGGATTTGTGGAATGTGGGACACCATGCCAGGTATGTACGAGACCCATTAGAAGAGATGAGGGCTGCCGATGCTGATTTGATCATCAACATTGCGGCCTCACCATTTGCTAGGACACAGCACTTTGAGCGAGAATACGTCCTCAAGGAGCAAGTGAGGCGCTGGAAGAAGCCGCTCATCTATGTAAATCATGTGGGAGCCCAAACGGAACTAATTTTTGATGGTTCAAGTATGGTGATGGATGCGTTTGGTAACCGTGTCTTGCAATTGCCCGCATTTGCTACTGCCATCGGTTATGTGCAGTGGGATGGTAAATACATGACACAGGCAGAAGAACCAAAGCAATGGTATCAACCCGAAGGGGAAGAGGCCGTACATGATGCATTGGTATTAGGAATTCGCGATTATTTCAGAAAATTGGGCTTTAAAAAGGCCATTGTTGGTTTATCTGGAGGCGTTGATTCTGCCTTGGTAACCGTTTTAGCAGCAAGAGCACTGGGGCCAGCAAATGTGCACACATTGCTCATGCCTTCCCGTTATTCGAGCAATCATTCAATTGATGATAGCATTTCCTTGGTGAAAAACCTAGGGGTTAGCCACAGCATCGTTTCTATTGAAGCAGCCTTCAAGGAAATGGAAAATACTCTGGCGCCCTTTTTTGAGGCTAGGGCTCCCGATTTGACAGAAGAAAATTTGCAATCTCGGATAAGGGGTATGTTGCTCATGGCGCATACCAATAAGTTTGGATTTATTTTACTCAACACGAGCAACAAAAGCGAACTCGCTGTGGGTTACGGCACTTTGTATGGTGATATGTGCGGGGGATTATCTGTGATTGGCGACTTGTATAAAACCGAGGTATATAGTTTGTGTCGTTTTATCAATTCTACCAAGGAAGTTATTCCTGAAAACATCTTGACGAAAGCACCAAGTGCCGAACTAAGGCCGAATCAAACGGACCAAGATTCACTGCCTGACTACGAGCTGCTCGATAAACTGCTCTATCAATACATCGAAGAACGCAAGGCACCAGCCGATTTACGTTCTATGGGTTTTGAGCAAGCATTGGTTGAAAAAGTGATGCGGTTGGTGAACATGAATGAATACAAACGGCATCAAACTCCACCGATCTTGAGGGTAAGCACCAAAGCTTTTGGCATGGGACGAAGAATGCCCATTGTAGCCAGGTATTTACAATAAAAAAGCCGACCCCCATAAGAAAGTCGGCTCCCTAATTTGTTTGAAATCAGATGTTTATTTGTTCGCCATTCGGGTGAACAAAATGATATTCATTGATTTGATAGCTGGCTTCGGCCTTCACCTTTACCCAACTCTTGTACTTCAGCCACCATCTGATTTGCTTACTAAGCAGCCCCTTGGTAAAAAAGGCTGCAAGATAAGGGTGCGTATGCAATTCGATTTTCTTCTCGTTCTGCTCTTGCACGATATAGCGCAGGTGTGACTCAATTTCGTCTGAAAGCAGAATGCTTGGACGAATGTGGCCGGTGCCTTCACAAGTAGGGCAAACTTCTTGGGTCACCACATTCACCTCGGGCCGAACTCGCTGACGTGTTATTTGCAACAAACCGAACTTGGATACTGGCAATACCGTATGCTTGGCTCGGTCGGTTTTCATGGCTTCACTCATGCGTTCAAAAACCAACTTCTTATGAGCAGCTTTACGCATATCAATGAAGTCAATCACAATGATGCCTCCCATATCGCGTAAGCGCAATTGACGAGCAATTTCATCAGCTGCTTCAAGGTTGGTATTCAGGGCGTTATTCTCCTGATCCATTTCCTGCTTCATTCGGTTGCCGCTATTCACATCAATCACATGAAGCGCTTCGGTGTGCTCAATGATGATGTATGCGCCGCCAGGCATGGTCACGTTTTTACCAAAAGCACTTTTTACCTGCTTGTCTATGCCAAAGTGCTCAAACATGTCTTGCTTGCCTTTGTAAAGCTTCACAATCTCTGCTTTGTCAGGGGCGATACTGCTGACATATTCTTTCACTTCTTCGTGCATCCGAGGATCGTCGAAGTAAATCGATTGAAATGAATCGTTCAGTAAATCACGTAACATGCCAGTGGTTCGTGCTACTTCCTGCACCAAACGATCGGCTGGTTTTGCTGACTTGAGCAACGCAACCGCTGCTTCCCATTTTTGAACCAATTCTTTGATATCGCGCTCAAGTTCTTCAGCCTCACAGCCAATAGCTGCTGTGCGTACGATTACACCAAAGTTTTTAGGTTTTACCCCTAATGCTATCTGCTTGAGCCTTTTCTTCTCGGCATTATCCGAAACTTTTTTGGAGATGTTTACAGCATCCCCAAACGGTACAAGTACGCAGTACCTGCCCGCAATAGAAATTTCGCTGCTTAAGCGGGGGCCTTTGGTACTGATGGGTTCTTTTACCACCTGCACCATTACCAAATCACCTTTGGTCACGAGCTCTGCAATCTTACCGTCTTTTTGGATTTCTTCTTCTAGACGAAAATGTTGCAATAACCCACTCTTTTTTTTCCCCGAAAGAATGTCTTCGGTGAATTTTTTCAAGGAGTTGTATTGTGGGCCAAGGTCGAGGTAATGCAAAAATGCATCCTTTTCATAACCTATGTCCACAAAACAGGCATTCAGACCGGGAATTACTTTTTTCACTTTGCCGAGGTAGATGTCACCTACCTGGAATGATTTGTCGTTTACTTCCTGGCTGAATTCCACAAGCCTTTTGTCTTCGAACATGGCAATGTCGAAGCCG
>ERZ1066127.789-NODE-789-length-14485-cov-15.222176_pt1 | contig 14485 bp, 31 predicted proteins | sample MGYA00382774_ERZ1066127 | MGnify/ENA primary metagenome ERZ1066127 (study PRJEB33369, sample SAMEA5778357) | biofilm metagenome | biome: Industrial cooling water; feature: Water cooling tower basin; material: Biofilm | place: United Arab Emirates | collected... | reverse complement strand
GCCACCGCGTTGACGCGGGCCCGCTTGTCGTTTGACACCCCGCGCGCGCCGCGCGACGGGTTGAGCTCCTCGATGAAGATGCCCGGCAGGCGGCGCAGCTCCTGGATCAGCGGGGCGCCTGCGGCCTTCTTCTCGATCACGAGTGCGTCGGGCTTCCACTTGTCGTGCTCGGCCTTGGCCCGCTTCTTCAACTCCGGGAACTCCATGCGCTCGTGAAAAGCGTCGAGCAAGATGACGCAGTAGCGATCTTCGGACTCGTAGAAGAACACGCCCCAGGTCTGGCATGCGCTGTGGTCGTTGATGCTCTTGGTCTCGTGCGCAGTGTCCCAGGTCTGGATGAGGAACTCGCACGCGGGCATCGTGTCGTGCGGCCAGATGCGCCAGTACTCGCGCTTCAAGATCGCCCCCTCCTCGGCGGTGGGCTCCTGCATGTACTGCGCGTTCCAGAACTGCGGCAGCATGCCGGCCTTCTTGGCCAGCAGCTGATCCAGCGGCCACTGCTCGGGCCAGAGCGAGACCATCTTGAGCACGCCGTCGCGCTCGACCTCCATGACTGCAGGGAAACGCACCTCGTGCCAGGGCAGCGCCCACTCGTCCTTGCTCTCGCGGGCCCAGGTGAGCGCACGCCCGATCGGGTCCTTCTTCCCCCAGCGCGTGCCGATCATGATGATGCGCCCACCGGGCATCAATCGCTGCAGCGGGCCGACCTGCATGTAGGTCCACGCGCCTTCGAAGGCCGTGTCCGGGTTGGCCAGCACCGCCTGCTCGGAGACCAAGTCGTCTGCGATGAGCAGGTGTGCACCCTTGCCCGCGGCGTTACCGCCGACACCGAGCGCGAGGTACACGCCCCCGGCGGTGGTGGTCCAGTTGCCCGAGGCGCTCTTGTCGCGCGAGACCCTGGTGCCCGGGAAGATCGCCTGGTACTCGGGGCTGTCGATCAGGTCGCGCACCTTGCGCCCGAAGCCCGAGGAGAGGTCCTCGGTGTGGGTGACCATCATGATCTGGTGCGTCGGGTTGTGCCCCAAGTACCAGGCCACGTAGAGGAAGGCGATCGTCTCGGACTTGCCAAAGCGCGGCGGCATGGACACCGTCAGGCGCAGGGCCCAGGTGGGCGGCTTCTCCTTGGTCAGCCCCCAGTCGTCGCGGGCCATGTCGTGCAGCAGCGGCTTCAGATGCCGGTGGTGCGAGCCCTCCTTGAACCCCGGGTAAACCCGGTGGCAGAAGGTGATGAAATCGTCCCGCGCGGCCTGGCGCGCCTGCGCCACCTCGTTGGCCTCGAGCTGCTCGAGGATGGCGACCTTCTCCGCCAGCGGCATCTCGGGGATGCGCGCGATGAGCAGCTGGATCTGCTCGGGCGTGAGGGTGGCTGGGGGTTTCACTCGTCGTCCCTGGGCAGCAGCGGCTTCATTGCCTTTTCATGGCACGCGTCGCAGATCAACCACTGCCCGAAGAAATTGCGCTGGCCCACGGGCCAGTAGATGCGCTCGGGGCTGTCCATGGCGACGTAGTTGTTCTCGCTGCGCGCGAACACGGTGCGACAGAACGTGCACTCGACCTCGATTGTTACCTTGATGCCCATCACTCGTCGTCCAGTTCGCCGTGGCTGTACATGTGCGCCATGTGGTGCATGGCCCCGATCATGCGCAGGCGGCTCACGGGCGCGGTGCACGTCGCCCACGCCCTCGTCGCGTCGTCTGGCTCGATGCCCACCGCAGCGAAGGCCACGATCTTGCCCGTGCGCACCGCCTCGCGCAGGTCGTCCAGCACCTCCAGGGCCCGGTGCATGCGGGCGTGTGCCATGGCGTCGGTCTCCTTGTGGCAGGCCGGGCACTCGAGTCTGGGCGGCAGCGGCATGGGCACCACCGCCTGCCACGGGTGTTCGCACGCCGCGCAGCGCGCCGGCGCCGTTGTGTGGGGCCCGTTGGCCTCGCGGGCCCTGGCCAGGCTGATGACGGTCATTGCCAGACCCCCTCGCGGTCGAACTTGTTGCGCTGGCGCTCGATCTTGTGCGTGATCTGCTTGGTGCGCTTGTTCGTGCCCGCCCGGTGGCTGATGCAGGTCCCGCTCATGGGGCGTTTACCCCAGTACTCGGCTCCGGGGCCTTTCGGCGCCTTGTTCCGTCGTTGGTCTGCGCTCATTGCTTCCCCTCTTCGTTGTCGCCGCCGGCCGGCGGCAGGGCTGGCGCGGCCTCGGCCACCACCGTCTTGTCCAGAAACGCCTTCAAGCGCTCCTGCAGTCGCTCGTTGAGCTCGGCCTCGTTGAGATCCTTGGTCTGCTTGACCTCCACGCGCTCGGTGAAGGCGGCCACCTCGGTGACGTTGCCCAGCATCTGCAACGCCTTCAAGCGCACTTTGGCGTCGGGGTGCTTGGTCTCTTCCAGGATCTGGGCCACCACGTAGCCGCGCAGTTGCTGCGCCTGCTCCACGAACTCCCAGTCGTAGGCGCTGAGCATGCCCACCAGGTGGCGCACGGCCTCGGGCGTCTTGACCTGAGCAAGCGCTAACTTCTGGCTCTCGTCGGTGGCCTCGGGCTCGACCACGATCTCGGTAAAGGCTTGCCGGGCCGCGGTGCGCTGCAGCCGGTTGTCCAGCTCCTCGTCGGAGGGGACCCCCAGTTCATCGAGCCAGTCGGCCGTGGCCACCTGGGCGCCCAGTACCTCGCCTGCTGACGCGTCTGCCAGGGGCTTGAAGCGTGGGGGTGGGTCCGCGAGGATGCCGAGAAGGTGGTCGAACATGGGTTGTGGGCGTCAGCCCGGGAGGGCCTCGATGGCGCGCAGTGTACGGGATGGCTCCAGGGTGGTAAAGTCGGCCCCGGTGATGTCGGGCCTTCCGACATTGCTTCTCCTCCTCACCTGACATGGTGACTTGGCCCCGGCGGTTCATGACCCCCGGGGCTTTTTTCTGCGCGGCGCGCGCCGCGGCCGGGCGGTGCAGTCCAAGATTTGACAAGAAATCGCAGCTATACGCCGTCCAGCCAGTCGTCCGGGAGGTTGTAGGGGTTCACCTTCGACGCCTTGAGCCCCGTCCCGGCCGTGCGGCGCGCAGCAGCGTCCTTGACCACCTGGCGGTTCTGCGCCTGTTCTTTGCGGGTAGCCCAGCGGACGTTACCTGGCGCGTACGGGCCGTCGTTGTCTTTCCGATCGATGGTCAGCGAGTGGTCGTCCGGCACCCCAACGTCGGCCAGGAACTGCTCGAAACTGGACCAGGCGTCGCACACACGGATACCCCTCCCGCCGTACCGGTGGTAGTGGGTGTGTTTTGGGTTCGTGCACCTTGCCCACATGTTGGTCCATCGCAGATAGAGCCACCGCAGCGGGTGCCCCGGCATGCTGTACGCCTCGCGGTAGTACCCCGCCGGCTTTCCAGTTCGGCTGTTGCGCAAGCACCCGCAAGATTTGGTGTTTCCCGTGGTGATGTGTGCCTTCCAGGCGAAAAACTTGCGACCGCAGACGCAAAGACACAGACAGCGGATCCGCGACGGAGGTTTCGGGCCTTTGAAGCGGCGCTGTCTAAGAATTGACAAGGTTTCCATCGGTATATCCGGAGTAGACGCAGGGGCTGCGCATTGACGGAAGTTTACAAAAACGCAGAACGAAAGTCAATAACAGTGTTATTGCCCGTCGCCCCGTCGCCGCCACAAATCGGTCCCCCACCCCACCGTACCCTTCACCCACCCCCCGCCACGCAGCCCACCGTAACGACAAAATAGCCCCATCCGTATAATGATGGTGTCGGTTGGGTAGTCCATCCGACGTTCATAAACCAGGACACCGCGTCCTACTTTCCATCGGAGAAGCATCATGGCTCAAGCCAACATCATCACCCTCGTTCGTTCCGCTCTCAACGCTGCCGCTGCCTTCCAGCAGCGCGTGGCCGATGTGCGTGCTGCGCTGCCGCGCGCGACGCTTGCCGACAAGACGGCGCTGCTCGATGCGCTGCGCCCCGGCGTCGCTGCGTTCTACGGCATCACGCTCAACGTCAAGTCCACCGGGCGCGCCGTGTTCCCGGACGATCACCCCGACACGGAAGCGGCCAAGAAGGCCTTGCAGCGCCTCGCGCGCGCCGTCCAGGGCGAGGTCGTGCACCAGAAGGTCGAGCCCCGCGCCATGCGCTTCACGGCGCAGCAGCGCGACGCCGCTGCCTCGCTGCTGGCTGCGTGCGGTGGCGACATGGCCCGTGTGCGTGCCGTGCTCAAGGCGGTGCAGGCCTGATCGTTGCTGAACTGGCAATGATGCGTGGGGTTTTGGCGGTGATTGTTTCGCCGCGAGCGCCGGGTGGCACGCTGTTCGGCACCCCCACGCTGCCACATTCCCGTCAAACCGGGACAGTTCGTCCCACCTTTGCGTCAAACGGAACACTGCGCTGTCAAACCAGCGTGACCTTTGCACCCAGTGCAACAAACCGGGACAGTCCGTCCTACTTTTCACAGGAGATTTCCCATGTTCACCCCTGCCGAACACTTCTTCACCCCCGAGCAGCTGGCCGCGGCCGAGCGCCTGGCCGGCGATCTCACGCTGGTCGAACCCAAGCCCGAGGGCATCCCCGAATCGCAGCGCAAGGTCTGGCTGTCCGAAGTCGAACGCACTGCGCTGGCTCACGCCCGCGCCATCGACAACGGCCGCCCGCAACACCTGATCGACGCCTACTGGAAGGCCCACCTGCGCGCGATCGACACCTACCAGCGCCTGTACGGCCGCAAGCCCGAGCGCATCGGCGGCGTCTGGATGTGAGCAAAGCGACCAGTGTCGCAAAAACCGGGACAGCATGTCCCACTTCCCCGCCCACCAGGGCACAACCCCGCGCCGCATGGCGCATTCAGGAGAAAGCAATGAGCACCTTCCGCATCACCAACCTCGGCAACATCGTCGACACCACGGCCCTGCGCGAGCGCCTGGCCAACCGATCCACCCTGCACCTGCCCCAGGGTGCTCTCGCGCTGCGCGCCCTGCGCCCGAGCTACCGCTCCACGGTGCTCCCCAAGCGCATGATCCGCGTGGGTCAGGACGGCTTCACCCGCGACGCCTCCGGCTACTGCGCTGTGCCCGTGTGGCGTGAGGTCCCCGTGTTCGAGAAGCGCAGCCGTCTGGCGCACTGAACTACCGTTCGTCGTGACCGATGCCCCTTTTTGCCCTGCTTGCACCCCCTTGCACCCTAAGTGGGTAACCAAGTAGACGGCAAAAAGGGGTTTAAAAATCAAGACTTTGCAGCGGGTGTTCTTCAGCGCCTACTACTACTACTATCTAACTCTATCCTAGTTGTATATATACCCCCCCGTTTTTTGCCGCTCACACTGCCGACAGACGGTTAAAAACGGGGGGTGGGACCCCCTACTCGGCCGTAGGCGTGTTTGAACATAGTGGCAGGCCCCGAGCACCCCCTCCGCTAAGCTGTTGATTAACTAAACATTCTTGCGTGTCTACTTGCTCGCCCACTTGGTGTGCATCCCTGGGCCGATGTCCGGATTTGACCTTCTTCTTGCTCAGGTGTAGCATGTCTTTTTATTTTTTTGTGAGACACCCACTATGGATGAATCCGAAGCCCACGTCGAACCCGTCGATGGCCCCGAGATGCAGCTCTGCGCCAAGTGCAAGAAGCTCAAGCCGCTGCGCTCTTTCAGGCGAACCCTCACGCAGGCGCAGGCCGAGGCCCGCGGCTACTTCAAACACCACATCCGCCCGATGACGGTGCCCTCCAAGTTCTGCACCGAATGTCGCCCAGGGCACCTGCGCCCGTCTGACCTGCGCCATGTACCCGCGCAGCGCCTGTGGGACGAACTGGACGAGAAGCGCGTCAAGCCGGGCCTGATCGAGATGGAGCTGCTCAGGCGCGCCCGAAAGCGACCAGTGTCAGCAAAAGAGCGCAGCGCGCTGGGGGGCACCAACCGCTGGGAGAAATTCCACGCCGACCGCTGGCGCTATGCCAAGGGGTTGATCCGGGACGAGCTGCGGCGCATGACGTTTCAGAGCCGCTACTACAAGGACAAGCTGGAGAGCCCCTCTGGCGAGTACTTCGGCCCCAACTACCGAGCCATCCTGGCGTTCAACGAGGCCTGCTCCGGTGCACTGCGCGAGCTGCGGGCCCAGGCCACGGGGTTCATCCTGCGCGCGACCATAAGCGAGGACGACCTCACCTGGCGCGACTGGGTGGGCAAGTCCCAGCAGGATGCACTGCGCGCGCTGTGGAAGGCGATGCCGGCGCCGCCCCTGAAAACCGGGACACGGCGTCCCGCTTCTTTCACCGAGCGCCTGGCCATGCCGTTGCTGCTTGAGCACAGCGACAGGCGGTACGTCTTCCACGGCTGCCCGGTCAAGAAGCGCTACACGAAGGATGACGACGCGCAGGAGCGCACCGAGCGCGCGGCACGCGTTGCCGCAGTCAGCGCCGAGAAGGCGCGAAAGGGTGACGATGAGGCCCAGTGAAGTTGATGCCGTATTCCTCGGCCACATCCGGGGGCGGTGGTGCTTTGCCGTACTCGACGACAGCGGCACGGCCATCCAGGCGGCGCTGCTCGATCAGCTGGGCCCGGTGTGTCAGACCTCGGTGGCGGCGCTGCTCGAGGGCATGCCGGTCTACATCCGCCTCTCTCGCGATGGGCGGCGCTTGCTCAACTGGAAGTGCCGCGGGCAGGATGAGCCCGGCTTCAAACCGCAGGAGTTCATGGAGCGCTACGGCCTGACCTACGACACACGTGCACACCGCACGGACACCAAGGCGATGCGGGCACTGCTCGGCATCGACGACTGACCCCAACCCCAGGAGATGAACATGACCGATCGAACATCTGAAGCAGCGTGGCAACGTATTCGAGACCGAGATCCATGGCGAGGCCAGCGCGCACTGTCCAGAGGCGTCGTCCTGCAGATTGGAAGAGGGCGCATCAGCGCCGTATCCGCTGGCATGTGCATGCGCGTTGAAGTCAGATCCAGCCGCCCGCACAGAGAGTTGCCGCCCATGCAGCATGTGTTCTGGATACCGGCGAGCGCGTTGCGAGAGATGCGCCAGCTACCCGTGGCGGGCGACGCCGTGCTGTTCTCGCACAACTTGCGCCTGGGGGTTCGTGCAGTCATCGACTGCACAAAGGACATGTCAAGCACGAATACTGATCACCAACCGGGACACCACGTCCCACTTTCTGAAGGAGAACCGTGATGTTCAACAAGCAAGACAACACCGCGCACGCGCTGGCCTTCGTCGGCCTGCTGCTGTGGCTGATCGCCCTGGGCACAGGGCACTACTGGCTCATGGCCGTGGGCTTTGTGCTGGCCATACCCGCCCTCGATGGCTGGTTCCGCAACTGATCACCAACCCGCCCCTGACGGGGCACAACCACGAAGGAGAAGCACCATGCCTATCAACTACGACGAGATCATCAGGAAGGCCGAGGCAAGCATGAAGAAGTCCGAATTTCTGCGCGCTGCGGTGCGCGAGTGCCTGCGGCCGTATTTCAACTCCGTCAACAACGTCCCCATCCAGGACCAGTTCATCTGCAACGCGCTGGATCTGTATGCCAAGCAGCTCGGGACCGCCGACGCGCGCGCAGTTGCCGAAGAGATCAGGCGCAGCATCATGCGCAGCATCTACGGCAGCTCGACCGTGATCGGCTGGCTGTACGACAAGCTCAACTGGCCGCCCGGTTACTGGCCGACCAACGGCGAGCAGTACGAGTACCGCCTGCGCTGGGCCGAGCACATGGCCCAGGAGTACGAGGCGAAGGGGGACTGACGCCATGAACTGCAAGCCCGATCAACGCGCCGTGTTCACACGCACGCTGGGCAACAGCGAATACACAGCCTTCCTCGGCATGGTGTTCGTGGTGCGCAAAGTTGTCTACCAGGAGCCGCAGTACGGACCTTTGTGGGAGGTGGACCCAGACAACATCAGCCCCGTCGACTGCAGCAGCATCAAGAAGGGGCAGCCCATTCGGTGGGTTGCCGATGCGCTGCTCACACCACTGCCCGACGACCCCGGACCCGACGTCGAGGAAGACAACGAGATCACCAACCCCGCCTCTGTCGAGGCATGACAGGAAAGGAGAAGAGAAGTGAGCTTGCAAGACACCCGTGAGTACAAGGCATACCTGTTCGACCTGGCCGTGCGCAAGGGGCTCATCACCCTGCACTCCGAGCGCTTGAACCCCCACGACCCCGCAACGCGCGTCTCGTGGATGGAGGGGCATGACAAGTCCTGCGACATCAGCAACGTGGCGCACGACGCTGCGAAGCAGCAAGAAGCGTAAACCAACCAACGTCAAACCCGGGACGCACTGTCCCACTTTTCAGGAGAAAGCAATGAACCGCGACAACATCCAGTACACCATCGACACCCTCAAGGCAGCGCAGAACTTCGACATCCGCGTTTTTCAGCGCGCAACGCCGAGCCTTGTTTTCTCGCCCACGAAGTACGCGCAGGACATCGAGGGACTGCACATCTGTGGCAACACGGCCTGCATCGCCGGCTACGTGGGCCTGACGCAGCGCTGGCGTGACCTGGGCGGTGTGTGCGAGCAGGGCATCCCGTCTTTCCCGGACCTGAGCGACGACGAGCTCGAACGCGGCGACCATGACCACACGATTGCGTCACTCGTGCGTTTCTGGGAACTTCCGGCAGAGGTGGTCGCCGCCATCATCTACGGCGAGGGCTGGCGGAGGTTCCGCGAGGCGTTCAAGGGCTTGCCCGGGGGTTGGCACCACATGACCAAAGACAACGCCATCAGCATGTTCGAGCAGCTGCTCGCTGCGAAAGGAGAGTGAGATGAACCGCTTCATCGCCATCGTGATCATCGCCATCATCGGCGCCATCGCGCTCGTGACCAACCCGGCGCACGCGCAGAACCACAACCCCTTCGGCCGCTACTACGACACGGGCAACGATCTGTACGCGTCGCTCAACGCAGGCTACGGCAGCCCCAACTACACGCAGGCGCTGGGCTACATCAAAGGCGTGGCAGACGCGACCTACGGCAGCGTGCACTGCTCACCAACGAGTGTGACCTTGGGGCAGCTGGCCGACCTGGTGCAGAGCCAACTTGCGTCCAGGGCAGACATACGCCACCGCTCCGCGGCCCTGCATGTGAGCGCCACACTCATGACCAACTTCCCCTGCCCGCGCCAGGGTGGGGCCTCGCTGTAAGCAAACCGACCAGTGTCAGGACCGGGACATGACGTCCCACTTTCAAGGAGAGAAGCAATGGGTTTGTTCAACAAAGGACCGTGGGTCACCGTGCCGCAGGCGTTGCACGACATGGCGAAAGCCATCGGAGCGCGACTTCGCGGCCATGACGACGAGATCAACGCCATCAAGGAGCAGATGCTCATCACGCAGCAGCACATCGACGAGCTGCAGACCGAGCTGCGCATGCTCAAGTGCCAACTGGCCGTCGCGCAACGCCAGTCGTTGGCTCAGAAGCTGCGCGAGAAAGGAGTGACGAAATGAAAAAGGGCAAACCCATCGAGCCGGGGTGCCTCGCGCTGGTCATCAATGCGCGCAACATGAAAGAGAACATCGGGCGTACGGTGCGCGTGCTGCATCTGATACCCGATGGGTGGATCCCGCCGCAGAGCCCGGTGAGAAAGCCACTGCGCGTCGTTAACCCCCGTGTGTGGGTAGTCGAGACGTTGCCGGGGCATCCACCGCTAAAAGGGTGCACGCTGCGTGAAAGCACGCAAGAAATAAGCCAGATCTACGACGCGCTGCAGATGGCTTTCGCTGAGCGACACCTCATCCGCCTCGACGATGACGAGGAGCCCAAGCAAGAGACCCGCGTCACCGAGACGCACAAACCCAAGACCGAAGAGGTCTTCTAACTCAAGGAGAGAAGCAATGGATGAATTCACATTCACGATGAACGTGCGCGTGCACGACGCGCCGAGCCTGCACAGGGCGGCCTACAAGCACGCCACCGAGATCGACGGGCTCGACGATGACGAGACGATCGAGATGCTCGGCACCGAGGAGGAACCCAACGTCGAGGCATGTCTGGTCATGCTCCTCGACCCCGGGCACATGCCGGGCTGCGACATTGGCGCCAGCTACGCGGAGAGGTTCTGACATGGACTCCATCACATTCCCCATCCCACCCGGCGGCGTTGTGTACACCAGGCACAAGTTCACCGTCATCCTGGTGCGCCCCGACTGGTGCGCGGACAACTACGGCACCGACGTGATGATCTGCTACGTCGAGGTCGACGGCTTCGACGCCAAGCAGGCCGTCGAGCAAGCCAAGCGCGAGCTCTGGGAGCAGGACAACAGCGGCCCGGACGGGCAGCAACAGAGCAACGTCGGCGCGCCCGAGGACTACCACTGCGTGGCCACATTCGTCGGCTGGCAGAGCAACTGCTACGGAGACTGACATGGACCCCATCAAGACCCTTTACTCGCGCGTGCCAGGCCTGGTCGCGCACATCTACCAGGACCCCCACCCGCACTACGACTTCGACACGCTGGGCACCATCACGTACGCAGCAGGCGCGCGCACCGTGGTGGGTGTCGTGCCCAAGACGGCCGAGGAGGACGCGGAGATCGCACGCAAGGTGCGCGACGGTGAGTACATCGGGCTGCCCGTGTGGGCCTACGTGCACAGTGACGCTACGGTGCATGCCGCGTTCGAGAGCCCCTTCAGTTGTCCGTGGGACAGCGGGCGCAGCGGCTGGGTGTACGTCGAGCGCGACAAGGCGCTCAAGGAGTACGGGCGCAAGGTGTGCACGCGCAAGTTCAAGTACATGATCGAGACGCTGCTCATGAGCGAGGTCGAGACGTTCAACATGTACCTCACGGGGGATGTGTGGGGCTACGAGATCGTGCACGACGACGAGCAGATCGAGGCGTGCTGGAACTACTTCGGCATCAAGGGCCTGGAGGAAGAAGTCCAGAGCATCCTGGACGTGCACGCGCAGCGCGCATCGCCGATGACGCAGCTTGAGCTGCCGATTCAGTTCGCATAAGGAGACAGGCATGAGCATTCAAGCAGTCATCGAACAGCTCAAAGAGCGTGGCTTCAAGGTCTACGGCCCAGCGCCGCTGACCACCTACGCGTACTTCACGCCCGACGACGTGCGCATTGGCTACGTGCAACACAACAGGGAAGGCACTTCGTACACAACGGTGCACGTGCCCTCGCGTCAGGTGGGCACGGGCTTCAAGGTCGAGAGCGCGAAGCAAGCGCTGGAGTTCGCACCGACGTGGGCTCACGCGAGCGACCGCGCGGCCGTCGTGAAGTACAAAGACATGGAGACGTTCATCAAGCAGTACTGGCAGCCGCTGGTGCAGTACTGAGCCGGGACACACCGTCCCACTTTCGCCCTCACGGGCACATCAAGGAGAAGCAACATGGGTACTCGTTCCATCACCACCATCATCGACCACCAGTTTGGCAAGGGCGCCAAGAACGCCAAGATCTGCACCATGTACCGTCAGTACGACGGCTACCCAAGCTGTCACGGCGTGCAGCTGCACACGTTCCTGGCCAAGCGGGCGCTGTGCAACGGCCTGGGCGGCAAACCGCCGACGGGCAAGGTCTGGGCCAACGGTGCAGGCTGCCTGGCTGCGCAGATGGTGCGCCACTTCAAGGACGGGCCTGGCGGCATCTACATGACGGCGCCGCGCACCAAGCTCGATGACGAGGACTACGGCTACGAGGTCACGTTCAACGAAGACATGACGCTTACCGTGGTGGTGCGCAGCTATCGCGGCAAGATCTTCGGGGGCAGCCTCGAAGCGTTCGGTGTGTTCTGCAGCAAGGAGGACTGAGACATGGCCATCAACAGCCTGAAGTACACCAAGTACGGCGACAACGTGCGTGTCGGCACGCACTTCAACGCCAACACGGGCGAGGACGAGGAGATCGTGCAGCAGTGGGCCGGCTCGCAGTGGGAGACCAAGCGCACGTTCGGCCACATGAGCGACGACTTCGCCGTCAGCAACGCACGCGAGTACGCCCAGGCGCTTGCGCGCTCCAGTTTGGGAGGACACTGAGATGAAGATCCCGCCCAAGTTCGAGGGGGATGGGCGCACCAAGGTGATCTACTCGACGGCGCCTATCGGCACGGATAGCCGTGCCGTCACAAAGGCCCAGGCGCGCATGCTCATCCACATGCTGTACGACAAGGGCAGCAGCAACCACAGCGCTGCGGGGAACACCCTCTGGGTAAGTCTCGAGGCGCTGCACTACAACCGCACACCGTACATCCTGCACTACGTGCCAAGCGGCGGATGGCGTGTGGAGATTGTGAAGATGCCGGACGAAGTAGCGACTTACGTCGCCAACATGGAGCGGGCCTACCCGCATATCAAAGGAGAAGCAGAGTGAAAAAGTGCAAAGAGCACACGCTACGAAGAGACAGGCAGGGGTACGCACGAACAACGTACAAAGGAGCGCTGACCATGCTGCACCGGCGCGTCTACTGTGTCGAGCACGGCTTGGAACTGCAAGACATCGCGGGGCTCGTTGTCAGGCACACCTGCGACAACCCGGCATGCATTGAGCCGACGCACTTGCTGCTCGGAACGAAAGCAGACAACAACAGAGACCGAGCCGCTCGCGGGCGTAACGCAGACCGCCGCGGGGAGAAGCACCACCTGCACCGCCTGCTAGAAAAAGACGTGCGAACGATTCGTCGCTTGTACGCATCCGGCAAGCACACCCAGCGCGCGCTGGCAGAACAGTACGGCTGCACGCCCAGCAACATCAGCAGGATCATCAGCAAAAACGTCTGGAGGCACATATGAAATCGTTCAAACCCGCAGTTGAAGTCGTCGGCGAGCCCGGCAAGTTCCACACCAACAACCTCGCCTTCGCTACCCACGAAGAGGCAGAGCGCAGCGCCAAGGACCTCATGTCGCGCTGGATGTTGGTCACCAACTGGAGCGTGGTCGAGAGTGACCAGCCCGTGAATTACCGCCTGGATGAGGCGGGACAACTGCAAGAGGTGAAGGCATGACCCACGACGAATTCATCCACACCTGCCAGACCATGCAGGCCTACGGCGGCAGCTTCGCCTCGCGCATCGCTGACGCCGCTCTGGTGGCCGACACCACCAACAAGGACCGGCTGATCGCAGCCTTCCCCGAACTGTTCGAGAAGTACGGGCCGGGCTCGGACTTCTACAAACATCTCATCGGTTGACACCGGGACGCACTGTCCCACTTTCGTAGCGGCCCCTCGGGGCCATTTTCATTTCAGGAGCAAGCAATGCAAGCCATCATCAACAACCTGTTCACCCAGGCCATCGACAACGCCATCAAGAACGCGCCGACGAGCGTCACCGTGGCAACCACGCCCGAGCAAGCCGTCGACCGGCTGGCCTACTTGAAGAGCGCCATCGCCACGCTACGCGACGAAGAAGAGGCCTGCAAGGCCATCCTGATCGACAGCGGCCTGCGCGCCGTCGAGTCCGACTTCTACCGCGCGACCGTGGCCGAGGTGGCCGAGAGCACGACCACCGACTGGAAAGCCCTGGCCTTGAGCTTCAAGCCCAGCGGGCAGAAACTGCGCGCCTACACCACGACCAAGGCCGGGTACTTCCGCGTCGACGTGCGTGCGAAGAAGACGAGCTGATCATGCTGTACCAGCTCTTCGACAACCAGTTCAAGCGCCTGCCCTCTGGGGCGGTGCGCATCGACGGGCCGTATGACACCTACGGCCGCATCATCAAACACCAGGCCGACGGGACCTGGCTCATCCGCGGCACCGGCCACAAGGAGTAAAACCATGGCACTTCACTTCGACTACAAGAACGTCCGCGACTGGAAGGTCGCATCGACCCACCCGAACTACCCGGACAGGTGGCACCCCATCGGCGAAGCGCTGGTGTGGATGTCGCTCGTGTGCGGCTACAACAAGATCACCGAGGCCAACGCCGAGAAGATCGCGCAGCGCCTCATGGAGTACCAGACGATCAATGGCCCGCTGCTGGAGTACGGCACGACCGAGGGCCCGACGGGCCAGCGCAAGCTCTACATTGATCTGCCCGAGGTCAAGCGCTACATCGGCCTGACCACCAACGCCAGCAGCATGACGGACGCTGAGTGGCGCAAGCACCTGTACGAGCACGTCATCAAGCGCGAGGTCAACGACACGCGCTACTACCAGCGCGACAAGCCAAGCACGCTCGAGACTTTCGAGCAGGACTGCAAGATGATCCGCGAACAGCGGGAAGGAGCAGCGGCATGAACCACTGCCTGACCTGCAAGGTGCAGCTCGATCAGCCCGGTCTGGTAGAGACCGCCGACTGCGGCGGCGACTGCCTGGAGTGCATGGGCCGCGCCGGTGATCCGGCAGCGGCTGAAGCCTTTCTCAAGGAGATGAAAGCGCTGCGCGTCACACTTGTGGCAACGCTGGGCAGCGGCAGTCGTGTGCACACTGCATCGGAGCCTTCGATGGACGGCATCGCAGATCCCGAGCTGTTGCAGAAAGCACGCGATGCGTACCAAGAGTACGGCACCATCGAGATCGACGACAACGCCCAGATCAGCGTGGGCGACGAGGGCAC
>ERZ1066127.786-NODE-786-length-14521-cov-10.738698_pt1 | contig 14521 bp, 10 predicted proteins | sample MGYA00382774_ERZ1066127 | MGnify/ENA primary metagenome ERZ1066127 (study PRJEB33369, sample SAMEA5778357) | biofilm metagenome | biome: Industrial cooling water; feature: Water cooling tower basin; material: Biofilm | place: United Arab Emirates | collected... | reverse complement strand
GCTGGATACCGTGCTGGAGCGTTCGGGCCAGGTGGACATGCGCATCAACGGAGCCGGCACCAATTCCCCCACGCCGTTTCTGGAAGTGAGTGAAGAAGAATACTCCCGCATCATCGATACCAACCTCAGCGCCGTGTTCCGCGCCTGCCAGGTGTTTGGTGCCTACTTCATCGAAAAGGGCATGGCTGCTTCCATCATCAATCTCGGTTCGATTTCCGGCCTCAGCCCGCTCTCGCGCGTGTTCACCTACTCTGCGTCCAAAGCCGCCGTGCACAATTTGACGAAAAACCTCGCCCGCGAGTGGGCTGACAAAGACATCCGTGTCAACACGCTGGTGCCGGGCTTCTTCCCCGCCGAGCAAAACCGCAAGGTGCTCGATGAATCCCGCGTGCTCGACATCCTGCGCCAGACTCCCGCCTCCCGCTTCGGCAACGCCGAGGAACTGATCGGAGCCACCCTGCTCCTGGCCTCTGCCAATGCCGGATCGTTCATCACCGGCCACGAGATGATCGTCGATGGCGGCTTCAACGCGATGCGCATCTGATCCCGCTGTGGGAAAAAGCCTTCTTTCACGCGGACATTTCCGAGCGTCGTGAGCCCCTTCACGGCGCAACAGTGAGGTGTGCCGCGAGAACACCAGAGAAAAATGGCAACAACTGTGCCAGCGAAAGGAAAAGTTTCACGATGGAGCGATTTACCATCGCGTTCGATGAAAAAAATTGTCACTATTCTCGCGAACTGGCACGGAACATTCTTTTCTCCTGACACTCATGGCTAGCAGCACCCGCCCACGCATTCTCATTGTAACCCCGGAAATCACCTATCTGCCATCTGGCATGGGGAACTATGCGCAGCGGATGTCCGCAAAGGCCGGAGGTCTGGCCGACGTCTCGGCCTCATTGGTATCGGCTCTATTCGAGCTGGGCGCGGACGTGCACGTGGCCCTGCCCAACTACCGCCGCATGTTCCAGGGCGATGTGTTTTCGCTCCATGAAAAGCAACTGCGGATGTACTACGAGGTCTTGCCGGATGCCCACATCCACCTCGCAGAAGACAGGATTTTCTACTACCGCGAACAGGTGTACAGCGGCTACCAGGATGAATCGATGAAAATCGCCCTGGTATTCCAGCGCGAGGTGATCAATCACATCATCCCGAATGCCAGGCCTGACCTGATCCATTGCAACGACTGGATGACGGGCTTGATTCCGGGCATGGCGCGCCGACGGGGCATCAAGAGCCTGTTCACCGTTCACAACATCCACACGCAGAAAGTGCGCTTGCCGCAGATCGAGGACCAGGGCATCGACGCCGCGGAGTTCTGGGCCAATCTCTACTATGACGGCATGCCCTACAACTACGAGCACGCCCGCAACGCCACGCCCGTGGATCTTCTGACCAGTGGCATCTTTGCCGCCCATTTCATCAATACCGTCAGTCCGCGATTCCTGTGGGAGATTGTGGAAGGCTGGCACCCCATGGTGCCGGATTCCGTGCGCCAGGAGCTGCGCCAAAAGTACTGGGCGGGCTGCGCGCGCGGCATCCTCAACGCGCCGGATGTTTCCTACGATCCGGAGACGGATCCCTACATCCCCCACCCCTTCCATTTCATCAATGTGACTGAGGGCAAACGCGAGAACAAACTCGCTCTGCAACGCGAACTGCAACTCGACATCAACCCGAACGCGCCGCTGTTTTTCTGGCCATCGCGGCTCGATCCCGTTCAGAAAGGGCCGCAGCTCTTGTCGGACATTCTCTATCAACTCGTGTCCGATTACTGGCACGAGGACTTGCAGGTGGCCATCATCGCCAATGGTCCGCATCAGAAATATTTCCATGAAATCGTTCGCTCCTTCGGCCTGCACGGTCGGGTGGCAGTGGTGGACTTTGATGAACGGCTCTCGCGCATGGGGTATGCGGGCTCTGACTTCATGATCATGCCCTCTCTCTTCGAGCCTTGTGGTTTGCCCCAAATGACGGCACCGATGTATGGCTCTCTGCCCATCGTTCACGCCACCGGCGGCCTGTATGACACCATCCAGCACCTCGACGTCCATGCCGGCACGGGCAATGGATTCCGGTTTGATCATTACAATCCGCAGGCCTTGCGCTGGGCCGTGGATCAAGCCATGGAATTCCATCGCCAACCGCTGGAAGTCAAGGAAGCGCACCTGCGCCGCATCATGCGGGACTCTCAGCAACGATTCAATCACGAGGAGGTCGCGGAGCAATACATTGCCATGTATGAGGAAATGCTGGCACGCCCCTTGGTGGAACGCGACGTCAGCCTGGGCGACGGCTCACCTCTCGCTCCGCCCATCGGCTGACGACAAAGGTGGCGACAAAGCCACCAGGTGTGACGTGCGCTCCTATGACTCACACGCGTGCCTCATCGCGTTGGTGATGGTTTGCTCTTGAGCGTGATGATTACGCGTCCGCTTCTTTCTCGGACTCGCCATCCTCGGTTTGCGGATCCAGTTTGCGGAAGTGGACCTGGCCCACGAGGCGATCGTCCACGCTGGTCACGCGGGCCTCGAACCCGAGAATTTCCACGGTTTCACCCAGTTCAGGGAAACGGCCTAACAACTGGGTGATGTAGCCGCCCACCGTGGTGACCTCACCGCTATCGATGTAGAGTTCGGGCTCGAAGTCCGCCAGATCGTTCAGCGAGGTGGTGCCTTCGACCACAAATTCCTTGTCGTTGATGCGGGTGAACTCGGAGGTTTCGTTGTCGAACTCATCCTGAATGTCGCCCACCAATTCCTCGATAACGTTGTCGAGGAACACCACACCACCGATGTGTCCGAACTCATCGGCCACCTGGGCGACGTGGGCGCGCTCCTTGAGGAAAAATTTCAGCAGCACATCAAGCGGCATGGTTTCCGGCACGACCTTCATTTCGCGCTTGATGCGCATGAGGTCGGGATCGGGGTCGTTGATGAGCTTCAGCATGTCCTTGATGTGGATCAGGCCGAGGGTGTTATCGAGGTGACCGCGCACCAGCGGGAAACGCGTGTGTTGGGACTTGAGGGCGATGTCCAGCGATTGCTGGAAGGTTTGATCGGCATCGAGATACACCACATCGCCACGATGGGTCATCACATCGCGCACCCAGACCTCGTTGAGCTCCAGGGCATTGACGAGAATCTCGCGTTCGATCTCCGTGACCTTCTGATTGCGTTCGCTTTCCTCCACCAGATAGACCAGTTCCTCGGCGCTGTGGGCGTGGCCGTGATCATCGGCGGGCTGGATGCGCAGCACGTTTTTCAACAGCCAGTTCGCGGCGCCGTTCATCAGTCGGATCGGGATGGCGAAGGTCGTGGAAAACAGTTGCAGCGGGCGCGACAGTTCCAGTGAAGTGGCCAGTGACTTGCGGATGGCGATGGACTTGGGCATCAACTCGCCGAGAATCACGTGCAGTGCGGTGAACGAAATGATGGCGATGACAAACGAGATCGCGGAAATGACATCGAGGCCTAACATTTTCACCTCGACCATGCCGGGGAACATCTTGCTCAGTGAGGGACCGACCAGGCTTTCAACAAGCGGTTCTCCCAGGAAACCCAAGGCCAGCGAGGCGATCGTGATGCCGAGCTGACAGGCGGAAAGATAAGGATCGAGATTCTCGATGATGGCCCTGGTGGATGCAGCGCGGCGGGGTTTTTCCTTGGCCACGGTTTCGACCTGACTGGGACGGACTTTGACGATCGCGAATTCAGCCGCCACAAAAAACGCGTTCAGCAGCAGGAAAAACAGCATGCCGGTCAGATACAACATGATCTGCCAGCCGGGAGGGTATTCTGTGGGTGCGGTCGCGAGGATGTAGGGGAGAGAATTCATCTTAGAGTTTTTCGTAAACACCCTGGTCACGGCGTTCGAGCACCGTGAAACCGGCCTTTTTGGCATCGGTCACCGACATGGGCTTGGTGATCGTGGGAGTATTGATCCGGGAAATGAGTTTTTTCACCGGGTGTTTGCACAGCGGGCAAACCAACAAAGGCGCGCGGTCCACTGGACGGCGCAATTCGAATCCCTTCGCGCAAACGCGACACGATACACTCGGGTCCTCAGGTGATTCGGAAATATATTCGTAGAGTGGCATAAGAAAGACGCGGAGCCGGGAAATTTCCGCTCCGCGTCGATACAAGCACAGATTGTGCCCGTTTTACCAGCTTGATTTGGTAACGCCTGGGATGAGGCCGGCGGAGGCCATTTCACGGAAACTGATACGGGAAAGACGGAAGCGGCGCAGGAATGCGCGACGACGACCACTGAACTCGCAGCGATTCACCAAACGAGTGGGGCTCGCGTCACGAGGAAGCATGGTGAGACCGACATAGTCTTTCTCTTTTTTCAACTTCATGCGAAGGTCGGCATATTTTGCCACCGTTGCCTGTTTGCGTTTGTTTCGTGCGATCCAGCTTGCTTTTGCCATAATTGTGGACGCGCAAGATAACCATCTTCAGCACCTTGGCAAGCAGAAAATGCCAGTTTTTGTGAAAAAGTTTTCAGACTTGGAAATTCTTGGCCTGGGAGAGAAAGCGCGCAGGGTTGTGGTAGCAGACTTGTTCGATGAATGCCGCGCTGTGTTCGCGTTTTTTCATTTCCAGCGCGCATTTCGGCACAGCCAGAGGATCGGAAACACCCCAGTCGCAGGCGGAATTGAGCCACAAACGCTCGGACCCGAGGGTTTCCAGCATATCGATCGCGCGATTGGGGGTGCATTTCGACTCCGGATACAGCGTCATACCCGCCCAATAGCCCTGATCGAGGACCATGGCAGCGGTGTGCTCCTCGACGTGGTCGATGATCACCTTTTCACGCGTGAGACCGGAAAAATTCGCCAGCGCGTCGAGGATCAGGCGCGTGCCCTTTTTCTTGTCCTCCAGGTGCGGCGTGTGGATGAGAATGGGTAGATCGTAGTTCAGCGCGATCTGCACATGTTCTTCGAAAATGGTCAGCTCGTTGCGGGTGTTCTTGTTCAGCCCAATCTCGCCAATGCCGAGCACGGTTTTTCTTTCCAAAAACTCCGGAATCAGGCTCATGACCTCGCGCGCGAAGACAGGGTCATCCGCTTCCTTCGGGTTGATGCAAAGCCAGCAATAGTGCTTGATGCCGAATTTCTCGGCGCGGCGCGGCTCATACTCGGTGAGTTGGCGGAAGTAATCGTAAAAGCCTTGGGCGGAAGATCGGTCGAATCCCGCCCAGAAAGCCGGTTCGCACAGAATTTCACAACCAGCGATGGCGAGTTTTTGGTAGTCATCCGTGGTGCGGCTGACCATGTGCGCATGGGGCTCGATGTATCTCATTGGTCGCCTCCTTTCTGTGGCAATGGCGCGCCGAAGGCCCCCTGAAACGGAGCGGACTCCAGCAATTCCTCGCTCTCATCCGACAGCAAATCGAGCACCGCCTTGGCACGGTCCGGGCGGTTTTCCAATAAAATCGGCACCGCCTTGCGCAGGGCCTCATCACGGTAATCGGCGGCCCCCTCATGGCGATCCATGCGATCAAAAAACGCGGCGAGGTCGATCAATTTGCACCGCGCATCCATGAAATGGAGATCGGCGATCTTTTTCTTATTGGGCATGGCAGGAGTGTAAAATGGAATGCGATTCCATGCAAAGAAAGATTCTCACTCAGGACACACCGCGCATGAGTGAGATCTCCGCGAGACTGACGAGGCGCGACATCAACTCGGCACGAGGCAGCGTTTTCAGTTCATCGATGGTCACCGCACGGTCGAGAGTGAACTTGCCCGAACGGGTGCGGCGCAGGGCACTGAGGTGCGCTCCGCAGCCCAGCTTTTGGCCGATGTCATGCGCGTAAGTGCGCACATAGAAGCCCTTGGTGCAGCGCACGGTGAACTCCACTTCCGGCAGCTCGATGCGATGGATTTCATAGCCGAATACCGTCACCGCACGCGTCTTGCGCTCCACTTCCTGGCCTTTGCGGGCCATTTTGTAGAGGGGCACACCGTTGATTTTGATGGCAGAAACCATCGGCGGCATTTGCTCGAAATCGCCTAACAGGGAATCGAATGCCTCGCGGATCTGCGCCTCGCTGAAGTCACCGACGGGGTGCTCGGCAATCACCTCCCCTTCCTTGTCCTGGGAGCTGGTGACCTTGCCCAAGGTGAGTGTGCCACGGTATTCCTTATCCTCGCTCATCAGCAGGTCCTGGATCTTGGTGGCGCGGCCCACCACCAGCATCAGCAGGCCGGTGGCCATCGGATCGAGCGTGCCGCAGTGGCCGATTTTTTTCGTATTCAGCGCGCGACGAGCCACCGCCACCACATCGTGGGAGGTGAAATCACCGGCTTTGTCGATCAGCAACACGCCGCAGGGTTCGGGAGACATTTCTCGTGGATTCATGAAAATTTTTTTGTTAGATTACTTCTGCGATGGCGGCAAGCACTTGTGGTTTGGCTTCTGCCATGGGACCGGGCATGCGGATGCCAGCCGCGAGCGCGTGACCACCGCCACCGAAGCGCGTGGCGATATCGCAAACATTGACGCTGCGGTCCTTCGAGCGCATGGAGACCCGCACCTTGCCGCCCGGCAGTTCTTCAAAAAACACTGCCACCTGCACGCCGCGGATGGCTCGGATCATGTCGATCAGGCCCTCGCTGTCCTCCGGCATGAGCGCGAGATCGATGCGGAGTTGATCGGTCATTTCCCAATGCGCCACTTTCCCCCCGGCCGTCAGCTCCAGGGTATTCAACAGGGCGCGCAGCAGTTCAATGCGACGATAGGGATGGCTGTCGTAGGTCATCGCATTGATGGCACCCACGGCCAGTCCGCGATCCACCAGATCCGCCGCCATGCGATAGGTGCGGGCGGTGGTTGAGTCATACTGAAACGAGCCTGTGTCTGTGGAGACGGCGACGTAAATGGCATCACGCGAGCCGGGGGGAATCGGCATGTCGAGCGCTTGCAGCATTTCATACACAATCTGCCCGGTGGCGGGACTGGTGGCATCGACGTAGTTGACATCGCCATACAAGGGATTGGAGATGTGGTGATCGATGTTCACCCACAACTTCGCCTTGGCTGCGGCGGCCAGATTCGCCTCGCCGAGGCGCACGCGCGTGGCGGTATCGAGCGCGATGGCCACATCGATCTCCGGTGCCACCTCGGGCGGCAGGGTGATTTTTTCCGAACCGGGGAGAAAGGCCAGGCTTTCGGGCAAGCCATCCACGTTCCAATAGACCACCGACTTGCCCATCGCCTCCAGGGCCAGGCCGAGGCCGAGTTGGGAGCCGATCGCATCGCCATCCGGGCGCATGTGGCTCATCAGGGCAAAGCTGTGGTTCTGGCGGAAAATCTCGCCCAGAGATTCGATGGTCACGGATGCATTCATGTGGCGGTGGCCAGCATTGCCCCAGATGGCATCGCATGCACAAGCAAAAAACGTTTCCTCAGGGATTCCGGCATGGTCTGTGGTGCAGCGATCAATCCCGCCACTCACGGGGCGGCACGTATCCTTTCAGCTTGAGAAAGACGAGACACAGCGGCTTCCACACCACAAACGGCCAACCGTTGGTGGTGTAGCTGAAGCCGCCGGGGATATCCAATTTCCACGCCGCCCGCGGAACCCACCAGTAGGGTCTGGGTCCGATCGCCACGGGCCCACTGGCGTGGTATTCCTCATCGCTGGAATAGGCGAGCGAGGTGAAATCGAAAATCAGCAGCGGCAGGAAGAGATAGAGACCGAGAACGATCCCCGTGACTTTTCCTGCGCGCTTGAGATGTTTCATGGAATCAGGCTGGGAGGCGAAAAGGCCTCCGCCACGAGGTTACCACGGCATGGGGAAGGCGCGGTTGAAGGCGAAAACGCGGTCGCGCAGGGCGTGGAGCTTGGCTTCGTCTTCGGGGGTGGTGAGCGCTTCGTTGATGAAGTCCGCGACTTTGACGATGTCCGCTTCTTTCATGCCACGGGTGGTGACGGCAGGGGTGCCGATGCGGATGCCGCTGGGTTTCATCGGTGTGCCGGTATCGAAGGGAATCGAGTTTTTGTTGACGGTGATGCCGGCTTCATCAAGCGCGTGCGAGGCGAGGGTGCCGTTGAGTTTTTTGCTGCGCAGGTCCACCAGCATGACGTGGTTATCGGTGCCGCCGGAGACGATGCGGAAGCCGTGCTCGGTGAGGCGCGCGGCCATGGCTTGGGCGTTTTTGACGACCTGTTGTTGGTAGGTTTTGAACTCAGGCTTGAGGGCCTCGCCGAAGCAGATGGCCTTGGCGGCGATGACGTGCATGAGCGGGCCGCCCTGGATGCCGGGGAATACCTGGGCGTCGATTTTTTTCGCGAACTCCTCTTTGCACAGAATCACGCCACCGCGCGGGCCGCGCAGGGACTTGTGGGTGGTGGAGGTGACGAAGTCGGCATAGGGCACGGGATTCGGGTGCACGCCACCGGCGACGAGTCCGGCAATGTGGGCCATATCGACAAACAGATAGGCACCGACCTCGCGGGCGATTTTGCTCATGCGTTCGAAGTCGATGATGCGGGAGTAGGCGCTGGCGCCGCAGGTGATGAGAGCGGGCTTGGACTCGTGGGCCATTTTTTCCAGCAGATCGTAGTCGATGCGCTCGTCTTCCTGGGTGACGCCGTAGTGGACAACATCGTAGAATTTTCCGGAGAAATTCGCCTTATGGCCGTGGGTGAGGTGGCCGCCGTGGGCGAGGTCCATGGTGAGGATGCGGTCGCCGGGCTTGAGCACGGAGAAATAGACGGCGGTGTTTGCCTGGGAGCCGGAGTGCGGCTGGACGTTGGCGTGTTCCGCGCCGAAGACCTCTTTGAGACGGTCGATGGCCAATTGCTCGACGACATCGACATTTTCGCAACCGCCATACCAGCGGCGGCCGGGGTAGCCCTCGGCGTATTTGTTTGTCAGCACGGAACCCTGGGCCTCCATCACGGCGGGCGAGGCGAAATTTTCCGAGGCGATGAGTTCGATGTTGTTACGCTGGCGTTTTTGCTCGGCGACGATGGCGTTGAAAACAGCCGGGTCGTTGACTTCGATGCGGCTGCCGGAGCTGGCGGCAACGCGGCAACTGTGCCGCCCCTCAGCAAATGTCGCCTTCACAAAAGCCTCGGCCATGGCCATGGCGGTCTCCGCGTCCACGGATTTCGCGCCCAGGCAGAGCACGTTGGCATCGTTGTGCTCGCGGGTGGTGATAGCATCCTCGACCGAGCGGACGTTCGCGGCACGCACGCCGCGGTGGCGGTTCGCAGTGATGGCCATGCCGACGCCGGAGGTGCAGCACAGAACGCCGAAATCGTAGCTGGCATCGGCCACGCCGATGGCAACGAGGTTGCCGTAATCCGCATAGTTCACGGAATCGTGGCCGTGGGTACCGAGGTCGGTCACCTCGCAGCCGCATTGCGTCAGCGCGGACACGACCGCATTTTTGATTTCCACTCCGCCGTGATCGGCACCGACTGCTACGCGCACTGTTTTTTGGCTCATCAGGTTTAGATTTGAAGGACGTGCCAGAGATGCACTGCGGGACGGTGATTTTCAACCACGAATTACACCAGCGCGGCGATTATTTTTCGGTGCCTTCTCCACCTGCTTCGAGAAAGCGCAGCACACCGGGAAATGCGGCTTCGAGCACCTTGGCCACTTCCTGGTAGGCGCGCGGGCCTTGGCCGATGGGATCCGGGACATCGCCGGCGAGTGTGGGGTCATCGACAAAGTCGCCGAGCAGGTAGAATTTATCCGTGTGATCGGGAAAATCATATTCCAACGCGGAAAGATGCCCGTGCGTCATGGCGAAAACGGCATCCGCCGCGGCGATGAGCTCCTCGGTGACTTGTTGGCTGCGGAAATTTTGCAAGGAAGCGGCGCGGTCGGACAGCACCTTGGCGGTATCGCGGCTTTCTTTGCTGCCCACGCTGGCGGCCACACCGGCCGAGCGCACGATCCAGCCTTGGCGCGTGCCCACTGCCTTGCGGAAAAGGCCCTCCGCCATGGGGCTGCGGCAGGTATTTCCTGTGCAGACGAACAAGACACTTTTGGCAGGTGAGGATGGGCTTTTCGGCATCGCGAAATAGCCTAGCACAGCCCCCCCGGGATCCGTCAATGCTTTCCATGCACGGGACGTCAATGCTCCTTGATTCTCGCACGAACATCGGATAGACCTCGTGGAGCATTTGATGAGCGAAGAGCAAGCCATTCCCCCACCCCCGCGAACACGTCGCCGCAAGTGGTTGCGTCGATTTGCGTGGCTGGCGCTGGCAGGCATCGCTGCACTGGTGTGGCTCGATGGCCCCGGGCAGCGCTGGTTGTTGCCGCTGGTGGCCCGTCATTTTCTCGCGCCCTATCAGATCGACATCCGCTTCGTGGTCTCGGGGCGCATCAGCTCGCAGCTCGCACTGCATGACATCCACGCGTCGGGGGGACCGATCGAAACACTGCGCATCGCCGAGATACGACCGCGCTATGCGCTGCTGCCCGCGCTGCGCGGCGAATGGGGCGGCGTGGAGCTGCGTGGGGCCTCTCTGCGCTACGATCTCGATGCCGCATTTCCCGCCCAAGGTCCCAAGGCCGAGAAAGAACCGGCGTCGCTGGCTCAGGTCATCGAGCAAGTGCGCCAGTTGCGTTTGAAACTCCGCCCTCTGCATTTCCACCTGGATGGCCAGGAAATCACTCTGCTGCGGGGCGGTAACACCGTCGCCCAGGTGGGTGCCATTTCTCTTGATCATGCGAGCCATAGCGACCAGTGGCGCATCAGCACCCGCGCGGTGACATGGGCCGACCGCAAGGCTCCGCCGGACCAAACCACCACCCTCACCTGGCGCGAGGAAGAGCTCGCCATCGACTCGATCCGCGTGGCAGCGGACCTCAGCACAAGCGACGTGAAACTCAACACACCGGCCGATGCCCGCATCGGCCTCAGCGCGCGCGTCACAGTGGCGGCATCGACCTGGGACTTGCAGATCAGCCCCGGTCTCGCGGACATCCACCTGCGGCTCAGCGATGGCAGCATTTCCACGGCAGATGCTGAGAAGCTCGCGGGGATCGCGCTGCCTGCCGAGGCCACGCTGGACACATGCCGTCTTCACATGACACCGCGCGGGTTTTCGCTCGATCAGCCCGATGATCGGAAAAACCTGCGCGCTGACCTGAAAGCGGAGATCGGCCTGCGCGATGTGAGCCATCCCTCATTCCGCGCGGAAAGCATGGCGCTCAACCTCGAAAAAAACGCCACCTCTCTCCAAGTCAGCTATCGCCAGACGGCATACGGCGGCGAGACCATTGCCACCATTTCCGGACGTTGGGACGAGGACCCGGTCACGCCCGAGCAATGGCAGAGCCTGTCCCTCGACGGCAAGATCAGCGTGCCGCGCCTGGACCCGATCCTCGCGGAAACCTATCCGCTTTGGTCGGCCGCTGGCACAGCACCCGCCACGCCGCCCGCCGCGTCATCGTGCGAAATCACCTCCCAAGCGCGCATCCAGGGCGCTACCGTGTCTAACGTAAGGGCCGCGCTGAGCCTCGATCACATCGACCCCACGCACCCGGATGTGCGCCTCACGCTCGATTCTCCCGATGCCCGACAATGGAACGCATCATTGGCCAGCACAGGCATCGAGCTCACCGCACGCTATCAGACCGATGCCCGCGAGTACAGCGCGCAACTGGGACTCGGAGCCTTTGATCCCGCCGTTTTCTCCCCCGTGCTCGCTTGGCTGGACGTGACACTCCCCACAGGAATGACCACGGATCTGAGCTGGAGCGGCCAGGGCAACCTGGCCAGGAAAACCCACACTGGCACCGCCCTGATCGATGCTTTGACCTGGCAACAGGGCGAGCAGAAAATTTCCGCCGCCCTGGTCGGTTCCTACGATTGGCCCCAAAACGCCAGCATCAAGGACCTGCACGCGCGGGTGGGTGAACAGGAAATTTTGTTAGATGCCAGCTACGCCCCCGGTGCCATCGCCATCAGCCGCTTGCAGCATCGGCATCGGAACGAAACATTGTTAGAAGGCGAAGCGCACGTGCCGTGGCCGGAGACTTGGCAGGGTCTCGAGGCATGGTTCGCCACCGAGCAAGCCTGGAGCATCCGCGTGAAGAGCAAGGAACTGCCGCTGGCCCTGGCGAATCAATGGCTGCCCACCGATCAGCCCTTGCCCGTCACTGGCGTGGCGCAGATGGACATGACCATTTCCGGCTCGCCCGCCCATCCGGAAATCCAAGCGAGTGCCACCTTGAAAAACATCCGTCATCAGGCCAAGCCGGAACTTGCGAGCGCCGATCTGGCACTCAACTTGCAGGCAAAAAACCAGCAGCTCGACCTCGATGGACGACTCACCAGCTCGCGCACCAATCCCGTGACACTGCGCGCCCGCATGCCCTATCGGCCCACCGCATGGCGCAAGGACCCGGCTCTGCTGCGCGCGGAAGCCCTCGATGCCAGCGTGGACATCCCGCAGCTCGACCTCGCCCGATTTGTCGACCTCGTCAGCGGGCTCGATCAGCTCAGCGGAAACCTGAGTGGACGCATCGCCCTCAGCGGCACCATCGCCGCGCCCACGGTGCAGGGCAATCTCGCGCTGGCCAATTTCTCGGGCAGGCCGCGCGATCCGCGCATGCCCCCGCTGCGCAAAGGCACGGGGAAATTCACCTTTTCCCAACGCGAGGCGCGCGTGGACTCGCTGCGCATCGACCTCTCCGGTGGCACGCTCAATCTCAGCGGCGGGGCCACTCTCGACGAGAACTCGCAGCCACTGTTAGATTTCCGCCTCAGCGGCAATGCGATCCCGCTGTGGCGCGATGACAATCTCATTTCCCGCGCCAATGCCGACATCCGCCTGTCCGGTCCCTACGCTACGGCGAGCATCCGTGGCAGCATCGATCTCGTCGATAGCCTGATCTACAAAGACGTGGAAATCATCCCCATCGGCAAGCCTTTCACCATCGCCCAGGCCGCCGCGCTGCCCACGCTAGACCAGCGCCCCGGTGCCGCCGTGGCCGCCATGCCCGCACCATTTGGCAACTGGACGCTGGACCTGGCGGTGAGAACGGGGGATCCATTTTTGATCCGTGGCAATCTCGCCACCGGAGAGATTCGCATGGATTGCAACATCGGCGGCACCCTCGGCTCGCCCCAACCGCGCGGACAAGCGGAAATCCGCGATGTGGCCGCCGCGCTGCCGCTCAGCCGGCTGGAGGTGAAATCCGGATTCGTGCGCTTTTCTCCGCAATCCGGCATGGATCCGGTGCTGGACATTCGCGGCAGCTCAAAGGTCTCGAACCACGCCATCAGCATCTTCGTCTATGGCAATGCCTCCGCGCCGAAGATTCTTCTCACCTCCGAGCCACCCCTGCCGGAAAATGAAATCATGACCCTGCTGGCCACCGGCACCACCACCAAGGGCCTCGCCGATGGCTCCGCGGCCCAGAGCCGCGCACTGCAATTGGTGATCGAGGAGTTCCGCCGTGGCCGCTTGCCGCTGGGAAGAAGGCTCGCGCCATTTCTCGAACGCCTCGATGACGTGGAGCTCGCTGTGGGTGAAACAGATCCTTACTCCGGGCGCAAACGCTCTTCGGTCAAAATGCCCTTCTCCCCGCAATGGTCCGTGTTTGGCGGGGTGGATGGAGAAGGAAAAACCCGCAGTCTCCTGTTATTCCAATACAAGTTTCGTTAGACCATGTTTCGCCTATCATCTCTGCTATTGCTGCTGCTCGCCTGCCATGTCATGGCGGAGCGCGTGCGCTTGAGCGGGATGCAATCTCTGAGCCGCTCCGAGCTCCGGGTGATTCTGGGCGAGCGGTTGGAAAGCATGGAAGCGAAGTCCCCCACCCCCGCCCGCGCCGAGGATGCGGCCTTCATGCTGGAGCGGCTGTTGCGCCTGCAAGGCTACGCCCAAGCCGCGGTGACGGGCGTGGTGGATGGCAACAGAATCCGCCTGAACATCCGCGAGGGCCAGCGGCAGTATTTCGGCAACATCCGCATCGATGGCGTGGAGGGCAAGGACCTCAAGAGCATGGAAAAACTTTTCACTAGCACGGCGGACCGACGCCAAATGCTCTTTGCCCAGCGCATCCCGTTTCTGGAACAGGACATCCAATCCGGGCAGGAATTCATCGTACAGGAATGGCAATCACGCGGATACTGGGCCGCACGGGTGGAAATGCTCTCGCGCACCCCGCGGGACAATGGCGATGTGGACTTTCACCTCCGCGTCCATCCCGGCGTGAAACACACAGTTGCGCCCGTGAAAATCCAAGGTCGCCTCCATCAGGAAGATTTCATGCGGCGCATTCTGATCCGCTACCAGGACCTGCCGGCCACCTCCGCGAACATCAATGAAATCCGTCGCAAGGTCATCGCCTTCTATCGCAAACGGGGCTTCACCGATGCCGCCGTGCGGCTCTCCGGCGAACCGCGCGATGGCCGGTTCCACATCCTTCTCTCGGTGGAGTTGGGCACGCGCTACCAACTGAGACAATGGAACATCCTCGGTCTCGAAAAAACCCTGCCCCATCGCATCGAGCGGCGCTTCACTGGCACCG
>ERZ1066127.784-NODE-784-length-14548-cov-11.226937_pt1 | contig 14548 bp, 16 predicted proteins | sample MGYA00382774_ERZ1066127 | MGnify/ENA primary metagenome ERZ1066127 (study PRJEB33369, sample SAMEA5778357) | biofilm metagenome | biome: Industrial cooling water; feature: Water cooling tower basin; material: Biofilm | place: United Arab Emirates | collected... | reverse complement strand
AATGACTTGAGCATTAGGGAAAAACTGGGCAACTAGTGGTCTAAATGCTCCACCATTTTTACCATAAGTTGAACTTGTGGTTATATTTTTCCCCAACTGTCCCTTAAACACGTCCTCAAAGATGTGTAACTCAATTACACCAGAGCTTTTGATTACGATCTTTTGGAAGAACCTTTCCAAAAAACCCCTTTTATTCTGATTTGGAAGTTTCTTGAACTGACCCAGGAATGTTTTCATTGCATCTTTCAATAGTTCTATTTGGGTTGGGGCAGAAAGTTGAACCTGGGCTGCCTGGAGTGTTTCTAATTCAGCCCTGACTTGATCCTTGCGGGTCGAAGTGATCAAAATTTGTTCTTCAAGCCATTTTATAACAACTTTATGATCCACTTCATCTGTAACCAAAAGCTTCCCTTTGATTACATTTTCTTGTTCGGCAATTTGTTCGAGCTCTTTCTCTAACTCTTTCGCTTGAGCCTTGAGCTTAGGGAGGTTCTCTACCTTTTGAAGCATGGCTTTTCTAATGAGCGAAGAAAAGTGTTCATCGTTAGAAAGATATTCATTAAGCCTTTTTAGAATTAGATCATCCAATTCATCACATCTAATCCTTAGATCGTTTTCTTTATTATAATAGTAACGATACTGCCGCTGCTTTGCTGGATGGCCGAAGAATTTACTGCCGTCTTCATGTTCCAAGATTGTTGTTAAAAGATAGACATGATTTTTACCTGCTCTCCTTTTTCTCTCTAATTGTCTTGCAAGACGATCCTCAACCTGATTCAAGAGGCTCTCGTCTAAGACCTTCCCATGGGGTAAGGGCACTAGCTTTTCTTGACCACTTTCTTTATGCATTACTGGCCATAGGCCTCTGTATCTATGTTTTGCATTTGTAAAAAGATGATTAAAAGACTGGCGCGTAAACTCAATGCCGTGCTTGTTCTTAATCCCTAATGACTTTAAGGTTCTAAAAGCTTCTGCCCGAGATGAGGAATTTAAATAAATCTCAAAAATACGTTTTAGTTGTTCTACCTCTTCTTTGTTTAGAACGAAATGCCCTTTCTTCTCTGGGTGTTTGTCTAGACCTAAAACTTCACATGCCCCATTGATTTTGCCGTCTTTCAATAAACGTGCTCGAGCGTTTTCTCTTACGCGAGTGCTGCTCATTTCTCGTTCAAATTGAGCTAATGAAATAAGGATCGTCACCATGACACGCCCAAAAGGAGACGACGTATCTAAATTGAGGCCAATGATAATCACATCCACATTGTGTCTTTCACAATGAGTAAGGAGTTCAAGAAAATCAAAGGTGTTTCTTGATAGGCGGCTTAACTCGCTAGCCACGATGAAGTTAATTTTCCCACTTCCAATAATCTCCCAGAGTTTTTTATAACTTGGCCTCTTGGTATTTTTCCCAGAGAATCCATCATCACTTAAGTGCTGAATTATTTCGAAGTCACCCTTACGATCTGACCTTAGATTTAATGCTTCAACAAACTGCTGACACCTAAGTTTTTGCATTTGGGGAGAAGCATCTTCCCTCTTGGTCCCATCTGCTTCATGAGCTTGCTCAAAGGTACTTACCCTTCCGTAGCTAACGCCCCTGAGAATTGGATATCTAGATAACATAAAACCCCTTCAACAAATTCTTTGAGAACATTAATAAATTGAATATTTACAGGCCTATTAATCAAAATCTCTTCCAAAGTACATTGCCGTACATCAAGAACCCTCACCCTTTGTTGAGCTCTTAATAACTTAGACTTCTTCAAAATGATTTTCGTTTGCCTATACTTTTTATTCTTCCTAGCAAGAACACACTCTTTGCATTGGCTTTCTAGGCCATTCTCTTTCTTGGAGTTCTTGTAGAAGTCACTCGAACTTTTGGTCTTGCCACACTTGGTACATATCGCTTCCATTCATCCCCACAAAAAAATAGAACAACCTTTCAAAAGTTTTTTCTCTAAGATTTTAAAAATCAAAAAGGGATGTCTTCGATTGTGTGTTCTATTGGGCAAGGACATGCAAATGCTGGCCCATCAAGATATTTGATGCCTGTCCAAACTCTGGTTTTAATTTTTCCACCATATTGTCTGGGGTCATCAACGTATCTAGGCTCACTCGATTTAACATTGGGGAAGTGCCTTTGAAGCTCATATGCAAAGTTAGTCGATTGCAGAGGGGTTGAACCATTTTCAATGCAATATTTTTGGTAGTCTCTAAACAACCAGTGGCTAGGGTATTGGCCATTAGGGTCTTCAACGACATTTTCCATTAGAAAGCTATAAGCAAAATTAGCATTCTGCCTACAAAGCTCGACATCTCTAATAACTTTTGGTGGTATTTTGAAGTAGCCTCTGTTCTCAAGTCGCTTTAAACCTTCTAGAGCCCAATTTAAAACTCCTGATAGTTCACCACTTCTATGCCACCAAGTTGAATCCACAAGTCTCTTGTCTTGCTTAGACTCATCCAGGATTTGTTTGTCGAAATTCAAAAGAATCATTCGCTTCCAAATGCCGTCACTTTTGTCACTCCATCTGACATGATGATTTGTTGCTATTGTTATTTTGGCCGTAGGAGTAAAAGTAAAATGATCTTTATATTTTCTCTCAACAGTGATTGGTTCACCCGAGACAAACTGCTTGAGCAAACCTTCACCTGTTTTCTTGAATTCGTTCAGATCATTTATTATGTTGGCCATCGCTTCAACCAAGGAAGCCAGTGCGAATGTTCTTTGGGGATCAAACGCTTCTATACCCACGGACTTGTAATTGCCTTCCCCAAGCATTAGAGACAAGACCTTCAACATAACGCTTTTGCCATTTCGGCCCTTGCCGTAAGCCACCAAAAATTTCTCATGCCTGCAATGGGGAGCCAGATGATAACCGAACCACTCTTGAACCAGGTCCTTTGTTTCTTTACATGAGAATGTATCATCAAGAAATCTTAACCATGTTGGACAAGTTGCCTGGGAATCATAGATGTAAGGTAACTTGTTAAAAGAAAAATAATTCGGAGTGTGCTCCATGAGCGGTTGTGGATGATCCTCCAAAAATTCATCCAAATCAAAAAGACCGTTTTCTAGAGCGAGCCAATTTCTTTTACTTTGATACGATCCATTGAGCATCCCCTTGCCCAAATTGATATCGAAGAAAGGTGGCTGAATATTTTTAGGGATCAAGATTAATGTGTATAGCATTGCGATTACTTCTTGATGAACAAGGCTTATCTTTTTGTTTCTTAGCTTCGGGTTCTTATTCACCACATAATTTCCGATATGGGCTTTGACCTCCTCTTTAGATAAACCGTGGTATCTTCCTTCGTCATACTGGTAAAAGTTTTCATTCCAAAGGACGAGAGTACAAATGCCCTCACTCCAAAAATAAGACTTTAAGAAATCTTTTGCGACTTCGCTCCAATCAATCTCTTTGTCCTTTGCACCTTTTTGAAGATTTGCCGTGAAAGGATGAGTCGCATGTTTTTTCTCGTGGGCATTGATGATGTGAATTGCCTCCGATAGAGGCAATCCTGATTTATCACAATACTCTTTTAAAACCTGTTCAATGATTTCTTGAGAAAAACCTTGTCCTAAAGCTTCCCTGACAATCTTCACAATGGTGTCGTTACGAAAGCCCTCCTCATGTGGAAGGCTTTCTACCCAGTTCTTAAATATTTGAAGGGAATTAGGCATAGAGTGCATCTGGGCCTCCATACATCGAGAAAGACTTTAACGTATGCTGAAAGGCTTCGTTGTATCCCTTGCTTCTTTCTTTGGATGTTTTGTATAAATCGTCGCTATCGACCTCAAAGAATCTCATTCCCAAGTTGTGGAAGAACTCTTGTGCGAAGGACGCTTTATCATAGACATAAATTTCGCTTTTGATGTCCTCTTCTAGACCTGGTCCCTCGTTGTCATAATAATCAAAAACGATTTTCATGAACTTCTTTCTGAGCCGCTTAGGGATAGTTGCCTCAACTAGCTCTCGGCAGTAATCCGTTAAGGCTTCCATTGTTGTTGGTTCATCATTGAATTTCGTACTTTTCATTTGCCCTCCATTTTGAGCGTTGTGCCCGTTTTCAATGGCGACAGTGATATGAAATCCAGTAAAGGCCGGCAGCGGGGTGAAATAAGAAAGTCAAATCCCCCCTAGTGAACCATTGGCTATGTAGCTGTTTTTACTTGGTTTTAATGCCTAGGGAGTCTATTCGGAGTGGCAGTCTTCTTACGTAACTTATATGTTTCTGAACTGTGGCAATCTTCGCTGAAAGGTCCTTTGAGGCGAAAGTTTTTTCTTCTCCAAAGGTTAATGCGAATTCTTTTCTAAGCTTCGCCGGAGACTGGTGAAGTTTATAATGATCATAAATAAACAAGTTCTTCTCAAAATCCAGCATACTTCTTGGGGGATGGACCTCATCAGGGGAATCAACCTGATTGTTCTTTTTGAATTCATTAAATTCGTTTCGAATGAATTTAATGAAAGCGTCGAGAGATTCCTCAGAAAAACCTGTTTTAAGGTCTAAGGCAAGAAGCAAAAACCTTTTTGTGTCATCCTCATCGTTTCCGTGATCAATATTTCCGAAGTAATAAAGCTCATCCCTAATTTGCCCCATTATCGTTTCTGAATCTTTCATATACCTATATCCATCATCAGCTCCCTCTTCAGGATAACGATAAAGGTCCAAGTCATTATTTATATCCTTCAGTGAAAGTCTTTTAGGACGAGAAAAATCAATATTCTTAGAAGAACCGAAATGAAAATCTTTTGGTGGGGATGAGAGGTTGGGATCTAACAAGTCACTAATTCCCCACTTCTCATTCGCCAAATTATTTCTAATCAAATTGTTTTCTTCCAAGCTAAGAATATTTCCATAAAATCTTATGTACGCCTCATTCCTTTTTAAGAGCTGCCAACGATAATAAGTGTTCACGACCTTCCACCTATGAGCAGGCTTTAATTCTTTGAACTTCTCATAAGGCATAACATCTTTAAAAAATGCAATTGATTTGATGATGTCTTCATCAATACTCAAACGAAATCCTTTTGCTTTTTGTTTCAGAATCTTATCGGTAAGGAGTTAAGTTTTTAGATTCAAATCGTATCAATAGCTTGCATGCACACTTCTCTGTGTACTTCCGTCCAGGGCGTAATAAAATATTAGTATATCAAAAAGGTAAACTATATGAGGTACATTGCTCTGTATTCAAGAGTTTCAACTGCCAATCAATCTAAAGGCCTTGAGTCCCAAGAACGTGCCTTAGAAGTGTTTTGCCAGCAACATTCAATTAACCACTATAAGAAATATTCTGATTCCAACATATCCGGTGCAAAATCCTCCCGACTTCAACTTGATGAGCTGATGAGAGAGGTTGAGCAAGGCCATATTTCAAAAGTTGTCGTTTACTCTTTCAGTAGGTTCGCTCGATCGACAAAACATCTTCTAAATGCTTTGGAATTCTTCAAAGAACATAATGTCGAGTTTGTTAGCTTGAGCGAGAAGGTGGACACATCGACACCAATGGGCCGTGCATTTTTCACTATCATCTCAGCCATAAGCCAATTAGAGAGAGAGCTTATTAGTGAACGAGTAAGTAATGGCTTGAAGAATGCGAGAGCTAAAGGGAAAAAGATAGGCCGTCCCAAGACAAGACCCAGTCAATCCATTCTCAGTCTTAGAAATGACAATTACTCTTATCGAGAGATCGGGAAAATACTTGGTGTTTCTCACATGGCTGTCTCTCGAGAGTTGAAGAACAAGAAGCGTAACCAAATTCATAACAACGACAATTTGATTACAAATTGAACTGTAACCATTCCACATGTTTTGGTTACAAGGGGATTAGTGTGTCCAAAATTGAAGGCAAGCTTGAGTTTAAGAATGATTGCTTATTCATAAATCAAAAGCCGGTTCAACCTGGGTCAATCATAGAGTTACTGGTTGAAGATCGCTGGGTAGAAGTCTGTATTGAACGCACTTTGAATGTGTATTACTCAATACCCAGCATTGATCTATTTGAAGAGCAACTTGCTAGAATGGAAGAGTGATCGACACTCAGGACAATTTGTCCTGCGTGTCGGATTTGAATAACGGTTTTTTTCATGAGCATAGAAAATAAAAGGATGGAATTAAAGTTCTCAAAGATTTTGAGTGCTGCCTTAAAGGGCAAGAACCTCAGTAGCGTAGCTCGAGAGATAGATATGCCAAGGAGCATGTTACATGATTGGGCTAAATCCAAGCGTGTTCCATCTTTAAATAACATTGAGTACATCAAGCGATTGGCAGATTATATGGGGCTTTCATTAGAGGAGATTTTGATTGGAGAAACAGGCAAGAAAACAATCAGCTCAGTATCTTTCCAAGATGACCAACGCCAATACCGTATTTCAGTTGAAAGAATTAAATAACTGGGGAGATTTTATGAAATCATTATTTCTTATTATGAGCTTGATGTTATCCAACCATGTTTTAGCTGATGAGTTCGCAGATTTAAAGACAAAGAAGTTGGAAACAATCGCTAAAGATCCATTTGCAAATAGGAAGTTTTATTGTGAATCAACTACTGAAAGTGGATTGAAGTTAACTGAGAAATGGAACTTTTTTAAGACTGAACCAACAGCCTTCGTTAGAGAGATGGGCGGTATTGTGAAAAAGGGCAATTATTCAGTAGAAGATGGAGTCCTCAAGGTAAAGGAGACTGGAAGTAAAGTGGGCCTTAAGGAACTGCCTTCTGATAAAGAATGGTACTACAAATACAAAGTCACATCGAAGGGTTTTGACTATATTCACGAAGCAAATGGAAAGAAGTTTCTATACGAATGCATTATCAGCGGTTCCACGGTGAAATAATTTCTAGTTTGAATAATGCTCACTTTTACTGCCTTTTTTTTCAAGCTGATCTACAGCTTGGGATTTGCCCTTGTTCAATAAAAGTGAACCTAAGCAATTAATCCCAAAGACAAATAAGGTTTTGAAAGTGCCAGATTTGTTAAGACAGCCTTCAAGCTAATTTGTCTCTATTCCTCTTCAAATATGAGGTGCCTATTTCAAGGAAAAAGTTACATCCCAACGCACCTTGCCTAGGCCTTGCCGCGCTGCGCATGTATAATAGGGCGTATGATTTACCCTGAAGTGGATAAAGCAGCCTGGTTAAGAAAACATCCCATCTCTCCACAGACCTTGGCCTGTGAGAATTGTGGAAAGACATTTGAGACAACTGTGCCTGTCTTAATGAAAGGCTACGCTGGCCTTGAAACACCTCTTCATGAATGTGGTCGCGAATTCTTGGCGGCGACCTTTATACCAACTCATCTAACAGAGATTCAGTATTGGTCAGCCCTCTACACTTAGGGTAAGGGTCGATATTGAATCCATATTCACGGCATGTTTCGCGTAAATTTTCTGGGAAGTAGCCTTCTTCAACTGCACGGTCAAACACTTCATCAAAGGTTGCCCACAGATTATTGTTAACACCGCTATACGAGAGATAGTACCCGTTCCAATTGTCTTTATTGCAGCCTTCATCAAACACGTAGGGCTTCTTGGGAAGATCAACATAATGCTTTTTAATACCGTGTTTTACGATCTCCATGGCTTCTTCATAAGATGTGCCGCGATCTCTGTTCACGAGTGTAATTTGCTCTTGTCCGAATTCATTCTGGGTAACACTAAACTTAATGCTGACGGGGTTTCTTCTTGCTGTGTCTTCAGCATTAGGTCCAGCAATGTGGCCTTGAAATGTAAGGGCATCTACCTTTTGAATCAAAACAACGTACAAGAATTTTGATCCACTCCCACAACGGCTCTGTTCACGGTCACGGCCAATGCGATCCAGCTCTTCCACAATAGACGAAATTGCATAACGCTCGAGCTCTACCTTCCTAAATCTTAAATTCCTCATCTTGATCCTCCTTGATGGTACTTAGATGAATAATCTTTATCCGATGGTTATCGTATCCTATGGCGCGGAGCGGCGGCCCATACTAAATAAAACTGTAAGAAGATTATGGCCGAGCGCAATAATCAGGAATACCCATAGAGTTTAATCGGATTTAGAATAAGGGTCATGTTTCGTTGTCCCTGCATTTTTTCAACAACGATTCCCCGACAGATTTTGGGAGAGGTTTTGGAGAGAAAATATAACTAAAAGCCCAAGCCGAACCAGCTATTTTTTTTAATTCAGTATTTATCGTTCCATCGCTTATTGGGAAGGGGTCATTGAGTAGTCTAATCTCTTCCAACCTAAATCGATGGGGGTAAATTTTGTCTCTCCATAAACGAGATTCATCATAGAAATATTCGGAAGCAACTTTGGCAGAACCCCAAACAAGAGTATTACAATGTAAAAAACAACAGATCCTTTATTGATGTAATTCTTAAATGTATTTTGATACGACCCAATCAATTGGTTAGAGACTGCTATATCGAAGTTTTCTTTCTTTTTTCCAAATGTAACTATGTTGTAACTTTCGGCCATAATTAATAAATTTTTTGTTTAGCCCAACCGCAATGCATTATTAGGTTTTCAAATTTAAACTATAGTTATCTTAACAATGAGTTTTACTTGAGTAAATTTGTAAGTAAGATCTTTAATGTTCATTTAGTTCTGCTCAATTAGAATGTTTTATAAGGTACTTATTATGCAAGTTTCAACCAATTCAGCTCCAAACACAAATAGCAATCCTTCAAACTTTTTATGTGAATCTATTCACGGGAGTTTTAAAGCATCTTTGATTTATATCGGTGAAGGATTAAACGGTGAATTTCAAAACAACTCCAATGACATTCCTCTTTTAAGATTAGAAGCATTTGAGCTCCAAGATGGAAAATGGGAATTAATTGAAGATGGATCAATTTGTACCCAACTATCTCTAAATGATCAGGCGGAGCATTTGAAAGCATTCGTTGATAAAATTGCAAAAAACCTTTCTATCATTTCTTCTAGGTCTCCTCTTGAATCCATTCGAACTTATTTAGAAGAAGCTTGCTTTAATCCTTTTTCTTTAATTCAGAACTAGTCTCATAATGCATCAGTTTGAAATTTACTTTGATGGTATTCAAGAAGGACAGTGGTTCAAGGCTTTAAATAGAAATCTATCGAATGCCGAACTAAAACCATTTCCTTCAAAAAAAGAAATCTCAAGACATTCTAAAAAATTCCAAGAAGTTCTTTCATTCGATAGGCCGGACATAGTTTTATGTCATAACAATGAACCAATATTAGTTATCGAAAGAACTATTGAAGTTCCTAGTGGCCATAATGTGGGTCAGCGTTTTGCGAGATTAGTTGCTGCAGCTAAAGAGCAAGTTCCAGTTATATATTTTGGTCCGTATGCCGCATATAAGCATGGTGGTTCCACCCAGGGACCACGATATATGAATCTGCGATTATTCCAAGCACTAAAAGAAATGGCTAAAACATTTGATACTTACGTTACTACAATGAATTGGCCGGTAGATTCAAGTTACGAAATAATAAAATCAGCCAAAAAAGATGAAACAATCATCGAATTCTTAGACATTTTTTTTAAGCAGTACAACCAGACTGGTTTAAAAGGTTTGAATAAATTCTTCCGAGATTCAGATTTCGAGAAAAAGCTCGAAGCAGAAAGAAAAAATTTCATAAAGGAAGAAATCAAGAATCCTGAACAATATGACGGCCCACCAGATTCTGTATCATTTGTAGAAAATCAAACTTTTCTAAAAGAGTTCGCCGCAAGACTTGCTAACCAGAAGAAAGAATCTGTTCTATATGATGTAGGAATGACTTATGTCAGATCTGACCCTTACACAGGCATGGCATTGCTTTATACATTTCTCTATTGTGGCGGTTTGGAGAAAACTATTCGAAATCTAATTTTGAAATTTCCGAATATCTCATTGGAAACTTGGAATGAATCAGCCAGCAATGGGGACAGGAAAGATATTCGCTTATACCGGATGACGGCAGATGCAGTCTTATTCAAAGACCATTTCAAAATATCTGGTAAGTTCTAAATCATTTTTGAAAAAATACTAACGATTCTTTCCCCATCTTGTTCGCTCTTCGATTAATACCCTCACGATAATGAGTGCATGCATGCTTAAACCCATTTGATTTGGCCAATTTGATGGCCATTTCTTCCAAGTCAATTTCTTCACCTTTTACCGTGGGGTTTCCTAGCTGCATGAATAAGTATTTATCCTTCTTTAAGACTCTATAAGACTCAGCAATCATCTTATTAAAACCATTTTCGAAACGCTCTACCACATCCCGTTTTTGTCTTTGTCCGCCTGTTAGATTCTTATCTAATTCCTTAGAGGAATAACCAAACCACTCCAAACCTAACATCCCATATTCAGCATAAGGTATACTGCCAATATAAGGTGGATGGGTGATTACTGCATCAATAGTATTTGTGCGTACGTTAAGATCATTGTTGCAGCCATTTATTATAAGTGGCTTTTCTTTGATAACTTTTGAAGTCTCTCTTATCTGCTCACATACCTGTGACAGTCTTCCAAGGTATAGCTTAATAGGTACAAATTTATTGATCTTGTTCTTATCAAACATAATGTTAGGGTAACTATTGTTTGAATTACTCGATCGGCGCAATATATCACTCAAAACTAACTTAGATATTTCTTTTTCATCCTCATCGAGCTCATTAATAAGATTATCAATAATAAGAAGATGAAATAAATTTCTCGTATTAAACCATTTCGTGAACCATGGGTCACTCAAGCGAAAGTCATTCTCTACTTTTTTAATGATAGCTTTTTCTAGTTTGGTGTTTCCAATGCTGCTGTCTGAATCGAGAAATTGCTGTAAACATGATCCCCAGAAACTTTCAAGCTCCTTAAGCTTAGAATCTGAAACTTTCATAACTTTAACCTTGCTTATTAAGCAGGCAACAGGGTTCAAATCAACTCCAATACTTTTTCTTCCCAGAACACTCGCTTCTAACAATGTAGTACCGCTGCCACAATATGGATCAAGGATTGTATCACCTGGCTGAGTTAGCATGTTGATTACATTACTAGCAATTTGGGGAATAAACTTCCCAGAGTATCGATGAATTGAGTGGGTTAAATAACGAGTATCTTCGTCCTCGCAGTCCCAATCTAGCTTTTTCACACTTAACTTAAGTTTATTAACTTCCATTATTTTCCTACGGTAGAATTAGCGTACCTTTATCGCCAGTGAACAGGATATATGCAAATGACTCCTTCTTCTTATAGGAGGAATTTACAAATCCAAGACAAGGCAATATTTTGGCCTCTAACAAATTAATTTTGAGATCTTTAAAATATCTATCAATATGAGCTTCGATTGCATTTACTAGTTCATCGTAACGTAAGGCAAACAGGTCACAAAGTTTGGTTTCATCGCCTTTATTGAACTTAGGTTTAATCTCAATAATTAAGACTGTATCTTCCTTGCAAACAACTAAATCTGGGACAATCTTATTATCTGAATGTCTTCTATGATCCGTAATATTAGACAATGGTTTCGTGGAATCCTTTATAAATAAGGGATAAAGCTCATCATCAGAACCATTGGGATACTCACCTGCCAACAGAGTCCAACCATTGGTCTTAAAGTAGTTTCTCGCATAGTAATGAAGAAAATCCTCTCTCATTATTTCTTCTTGAAGATTAAAACATATTCTTCATTAATGATTCTATCCTGCCACGGCACCTGGGAATTAGAATTATTAGTTTTAAGTTTATGACAGATAGTATCCTCTAAAACTAATCCAAAGGTAGAGAAAACCTCAACAATGATTTGATGAGTTGGAATAATGAAGTCACCGATTTTTTTATTTCCTACCACAAACGCTATTTTTCCACCCGGCTTTAACCATTCTGAAAAACGATTTGCTGTATCCACCATGTCGGAAAAAAACTTCATCATCATATTTTTTCTAAAAATGAACTTTTTGTCTGTGATCGCAGCAACTTCTCCTTCAAAAAATTGAGAGAATGTTTTGCTGTGATTTGAAGCAGTCCAAACAGCATGATCTTTTGAGGCATCAAGGTACTCAGAACCGATTATATCTTTGTTGTCAGTATATGGATCAGTTTTAAGAAACTTCTGTAATGATCGATAGCTTAGTAAGTGGGTGCGAAGGTAACTAATAGACTCAACACCATAGGGAGGAGAAGTTATTATTGCATCAACACTTCCAGCTTCGATATCAGCTTTTAATAAGCTGTCGTTCACAATTTGGATATTTGAAGACTGCCCAATGGTTGGGTGAGAAGAACACATTTCATTTATGTCAGAAACAAATTTGACGAGTTTTTGACTAATTATTTTATCAACCAGGACATTCGTTTTGGGTTTTTTACTATACTCTGCTCTGACAACATCTACATCAACATTCCCGATTGATCTCATTGAAGAGCTTAGAGCAACCATGAATAACTCTTTCCAAGGTGCCTTAATGGTATCGATATACTTTAAAGTTATAGAGACACCAAGCAATGCCTCTTTGATAAACCACTTTTCATAATTAGGAAACGCATCCAAGAGGCCGTTGCTGCTATCTATAACATCTGCGTGAGTGTACTTACTGCCACTCTTTTTAACAAAGCTATTGTATTCTTTAGTGTAGAAGTTATTAAACTCCTCTACGTGCTGAATTAGTTTCTTACTATCTGTAGGAAACTTTGACTTGGTCTTCGAAATCAAACTAGATAACCCACAAATTTCAATTCCAATCCCTCGGTAACCCAAAAGTCGAGCTTCAACCATAGTCGTTCCACTTCCTGAAAATGGATCAACAATAAGAGCATCTTCCTTAAGATTGAATGAATTGATCAATGCTCTTACTAGGTGTGGAGGAAATCTACCCACATATCTATGCCAGCCATGAGAACCGTAATTTGAATCCCAACTTTTTGCACTCGATTTTTGTCCAGTTAGTTTTGATATATATGTTTGTTGTTCATTAACCTTTGCAACAAAGGACATGGACAGCAATTTGCTCTCAGCGGTTTCAGACTTCAATTGCATCTCAATCAATTTTTCATAGAAGGAGTGCTGATCTGAAGGCGCGTTTACAACAAATGGCTCAAGCTCAATAGCCACTGTCTTTTTATTAACAATTATTTCTCTTCTGGGATTCTCAGAAGTCTTATCCCCTTTTAGGGATTCACTCTTTCGAAGGGCCGTAACGAACTTCTTAGGATTTTGATTATAAGAAGCTAAAATTTTTTCTTTATCCTTCGAAATTTTTACGGAGCCGGACATCCATCTTGCAATTGATGAAGTTGAAACACCAAGTAAGGTTGCTAGATCTTGATTACTAACCTTATGTTGTGATTTTAGTTTACCAATCAACTCAATCTGTTCATTCATTTGCATTCTCCATTTGTTATTATTTAAACATAGAATTAAACAGAATGAATCAATTTTTAACACAGACAGTCGCAGTGCACTGCAAATTAGACTCCTCCATGCTCGAAACCCTCAACAAGATTTGTCTTACCACCTTGGGATACCAGATTCCTGCAGCCCTTTTTGTCTGAATTTTCTTTTCATTCAGAAGATCAGCAATTCTTTGGTATGAATACCCCTGCTCTTTGTATGCGCGTATTATTTTGATAATATCTTGCTCCTTCTTCATCTCAATACTCTTTCCTTGAAATTTTCGAAATCCGTATACGTGAGACCCGTTTACTCTTCTTGTTTTAGTGTGAAGCGATATTTTATGTTTCTTCAAATGCCTCGTGATTGTGGTTCTTGAGGAAAAAGTCATTGCACTGATTTCCTTAGAACTAAGCCCATCTTGTAGGTATTTATCTTTAAGGAAAATTTCTTTCAAAGGAGGTTTGGGGAGTGCTATGTTAATGGTATCAATGACTTGAGCATTAGGGAAAAACTGGGCAACTAGTGGTCTAAATGCTCCACCACTTTTAAAATCCATCATACATACTCAGAATCAATCGACCATTCCAGTCAAATAACTGTTTCGCTCAAGAAAACTCCCCAAGACACGATCAAGTATTATGGGAATGAAAAGCATTAAGGCCCTCCCTCATTTTTACCTATTCATGCTCCTCTCAATATTAATGGGAGTCTCTCACGCTATGGCCGAATGTCACCAAGGCTGGACTGATATTCCTCCGTATTATTCCTATACCGCCAGCGATACTGAAGAAGAGCATTTCTTTCTTTATGGAAAAGAAGCAAAAACAGGAAAGAACAAACGAGCTCCGGCCAGTGTAGGAAAAATTTTTGAGAATTATCCGCAAGAGACAAACTATAAACTCATTAAAAAAAATACAATGGTAAAACCTGTTCTCCCTTTAAGCGGCACTTCATCAGCTGATGATCTAATACTTGTAGATATCATGAACCAAAATGAGAGTTCAAATTACCTTCAAGGGCTAATCGGAACGAACACTCAGGATAAAATAAAAGAGTATTCATTAAAAGGTGAAAGAGGATTTCTCTCTGCTCAATCACTCAGTCCTTCATCCACTCAAGACATTCTTTTTGTAAAAAAAGATACGGTTATTTTACCAGCCAGTGATGGTCTTGGAGAAATGATTCTCAAATATGGCGAAG
>ERZ1066127.776-NODE-776-length-14625-cov-11.473233_pt1 | contig 14625 bp, 12 predicted proteins | sample MGYA00382774_ERZ1066127 | MGnify/ENA primary metagenome ERZ1066127 (study PRJEB33369, sample SAMEA5778357) | biofilm metagenome | biome: Industrial cooling water; feature: Water cooling tower basin; material: Biofilm | place: United Arab Emirates | collected... | reverse complement strand
TGCTACGGCTATCGACATAGGGATTGTCAATCTGCGCCGGATCACCGACGAGAACAAGTTTCGAGCCGCGGCTCATGCGCGTGACCACGGTTTTGGCTTCCTGCGGGGTGAGCTGTTGTGCTTCGTCGAGGATGAAAAAGCGGTTGGGGATCGAGCGGCCACGGATGTAGCAGAGTGCTTCGATCTCGATGATGCCCTGGTCCATGAGCAGTTCCCAGGGTTTTTTCACTTTGGGATCGGGACCTTCTTTTTTCACCTGCTTGCGGCGTGGTCCGGCAGGCATGGTGGGGCGCATCAGCAGGTCGAGCGCATCGTGGATGGGTTGCAGCCAAGGGCGCATTTTTTCTTCCAGCGTGCCGGGGAGAAAGCCGAGCTGATCTCCCATGGCGACGACAGGGCGGCTGATCGTGACCCCGTTGTAGCGGCGGTTGAACATTTCGTGCAGGCCCACGGCGACGGCGACGAGTGTTTTGCCCGTGCCTGCGTGACCGTAGCAGGTGACCAGGGAAATGTCAGGATTGAGCAGGGCGTCGATGAGGCATTTTTGACCGATGTTGAGTGGCTTGAGATTATGGCCATCGGGAATTTTCAGCACATCCGGGCAGATCAGGCGCACGAGCATACCGTGGGCATTCACGCGGGCGGGCATGTGGTGGTTGTCTCCGGCATCGAGCAGCACGTATTCATTGACACTCAGACCCTCGATGCGGCTTTCTTCCAGGTCCAACTCACCACTGCTGGCGAAGCGTTGGAGCTCCAGGGTATCGACTGGGATGCGCTTGGTCTCATAACTGGCAATTTCCTCCGGGCGCACCTTGTCATTGAGGTAGTCCTCGCAGTTCAGACCCACCGCGCGGGCCTTGAGGTGCATGTTGAGGTCTTTGGTCACGAGGATGACGGGTGCCTCGTTGTATTGGGTGATGAGCAGCACACAAGCGAGGATGCGGTGATCCATGCGCTCGCGATCCGGGAAAATGCGATGGAACTGGTCCAGCCGCTCGGTGTTGTTGGGGCAGATCTTGGGGTCGTAGATGACCATGCGCACGGTGCCACCGCCCTGAGTGGGCACGCCTTGGGTGACGGGGCCGCTGCCGGCAAACATCTCCATCAGCATGCGGTGGACCTTGCGTGCATTCGCGCCGCGCTCCGTCTGTTCGCTTTTGAACTTATCCAGTTCGGCCAGGACATCCGCCGGCACGCAGATGTGGTTTTCCTTGAAACGGCCAAGACAGGCGGGATCGTGGAGCAGCACATTGGTGTCGAGCACGTAATTTTTCACCTCCTGGCTGGGTGCCACCAACCCGTATTCCTGGGGGGCGGCACTGCGCAACTGGCTTTTCTCGGATTTGCTTCGTTTGGCGGTCACGGGAGTGATTTCTGGGAACAAGATCGGTTCGTTGGATTCGTGGCGCTGGATCATTGGTGTTTTGTGGGATATGGCAAGCATGGATGGAGAGTATTTCTCCCGCGCCCGCCGGGTTGTGTGGAAACATTCAGTGAATGATGGAAATTGATTTTCAATTTATCCGTAGTGTTGCCGAACCCGTTCATGACGCAATGCAAAAGTGCATCAGAAAGGGAAAAAAGCGGGGAATTTTTTTCATGATGATTTTTTTGCCTCAATTGTCGCCTTTTTCTTGACACCCTGCGTCGAAACGGTAGATTTCCCGCCCCGCTTGTGCGGAAACGTCGTTCGACCCACATCACCTCTGTCAATTTTTTATCATGGCCCATACCAAATCTGCCCAAAAGCGCATCCGTCAAACCGAAGTGCGCACGGAACGTAACCGCGCTGCCAAGAGCCGCATCAGAACGCTGCGCAAAAAAGTCGCGGACGCCCTGAATTCCGGTGATAAAACCGCAGCCACTACCGCTGTGAGCGAACTTGCCTCTGCCGTGGACAAGGCTGCCAAAACCAACTTGATTCACAGCAACAAGGCTGCGAACATCAAGAGCAAGGCTGCCAAAGCTCTGGCGACCGCTGGTGTTTGATGCCGTTACCTTCCCACTGATCAAAGCGGACCGGGTCACTCCTTGTCCGCTTTTTTACGCTCCATATCCTACCATCCATGAGTGCGCCCGAGTCCCGCCAAGAGAAAGCCCGTAAAATCGCCGCCAACGCCGCCTCTTACAAAGTGTGCGAGGGCTGCGATTCCATCGTCGGCGTGCGCACGGTGTTGTGCCCGAATTGCCACTCCTTCCGCTTTGATGAATCGCCACTGCGAGTGATTGCCCAAGCGAAAATGTTAGGCGCGCGGGAGCAGAATTCCGTCACCTCCTCGGATATGTTCTGAGGACTTTTCCGCTGCGATGTGTCGCATTTGTGCTAGAATGCCGCATGCGAACAATCCTGATTGTATTGAGTGTGATGGTGCAGACGCTGTGGTCCCAGGAAAACGGTCATGCCACGGCGGAATTGTGGCTGGCCCCCGCACGCGTGGAAGCTGGAAAACCCACCGTCATTCCCGCGGCAATCCGCATGGTGTATGAAAAAGGCTGGCACGGCTACTGGTGCAACCCAGGTGAAGGTGGCATGAAGACCGAGGTGAGATGGACACTGCCGGATGGAGTCAGGGCGGGGGATTTGAAATTTCCGGCACCCAAGCGGGAAATGACCGGGGAGCTGGCTTGTTACGGCTACGCCGGTGAGGTTCTGCTGCCGGTGATGCTGACGGTGGAGGGAAAACTTCCGCCATCCGGCGCGGTGGAGGCCACGGTTTCCTGGCTGGCCTGCAACGATACGGGATGCTCTGCAGGCGAGGCTGTGGTCAAAGCCGATCTCAGTGTGGCAGTGCGGGCGGATGATGAGAAAGCCCTCGCTGTAAAGCGCGCCCATGACACATTGCCCGCTGCTGACCCCAAGCTGCGTCTGCATGTGACAGAGTCCAATGGATGGATGGAGCTGCTGCTGACCGGCGCTGACCACCGCGATCTCGAAGGCGCGGAAATTTTCCCCGTCACGGAACAAGCGCTCGATCCGAAGGAGGCGATCGCATGGAAAAAATCCGACGATGGCTATCGTGCGCGCGTTCGGAAAAACGAGTATGCGCCTGCATCAGTGAATGCGATGGAATTGGTGGTGGTGCCGAAGTCGGGCACTGGTGCGCTGGTGATCGGGTGGAAAAAATAGGCCTTTTTCCCATTGGACAAGAGGGAAACATAGGGCAATTTTTTTATCGATTTGCGAAAAAACACGCGCAAGTTCACGTAATCCTAACAACCTCCAACACAAAACCAACATGATGACTGCAAAAAATATGTTCGCGGCGATGGTCAGTGCCATCTCGATTTCCGTATCCGCTCACGCCGCAGAAGTCGGCAAGCCCGCACCGGCCTTTTCCGCCAAGGACGCCAAGGGTGCAGACGTCTCCCTCGAAGGCCTCAAGGGCAAAGTCGTGGTGCTGGAATGGGTCAATCACGGCTGCCCTTTCGTGGTGAAGCATTATGGCTCCAACAACATGCAGAAATTGCAGGAAACCTACACCGGCAAAGGCGTGGTGTGGATCTCCATCAACTCCAGCTCCAAGGCCAGCGGAAGCTTTACGGACAACGAGAAATTTTTGCAAATTTCCGCCGACAAGGGCAGCAAGGCCAGCCACCTCATCGCTGATGAGAGCGGCACCATCGGCAAAGCCTATTCCGCGAAAACCACGCCTCACATGTTTGTGATCAACAAAGAGGGTGTGCTGGTTTACAATGGTGCGATCGACTCGAAAAAGACCACCAATACCGCCGACATCGCGAGCTCGGAAAACTACGTTGCCAAAGCCCTTGATGAGGTTCTTTCCGGCAAGGAGGTCACCACCTCCAAAACCGAGCCCTATGGCTGCGGTGTGAAATACTGATGCGGACATCCCATCATTGCAAAGGAGCGGCCACATCAGCCGCTCCTTTTTTGTATGGTGCGTCCGGCACGGGGAAAGTGCCGACGGAAAGGCAAGGGGGATGTCGTGAGGATATGTCTTGCAGGCTCGGCCGCTCGATGTGAGCCCTTGTGCACCTTGCGAATATTATGGGGTTGGGTCATACCTCCCGCACCGATGGTAGGTGCGAAGCGTGCCCGGCAGGATTCGAACCTGCGACAATCCGCTTAGAAGGCGGGAGCTCTATCCAACTGAGCTACGGGCACGTGCGAGGCGAGACTGCAAGGGTGCGGGACAAAATTCAAGCGAGGAATGCGGAAAACCGTTCCAGTTTTAGCCCATGTGGGGCAGAACCGGCGGAACAGCGGGTTTTTGCGGAGAAAACACCTCTTTCCACGAGGTCCGGGCCGTCACTTTCATCAGCAAACCGAGGGTGATCACGGAACCGATGGCAATGGTGAGCCCAGTCATGCCGTCGAAGAAAAACGAGACGCTGAACAGCACCATGTAGCCGATCTGGGCGGGCAGGGCGATGCGTAGCAATCGTGATCCGCCCACCGCACGCAGGTAGCCGCAGACCAGACAAACCGAGACCAGTGAGGCGATGGCAAAGGCCACGTAGAGCGGGATCACATCCGTGAGATAAGCGAACAACAACTGGAAGGAGAAAAATCCTGCCGCCACGAAGCACACATGCATGGGGTGGAGCGTGATGCCTCGCAGCGAGCCTAACAACAATACGACTGTCACGAAAAACAACAGCGAGACGGGGGCGAAAAACGAAATGCGCGAGGCCACGGGCGCGGGGTTCAGCAGCTTGGGCATTTCCATGCCGATGTTCGGGGCCGAGAGCACATCGGGTTGATAGGACCAGATGAACTCGCATGCCACTTCATCGCGCTGGGTCGCGGAACCGCAGCCGGTGGGGAAGCTGTATTCGGGGAAATTCGTTTTCATGAACAGCTCGAAGTCGCGCACGCGATCGGGGTGGGGGAAATGGTACAGCCATGCATCGGTGCCGTTGGTTTGATAAACCACCTTGAGCTCGATGGCGGTGGATGCCGCGACTTCGACGGCGAGTTCCAGGGATCCGTCTTCGGCACGCCGCACATCCGTTTCCTTGTCATCGAGCGTGATCTGTACGCCGCGCAGGCCCTGTGTGGCGGGCAGCGGGAAATGCACGAACAAGGTTTGCGGAATGCGGGTGGGATTGCGGAACGAGTAAACGCCCTCGAAGTTCACATCGTAGGTCCGATGGCGCATGAGTCCGCGTTTTTTCGGGGCGTATGCGATGACTGCCTTGACGCGGGATTTTTCGGACTGGATCAGCGCTTTTCCGTTAGGCACGTTGGGCGAACGGTAGAAGGCGTGGGGGTGGGCTTGCTTGAGCTCCGGGCCCCACACTTGCAGGACCTCGTTGCGCATGCCGGAGCCGAACTCATGGCTGCGCGATTGAATGGCGGAGCCGAGGATGAACCAGGCGACCGTGGTGACGAGCAGGATGCCGGCGATGGCGAAGATTTGTGAGATTTTCATGATGAGGAGGAGTCAGCGATTAGCGGTTGGATTTGTTGAGGCGGTTGTAGAAAATCTCGGCTTGCGGTGTTTCATCGCGGCAGAGGTTTTTTTCTAACAAGATTTGATGCGCGGTGGCATGGCCCGTCGCGGGGCGGGTGACGTTGCCGGCGACCTCCGCGCTGTAGTCGGCGGGCAGAGTGACCTGCCATTGGAGGCCGTGGATGAAATAGTTGGTGGTGGGCAGGCGGAGGCTGAGCTGTCCTTCCAGCGGCGCGATTTTCTCCACCCGCTCGGTGTAAGAGATGACGATTTTGGTGTTGCCCATGGCGTTGGCATGGCGCGGCAGGGCGAGTTCCAGAACGCCGGGAGCGGCGATGATGGGCACGATGTCCAGATTGTCCGCAGAGCAGGATAGCAGCACGGCCTTTTCCGGCAGGCGCAGGGGCATGCGTGCGCCGTTGCGATACTGGACATCGAGCTGACCGGTGGTGAGAGAGGCACCATCCAGCTCAATGCGACTGTCCCACCGCGCCTTGGTGATGAGGGCATCCGCTGTGCTGGCGACGGGCATGATGGTTTGCTCCAGCGACACCGGGCCATCCGGGGCTTCGATTAACAAATAGGCACTGCCTTGCAGCGGTTGTTGCAGGGCGACGGACAGGCTCTGCGGGGCGAATGGTCCGCTCAGGCCGGTGGCGGAAAATTTCCGCTGCGGCTGGTCGGCGAGGTAAAACTGGGCGATGTCCGCTTTTTCCGCGCGAGCGCGTGGGGCTTCGAGCGTCCAGGTGCGTTGCAGCGAGCTGACGCGTTTCTGGTAGCGCAGCAGCAGAGCGCGGTTGAGTTGTCGTTCGCCCTTCCAGCGCAAAAGCAGGCGTTGTGATCCATCGTCGGCGCGTTGCAAGCTCTGTTGTTCCAGCAATTCACCGCTGGCCTCGATGCGACTGACCCCCGCGGGCAGGATCAACTGCGCTTCTCGGGTGTCGCCCTCCTTGGTCTCGGCTTGCGAGTAGCTGGTCATGGAGAGCAGTCCATCGCTTTCCACTGCCACCACTTCATGACGCCATTGCCACTCCGAGGGCGGCAGATTCTCCACCCTGGGGGGAGCGATCAGTTGCCATGAAATCCTGGCACCCTGTGCCGGAATGCCCAATTCACCATCTTTGGAGAGCATGTGGGGAGTTTCATGGATCATACATTCCAACACCTTTCCGGTGGGAAGTGCGGTGAAATGCAGGGAGGCGCTGACGCAGGGCAAGGTCACGAGGCTGTCTTGCTGTGCGGGGGTGAGGCGGAAGCTGATCTGCTGTTTGCCCTGTTGTTGGGAAATCAGCTGGAGCATGTCATCCTTCATCCAAAGGGGGGCATCGGCAGGTTGCACGTCAGTGACGGAGACGTTGCCCGGCAGCAGCGGAGTGCTGGACCAGGAGTCGGAGAGGTGCCATGTGGTCATCGCGGCGCGGATCGTCGCCGGAGTGGTGGAGAGATCGATCTCATAACGTGCAGACGACACCAGGCTCGGCAAGGCTGCCCAGGGTGCCTCCACGAGTTGTTGTTTTTCCAAGGCGCGGACGGTCTCGTAGGGGAGGGTCACTTGGCCGGTAATGGCGGGCGCGTTTTCCTGAGCCATGAGGGATGCCAGCGCACTGAAGCAGCCCCAACCGATGCAGATGTGTGTTTTCATATCAAGGCCATCGTGCCTTGTGCCCATGATGGTCGTATGAAGCGACAGTGAAAAGTTGATGAAGCTGGCGATCGCCTGAAAAAATGCCACCTTGACCGCCTGACGCAGCTGATCTATATCAGCGCAGCCAGAATACGCCATGCACCGTTTGTTGATCCCACTGACCTTTTGCGCCTTGTTGAGTGCTTGTTTTCAAAATCAGCCCGGGAACCCGCGCGGCAATTACCTCGCTGGTTTGGGGCCTTTGCAATACAGCTCCCATGGCAGCGGACCGGCTCCGGCCATTCCTGACGATGTGTCATACTGGGATGGTGACGGGGTGGAAGGGGAGCCGCTGATTCGCATCAATCGTGCACAGCAAAAAGCCTTTTTCTACAAAAGCGGCAAGCTGGTGGGAGTGTCGCGCATTTCCACCGGAAAGGAAGGAACGAACACACCGGCGGGCCGATACAAGGTGACCGAAAAGGACAAAGACCACTTTTCCAGCGCCTATGGTGTGTTCAAGGACAAGGCCACCGGTACTATGGTCAATGATAACGTGGACATCCGCGTGGACAAGATTCCGCCCGGTTGTGTCTATTACCCCGCGCCGATGAAAAATTTCCTGCGTTTCAATGGCGGCATCGGCATGCACACGGGATATCTGCCGGGCTATGCGGCATCGCACGGCTGCATCCGCATGCCCGACGCCATCGCCGAGAAGTTTTATGAAAATGCCAAGCTCGGAACCCCTGTCATCGTGGAGTGATGCTACCTGAACCCGAAATTACCGAAGAGGTCACGCCGCAGCAGTTGGCGTCGTTGTTAGAGAATCCTGGCGCGATTGCGTTGGTGGACTGCCGTGAAGCGGACGAGTGGCAGTTCAACCGGATCGAAGGAGCCCGGCACTGGCCACTGTCGCGATTTCCCGACTCCGGTCCGGCGTTGATGAGCAGCACGGATCTGCCCATGGTGGTGTATTGTCACCATGGCATGAGGTCGCTGCGTCTCACGCGTTGGCTGCGCCAGCAGGGCTTCACGCGAGTGTATTCGTTGCACGGAGGCATTGATCAATGGTCGTGTGACATCGACCCCGCGGTTTCGCGCTACTGAGCGGTTCCGGCTTTCGCTTGACGCGGGCTGATGTGTGGTGGAGTATCCTGACGTGAAACGCCAATTGTTCCTGTCTCTGCTATCCGGCAAGCTGATGACTTCCGCCGCTCTTGCCGCACCGGGGGAGGCGAATCGCATCGTCATGGTGCATGGGATCTTCCAGCGCGGCTACAGCTTTGTGCCGATGAAAAAAAAGCTGGAAGCCATGGGGTATGAGTGCCTGGTGCCCAGCCTGAAGCCCTGCGATGCACGCTCCGGCATTGAAACGTTGGCCGCGCAGTTGCAACGGGACATTGACCAGAAAAGGGGCAGAGACGCGGACTTTCACATGATCGCTCACAGCATGGGCGGGCTGGTTTCCCGTTATTATCTGCAGGAAATGGGTGGACATCGCCATTGTCAATCGCTGGTCACGCTGGCGACACCCCATCACGGCACCAAAGCCGCGTATTGTTACCCCGGCAAGGGAGCATGGCAAATGCGGCCCAACAGCGAGTTTTTGCAGCAGCTCGATGCCAGTGCCCATCGTCTCAAGAACATGCGCATCCTCTCCTACCGTACGCCCTTGGACCTTATCATTTTGCCGTCCACCAGCTCGCATTGGGAAATGGCTGACAATCGTCGCGTCTGGGCGCTGGCCCATCCGCTGGTCATGCACATGCCGCGGGTGCAGCGGGAAATCATCGACATGATCGGCGATGAGTCCGCAGCGTCCTCACGGTGACCATGTTTCCAGAAAGGCCAACTGCGCGGTGCGATCGGGAATTTCCCCGGCATCGTATTCCTCCAGCGATTCCCTGGGAAAACCCGGTCTGATCCTCTCGATTTCCACCACGGCATCCGTGACGCGGAAACGGGCACGCCATGCACCGCAACCGATTTCATAAAGCCCATCGCCCTTGTGACGGATGCGCCTGGTGCGGTGAGGTGATGGATCACGGCTGAGAATTTCCTCCATGCGGTCCGTGAAATCGATGGCCCACTCTTGTCGCAGCCATTGCATCTGCCGCAGGGCCTCATCGGCGTAGCGCACCACATAGCCCGGCTCGCGCCGTGCCCACTCCTCCACTTCCTCCAGCCATCCGGAGGACTCCCCGGGAAAAGCATCATAGCCGGGGATGTAGGGTTTGATGTCAAACACCGGTGTGCCGTCCACCAGATCGCATGGTCCCAAGTGGAGCTGGAAACCATCGATTCCTAACAATTTCACCGGAGTCATGCCGATGGCGTTCGGGCGATGGGGGGAGCGCGTGGCAAACACCCCGCGCCGGTGGGAAGGACCCCGTGGTGGCAGCACCAAGGAGCGCCAGCTATCGTTGCGATGAAACCACCAGATCAGCCAGATGCGCGTGAAGCCCTGCAAATCCTGCAAACCCTGACGCAATTCCTCCTGCGGCAGCAATTCGAGCACACTCTGCTCTTCCACCGCTTCATCAGGCTGGTGCAAGGCCGCGAATTTCACTGCCTTTCCGGTGCGCACATACCCGATCGGGCGTATCACCAGCTGCTGCGTCATCGGCTCGTCAGACATGGATTTTATCATGCCCCATCCACCGCGCCGCGCAAGCATTACTGACGGAGCAGCAAGCTTTAAGGATGCGAATTTGCTCTTCGATCACCGTAACCGCGTCGTCGGCACCAAAGTCTTCCCTGATGCCGCCACCACCCTCACCAGCCACACCGAGCTCGATGAACTCGGCCGCACCCGCTCCACCACCGATCCCTACGGTCGCAAAACCTACTACCTCTACGATCACAATGACCGCGTCACCCGCACCGTCACCGAGACCGTCCCCGGTGCCCTCACCGCCCCTGCCCTCGTCCCCGGCAGCAGCCAAACCGCCACCGAGCACAACTACACCCTCACCGAGAAAAACGGCAACACCCTCGAAACCAACCCCAACAACGACAAACGCACCCACACCGTCACCTACACCGATCCCCGCGACACCTTCCTCAAAAACCTCACCCGCGTTCTCACCCCTAACGCCCCCTACCTCATCGAGGATGCCATCCACGATGCCGAAGGCCAAACCCTCATCACCACCGACCCTCGCGGCATCAAAACCTGGCGCGAATACGACAAACAAGGCCGCAATACCCTCACCATCATGGCCGTAGGCACCGACGATGAAATCCGCACCAAACACACCTACGACGACAACTCCAACCTCACCGAAACCAAAAACCCCCGCCACTTCTCCGAAACCGAAGACGATGGCAACGGCAACCAAGTCCCCATCAAATCCATCGACCAATACACCTACACCGGTCGCAACCTCAAAAAATCCCACACCACCGCCCCCGGCACTCCATTAGAAGCCACCCAAAGCTGGACCTACAACCTCGACGGCACCAGCCACGAACACACCGACTTCCGCGGCAACACCGCAGAACAACTCTGGCGCGTCTGCTGCGCCCGCCTCCAGGCCTCCATTGATCGCGATGGCACCTCCACCACCATCCAAAACACCGACCCCAAAGGCCAAGTCATCCACACCGCCACCGTGGGAGCGCTGAGCCCCAGCTCGGCAAATTATCCATGGACCAACCCCATCGACGCCGATACCATCCAAGAAACCACCACCCGCTACGATGGTCGTGGCCGCCCCACCCACAGCACCGTCTGGCTCGTCCCCCTTGGCGATATCGGCACCTGCTGCGGCGGTATGGAGCAGGGGTTTGAAACCCCTGTCCCCACAACCCCAGCCCAAGGCCTCACCACCACCTACGCCTATGATGATGACCTCACCGACGCCACCGGCCTCAACATCACCTACCAGGCCCAACTCACCGAGCTCGAAAATCGCGGCATCACCTTCGGCCCCGGCTCCACTGGTTCCGCCGTGGAAATCACCAACCCCGCCGGCGAAAAAACCGTGCAGATCCAAGACGCCATCGGCCGCACCGTCATGACCATCAACCCCGAGGGCCACATCACCACCATGCACTACAGTGGCGGAGTCGTCTCGCCTCCCAGCCTTCCCCATCTCTCCAGCATCCCGCTCCCTGGGGACCTCCTCACCACCACCGATGCCCTCGGCAACAGCACCACCACCTACACCGATGCCGCCGGCCGCACCCTCCTCACGGAAGACGCCCTCGGCAACTTCGCCGGAGCCGCCTACGATGCCAACTCCAACCGCATCCTCACCCGCGACCCCAACGGCCTCGGCCAAGACTGCACCTTCGATCATCTCAACCGCGAAATCACCTGCGCCGACCTCCAGGAAATTGCACAAAACACCAGCCGCGGCAGAAACTACAACGCCCACGGTGCCGTCATCCTCACTACCGATGCCGAAGGCGAAACAACGGAAAACACCTACGATGTCCGCGATCGTCTCGCCTCCAGCAAAGACGCCAACAACCTCGTCACTGGATACGAATACGATGAAAACAACAACCTCACCAGCCTCACCGACCCGAAAAACGCAACTCGAAGCTGGACATACGATGCAAGAAATCTCAAAGTAAGCAAAAGCATGCCGGATGCGAATGACACCATCGCTTACCAATATGATGCCCTCCGCCGCATCAAGGTTGAAACGCGTCAAGACAACTCCACCGTCACCCTCACCTACGATCTCGCCGGACGCATGACAGCACGCGCTTACAGCGACTCCACCACCGACACCTTCGACTACGACGACGCCAGCCGCCTCACCAGCGCCTTCAAAGACCGCCACGACATCACCACCACCCGTACCTACGCTGCCGATGGCATGATGCTCACCGAGACCCAAACCCTCGACGGTCGCACCTACACCCTCGCCAGAACCTACGACGACCGCAACCTAGTCGCCACCCAAACCTTCGCCGACGGCAAAGTCATGACCTGGGATCACGATGACCGTGGCCTCGTCACCGAAGCCCACTACGACGGCAAACTCGTCCTCACCCAACTCCACGACGACGCCTACCGCCTCACCCAACAAACCTTTGGTAACGGCCTCGTCCGCACCATCACCTACGACCGCCTCGATAACCTACGCACCCACGACAAAGTCAAAGAGGTCAACGCCGTCAATTACGTCAAAGAACTCACCTTCCACTACACCTACAGCGAAGACAAACAAGTCCTTACCGAAACCCAAACCGGCGGTACTTTCCAAAACCTCTCCTTCACCGCCACCTACGATCCCGGCAACCGCGTCGCCACCTACAACCGCCAAGGGGCCTACATCGGCGCCCGCCTCAGCCAAAGCTGGGACTACGACGGTGCCGGAAACTGGGACTCCACCACCATCGATGGCAACACCCAAAACCGCACCCACAGCGATAGCGACCAACTCGAAGCCATCGCCGGAAACAACCTCACCTACGATCCCCGTGGCAACCAGCTCACCGACAACCGCGGCAATCAATACACCTGGGACCTAGACAACCGCATCGTAGAAGCCGACGGCACCGGCTACAGCGACATCGAATATCGCTACGATGCCCTGGGCAGAAGAATCGTCCGCAAACAAGGCACCAGCAAAGAAGTCCTCCTCTGGTGGAACAACACCGAGCAAAGCGAACACAAACACCAAGCCGGCCAAACCACCATCCAGAACGACCTCCAAGCCAACCCCAGCGAAGGAGCATTGAACACCATCTTCGCCCGCGCCCTGGAAGGCAACAAACTCGACATCCAGTACTACCACAAAAACTACCTCGATCACGTCATGGCCGTCAGCAACGACAACGGCAACCTCATCGAGCACTACCGCTACACCGCCTTCGGCGAACCCGAAATCTACGCCCCAACTGGCACCAAACTCACTGCCACGGCCATCGACAACGACATCCTCTGGAACGTCCGCCGCTACGAACCCGCCACCAGATTATACCTCTACAAATACCGCGACTACGACGCCCTCACCGGCCGCTGGCCATCCAGAGACCCGATTGAGGAGGAGGGTGGGGTAAATCTTTACGGATTTGTGCACAATATCAGTTTAATGTTGGTAGACTTGCTTGGAACAGAGGCAATATCGAAAGAAACATTAGCGGGCGCAGAGTCCTTAAATGGCGTTATTTTGACCAGAATAGTATTCATTTCTATACATCCAATTACAATAAAGATTGAAGGAATGGTTCCTAATGTAGAAGGGACGCATATTTCAAAATGGACCTTAGATACTAAAAAGATACAAGCTCCAGGAATTTGTCCAAGAAAAGACTGCTGCAATATTATGAGAGTTCGTTCAGGGAATCTTACATCTCTAATACGACATTACGAGGGAGATCAGAGGTCTAGATCTCATGAACTCAAGCATCATTTTGATTCGTGGGACGTATTTAAAAGATACACTGAGCATGCTCAAATTATTTTGAAAGAGGCAGGATGCATGAGTGAACGTGACGCTATATGCTATAATAGTGTCGTCCATGAAGAACTGAAACAGGCATATCATAGTTTAGAAAATATTATATCTAATGAGCGTCATCTCGACGAAAAAGACAATATCATGAAATATCCTAGATCATATCGACCTAGGTTGCTACAACGCAGGTTGAGAAACAATATTGACTACATTCGAAAATGGAACGCTATGGTTGATAAATTGCAAGCATGCGACAGTAATAGAGAATGCCCCAAATAAATTCGACGTTCAATTTTATTTGCATCGAGTTATTCTAGTAGCTTTCTGTATGAAATTAAATTTTAACATCACGAAATACAAAATTAAGTTCAGTATCATATTGTTAGTTTTATACGCTTTATTTTTGTGCGCAAATAAATCTATTACAATTACTAAAGTAAGCGATGAAAACGCGAATTCCGATCACTTTGATGATGTAGCGTTTATTGTCTTTACTATTGATCAAAATCGTCCTTTTAGTCGTTATTATGATTCTGACATTGCTAATGCTTACGATTTTTTCTCTGAAAATGATAAAAAAAATATTAGTAAAAACTTATATGAAATTATATCTTATTTAGAAAGCATAGAAGATGTAAATGAATCAGATATATCGCATGCAGTTAGGATAACTTACATAAAAGATGAATATAAAAATATAACAAAAAAAATTTCACCGAGCGAGTTTAATTATATTTCATTAAAGTTGGTGAATTCAAAACTTTCTAAAGATAGTCTGCGCTTAATTGATTTAATCGACATGATGAAAGACCATGAAATAGCTGCAAATCCAAATGAAATGTCAACAGACAGATGATGGCATGGCATGGGCATGGCATTGGGGACCATGCATCATGACATGGGCATGACATGGGGACAGACAAATTATCAAAAAATGCCTTGCCGTAAGGCTTGATTCGGGCAGGGTAGGGGTATGAGACGTTCCCGATGGCCATGACATGGGGACAGACAAATAATCAAAAATTCCCTTGTCATGCGGCTTGGTTCGGGTAGGGTGGGGGCATCATGACATGGGGACAGACAAATAATCAAAAATTCCCTTCCCAGGCGGTTTGGTTCGGGTAGGGTGGGGGCATGAGACGTTCTCGATGGCTGGCTC
>ERZ1066127.774-NODE-774-length-14630-cov-11.667925_pt1 | contig 14630 bp, 16 predicted proteins | sample MGYA00382774_ERZ1066127 | MGnify/ENA primary metagenome ERZ1066127 (study PRJEB33369, sample SAMEA5778357) | biofilm metagenome | biome: Industrial cooling water; feature: Water cooling tower basin; material: Biofilm | place: United Arab Emirates | collected... | reverse complement strand
ACCTCGCAACATGAAATTCGGGTAATTTACTTGATGAATCAAACATAGGAGACACAACTGACACAGCCCAACAATCCCGGTCCTGGTACCCAAGTTACCTACAGTCGCAGGGTGACGATTGCAGATGGACGGACAGTTAACGGTCCACTTACTTTCATCATGTACGCAGGCAGTGCCGATCCCTTGGCATTCGCAAGCTGCGGAAATCTCCAAAACGTAATCATGAACAATACTTGGGTGGTCCAAGTATACACCTCCGATTCCTCGAACACATGCCATACACCCACGGCTTTGCAAGCAGGCCAGGTTGGATTCGACTCAGCGCGTTTGTCCTGGACACAATCGCCGGGCAGCGTAACACAATGGCAAATCGCTTATGGGTTCAGCGGCACTACATTTAGCAACCTGCAGCTTAATTTGAGTAATTCAACGCAATCCACACTGCCGAATTTGCAACAGGCAAGCACCTACACAGCCTATGTACGGGCTATTTGCGGCGCTGGCGATACCAGCAATTGGTCGCAGCCTGTGACATTCACCACTGACACCATGCCATGCACAGTTCCTGATAGTACCTGGTGGTTTAAAAGAGGAAATACCACTGCTACCATTTATTGGTCCCCTACCCACTCGCTTAGCACCGTAAATTTTGAGCATGGTCCAACGGGTTTTACCCGTGGTACTGGAACCTTGGTTTCAAACCTGCTAACCGATAGCGTACGCGTATTTAACCTCCAAGCAATCACTTACGACTATTATTACCAGGTAAATTGCAACCTCAGCACTACCAGCTGGCAAGGGCCATTTACCTTTAACATGTCAACCGCCAGTCTTCCCTCACAAAGGATGTCCAATGTCCGCATATTTCCACAACCTGCCAGCGACTTCATTTATATAGACATCGATCGAACCGTAATTTATCACTTGTATGACCCCAAGGGCAAATTGGTTGCTAAAGGTACATTAGATACAGGCATTACAAAAATCGACATGCGTTCAGCTACTAACGGATTGTATTTGCTTCAATTGGAACGCCAAGGGCAGCTTCAAATGCACAAAATACTGATCAACCGCTGAGTTGCTTTAGTTTTCTCCGCTTGCCAATTTAGGAGGTGCCTTTATTTGTAACGAACGCTCTGAAAAAACTGCAGAACGCACTCCTTTTAGGCCATCACCGGCTAACAACATGTCCCTTGTTTTGGCCAAAGCCATGGCTTCGGGCATGGTGTTTACACGGCCGGCCGGAATGTGCGCAGCATGGCAAGCGGGTAAAAAATCGTCTGCTTGCCATTGGCTGATCTTTTCAGCCAGGGCGGCATTTACTTGAACACGCTGCAAAACGCGTTGGGCGTTGGTGGTCCAGTCCTCGGGTAGCTGCAGCCCGAGCAATTGGATAAGCGAAGCAAATTGTTTGTCGGTGCCCACAGCCAATACCACACCAACCCCATCGGCTGTTTTGTACATACTGCCATAGGGCACAATGTTGGGGTGTTCCGACCCCATGGGTTGGGGCACCACCCCGCCTACAAGGTAATTCGTGGCTTGATTGGCCAAAGCTGCTAAAGCGGCGTCGAGCAGGTTCACACGCACCACGGCACCCACTCCGTTGCGATCACGTTGCCAAAGCGCCAGCAACAAGCCTTGTTTGAGCTGGTGGGCAGCCAATAAATCGACCAAAGCGACGGGCATTTTGTGGTAATCGGTAGTATTGTTGCCATTCAAATAGGTAAAACCAGCTTCCGCCTGCACAATGGCATCATAGCCCACGCGCGGATCGTTGGCGCCGTAACCACTGATTTCGCCGATGATCAGGCGCGGATGCTGCAGGCGGAGGCTTTCGGCATCGAGGCCAAAGCGGGCGGCATCGCCGGCTTTGTAGCTGGTTAACAACACATCGGCTTCGGCCAAAAGCGGTTGCAACTCTAACTTGCCTTCATCGGTCCGCAAATCAATCACCCGGCTGCGTTTGCCCCAATTGGCGGCGCAGAAATAGGCCGATCGACCCGCTTTGGGCTGTTCATTGGGTAGGCGCCACGAGCGGGTGACGTCGCCCCCGGGCGCTTCTACCTTGAGGACTTCGGCCCCCAATTCGGCAAAAAACTGGCCCACCGTCGGTCCTGCCAGCACATTGGCCAGCTCCAGTACCTTTAATCCGTGCAAAGGCGAATTCATCGCGGTGGGTTGTTGAACCACAAAAGCGAGCTGTCGCCGTAACTCAAAAAACGGAATTCGTTGGCCAAGGCGTGGGCATATACTTTTTTCCAATCGTCGCCTATGGCAGCAGCTACCAGCAGCAACAAGGTGCTTTCGGGCTGGTGGAAGTTGGTAACCAAGGCATGCGCCAGGCGGAAACGGTAGCCCGGGGCAATCATGAGGGCGGTGTAGCCGATGGCTTCTTGTTGTTGGCGTTTTTCCAGCCAGTGCAACAGCTTCTGCAAGGCTTCGTGCGCCGACAAATCACCCGCATGGTCATAAGCGGTAAACTGGCCTGGCTCAGGCAAGCGGCTGTCGGAGCCTTCGAGCAAACTGCCCATCCAATACAAACTTTCGAGGGTACGCAAAGAGGTGGTGCCAACAGGAATGATGGGGCCGCTGTGCGACAACAAACGCTCAACCAACTCGCGGGTAATTACCACCTCTTCGCGGTGCATATCGTGACCGGCCATGGTTTCGGACTTCACGGGCTTGAAGGTGCCAGCGCCTACGTGCAGGGTGAGTTCTTGTCGGCCTACGCCTTTAGCCTCGAGCGCCTCAAAAACGCGGGGTGTAAAGTGTAATCCAGCAGTAGGAGCGGCCACTGCCCCATCAAAGCGGGCGTAAACCGTTTGGTAGCGCTGGGTGTCTTCGGCTTCGGCGGCACGGTGCAAGTAAGGTGGCAGGGGGATGTTGCCAAAGGCTTCGAGCACCTCGGCAAAGCTGCGTTCGGCCGGTAACCAGCTGAAATGAATGGCATAGCCATCGCCGCGCATTTCGCCCCTTTCGGCGGTGAGTTGCCAGTCGGCATGCTGCATTTGAAGATGCCCACTTTTCCAGCGTTTGTTGTTACCCACCAAGCAATGCCAGGTGGCTTGTCCCTGCGCCTGCATGGCCAGCTGTACTTCGGGCGAGGGCAAAAGGGGCTCCAGACAGAAAATTTCTACCACCCCGCCGGTGTCTTTGTGGAAGAGCAAACGGGCCTGCACCACCCTGGTATTGTTAAATAAGAGCAAGGCATCAGCTGGCAATTGCTGAGGAAGTTCGGTAAAAACATGGTTGCTGATGGCACCTCCGCGGTATTGCAGCAATTTGGAGCCATCGCGCTGCGGAAGCGGATGGAGCGCAATGCGTTCTTGCGGCAAATCGTAATGAAAATCGGCGATGCGGAGTTCAGAAGGGTGCAACATGCGGCAAAGTTAAGGAGGAGCGGATGTAGTTGGGCGACAAGGGACAGACAACTAGGGACGGTAGCAGTAGCTGCCGATTGAATTAGCGGTAGGTACGATTTGCCAAGCCCAGTGCATGCAGCAAGCGAAAGGGCAGCATGACCAACCGAAGCCGCCAGTGGTTGAACAAAAACTTCCAAAAACGCAATGCATGGCTGGGCTGTTGGTGCCACATCGCCCTGCCCAAAAGCCGCAAATAAGCCTTGGTCATTTCAAGGTTCCGACCGGTGGGATAAGGTCGATAAGCCTTTTGGAATGGTCCTGCGATGTACAGCTCCTCGGGCTGCACACTTTCGTGACGGATGCCCTCACATCCCACCAAGCCAAGCTGATAGCCATTGACGGCGGCATCCAAACAATACTGGTAGTCGACACCTTCCACAAAAAAGCTTGGGTCGTGCCGTGAAGTTGCCGACAGCTGAAACAACATCCCGCTGCTCAACAGCAGGCGCTGCGGCTGCGGACGCGCTTTGCCGGCCAAGCTGTGTGCTGCCTCAGCAAAACGAATGGCTGCAAATGCGGTAGTATAATAACCCGATTCCAAAAAATCGGCAATGCATGCCAGCGATTCGGCAGTGAAGGTGGTATCTTGATCAAAATACAGCAGTTTTTCGTAGCCTGCGGTACGTGCATGATCCAGCAAAAGCGACAAACTCGGTCCTAAACCCGCATTGGCTGCGCCTTGGTTCAGCACTTCATTGGCCCATTGCACCGCTTCGGCGGGTGTTTCGCTGTTTTGCCACAGGTAAACCTGCATGCCCGCCTCGCGCAGCAGCTGCAATCGCCCAGCCAACGCAGCTGGCGGATGGTAACTGATGATGGCTGCAGCAACGCGGTGCTTTTCTAAGACATTCATGGCTGCGAAGATAGCCAAAGGCCTGCTTTGATGGCGATGAGCATTTAGCTATCTACTTTTGGCCTGCAGCGGAGCACCTCCTGCTTAACACTGAAAGTAGGAAGCCGAAAGCCTGCAGCATGGCACTGTGTGCAGCGAAACTACCTTTTTGAATCCCGAATCGCCCAAGGTTCTCGTGATTTCACTTCGTGCAACCTTGAACACTAGCTGGTCTGCTGTACCTTTGCCGCATGGCTGCTCCGCTCTACCTCGACTACAACGCTACCACCCCGGTTGACCCAGCGGTGCTGGATGCCATGTTGCCTTGGTTCAGTGCCGATTTTGGCAATGCCGGCAGTCGCACCCACGCCTGGGGCTGGCGGGCCGACAAAGCCGTGGGTACAGCCCGTGAGCAAGTACGCAGCCTGCTAAATGCTGCCACCGCTGAGCTCATTTTCACCTCCGGAGCCACCGAAGCCTTGAATTTGGCCATCAAAGGACTTGCAGCCAGCTGGCAACACAAAAAAAAGCATGTGCTCTTGTGGCAAACCGAACATCGGGCAGTGATTGACCCTTGCTTGTGGTTGCGTAAACAAGGCTTTGAAGTAGAATTGCTGCCGGTTTTGGCCTCAGGCCAACCCGACTTCACCGTTTACCAAGCCGCCTTACGACCCGATACCCTGCTGGTTTGTGGGATGCTGGCCAACAACGAAACCGGTAGCCTCTTCCCTATACCCCAACTGGCGGCCATGGCCCATGAAGTTGGCGCCTTTTTCCTTTGCGATGCCACCCAAGCCGTTGGTAAAATCGAAGTAGATGTAGTTGCATTGGGGGTAGACCTGCTGGTATGTTCGGCGCATAAATTTTACGGACCCAAAGGCACCGGCGCTTTGTGGATGGCCAAAAAAGCTGGTCTCAAACCCCAGGCGCTTTTGCACGGGGGCGGACAAGAAGGCGGCTGGCGCTCAGGCACCCTCAACGTGCCAGGCATAGTGGGCATGGGCGCTGCAGCCGCTTTGGCAGAACAACTTCTGACTGCCGAAATGGCACGACAAAAGCAGATGCAAGCCAATTTTGAAGCATACCTGCTTCAGCATCTTCCCGAAATCACCATCCAAGGCAAAGACGCTGATCGCTTGCCCAACACCAGCAACATTTGGTTTCAGCATGCCCCAGCGGCCTCACTCATCAAAAGCTTGCGCAACCTGGCGTTGAGTACAGGTTCGGCCTGTAGTTCGCACAAAGCCGAGGCTTCGCATGTACTGCTGGCCCTTGGACTCACAGAAACTGAAGCTGCTTGCTGCCTGCGCATCAGTTGGGGGCGACCAACAACCGAGGCCGAACTCATGGCAGCCGCCAATCGGCTCATGGCAGCCGTAGAACAGGTGCGCGCCTCTGCGCCGGCTTGGCGGTACCGCACAAGCTGAGGCGGTAGAGCGCAGCGAAACCCATTTGAACCTTGAACCCGAGAAAACCCTGAGCGTAGGCAACAGATGTCGCCCCTACAGGGCTTCATGAACGATTTTGCAATTTTGAGCTACCCAGATGCCACCGCTAACGGGGCTGAAGCGGTTGATCGCAGCGAAACCCATTTGAACTTTGAACCTTGAACCTTGAACCCAGAATAGCGCCTGGCACGGAACCTTTTCCCCCGCCCACTTGTAAATACCTCTGCACGACGGTGCTGCCCGCTGTTCGTTTGTTTTTGTTTATTTTTGTGTGCTCATCCAACCTCCTCCGACATGATTACCATCAGTGAAAAAGCCGCCGAACGTGTAAAAAGCATGCTCCAGCTGCCCGAAAATGCTGGAAAACCGTATATCCGGGTGAGTGTGGTGAGCGGGGGCTGTTCAGGACTGAGCTACAAAATGGATTTTGACGCCGAAAGCAACGATAGCGACGAGCGTTTCAACGACAAGGGCCTCACCCTACTGTGCGATAAAAAGAGCTTCTTCTACCTCATCGGCACCGAGCTCGACTACAGCGACGGTCTGCAAGGCAAGGGTTTCCATTTTGTAAACCCGAATGCCTCACGCACCTGCGCCTGCGGCGAGAGTTTTAGTTTGTAACTCGGCTCCTTTATTCAAAAGACAAGAGTATTCACTTCAACCCTTTGATCCAACTGGCAATCACCTCCATGGCAGCCGGGTCAAAAGTGGTGTCGATGGTGGCATATTCGCTCACCGCCCCGGTTTTAGCGGGTTGGAACAGGTGGTTGAGTCCGGGCAAGCTGCAAATTTTGTAGTGCTTATTTCCTCCTGCTTTGAGGGCGGCTTCTATGCCTTGGAGGTTAGAAGCCGCCAGCACTTGTACGTCTTTATCGCCATTGATAGCCAAAACCGGACAGCTCAATTTCATGAGATTGGGCCGTGGATCGTAACCGATGAAATACAAAAACCAGGGATCGAGGTAGGTGCGCAGGGCGCCCGCTGCTTGGTTGTCGAACTGCTCGCGGGCAGCTGCATCGCCTGCTGGCAGCAGTTGCTTTTGTGCAGCGAAGTAGGCCTGCAGGCTGTCGCGCGTTTGGGCCACCGGTAAATTTTTGAGCCACCCAAAAATGCGCGCATTGGTGTTCAACTGCGAGTCGATGGCCGCCTGGCTCAGTCCCTCGGTTTGCCCTACTGCCTGAATTTGTTCGGCCAGCAAATCGGTAACCGGAATGCCCACCCCGGCCATGAGGACCACAAAAGCCGGTTCGGGTTGGCGGGCAAAAGCGATGGGTGCCACCATGCCCCCTTCGCTGTGGCCCACAAGGCCCACCTTGTTTTTGTTAATGCCTTTTTGTTTGCGCAAAAACGCCCAAGCGGCAAGCGCATCTCCGGCAAAATCTTCGCTGGTAGCCCCATTAAAATCGCCCGTAGATTCACCCACGCCACGGTCGTCGTAACGCAGCACTGCGATGCCCGCTTGGGTGAGGTGGTGCGCTAACACGGCAAAAGGTTGGTGGTCGAATACTTCCGAGTTGCGGTCTTGCGGCCCACTGCCGCTGATGAGCACCACCGCCGGAAAAGGCCCTTTGCCCGCCGGAACCGTGAGGGTGCCAGCCAAAGTCAGATTGGCTGCCTTGTTTTTGATTTTTACTTCGCGTATGCTGTAATTAAACGGCGGTTTGGGCTGTTGTGGCCTGATGGTTTCGGCCACTCTGGTTGGGGCGCCTAGCTGCCTGCGGAGGGTCATGGGCATGGTCTTACCTCCTTGGCTGAAGTTACCCGGAATGCTATCTGCTTGAAAAAGCCCTAAAAAACGAATACCCGCTTGTTTGTGGGTAAATTCCAACGTATCGGCTCGCAGTGACACACTGGTGAGGGATATGTTGTAAGCCTTTTGTTTCGGACTGTCGAAACTGCCTTCCCAAGCGCCCCCTTTTTCTTTCAGGTGAACAACCAGTGGCAGTTCTGTGCCTTGGATTTTTAAACTGGCTTCCCAATTGCCAGCCGGTGATTTTTGGGCATTGGAAAGAAGCGGAAGGAAAAGGCAAATCGCAAGGGTCAAGTGCTTGGCTTTCATGGGCAGGTTTTGTTCAAAGATAAGAGAAAGCGGTCAGCTAGACAGCAGTTGGCGGTCAGCGGTAGGTAAAACAGCCATCAGCGTTCAGCAGAACGCTGATGGCCAAATGCTGCCTTTCGACGCCGCTCAGGGGCCGACTAAACTCCCGTCGTCCTTCGTCCATTCTCCGTCGCTATTCGTCATTCAAAATTGCCGAAATTGCGCCCATGGAAAACAAGGTATTGGTCAAAACTTTCATCGCCACCAGCCTCGATGGTTATGTGGCCGGCGAGCAGGGCGAACTTGATTTTTTGGAAGCCGCCGGCGCAGCGGATGAAGATTACGGTTATGCCGCCTGGATGTCACAAGTAGGAACCGTGTTGGTGGGCCGTAAATCGTACGACAAAGTGCTGAGCTTTGGCGAACCCTTCGCTTATGAAGGCAAAGATTGTGTGGTATGGACACGCCAATCCATTGAAGCACGTGAAGGGGTTAGTACCCATGCAGGTGATTTGGCACCGCTCATTGCCAGGTTGCGGGCCGAAGGCAAGGGACATGTGTATGCCGACGGTGGTGGCGAGCTCATCCGTCAACTGTTGCGTGAAGGTTTGGTAGATGAACTGGTGATTTCTGTTTTGCCCGTTTTATTGGGAAAAGGCACATCGCTCTTTGCAGGTTTGGGACAAAAAGTGCAGCTTGAATTCCTCAACCAAACGGCATACCCTAAACTACTGCAGCTCCATTACCGTGTTGTAAAAACCGAAACAGCATAATGCAAAAAAGCCGGCTCATCGCCGGCTTTTTTGGGTTTCCCTTATTTCAGTACTTCGCGTGCAATCACAATCTTCTGCACTTCCGAAGTTCCTTCGTAGATCTGCGTGATTTTGGCATCGCGCATCAAACGTTCTACGTGGTATTCTTTTACGTATCCGTATCCACCATGTACCTGCACTGCTTCGGTAGCAATGCGCATAGCGATGGTAGAAGCAAATAATTTGGCTTGCGCACTGGCCATGGCATAGTCGCCGTGGGTATCTTTCAACCAAGCTGCTTTGAGGCACAACAAGCGGGCGGCTTCTACCTCGGTTGCCATATCGGCCAATTTGAACTGGATGGCCTGGTGGTTCATGATTTCGGTGCCAAAAGCCTTGCGTTCTTTCGAATATTTCACCGAAAGTTCAAGGGCTCCACTGGCAATGCCCAAGGCTTGAGCGGCAATGCCTATTCGACCACCTGAAAGGACCTTCATCGCGAATTTGAAACCAAATCCATCTTCGCCAATGCGGTTGGCCTTGGGCACTTTTACATTGGTAAACATGATGCTGTGGGTGTCGCTACCACGGATGCCCATTTTATCTTCTTTTTTACCTACCTGGAACCCTTCCCACTCCCGCTCAACGATGAAAGCATTGATGCCTTTGTGGCCCTTTTCTACGTCGGTTTGTGCGATGACAATGTAGGTGCTGGCGCTGTTGCCATTGGTGATCCAGTTTTTAGTACCATTGAGCAAGTAGTGGTCACCCATATCAATAGCGGTAGTGCGCTGTGAAGTAGCGTCTGAACCTGCTTCGGGCTCCGACAAACAAAAGGCGCCAATCTTACGACCTGTAGCCAAATCGGGTAGGTATTTCTTTTTTTGCTCCTCGGTACCAAAGGTCTCAATACCCCAGCAAACCAAAGAGTTGTTTACCGACATACATACCGAAGCAGAAGCATCAATTTTGGAAATCTCTTCCATGGCCAGTACGTACGAGATGGTATCCATACCGCCACCGCCATATTCCGGACTCACCATCATACCCATAAAACCCAGCTCACCCATTTTACGGATTTGCTCGGCAGGGAATTTCTGCTCGTTGTCGCGTTCAATAACGCCTGGTAATAGTTCGGTTTGTGCGAAATCGCGCGCAGCTTGACGAATCATCAAGTGCTCTTCGGTAAGGTTAAATTCCATTGCCAATAATTAGAAAGATGACGTTTAAACAAGCAGCATGGCCGCTGGTTTTTAAACCCTGCAAATATAACCGTTGGGGTGCAAGAATTTGCTATCCTTGGCGTTCAATTCGCCAAAAGAGCCCAGATTTCGCGCCTGATGCCGGCATTTACTGCGATAGCCAGAACCATGGATACCAACAAACCAATGCTTACGTAAACAATGTCTTTGCCGATAAGTGTCCATGTTTTTTTCCACTTACCAGTTGCTGTGCCATATTTGGCCGCCTTCATGCCCACTTCTCGTCCGGCTAACAAACCTATGAATACCCAAGTGGTGCTCATAGGGATGGTATTCACCTGCGTAAACCAGAACAATATGAAGGCGTAAACCAGGTCAATGAGTGTGGCAGATCGCACATCGGCAACGTCTGATTTTTCATTTACAATGCCTTGGATTTTGTCTCCCTTGAGGTAGAACAACAAGCCCAAACCTCCAAAAATAAAGGCAAGGAAGAAAAGGAGTTCGCCAAATTGCAGCGAGCGAGGCAAATAAACCGCAATGTTAGCCGCATCCTGCGCAATCCATAAATACCATAAGGTACCGCTCGTTAACCACTGAAACCAAACCCAGGCTTGATGTGCCTCCCCCTTTACCAATCGCTGAAATGGTTTTGAAAAAATCAGCCATATGAGCAAAGAACAAGTAAAAGCAATCAAATAACCCGAAGTACTTTTCTGTAACATGCCAGTGACGGTACTCAAACTGCCAGAAAATGAGGTGAGGAGCATGAATGTGGTACTCACCGGTATTTTCATCCGCGTAAGTATCAGCAGGATAACAGGTGCGGCGAGCTGTAAATAGGCAAAGTCTGTTGGTGCTTGCTCTAGTCCTTTGCTTTGTAAACGCATAAATGATACGTCACCGTCGTAGAGAAACCAGCTAGTTACTATGGCAGCCACAAAAATAAGCCCGATGTACAACCAGAGCCAATACCATTTCCTGTTGCTATTGGAAGCGATAAAGGTGCCAATGGTTTGTATGCTATCATTAGCCACAGCACTGTATCCGGCAAACATAAAACCAAGCCACATGGCAATTTTGGGATAAGGATAAAAAATAGCTGATATCAAAAGTGCCAACCCAATCAACAAAAAGAACTTACGCTCTTTACGTGCATAAACCATAAACAAGTTCATGCGTTTCGAACCGGTATAACCAGGTGCGGGTGCTTTAAATTTTAATCCCATATAGACGTGGCGCTACAAAGGTCTAATTTCTGGCTGAATCTGCCAGCATGAAGAAGTTATCTTTCTGTTAACAATTCGATAACATTCCCTCAGTTGAGCAAATAAGGGACCACAAGGGAAAATGCTGGAACCTTCAATTCGATAACTTCCCCATCTGCCTTGCGAATGGCAAAAAACCGTCCACGCATATGGCCAAATGCAGCTTGAAGGTTGCAACATGACACATACTCATGGGTATGACCGGGAGCAATATGGGGTTGTTTTCCAACCAAACCTTCGCCTGTCACCACCCTGCGCTGGGTTACCCCATCGCAAATGTGCCATTCACGCGCCATAACCTGAATAGCCGAGTTGCTGTGGTTGGTGATGCGAATGTGATACGCGAATAGGTGCTCATTGCTGAAAGGGATAGAATGCTCAGCAGCAAAATGGGTTGCTACTTGTACTTCTATTTCACTTGTGATGGCCGTATACATGACCCTAATTTGCTAAATGGGTTTGAATTGCTCAAATGCCTGCAAACAATCGTAGCAATAGTGCATCGAGCGGCAAAGGGTTGGGCCAAAAGGCGTCTTTAAAGTGGTGTTGCTGCTATTGCAATAAGGACAAGCCGTATGCTCCAGCAACTTCATGTCGGGCTGGTCATTGTATTTGGGCGGTGGGGCCAGTCCAAAATTTTTGATGATCTCACGGCCTTTTTCGCTGATGCGGTTGCTGCTCCAGGTCACATCAAAATTGGTTTCCACCTGCACCTGCTCAAAGCCCAAGGCAGCTACTGCATCGTGTACCTGCTTTTCCATGAGTTTGATGGCCGGACAACCCGAAAAAGTGGGAGTCATGCGTACTTGCACGGCCCCTTCTTCGGTGATTTGTACGTCGGTAATGATACCCAAATCAACCACCGACAGCACGGGAATTTCTGGATCCATCACCGTGGCAATGGCATCCCAAATGGCTTGGGTATCGGTAGTGAGGTTTACCATTCGGCGGCAGGATCGATGCGGAATACTTCGGTCATTTCGTCGAGCAAAGGCTGCAAAAATTCGGTATGGAAGCCTTTGCGGCCACCATAAACAGGCTCAAGCTTGTCAACGTCCGGCATTTGAAGTCCGGCTTCCTGTAAAATGGCGCTTATCTCACCCAACCAGGCCGTACGAATGGCGGCTTCGCCTTTGTAGATGCCCTGTTGCACCAACAATGCTTCGCCTTCGAACGATTCGAACATCCCCAAAGCCAAGGCCATGTTTTGGTTGAAAGCCGACTGCATGCGGGCTTTGCTTTCTTCGTTGCCTTGTCCGAGCTGCTTCACAAAGGTGCTCGCGTGAAATACGTGGTATTTGATTTCGCCTTTTACTTTCCGGGCCAATTTAGCAAGCGGATCGTAAGCGCTGTGTGATGCATCTTCGAAACGGATCAAAGCAGCCACGTCAAACAGCAGGTGGCGCACCAAGCTGAAGTCGTACTCGCCAATGGGAAATTCTACCAGTTGGCAAGAAGTAAAATCGGTTTCGTTGCGCATAAAAGCCAAGGTATCAGGATCGGCTTCGCCCAACTGCTCATTCAAAATGCTGTACAAGCCCAGTGCATGACCTATTTTATCTTGCGCAATGGAAGAAAAGGCGATGTCTTCTTCCAAAATGGGGCCTAAACCGGTCCATTCTGAGTTGCGGTGACCAATGATCAAATGGTCGTCGGCCATGGCCAGCAACAAGCGGCGCAGGGCGTTTAAAGTGTCGGTATTAAACATCGAGCTGGGCTTTTTTAAAGGCGGCTATTTTTTCATTGACTTTGTAGCCAGCCGGATCGCGGTACATTTTTTCAGGCGTAGTGCTGAAAACATCGTAATCGTCGTAGTCCATGGCCAAAACATCGCGGGTGTTTACAATCCACAAATTCACGGTTTCGCCACGGCGGGCATACTGCTCTTTGGCGAACAACAGCGCCATTTCGGCATTGGGAGCGTGCACCACCCCCACACTGCTGTGTTTTTCACCGCGCTTTTTCTGGTGGAAAACTTGGTAGGTTTCCCAGTGCTCTTCGCGCTGGAGGGTTTGATCGGGATTTTTCTCCTCAGCATCAATGCCCAAGCGGGTCACGCGCGGATCGAGTGATTGAATATTCATGGGTTTGGTTTAGGCCAATGGCGTTACATAATGTTGATCGGCACGTTTGAGGGCTGCACGCACCCAGGCACCGCGTTCTTCGGCGGTACGGCGTACGGCCAAACGCTCGGCATTGCACGGACCGTTGCCTTTGATAACTTCGTAAAACTCATTCCAATCGGGTTCGGTGAACTCCCACTGGTTGGTTTCGGGATTTTTCTTGAGGTTCGGATCGGGCAAAGTCAAACCAAGCTCCCAAATTTTGGGCACGTACATGGTGAGAAACTGCTGACGCATATCGTCGTTCGAAGCCATCTTCACCTTCCAGCGCATGAGGGTTTCGGTGTGCTGACTCATTTTGTCGCTCGGACCAAAGAAGTGCATGATGGGCTGCCACCAACGGTTGAGGGCGTCTTGCACCATGGCGCGCTGGGTAGGCGTTCCGGTTGCGAGGTACACAAATACGCTGTGCCCTTGTTTGAGGTGGAAGCTTTCTTCGTAACAAATCCGCTCCAAAGCACGGCAATAAGGGCCGTAAGAACCTTTGCTATTGGCCACTTGGTTCACAATGGCGGCGGCGTCGATGAGGAAGCCAATCACAGCCACATCGGCCCAGGTTTTGGCGGGATAGTTAAAAACGTTCGAATATTTCGATTTGCCGTTGATGAGGTCGTTGATCATGTCCTCACGGCTTTTGCCCAAGGTTTCGGCGGCGCTGTACAGCAATTGTGCGTGGCCTACCTCGTCTTGCACCTTGGCCATGAGGGCCAACTTGCGACGGAAACCGGGAGCACGGGTGATCCAGGTACCTTCGGGCAGCGCGCCAATGATTTCGGAATGCGCGTGCTGCTCAATCATGCGGATGAGCTGGCGGCGGTAATCGGCCGGCATCCAGTCGCGGGGTTCAATTTTTTCGCCGCGGGCAATGCGGGCTTCAAATTCAGCCAACAATACAGGGTCTTCAGCCTGCATTTCGGGCTTCTTCTTCTGATCGTCGTGGATGTATCCTCCTCCGTACATGGTATGTGGTGTTTTAAGGTTTCTTGTTTAATCCGTTCAAAACTTGCTCTGAGAGCTGGGCGGCAATTTCGTGTGGCTGCAGGCGGCCTTCGGGACGGTACCAGTCGTACAACCAGTTGAGGGCCGACAACAGGCTCAATACCGCCAATTTTTCGTTTTCTATTTGAAAGTGCCCGGCTTGTTTTCCGCGGCTCAAAATATCCATGAAATAGGCCTCGTATTCGGCACGCATGCTTTTGAAAACGCTCAAATCGGGCTCGCTGAGGTGGCGCCATTCGTGCTGAAAAACGGCAGAAGCGTTTACGTCGTTGGTAATCACTTCAACGTGCTTTTCGATGGCCAAACGCAATTGCACAGGCGGTGCCAGTTGCAGGCTTTGAACTTGATCGCGTGCACGGAAGAACGACTCAGCCATGCCAAAACAAATGCGATGCAGCAATTCTTCTTTGGAGCGCAAGTGGCTGTACAGCGATGCCGCTTCTATGCCAATGGCAGCAGCCAAGTCGCGCATGCTGGTGGCAGCATAGCCCCGCTCGCGAAACAAACGAGTGGCCTTTTCGGTGATTTGGCTTTTACGGTCGG
>ERZ1066127.773-NODE-773-length-14668-cov-13.608636_pt1 | contig 14668 bp, 12 predicted proteins | sample MGYA00382774_ERZ1066127 | MGnify/ENA primary metagenome ERZ1066127 (study PRJEB33369, sample SAMEA5778357) | biofilm metagenome | biome: Industrial cooling water; feature: Water cooling tower basin; material: Biofilm | place: United Arab Emirates | collected... | reverse complement strand
TTCGTCAAATTCCGTTGAAAATCAAAGGATTGCGTCTTAGCCTGACGCGGATGGATTGTCAGCCAAACGTTCTTGGCCAGGTAAATCCAAGGCGAAAACATCATCGCAATCTCTCAGTGCGTGTGCTGAATTATATCCTTTCGCATGAAAGGGGTTGATGTCGTCAATATTGTTGTCCAAATTACCTCTCCAACCCTCGAGCATCTTTTTGCATTTGGCATCGTCAATATGTTTGGAAACCTGACCTAACCCGCGTCCTATTTTGTCATACGGGACATCAATAGCGTTTACGACTTTTGTGTGAGTCAGGGTATCTACAAACGAATCAGCAGCCTGAGTGCCAATGTTATTATTTTGTACAGCTCCCGCTTCACAAAATGAAATACGCGTATCTTGATGAGCCCAAGCTTTTTTTACATCTCCTCCTTGAAGATTTGAGTATCTAGGTGACGTTTCTATGTCCTTATTCCGCGCGATAAGGTCTTTGAGTTTTTCTACAAATTTAACGTCAGCTTTCTGAACGATATTCAACCAGCCAAATAATTTGCATTCTCCACCAAGTGAAAAGCTACAGAATAATGCTGTGAGTAAAATTATTAAATATTTTTTCATAGTAAACAATCCGTTCATTACTTCAATTTTATGGTGTTATTGCTCCTGGACAATCCGGCAAGTATTTTCTATAGCTGAAATCAGCGATTTTTCTCATATAACGCATAGCGTCTTGTGTAAGGGCGAATTCTGATTGCCAACGTATGAGTGAGTTAGTTACTTTTTTGATTGGTTTCATAGCAAGATCACCCACAGAAGTTTTGATTCCACGAGCAGATTTTATTACTTTAGCAAGAATTGAACCAAATTTTCCTGCAGCTGCAGCTTGTGATGCACCGGCCGTTAAAATAGCGATTCCTACCTGCTCTGCAATGTATCCTGACGCATAACCAATGACGTGCCATTCGGGTCAGTCCTTGGAAACGAACATTTTTCATGTTTCGAAAGTTTTTTTTGGTGCATTGTTTGGAATGTTTTCTGTTCAGAATCATTCATAGATGACATATACCAACTAGCAGAGATCGTGACAATCAAATAATTCGATTACAATTTTGGACAAAAAATACTGGTAGGCATAAAGAAAAATCTTCAAAAAAATCGCGCCCCAATTGTTCGCATTTGTCAGGGATCGAAATCGCCGCGTTAGGGCGGAAGTGTTGGCCAGCTTTTCTTGATGACGTGCATCGCTTCGACAGAGCATTCGTGAGGCAACCAATCACGCTTCGCATGATCGTGCGTCATCGATGCGTAACGCAGATTGAGGCGACCCGTTAGGACGCGAGGGTGTTTTGTGTCGATTCAACCCACGATTGAAAACCTGGGCTGGGATTGAATCGTCGCGGGGCGGCGGGGAGCGCCGCCACGGTGCATCACGCGTTCATCAGATCCTCGATCTCATCGGCTTCGATGGGAATGTTCCGCATCAGATCGAAGTTGCCTTTTTCACCGATGACCACATCGTTCTCCAAGCGGATGCCCATGTTTTCCTCGCGGATGTAAATGCCCGGCTCGATGGTGAAGACCATGCCCACGCCAAAGGGTTGATGCGGCGGAAAGACATCGTGTACGTCCAACCCGAGGTGGTGCGAGGTGCCGTGCATGAAATACTTTTTCACCAGCGGCTTGTCGGGGCCTTGGTTTTTCGCGGCACTGGCATCGATCAATTTCAGATCGACGAGCTCCTTTTCCATCAGCTCGATCACCTGTTGTTGGTATTCGTTGGGCGTATTTCCCGGACGCAGCAAGGCATTGGCGCCGCGCATCACGCGCAGCACGGCGTTGTACACCTCGCGCTGGCGCTTGGTGAAACGGCCATTGACGGGGATGGTGCGGGTGAGGTCGGAGTTCCAGCCGAGATACTCCGCCGCCACATCTAACAAAAGCATGTCGCCGTCCTGACAAACGGCATCGTTGGTGATGTAGTGCAGCACGCATGCGTTTTTCCCGGAACCAATGATGGGTTGGTAGGCGAAGCCGCGCGAACCGCGGCGCACGAATTCATGCAAGAGCTCGGCCTCCACCTCCCATTCACCCACGCCGGGCTTCACAAAGGAAAGCAAGCGGCGGAACCCCGCCTCCGTGATGTCGCAGGCCTGCTGCATGATGGCGATTTCCTGCGGCTCCTTGATGATGCGGAGTTGATGCATCAGCGGGGCCAAGCGCTCATAGCGATGCAGCGGAAATCGTTGCTGGCAGGTCTTGATCAGCCGGTCGTTTGCGGTCTCCACCACCGGATGCGCGCGCAGGTATTCATTCGTCGTGAAAAAGATGTTCCGCGCCTGCGGAATCATTTGCTGCAGCATGCCATCGAACGAATGAATCCACTCGATGCGTTCGATGCCTGTGGCCGCGCGCGCCTCCTCCTTGGTCAGCTTCGCCCCCTCCCAGATCGCAATGTGCTCGCTGGTTTCTTTGACGAACAACATTTCCCGCTGTTTCGGATCCTTGGCATCCGGGAACAGCATCAAGGCGGTTTCCTCCTGATTCACGCCGCACAGGTAATACAAATCCGCGTTCTGCTTGAAGGGCATGGTGCCATCCGCATTGGTGGGATAAACGTCATTCGCCACCACGATCACCATGCTGTCCGGCGGCAGCAGAGCACGCAGTTTCTCACGATTGCGGACAAAAAGCTGGGGATCGATGGTCTGATAACGCATGCGCTTGATCCAAGCATTCCACACTCCAAACTCCAACCAGAATATGACCGGCGTGAAAAATTATCCGCGCCAGCCCAGCTTCTGCCGCAGCGCCTCGTAAAAGGAACGATTCTTCAACCGCAAGAGATGAAACGATCGTGCCGACTTGCTCACCCGAATGTGACTGCCCATGGAAATTTGCACAATGTCGCGGCCATCCACCGTGAAAAACATCGGTTCCTCTGCGGCACCTTCCGGGATGATTTCCACCTGCGAGCCATCATCCACCACCAGCGAACGGTAGCTCAGTGAATGCGGGCAGATCGGTGTGATCACAAAGACCCGCGCATCCGGGCTGATCAGGGGCCCTCCCGCTGATAGATTGTACGCGGTGGAACCGGTGGGCGTGGATACGATCAAGCCATCCGCGCGGTAATGATTGAGCATTTCCCCATTGATGCGGGCGCAGAGGCTCACCAGCTTGCCGGTCTGACCACGGGCCAGCACCACTTCATTGAGCGCCAGAAATTCCTGCTGCGTGCCATCCGCATGGCAAATCACTGAGTGCAACAAGGTCCGCTCGCTGGTGCGGTAGTCGCCGCTCAGCAGAGCGTCCGCAAACAGCTCCAGCTCGTTTTCCGTGCAGCTCGTGAGAAATCCCAGCGTGCCGATGTTGATGCCCGCCACCGGTTTTTCCGTATTGCCCAGCTTTTCCATCGCCGCGAGCATGGTGCCATCGCCGCCCAGCACGGCAATCACATCAGACTGCGCCGCCAACTCATGGGCATCGTGGGAAACGGACTCGTCGATCAACGCCGCCGCCTGATGATGCAGCAGCACCTCGATGCCGCGCGATCGCAGCACCTCGCACAAGCAGCGCACCGCCACCTTGGCATCCGGCTTGCGCTCATTCACCAACACCCCTACTTTCACAAGCCCACTATGCGCCAATTCACCGTCCCTCGCAACTACGGAGGCAGAAAATCGCAGCCCCTATGCCGTGAAGCGGCGCAACCCATGATGCATGGTTGAAGTCTCGCTCGATTTCCCCCTCACAACTCCCACATCTAGCGGGCCAATCGAATGCGAGGGCAACGTTATTTCTCATCCGCGTTGTTACTCATGCGTGCTTGCCGAATCACAGGTTTGTCTTTGGCTCGTGGTTGGTATCGGCGCACAAACAAGCTTTCCTTTGCTTCATGACTCAGCCCGTCATAAACCACCCCTATCAAATCCCTCAGGCGCGTAGCCACCCTCGACTTGGGGTTCCAAGAATAGACCAAGGTTCGCCCCTGCCGCTTACACACAATCGCTCCCGATCGCTCAAAACGGTCGAGTTGCCTCTGCACCCCATCCAGTGCCACACCGAAATCCCTGGCAATCGCCCGACCATACGTTTCGCCATGATGAAACAGTGACAAAAGAACAGCCTCGGCCGCTTTGCCTCCAAACAAGTCCTGCAACACGGTAGAAATCATGACCGATAAAATAGGTTGCATGACCGAAAAAGCAAGTCAATGCACCCCTGCAAGCGACCCAAGTTCGATTTCACCGTCCCCATCGCACGGTCCCCATCGCACGACTCCAAGAAAATTTGATGTTTCGCGGTCACAGGTGATCCCGTCGCTTTGGCGAAGATGATGGCACGCGCGGCAGTTGATACTGATAAACCATCGCCTCAAGGCTAACGAGTCACACTCTTCAGAAACTTCTGAGTCACGCGATCGTAAGTCGCCGTGTCGGATGCGCGGAGGTTGTAGTGGCCGCCCTGGGCGAAGGACAGGAATTGATAGCGCGCCCCGCGCGAGGCTGCCCGGATGAGATGCGCATGCTCGATGGATATCAACTCATCTTTCTCGCCGTGCAGGTGAAGAACAGGCATGGAAATCATGCCGGCCGCGCGCGCGGGCTCCACACGGGAAAAATCAAAGTTACCCAGCTCACCCGCACGCCGCAGCGCAATGGGAGCAAGCCAGGCGAGAGATCCATGCGTATGCATGCTGACCTGATCGCAGGCGATCTTGCGCAAGCTGGAAAACGTGCTTTCCACGATGACAAAGGAGAAGAGGGGATCGACTGCGGCGGACTGCAAGGCCACCGCTCCCCCGTAGGATGTGCCCCACAGCCCCACCGGGATGCCGGGATGCTCTCGGGTCACCTCCTCGCGCAAGCGGCTCATGTCGTACTTTTCCCAATCGCCGTAGCTGGCCGTGCCGCCGCTGTCACCGTGGCCACGCAAATCGGGTGCGATGGCCAAGATGCCCTGATCCGCCCATGACCGGAGCGAGCCTGCAAAGCATTTTTTGGAATCGGCAATGCCGTGCAGCAAGATGATCGCGGCACGTGGTTTGCCTTTCGGCGCCGCCTGCCATACGGCAAGCTGGATGCCATCTCCCACCTGAAGCGTGGACGCCCGGACTCCTGCGGGTGGCAAGGCCCCGGCATTCGTGCGCACGGGGTTCACCATGGCACGCGGTGCAACATGCCAGATCACCAACCACACCGCGCCGATGATGACCAGGAACAAGACTCCCAGCGCCACCATCAGTGTTCGTTTCCACGAACGGCGTTTGCTATTTTTTACCATGGCATTGTCTCGTTCAGCATGGCTGAAACCCGAGCCCAACGCAACCGGACATGTGAAAAATTTCCGGTGCGTCTGGGGTTGGCGCATGATGGTTCATAGGCATGGCGGGACCATCCTTTTCCGGAGTCTTTTGACAAAGTGAGAGAAGATATGCTGTAAAAGGTTCCCCGTAGCAATGAAACGAACAATTTTCCGTCGGTGTCTGGTCATCGCGTTGCTGTTATGCGTGTATCCGGTATTTGTGATCGGCTTCACGTGGAGTCACGTGTTGCGGTCGGAATGGAAAGGAGGCAGACACGGTCCGCTGGATGCGTACCGGCATGCGCTGGCCAGCGCGACGGTTTCCTACACGCTCGGGGAATGGGCTGTGAGTCTGACGACATGGGCCTGTGAGTGGGGCGGCAAGGACTCGCATCAGATGGACATCCACAACAACCGGATAGGCGCGGCGATCGGGTCCCGGTGCTCCTCGTTTCGAGAGTTGGAGCCCGCAGTGCGTCAGGCAGTTCTTCAGGGCGGGACTTCCGCCATGGGTCCAGACAGAATCACATGGCTTGCGCCCGAGCGATGGCACGACGGGAAACTCTGGTGATCCCCCTGACCATTTCCTCCGCTCATCCGCGCCATTTCGCGGGAATCCCCCGCAGTTTCGGCTTGACCGGTGGGGGGGAGTTCGCAGACTTAAGCCAGCCCGTTTGGGCCCTGTGGGAATGAGAGTATGTGTCCATCGAATCGCGGAGATTTTTTCACCCGGGGCCTGTGGACAGGATCAAAGCGAGGAGGCGCGCAGGGCGTAGTCGCATGTCGAACATGCCCTCATGGTTGCAGCGATACGGCACCTTGCCACGGTGTGTGCTGTGGTTTGCCGTGGGGCAGTTTTTGATCAACCTGATCAACACGGCGCAGTTCCTGTTGCTGAACTTGTTCCTGCGCTCGCATCACCTCGATGACCCTGCGATCGCGGCGCTGACTTCCCAACGCTTTGTGGGCACCTTTTTCCTGGCGATCCCGGCGGGCTTGTGGTTGCGCGGACGCTGTCTGCGCTGGCCCTTGGTGATCGGCGCGGTGTTGTTTCCGTTGACCGCGCTGGCTTCGTTAGAAGCGGTGCAACACGGGCACATGGGCGCGGCATCGTGGTGCTTTTTGCTGATGGGCTTCGCCGGTCTGGTGCTGAATGTGGGCAGCATGCCGATGGTGCTGCGCATGGTCAGTGGTGAGAAATCGAGCGAGGCGCTGAGCCTGATGTTCGCCACCTGGGCGGCGGCCAGCATTTGCGGAGGCTTGCTGTCCAGCGTGCTGCAGGGCATGGGGCAGATCGATCTTTTCGGCAGACATGTGGTGCTGGATGAATACGCGACCTTGCTGCTGCTGACGGTGGCGGGCTTGGGCGCGCCATTCATTTATGCCCGCATGCCCGATCCGCCGCCGGATCCCTCGGTGTCGAAAAAATGGCTGCATTTGCACCGCGAGGACATGCCCGTGCTGCTGCGTTCGCTGCTGCCATCCATCGTCATCGCCACGGGTGCGGGGCTGAGCATCCAGTTTCTCAACCTGTTTTTCAATACGGTGCATCAGGTGAATTCCCCCCAGTATTCCACTTATGGCACGATCAGCAATGTGCTGGTGCTGCTCACGGGACTGATGGTACCGGAGATCCGCCGACGCTACGGCTGGCGCGGTGCCATCATCGGCGTGCAGAGCATCGCGGTGCTGCTGCTAGTGCTGATGGGTCTCACGGAATTGTGGAATCACTTGCTCTGGTCCTTGCCCGTGGCCGTGGTCTGTTTCATTTTGCGGCAACCGCTGATGAGCATGGCGGGGCCGGCGATCAGCGAGCTAACCATGTCCTACGTGGGCGAAAGAAACCGCGAGCTGGTGAGCGCCTGCAACGGGGCGATCTGGAGCGGCGCGTGGTGGCTGGCGGCGCGGGTGTTCCAGGTGCTGCGTGCGGCGGATTTCCCTTACTGGGCGGTCTTTATCACCACGGCCGTGCTGTATTTCATGGGCACCCTGTTCTATCTGAAAATCATCCGCGTGATGGATCGGCGCGACGATGGCAAGGCTCCACACCCGCACGAACCCGGCCCCGCGCAGGAGACGATGTGAGCGCGGAAAACGATGGCGTATTCCTGACTTTGCGGCGCGCAGAGACTGTGATAATGATCTGCCATGCGCTACAACCCGTTTCCGCTGCTGTTGGTCATCGCGATGCCTTCCTTGTGTCACGCGCAGAAAGCCCTGCCCAAAACGCCGCTGATCGCCACGGAGTGGGCCCATGATTCCTTGCTCGGCAGCCCGGTGGCGCTTCATATCGACCACCAAGGTCGCGCTTATGTGGTGCAGACCGTGCGCCGCAAGGAGAGTGAGTTGGACATCCGCTCGCACCGCGACTGGGTCACGCCCACGCTGGCGATGGAAAGCGTGGCGGATCGCGAGGCGTTTTACCGTCGTGTCATGGCACCGGAGATGAGCGAGCGCAACAAAAGCTGGCTCAAGGATCGCAATGGCGATGGCATTTCCGATTTCCGTGACCTTGCCGTTCTATCGGAAAAAATCCTGCGGCTCGAAGACAAGGGCGGCAAGGGCCGTGCGGACACCTCCACCGTATTTGTCGATGGCCTCAACGATTCCATGACCGGAGTGGCGGCGGGAGTGTTGAGCCACCAAGGGAACGTCTATGTCACGGCGATCCCGCGGCTGTGGAAATTCGATGCCAACCGCAAACCGGGAGCTGCGGATTTCAAGAAGGAGATTTTGCTAGAGGGATTCGGTGTTCACATTGCCTACTCGGGCCACGACATGCATGGACTGACTGTCGGGCCGGATGGCAGGTTGTATTGGAGCATCGGTGACAAGGGCCTGAACGTCACTGATGATCAAGGGAAGGTTCACAAGGTCGCTCACGAGGGTGCCATTTTGCGCTGCGAAATGGATGGCACCGGTTTCGAGGTCTTTGCCCGCGGCTTGCGCAATCCGCAGGAGATCGCGTTCGACCAATGGGGCAATCTTTTCAGCGTGGACAACGACGGTGATTTCAAGGGCGAGCGCGAGCGATTTGTTCACATCGCCCAAGGCAGCGACAGCGGATGGCGCTGCAACTGGCAATACCGCGGCGGTGGCTACAATCCGTGGATGGATGAAAAACTCTACGTGCCCGCATGGGAGGGGCAGGCGGCCTACATCACTCCGCCGCTCCTGAATTACTCGGACGGGCCCAGCGGATTTGCCTATAATCCCGGCACCGCGTTGGGCGATGAGTGGAAGGACACGTTTTTCGTCACGCAGTTTCCCGGGCGGAAACTCTCGGCATTTCAGGTCGAGCCCGTGGGGGCCGGATTCCGCATGGTGAACGAACGATTGGCGCACAGCGGCCCGATGATGACGGGCCTGTCCTTTGGTCCCGACGGTGCCTTGTATGTGGCCGACTGGAACAGCGCGGGCTGGGATCCGCATGACAAGGGGAAAGTCTGGAAACTGGATGTGGAGGATGGAAAGAAAAATAAGCATCGCCTGGCGACACAGGCACTCCTGCGGGATGGTTTGGCGAAAAAATCCGTCGTTGAGCTGGTGGAATTGTTAGGCCACGACGATCAACGCGTGCGTCTTGATGCACAGTTTGCCCTCGTGTCGCGCGGTGAAGTGAAAGTATTGTTAGAAAACACTCAAAAACACAAGTCGCTCCTCGCCCGTGTGCACGCGATCCGGGGTCTCGGTCAACTCGCACGCAAAGATGCCAAAACGCTCGCGCCCCTGCTTGCACTGTTGCGAGACCCCCAAGCCGAAGTGCGTGCTCAGACGGCAAAGGTGTTAGGTGACACCGTCTATCCATCGGCCGCTGCCGCGCTCGTCCCCTTGTTGAAAGATTCCGAAGCGCGCGTATGCTTCCATGCCGCGATGGCCCTGGCAAAAACCGGGTCTCAGACGGATCTCGGTGCCATCGTGGAGATGCTGGCCACACGTGCCACCGATGATCGATATCTCCGCCACGCCGGCATCATGGCTCTGGCAGGCTGCGCGGCAAAAAATCCCGAGGCACTCGCACGCTCGCAGGCTCATGAAAACAAGACAGTCCGCTTGGCGGCGGTGGTGGCACTGCGACGCCTGGCGGCAAAGGAAGTGACCGTTTTTCTCCAAGATCAGGACCCCTTCGTCGTGGCCGAAGCCGCCCGCGCCATTCACGATGACGATTCCATTCCCGCCGCGCTGCCTGCCTTGGCAAAGCTTCTCACCACTTACCAGGGAACCGATCCCGTCGTGCTGCATCGCGCCATTTCCGCCAATCTGCGCATCGGCGGACAAGCGGCGGCGCAGACACTGGCGAATTACGCGGCCAAGCCCGCCGCGCCCGAAGCCATGCGTTTGGAGGCGTTAGAAACCCTGCTGACCTGGTGCGCGCCGGAACCCTTGGATCGGGTCGAGGGTCGCTATCGCCCGCTGGAAAAACGTCCCGCTGCCGAATTGCAGGCGGCGCTCGTCACCACGGCGGAAACATTGTTAGGCGATGCCGCGCCGAAAGTCCGCGAGCTGAGTTGCCGCCTTCTGCGCGCGGCCGAATACCGCGGAGCCGATGCCGTGCTCCATCGTCTCGTGGCCGATGAAACACAAGCAAGCGCCGTGCGCAAGGCCGCCTTGGAAACCCTGGCCGCCCTGCAAAACCCCGATCTGCCGCGAGCCAGTGCCATCGCTCTCGATGCGAAAGATGCCGGATTGCGCAACAGCGCGCTGGAGTTGTTAGCCCGCTCGGGACAAGCTCCCGCGCATCTGGTGCCGACCTTGGAAAAAATCCTGTCCGCTGGCAAACCCGACGAAATGCAAGGAGCGTTTGCCATTCTCGGCGGCGTCAAGACCCCGCCAGCACAGGATCTGCTTCTGGCATGGCTGCAAAAACTCCGCGATGGAAAAGTCCCCACCGCTGCCGCGCTCGATCTGTTGGAAGCTGCCCGTGCCCAGAACGATGCGCGTCTGAACGATGCCATCGCCGCCTACGAAAAAAGCAATTCACCCGTTGACAAGCTCGCCGCTTTTCGCGAAACCCTGCAAGGTGGCGATGCGGAACGAGGCAAGCACATCGCGCTGGAGCATCTCGCCGCCCAGTGCACCCGCTGTCACAAGATCGGTGGAGAAGGTGCCGAGGTCGGTCCCGATCTCTCGAAGATCGCCAAACGCATGAATCGCGAGCAATTGTTAGAAGCCGTCGTATTACCCAATGCCACCATCGCCAAGGGCTACGACCTCATCATGATCACGCTCAAGGATGGCAAAACGCTCAGTGGCAACGTGGAAAAGGAAAACGCGAAAGAACTGCAACTGCGAGAAGCCGACAAATCGCTCACCACCATCGCCATCGATCAAATCGCCCAGCGCACCACCCCCACCTCGATGATGCCGGCCATGGACCTCATGCTGCAAAAACGTGAACTGCGCGACCTGATCGAATACCTCACCACCTTGAAATGATGAGACGGGATTTTTTCACCTCTGCCACTCTATCGGTTTTTCTGTCGCTGGGAAGCATGCAAGCACCAGCGGAGGAAAAAATCATCCGCGATGCCGCCGAGCTGCGCGCGGCGCTGAAGGAACTGGCCGATGGCACCACGCTGAAATTGGCCGCGGCCGAGTATGGCGGTGGTTATGCTGTGGCGAACCGACGCCAACTGCACATCACGGCGCTCGATCCTGACAAAAAACCGACCTTCACCGGCGGCAACCAGGCTTGGCATTTTTCGCGCTGCGAGGGCTTGCAGGTATCGCATCTCATCATCCGCAGGCAGAAGCACAACGGTCTCAACATTGATGACGGCGGCGATCGCGACAAGCCGGTGAAGGGTGTCACCTTGCGCCATCTGGAAGTCAGTGACATAGGACCGCAAGGAAACTTCGATGGCATCAAATGCTCGGGCCTGACGGATCTGCGGATCGAAGATTGCCACCTGCACGGCTGGGGCGGGCAGGGCATTGATTTTGTCGGCTGTCACCAAGCGATCATCCGCGACTGCGTGCTGAAAGGAAAAGAAGGCTTCAGTGCGTCGGCAGGCATCCAACTGAAAGGCGGCAGCTCCGATGTCACGGTGCAGCAATGCTTTTTTGTGAACGCGAGCCCTCGACCGCTGAACATCGGCGGCTCCACAGGTCTGGAATTTTTCCGGCCACCGGATGCCAAGGCGGAGGCGTCACGCATCACCGTGAAAAACAACCGCATCGAGGGCAGCGAATGTGCCGCGGCATTCGTGGGTGTGGATGGATGTGAGTTTTTTTCCAATCACATCATTCACCCGCGCAAGTGGATCTTCCGCATCCTGCAGGAGACACGCGCACCGGGCTTTGTGCCTTGTCGCCAGGTGAACATTCGTGACAATCGCATCGAGTTCCAGCGCGCCCAAGTGCGCACGGAAATCAACATCGGCGAGGGCACGGCTGCGGAGACCTTTGTGTTTTCCGGCAATCATTGGGTCTGTAGCGACCAACCACAGGCCTCAAAGCCGCAATTGCCGGTGAAGGAAACCAAGGGGCATTACGGTCCGTAATCGTTTGCTTGTCATGGCGCGGACATGAGCTACCATCACGACATGCTACGTGGTATAGTCATGGCGATCACGTGTGGGGTGCTTCCGGCGCAGGACACCGCACTGGCGCGGCGTGAGTTCGCCAAGGCGGTGCTGGCCGGTGTCCGCGGCGACATAGAGGGCAAAGCCCGGCATGAGGAAGCGGCACGCGCAGCCCATCCGCAGGCCATGCTGCTCGCAGATCGCGCGGCGCGGCGGGCGGTGAAAGCGGGTGATATCAAAACGGCCTCCACACTCTATCGCACCCTCGCCCAGGACAGGCCGGATTCGCTGGGGGCGCAGTTCCTCTACATCGACTTCCTGCGCTCCCAAAGCCGCGACGATGACTTCGCACTGCGGCTTGCGGTGGAGGCGCTGGAAAAACTGCTGCCCGCTCATCCCGGCCACCCCGAGGTGTTAGAGCGCCTGCTCCGCCTCTACGAACAACAAGGCCAGCGGCCGAAATCCGAGGCTCTCTATCAACAGTATCTCAAACAACCGGATGCCAATCCCGTGATGGTGGAAATGTTTGCCCGGATCCTGCGCGATCAGGACGATGCCGCCTCGCAGGAACAGCTCGATCGCATGTATCGCCAGCGCATGGAGGACACGCCAGGCGATCCCACGCTGGCGCGCGCGGCATCCGAGCATTTCCGCAAAACCAAGCGCATCCCCGAGTCCATTGCTTTGCTCCAGAGACACGTCAAGGCCGCACCGTCATCGCTGGACATGCGCGTGCGTCTCGGCATCCTGTTGCTGGCGGACAAGCAGGAAGCCGAGGGCGAGGCCACCTTGCAGGCGGCATTGGCCATCGATCCCAGCCTCTACGTGGCGCACCAATCACTCGCGAAACTCTACGGCCAACAACAAAAGCCGGACCTCGCCCGCAAGCATCGTGCGGAAATGCTCAAACTGCGAGGCGGCGATGACACCGAATTCCGCGAGGTGGCGGAACAATTTCTCCAGGCCCACGATGCCAGATCCGCCCGCATCTTGTTAGAAAAAGCCTGCTTTGACTACCCCAAGGATGTCGAGTTGCTCTACCTGCGCGCCGTGGCCACCCATCTCGATGCCGAGGAAACAGCCAAGGCTCCGGCTCTGTTTGATGAAGCGGAAAAACTTGCCAAGGAACCCACACGCAATCCGCTCTACCTGCGCCATGCGGCGGAGTCCTACTGGAACGCGAAACAAACCGAAAAGGCCGAGAATCTTCTGCGCGCCGCGATCAAGGCCTACCCTGCCAGCGCGAAAAAAGAAAGCGCCGCAGCCATTCGCTTGCTCGCTGGCTGGTGGCAGCAACAAAACAAAAATGCCGATGCCGCCAAGGCCCTGCTCCAGCGCGCGGAGATGTTGGAAAAATAAATTACTCGGAAAAAGCGGCACAACCGGGCCAGCACTGGTGCATTTTGCCGCAAATTTTTCTCGACCTCATTCAGAACTAACCCCCGAGACACCGAGTCTGCCCCGCAAACGCGCCATCCCATGACCCACCGCGTAGCGGTGTAACCATCGCAGCCGTGGGATTCATCCAACGGACCGCAGCCCTCCGCGCCCTTGTGCCACGTAGCGTCACCATCCATGTTGCTTCAGGGAAGTCTCCCTCAACTTTCACTCAAAAATCGCCCATTTGTTGGTCTAGCAGAAAATAAAAATGCTTAAATCCAAGGACCGACCCCATTCACGACCCCATTCATGATAAGTGGCACCAGCATAATCCAAGCGCAAAGGTCGAGCCATGGGTGAAGAATAGAGACTTCGAGAAAGTTAGCAACCTAAAAATGCTCATTTCCAAGGACTGACCCCATTCCCGGTTAGCAACCTAAAAATGCTCATTTCCAAGGACTGACCCCATTCCCGTCTCATGCCCCTACCCGGTTTGACCCCAGAGATGTTACTGACCCCAGGGATTCGGACTTCATGGATGTGATTATGGAGACGCATTCAAATAATGTAGATATTTTTTACCATCGTCACTATTCTTCAAGAATGATATCCAATCAGAATATTCGGAAGTTGGAATAAACCAATTAAGAATATGTGGTTCAATATTTTTTTTAATAAAGTATTGATCCCAAATTTCTCTTTGAAATTTTTGAGCTGCTATGACACTATGATATTCAATATTTATCTTATTTTTAACATATGTTATTTTAGATATTTTTTCTTTTTCATAGTCAATTTCATTTTTGCAAAAATGCAAAGCATGGTTTGCGTTTTCTAACTCAAGAATCAAAGTTTTCCAAAACTCGTTAATATCGCAACTTTGTTTATGAAATTTTTCAGATAGTCTAATTTCTGCCAAATATTGAGAGCCAAATATCGTCATCCCTGTGCAATAAGATGCAACTGCATTTAAACAACCATCGCTTACAATAATCTCTCGATTGTTAAATTTATATTTTAACTTATTGCAAACGTAAGTTCCAATTATGTCATTTTTAGTGATTTCGAATATATGCTTGCGGGGAGGGCTAGAATAAAAATATGCTTGATACTTGTATTTGATATAGGAAAAATCATCTTCAAAAAGCATGCGCTGAGCACTTGCAAGATTAATCAATAATAACAAAAAAAATACTTTCAGCATATAATATTAGTCTAAGCCGGGATATATGGTGGTTGCACTGGTGGTTGCACTGGTGGTTGCACTGGTGGTTGCACTGATGGTTGCACTGATGGTTGCACTGGTGGTTGCACTGGTGGTTGCACTGGTGGTTGCACTGGTGGCTTAGGCAAAAATGGCGAAAATCCTTTGTTTTTTTGAGGAGGCCAGATCATAGGGGGGTGCCACCAATCTCATCCGCGTCAGCTTAAGGCTAATATCCCTGATTCTACGGGGGATTTGCGGG
>ERZ1066127.771-NODE-771-length-14693-cov-11.848067_pt1 | contig 14693 bp, 9 predicted proteins | sample MGYA00382774_ERZ1066127 | MGnify/ENA primary metagenome ERZ1066127 (study PRJEB33369, sample SAMEA5778357) | biofilm metagenome | biome: Industrial cooling water; feature: Water cooling tower basin; material: Biofilm | place: United Arab Emirates | collected... | reverse complement strand
CTGATGCCATGATCCGGGAAAAAGTACAAGTACGATTTACGAAACGACTTCTACGGTGAAGACAACGACAAGCTCCGCGGGCAGGTCAAGGAGCAAGAGCTGACGATTCTGGAGCGCGATCTAGAGATCGAGCAACTGAACAAAGCTCTGGCAGCTTCCAAGCAGGTGGAGGCGACATGGCGGCGTGCCTACCAGGACCTGCAAGCGGGCAAGCCCATCGAACAGGCGGAACTCCCAGACGTGACTCCGGAGAGCCTGGAGGAGGCGTGCACACGCGCTGAGCAGAGATACTCGGATCGTCTCACCTTCAAGCACAACAGTCAGTCCGACGCAGCCTACGACTACCAGTATCCCGAGGAAGTCGCTGCCGCGCTCGACTGGCTCGCAGGCCCGTTCTACGAGTGGAAGGCTGGTCGTCGGACCAAGCTCACGTTCCGAGACATGGACCTTGAGCTGCGCGAAGCCTGCGGCTGGAACTACCGGACGACGCAAGCGGACATCACGGTCAACAAGTATCGAAACTGGTATACGACGCAGCTCGACGGTCGCGAGCTGGAGATCCGCGAGCACATCGGTCGCGGCGACAAGAAGAGCCTCGGCACCAAAAGCATTCGCGTCGCGTTCTGCTGGGATGAAGCGACGGAGCGAATCGTCATCGGGTTCATCGGCCAGCACCAGAAGAACGACCAGAGCTGACCCTCACCTCACCCACGGCGTATAAGCAATGGCACCTGACAAGGCTCAACCTGAAGTAACCTCGGAACCTGAGTCCCACTGGTTGCGCCAGAGAAGGATGCAGCTTGACGTCTTGGGAGAGATTCAGAACACAACCGTCCCGGTCAGCCATGCGCTTCTCCCCGTCGTCGAGGCGGTGGTCAACAGCATCCACGCAACCGAAGACAGGTTCGGCGATCAGGTCGGCCTTTCGGGGGACATCGAGATTCGGCTGCACCGAGTCAAGCAGCAGCACATTCCGTCCGCCGGTCGGCCGCCAACTGAGCCCGTTGTGGCAGTTACCATCAAGGACAACGGATCCGGATTCATCGACGAAAACCTGACCGCATTCCAAACTGCTAACACGCGCGCCAAGGTCAAGCGAGGCGGCAAGGGAGTGGGGCGGTTCTCGTGGCTCGTGGTGTTTGGAGACGCTGAGATCGTGAGCACGTTCGAATCGAGTGGGAAGAAACTCACCCGCACCTTCGCCTTTCGGAGGTCGGCAGCGGGCATCGAGGACTTCCAGGAGCGAGTAGCGGAGGCATCGGCACCTGTCGAAACCACGATCAAGCTATCGGGCGTTCAGCCGCGCTACGTGGCGGCGATGCGGAAGGGCACGGATGTCCTGGTGGAGCAGATGGTCGAACAGTGTTTTGACTACTTCGTTCTTGGGCGATGTCCTCGAATCACCCTGGTCGACGCCACGGCCGAGGGCGATAGCGTGACACGCTTGAATGACAAGGTCGCGGAGCTTGGGATTGCGGAGCCGCAGACGCTGCAGGTTGGCGAGCATACGCTCACAGTCCGGCACGTTCAGCAGCCGCACGCAGCGGGCCGCATCCACAAGGCGCACCTGTGCGCGAATCAGCGTGAGGTCCTTTCGTTTCCGCTCGCGCAAGTTTCAGACGTTGGGAACGCACCGCTTGCCGGCGAAGACGGGAATGTGGTCGTGCATCACGCATTCGTGTCAGGTTCGGCGCTGGACGAGGCTGTCGATTCAACGCGCACGCGGCTCGATCTCCCAGACGGTCAGCCACTGCTCGAACAGGGTGGCATGCTCGACCTGAAGACGCTGCGAGAAGCAATCGGGCGACACGTCGACACGAAGCTCGCTGATGTAATTGCCGCAGAGAGAGAAAAGCACCGCAGCAAGGTCGAGGCTCACATCAAGGCGCAGATGCCGGAGTATCGGCACCTGATTCACCACCAGCCGGAGCAACTCGCTCGCGTCAAGTGGACCGATGATGCCCAGAAGCTAGACGAGAGCCTCTACAGGCTGCAGCAACAGTGGGAGCTTGAGATTCGACGTCGCCAGTCCGAAGTTGAGAAGCAGATCGACGAGGGGGCTGATGCCGACGACATAGCGACGCGCCTCTATCAGGTGATTCAAGAGGTTAACGAGGCGGGGCAGGCGAACCTCGTGCGCTATGTCTCCAAGAGACGTGCCGTTCTGAAACTCCTCCAGCACCTGCTCGGGAAAGGGGTTCTCGAAGGGCACGTTCATCGAATCGTCTTCCCTTTGCGCAAGACGGCCGATGACGTCGCCTACGACGATCACAACCTGTGGCTCGTGGACGACTGCTTGTCGTTCTACGAGTTCGTTGCGTCGGATCAGCGGCTTGACGGCAACAAGGAGACAAACGTCGACTCCGCGCGAAGGCCAGACATCTTGGCATTCAAGACGGGTGACCCACCCTACCACCATGTGGCGCTGGTCGAGTTCAAACGCCCCGAGCGAGCCGATGACAACCCAGTGCAGCAGATCGTCGACTACGCGGTCCTGCTACGTGAGGGCGGTGCGAGAGACGCACGAGGACGTTCGCTTCCTGGCCTCCCCAAGAGTGTGCGCATCGACGGCTACGCGATCGCGACTCTCTCTCCTGCTTTGGAGGCCAAGCTGCGGACGGGGCCGGGCAACATGCAGCGAGCAGAGGGGGACTGGAGATGGTATGGCGGCATGCCCGCGGAGAACCTCTCGATCGAAGTTCTCGACTTCCAGACGTTTGTTCGGCGAGCCGAGCAACGAAACCGAGCGTTCTTTACCAAGCTTGGACTTACTTAACGCGACTAACCGCTACCGCTTTGGGTGAGGCAATGACACGGAGCATCGAAGACTTGCTGGCTCGGCGATCAGACCTCAGCACGTTCCTCGTCCACTTGACGAGAAGCAGGGAGGAGATAACGGCGAAGGATGCCCTGATATCTATACTCAAAAGTCGGACCATCAAGGCGATATCCCCGTTGGGGCAGGCTGTGAGTCGTCTTGCTCAAGCAAATCAGAGTGCTGACAGTCAGAAATGCGTATGCCTGACGGAGACGCCCATCGAGCATGTGTCTCTCTTGACTGGAAACATCGACAACCGAAATTGCCAGTTTGATCGCTATGGGGTCGCCCTTACGAAGAAGCAAGCGCGACGATTGGGGGCAAACCCAGTATGGTATGTAGATATCACTCCGGGGCACAACTGGCTGACGGTGCCGCTTAACAGCCTGATCGACAAGGCTATTGCAACCGGAGCATTTGCCGGCGAGAGCATCGCGCAGATCGCGCCCTTCATTGAGCAGATGGGGTCTGGACCAGCTTATCGAAAGGAATTCTGGTGGGAGCGAGAGTGGCGAGTCGCCGGGAGCTTGAGCCTGCCGAAGCACTTCATGGTTCTGTGCCCCGAAGGCGACTTCCCGGACGTTGAGGCCGTTGCGAGTGGGCTGCCGCTGATCGACCCAGCATGGAGCCTTGAGCAGATCATCGGTCATCTCGGCAAGTTCGCCGCAAGCGACATAGGGCCGCTCTGATGTCATGTAATCGGGCAGAATCGAGTGACTCCGGGAAACGGTTGACACGCACGCGGCGGGGGCCGCTAAAGTCGGGGCGTTGGACGCTCTCCTGCAATCTGGATGGTTGTGGCTTTGACCAACGGCGCGATCTCGTTCGATGAGCGAGGGATCGGCCGGCGGTCACTCACTTCGAGGTGCTGCAACTACTCCTGATGACTTGGCCCACCACGGTGGGGTTTGGCGTGCCGACGTGGCACTGCGCTCATCAGGTGTTGTGGTTTGAACAAGTTGCGTTCGCCGGACGCGCGCTCGGTCGTCGCGTTGCTGGCTACCCGGGGTCGTTTCGACCTTCTCGCGCTCCGCGCCCTCCCGTCTATCCTGGCCCAGTCGAGGCTACCTGACCGGATCCTGGTCGTCGTCGACCAGTCTCCCTCGGATCTGCCCGACGATGTCCTGGCCGAGCAGACCCGCCGACTCCGCGCCATCTGCCGCGGAAGGGTCCGGCTGACCGTGATGCGCAACCGGCGCACCCCAGCTCGCGCGTCTGGCGCATGGAACACCGGCCTCGACCAGCTACACCGCGACCACCGACAGCCAGACCTCGTGTTCGTCGCGGTTCTGGACGACGACGACGCATGGGAGCCGAATCACCTCGCGAGCTGCCTCGACGCAGCCGTCGCGGGAGACCTGAACATGGTGGCGAGCGGCTTGATCCGCCACTCGTCGACAGAGGACGCCGGCCACCCGCACGCGATCCCTTCGCACCTCGATCCCGAAGAGCTGTTCGTTCGCGGGCAGCACATCCAGGGCTCTAACCTGTTCGTCCGGCTCGACCTGCTTCTGCTCGCAGGAGGCTTCGACGAGCGCCTTCCGTCCTGCGCGGATCGCGACCTCTGCCTGCGGCTCGCTCGCCTGCCCGAGCTTCGGTTCGGATCCGTGCAAAGGCACACCGTCCACCACTACGCCGACGCCCGCGCTGACCGCCTCACGACTCCAGGTTCGGCGACCAAGTTGGAGGGACTCACCCGGTTCTTGAGGAAGCACTCGGATGCCTTCCCAGAGGACGTGGTGGCAGCAGCGGAGGAGCGCGCTCGCACGCTCTTCGGGTGGCAGCCGACTACGCCGCCTCATCCAGTCGCCACGGTTGTGCCGCCGGCTGCGCCAACCGAGCCCCTGGGTTTCGTGGTCGGGTTCGTCACGGACTCGCAAGTCCCCGGGCACGTCAACGGCCTGCTGGACGACCTACTGCGCCTCCAGGCGCAACCTGGGTGCAGCAGCCTGCTGGTCGTGGTCGTGGAGAACGGCCCCCTCCCCGAGCCCACCGCCCGCTCGCTGCCCAATCTCGTGGATGGCTACAAGGCCAAGGGCCTCGCCATCGAATGGGTGTCGATCGAGCGCCAGCGCGCCGACTGGGAGCAAGGCTTGCTCGTCGACTCGCCTGACCCGACTTGCAATCGTCTGCCCATCGCGGTCACCCGGACGATCCTGAAAACCTATGTGGGCCGCGCCGCGCTGCAGCGCCCCGGTTCGATCGCGTGGATTCTGGACGATGACAAGCGCCTGAGCATCCTGGTCGACCGCGGCGACGGCACCGCCGAGGAGCGACTGACCCCGGACATCGAGGCGCTGCAGACCATCCGCTCGTCCGGCGTCGACGTTGTGATCGGCCCCGACACCCACGCCGCGCCACTGCCGTTCGTCGCGACCCTGCGCACGCAGCTCGTCGACCTCGACGCGGCTCTCGCGACACTCGCCAACATCGACCCGCATGCCCCGTGGCCGGATCGCCGTGCCGAGTCTGCCGCAGAGCGCGCGGTGATGGCCGACACCTACTACGACCTTTCCAGGCACACGGAGCACCTGGAGACGCCCTTCCTTCCTGCACCAACCGCTCCAGGCTGCTCTGCACGCGACCAACTGGTGGCCATCGCTGCGCGCGTTGGTCGGTTGCTCGCCGGGGAAGCCGTGACGCGCCCGCTGCTCCTCCCCGCGGCAGACCTGCCGGCTTCAGCAGCACGCGATTCGGTGCAGCGCGGTGGATCGACGCTGTTCTTCGATCCCGCGCACCTGCTGCTCTACCCGCAGACGCTCGCGCGCCTCGGCGAGCACTACCTGCGGCGCTCCGACATGCTGGTGAGCCAGCTCCAGCGCGATCAAGCCGGCCTGAGGTTCGTGATGCACCCGTGTGTCGGTGTGCGTCACGATCGCTCGCAGACCGTGCGCGCGAGCCTCGTGAGCGAGACCCTTCGTCAGGACTTGCGCGGCTATGCCCTGTATCGCACGGAGAACGAGCTGATGCAGCGGCGCTCTCCGAACCAGCGCGCCGTGCCACTGCTCGCTTGGTCGGAGGAGGAGCTTCGCGAAGCCGTCCGGCTCGTGCGCAAGTATCTCGGCGAGCGTCTGGCGGCCTTGACCCTCAGTGCTTGGCGGATCTACGGGCTCGCCGGGGCCATTCGTGAAGCCGCCCGGGCGCTCGCCACGGAAACATCACGCTCGTGGGACAGCGAATCGCTCGCCGCTCTGGACCAGATCGTCACCGAGATGAACCGGATCCGAGTCGAGTTCCAGCCATCAGCAGTCGCGACCTTCGCTGGCAAGGTCCGAAGCGGGATCTCCGATCACGACATCCGCTGTGCGTTCTCGTCGATGGACGCGCTCGTCAGCGAATACCGCGCGACCCTGGGGCTCGGGGCGGCGGCAACGCCAACGTTCTCTGCAGCGCGCGAGGCAAGGGCGCGCGCCGTCCTGGCAAGGGCGCGGCCGGGCATGAAGCTAAGGCTGCTCGGTCTCGGAGGCGAGGGGGTCGTGTTCACAAACGAGGCCCACGTCTACAAGGTCCTGGACCTGCTGAAGCGCCGGCCGAACCACGACACTGCGGAGTTCCTGCGCAACCTGCAGGCTCGCGACACTGCCCCGCGGCACGTTCCACCGCTCCTGGCTGTCGAGGAACAGGATGGCGAGCTGATCGTCGCCTATCCGTTCGAGGCATCTGAGCCCTACACGGGCGGACACGGTCCCGACCTGATCGCCCTGCTGCGCGAGTGCAAGGAGGCCGGCTTCGTGTGCCGTAACATGCACCCGAAGAACCTGCGCGTGACCGCGACGGGGTTGCGACTGATCGACTTCGGGGCCGACCTCAGGCCGTTCACGGACGCCGGCTATCGCTCGATGGCCGAGCGTGCGTGGCTCTCGTGGCGGTGGCCGCATCGCCAGGACCTCGATGTCCTCATGCGGCGCGCGCTCACCGACAAGACGCTCGCCGAACTCGACGGCTTCGAACGGTTCTGGCAAGCGGTGTGCGACGAGCGGCCCTCGGCAACTCGCATCGCAGCCGACATGGTCGACCCGGTGGTCTTGGGGAATGCCACGAGCAGCGTGCTCGACTACGGATGCGGCAAGAAGGCCACGAGCGCCATGCGCTTCGCACGAGCGGGCCTGAAGACCGTGGGGTTTGATCCGGGCGCGGGAGTCGCGGCACGTTGGTCCGAACTGTCGGAGCAGCCGCCGAACTTGCTGCTGACCTCATCGCGACAGCAGGCCCTGGCCGCCGGCCCGTTCGACGCGGTCGTCTGCACGCTCGTTCTGTGCGAGCAGGCCGACGGATCGGACTACGAGCGGATCCTAGGAGATCTGCGTGCGGCGGTGCGCGAAGGCGGCACGGTGGTCGTAACGGTCTGCAGCCCGTTCGCGACGTGCGGCGGCCCCACACCGCTGCACCGGCACCGCGACCTGCCAGCCGGTGCCAGCTACGAGGAGTGCTTCGCCTACACAGAGAACGGCGAGACCGGGGCTGGCCGCGGCGAGTTCCACCGTCCGCTCCGTCGGATCGAACGCGATCTGCTCAGGCACGGGCTCGTGGTCGAGCGACGCATCGAGAGCGAGTCGGTTGACCTCGAACGCTTCGAGCCTGCGAGCGACTTCCTGACCCTGGTTTGCCGCCCCGTTGCGGTCAAGTCTGAAGGGACGGGTGTCGCGCTCGTCGTGAAGACGTGCGCGATGGAAGCCGACACGATCGAGCGGCAGGTCCAGCACCTCGTCGGCCAGCTCGAAGGACCGCGAGTGTTCCAGGAACGGGTGCTCGTGATCGACTCGCGTCGGGACGGATTCGTGCGCCAGCACGGCAACAGTGACTTCGCGTCACTGTTAGCCGCCGCCCAGCGACTCGTCCGCCATGGCTGGATCGACCGGGTCCTGGTCGGACCGGAGGGAGGACCTGAGGCCGCTACGGTGCTTCGCGGGTGGTTCGGTCTGGAAGCGACGAGCACGCACTCGGTCCATGGGGCTCCTCTGGTCGCCCCGCTGCTGGGGATCGAGTCGTGCACGGCGGACTACGTGCTCCAGGTCGACTCGGATCTGCTGGTCGGGCGTCGCGACCGGAATCACGACTTCCTGGGCGAGATGATCGCGCAGTTCGACGCGGACGATCGGGTTGTCACGGCGGCCCTGAACATCGCACGGGATGCCGATCTGCCTTTCTCGGCCGGCGACGGCAGTCGGCCATGGCGAGTTGAGGTGCGGGGCAGCCTCGTCCATCGGGAACGACTGCTGGCGGCGCGCCCGCTACCGAACCAGCTCAGCAGCGGCATGCCTGCCTTGTCCTGGCATCGCTCGTTGGATGAGGTCGTGCGCAGTGGTTCTCTCCGGTCGATCCGGGGTGGCGGAGCGGCGACGTGGTTCGTCCACCTGCCGAACTCGTGCAAGCGACCCGTCGCGGATTGGATGCTGCTGAGCGATCTGGTGGAGAAGGGCGCGCGACCTGCTCAGCAGGTCGGATCTGTCGACCTCGTTGGTGGGCCGCTGGGCTGGGTGCCGAGGGTGCGCCGCGAGCCGCTCGTCCTCGTCATTACGGGCCGGAACGTGCCACCGGGCCGCATGCGGCGATGCCTCGACTCGCTCCTGGCGCAGGAGGGCGACGACTGGGGCGCGATCGTGATCGACGATGGCTCCGATGGGCTGAGCCGCGACTGCCTCACGATGGTCCTCGCACCGCATCGCGATCGCATCACGCTGCTACAGCCTCGGGAGCGCCGCGGTCAACTCGCCAACACTGTGCTGGCCGTGCGGCATGTGTGCGCGGACTCGGAAGCCGTCATCGTCACGCTCGACCTCGACGATGCCCTGTTGGGGCGAGACGTCGCACGATGCATCCTGGCGGCGCATCGGAACGGTGCCGACGTCACGGTCGGGTCGATGCTGCGCACGGACAAGCACGGCGACTACCCCGTCGTGTTCGAGGAGCCGCGGCACAACCGAGGTGGCAACTGCTGGCAGCACCTGCGGACGTTCCGGAAGCGCCTGTTCGACGCGATCCCGGACCACGAGCTGCGGGTCGATGGGAACTACGTCGACATTGCGGTCGACTGGGCGTTCATGCTGCCGATCGTCGAGATGGCCCGGCGGCCCGAGTGGATCAGGCAGCCGCACTACCTCTACGAGCCATCGGGCCTGGGCAAGGGTGACGGCAGGCGCGCTCGGGAGAAGCAGATCGGCGTCCTAACCGGCCGCCCGTCGCGAAGCTGGTCACGCGGCAAGCCTGCGTCGACCCTGGTGACTCCGGAGGTCGTGACGGCCGACATGCTGCAGGACGGCGCGATCCTGTTCGTTAGGCACTCGGAACGGCCGTCATTCGCCGGCTTGACGAACCAGCAGAAGCACGAGGTTGCGTTGACCGCTCGCGGGCGTGAGATGGCCCGGGAACTCGGCCAACGGGTTGGGCAGGAAGCTCGGCTCGCTAGCAGCCCTGTTCCGCGCGCGCTGGAGACCGCAGAGGCGATCGCGGCCGGAGCAGGGCTTGATCCAGGGTCGATCCTGCAGACTCCGAACCTCATGCGGTTCCTCGCGACCGGGCCGGAGCACTACGACGAGGTGAAGCGCCGCCTCGGCTGGACCGGGCTGATGGCGAGCTGGATGGACGGGTCGCTGCCTCATGGCGTTCTCGTGCCCTGCGAGCAAGTCGCGCGTCAGGCGCTCGAAGCCGTGTTGGGTGCGCCTGGGACGCGAGGGGTGATCGCGGTCACACACGACTTCCTCGTTATGGCGCTGCTCGCGGCCCTGCGCGGCGAGCGCCCGACTTCAGTTCCCTACCTCGGGGGATTGCTGGTGAGCAGGAAGGAAGCCGAGCGGTTCCTCGGGTCGGAGGTGATCGCATGACCGGCAACTCCACTTCTCAGGCTCCAGCGCGACGCAGGCTTGTCGCGGTGATCGGGGATGCGAACGTTCCAGCAGGGTCGCAGAAGGACCTGCTGGCGGAGGAGGTTGGCCGACTGCTCGTGGATGCAGGCTTCCGCGTGCTGACCGGCGGGCTAGGCGGCGTGATGGAGTCGGCGTGCCGCGGCGCGCGTTCCTCCGCGCGCTACCAGTCCGGCGACACCGTCGCGGTGCTGCCCGGGCACGATCCGGGCGAGGCGAACGAGTTCGTCGACGTCGCGATCCCGTCGGGCCTGGACCATGTCCGCAACTCGATCGTCGCACACGCCGACGCGGTGATCGCGATCGGCGGCGGTGCCGGCACGATGTCCGAGATCTGCCTCGCCTGGATCTACAAGCGGCTAATCGTGGCGCTGCGCGTCGACGGCTGGAGCGGCAGGATCGCGGACCAGCGCGTCGACGAGCGCGTGAGGTATCCCGACGAGTCTGATGACCGGGTGTTCGGGGCCGCATCCGCAGCAGATGCCGTTCGCACGGTTGTTGACCGTGTCGGACGCTTCACAGGGCAGCATAGGACGATCCGCCGAAGAGACGCTCCGTAGTCGCGGCACCTGCCGCAGGGCTGCCGAGCGAGCGACGGGACCGGGCGCTTGGTCACCAATCACCAATCACCTCGCGCCGTGCGCGTGACATTGAGTCAGTCTCGGGTCAACGGGATCCAGCGCAACTCCACGCGATCCGGCGCGACGCCGTGCGACTCTTCGCCGACCGCTCGGAAGCGCGAGCGATGTGTCTATGCTGCCTTGCGCGGAACATGCAAACGACGCGGCGTCGAACACCTGAAATCGCGATTCTCAACCAGGACTGCCGGGCTTGGATGGGTTCGCAGCCAGCCGGCGTGGTCGACTGCGTCGTCACGTCCCCGCCCTACAACCTGGGCATCGCGTACGAGTCCTACGAGGACAAGAAGCCCCGCGAGCGATACCTCGCTTGGTTGGGCGAGGTGTTCGACGACCTCCATCGAGTGCTCCGGCCGGACGGGCACTTCTTCCTGAACGTCGGCTACAGCAACACGGACCCGTGGGTTGACGTCGACGTCTTGCTGGTCGCACGCAAGCGGTTCGTGCTGCAGAATCGGATCTGCTGGGTGAAGAGCGTCTCGATCGACACCGAGACGTTCGGCCACTTCAAGCCGATCAGCTCGGGGCGCTTCGTGACCCCGACGCACGAGATGGTGTTCCACTTGACCAAGACGGGGAACGCCCCGATCGACCGCTCGGCGGTGGGCGTTCCCTACAAGTGGAAGTCGAACCTCGACAAGCGAAGCCGCATGCGCGGTCGCCTCGCCAAGAAGTTCGGCTACGCGGGTTGGCTAGACTTCGAGGCTCGTGCAACCGAGCGCGAACGCGAGCGACTCGATCGAGAGCTGGACGCGCGCGTGAAGAAGCTCGGCGTCGTGAAGGACCGCCGCTGCCGGGGGAACTCCTGGTTCCTGCCCTACGACACTATCCGGGATCGCGACCAGGACCGCGGTTCGCACCCTGCGACGTTCCCCGTGGCCCTGCCCGAGATGTGCATCCGGTTGGCAGGTTGCCCAGCCGGCTCACTCGTCTTCGATCCGTTCGTGGGCTCGGGCACGACGATGATCGCGGCGCAAGCTGCTGGCATGCGGGGCGTCGGGACCGACATCGACCGGCGCTACGTGACGCACGCTCTGAAGCGGCTCCAGCAGGTTGGTACCTCCAGCGTGAGCGAGCCAACTGCAGTTCGACGCCGTGCAGTCCGATGAACAACCGATCAGGGGCAAGTAGGAGCCCCGTTACATCTCTCCCGGAGGAGCGGCAATGGCGAACAAGCGCAGCAGGGAAAGGGGCGAGCGGATCCCGTCCTACCTCAAGGACGACGGATACCTCTACGTGATGGTGACCGGCGAGGACGGGCGACAGGAAGAACACGCTGTGCACATTCTTGTTGCCGAGACGTTCCTCGGCTTCGCCCCGTCCCCGGAGCACAGGGTTGTTCACAAGAACGGCAACCTGACCGACAATGTCGTGACCAACCTGGAGTGGCGCGTGCCTGGGTGACCGAGCGTGGGCCGCGGCGCGTATGATCGCGAGGTGCTCACGCGACTGCGCGGCGATCCGAGGATGCCGCGGGGTTGCGCTGGGGGCCTGATCTGGGCCCGATCTCGCTGGAGGCCCGGTTGCCGCTGCGGGGGCCATGCTTCCGCGCTCCGAGAGCACACTGCGGAGTCGCCCCAGGACAAGAACGTGGAGTTCCGGTGGCGCGCAACGTATGTTGCCCCCGAACTCAAGCTGAGTGGCGTCGCCGCTCGATCCAGCTACCGCGTGGTGTCCCGTCTAGGAAGTCAGGTGTCGCGCCAGATCCGCCAGATCTCGATCTTGGCGGTCCTGCTCATGCTCTGCCTGGGCCTTCCGCGCTTCCTCGTGGTCTGCAGCGGGCCACATTGCCACGGCAGCATCGAGTTCGTGCACGCCTCTGGCTCCTGCTGCCAGGATCACCACGAGGTGGAAGTCGGTTGCGGCGCGCACGAGCAGGATCACGGCGACGACGATGGTGGCGACTGTGGCGAAGGTGATGCTGCCGAGCCGAGTCGTTGTGGCTGCACCGACGTTGCGTTCTCGATCGCCGAAGGCCCGCTTCCCGAACGCATCACGTTCGAGTTCCACGACGCCCCGGCGGTTGACGTCGTCGATTCGTGGCTCGCCTATACGCCGAGTGCGCAACCCGACACGGTGTTGCCGCCTGCGACTGGTCCGCCGAGAACGGACCAACGCACCGAGTTGCTGGCTACGACCCTTCTGCTGATCTGAGTCGACTCGCGCCGCCTGAGCCCTGTGGCTCGGGATTCGGGGCCTTTTGGCCTCGCCGTGCCGCGTCGTGCGAGTGACGCGGCGTCCCGTTCGCGCGCCAACGTCACGTTCGTCGACTCTCATGCACCCGATCCGTTGGGCGGCTTTGTCCGCCTTCGTCGCGGCAGGCTGCCAGACCTACACACCTGCTCCTGTCGATCTCCAAGCGCACGCCCGGCTGTTCGCCGAGCGCATTCCCGACGCCACTCTCGTGCGGGCGTTCGCCGAGACGCTGCGCCAGCACGACCCCGCCATCCACGGATTCGACGTGGCGGACGGGCTGTCGCTCGAAGAAGCACGCTACGTCGCCCTCCTCTTCAACCCGTCGCTGAAGGTCGTCAGGGCACAAGCGGCCGTGGCGCAGGCGGTGGCGGAGCTGGCGGGCTTGTGGGACGACCCGCAGCTCAGTGGCTCGTTCTTCTACGTGTTGGAGAATGTCTGGCAGCACAACTGGTTCGCCGGGGCCTACATCGCGCAGACACTGCCGATCACGGGTCGCCCTGGCTTGGAGAAGGCGCTTGCGGAATCGCAGCATGCGCAGGCGCTGATCGAAGCACGCCGTTCCGAAGCCGAGGTCTTGAACAACCTGGATGTCGCGTGGGTGCAGCTTTCCGCCGCACGGCTGCGCGTAGATCTGCTGACGGCGCTGGTGCAGAGGCTCACCGACCTCGAACAGATCGCGTCGCGGTTGGCCACTGCCCAGACCCTGACTCAGCTCGAATCGCGTGCGTTCACGCTGGCGAGAGTCCGCCACCAAGCCGACCTCGTCGTCGCACGCGGGGAAGCACAGGGTGCAGACCTGCGTCTGCGCGAGCTGCTCGGGATGCCCCCTGGACTGGAGCTGCGCGTCGAACTCAATCTGTCCACTACCGAGCGTGTGACTGGTTCGGAGCAGCTTGCGAAACTGAGCCAGAGCCCTCTCGTCGAGCTGGCGATGCGCGAGCACGATGTCGCCGAACGCGGGTTGCAACTCGCCATCCGCAAGCAGTGGCCGGAGCTGTGGATTCAGCCCGGGTGGCAGGAGGAAGACGCGCAGCCGCGGCCAGCCTTTGGCTTCTCGCTGCCGATTCCGCTGTGGAACGCGAACGCGCAGGAGATCGCCGAGAAACGAGCGGCTAGGGACGTTGCAGCCGAACGACTCAAGGAGCGGCTGGAGGCTGCTACCCACGCGCTTGCGCAGGCGGACACGAAGCGGCGCGCAGCGGTCGAACAACGTCGCATCCTCGACGTCGAGTTGCTGCCACTCACCGAGCGTCAAGTCGCGGACGCAAAGCGTCTCGCCGAACTCGGCCAGCTCGACACCTTGTTGATCCTGGATGCCGTGACGCGCGCCTACGAGGCCCAACTCGCCGCGGTCGCATCCGCCGTGACCGAGGCGGAAGCCACGGTCGAACTGAACTCGCTCTTCTGGCCGTCGCTGGCGGCCCCCGCGAAGGAGGAATGACCCATGGCTGCACGTCTCCGTTTCGTTCTCATCGTCACCCTCCTCGCGTCGGCCTGCTCGAAGAAGCAGGAGCCTCAGCCTGCGCACGACGAAGCACAAGCACCGACGAATTGGATCGCGGTGCCCGAGACCGTTCGCAAGAACCTCGGCATCGACTTCGTGAAGGTCGAGCGTCGCCGCGTGGCGCAGACCCTGCGGTTCTCCGGTCACTTCGAGCTGCTGATGACCGCGCGCCACGAGCTGCGCACGCCGGTGCAGGGGCGAGTCACACTGTTGGTGAAGCCGCTGCAATCGGTCAAGGCCGGCGACCCCATCTACCGGGTCGACTCTCCGGACTGGCGGCGAGCGCAACGCGAGATCGGGGAGATCGCCACGCAGATTCGAGTCGACGAGGCGCGGCTGGCGGCGATGCAGCCACTCGTCGCTGCGCACCGCGAGCACGAACAGAGCTTGCGCGAAGCCGCGTCGGTGCTCGAAGCGCGCCAGAAGAACGTCGAAGAGACGCAGTCCAGCGTTGGTGGGCAGGCGCGAGAACTGGCTGAGGCGCGTGCGCAGCTGGCCCAGGTGCGTGCTGACCTCGCCGAGGCTCGCGAGAAAGGCGCTACGACCGATGCCGCGCTGGCCGAAGTCCAGGCGCAGCTCATCGCCGGTCGGGACAAGTTCCGATTGGCGCTCGAAGCCGCGGCGGCTGTGACCGGCTCGACGGTCGAACAACTGCTCGGCGATGCGCCGGGCACTAC
>ERZ1066127.768-NODE-768-length-14766-cov-11.704983_pt1 | contig 14766 bp, 13 predicted proteins | sample MGYA00382774_ERZ1066127 | MGnify/ENA primary metagenome ERZ1066127 (study PRJEB33369, sample SAMEA5778357) | biofilm metagenome | biome: Industrial cooling water; feature: Water cooling tower basin; material: Biofilm | place: United Arab Emirates | collected... | reverse complement strand
CAAATTAAATCCAAAAAAAAAAAAAGACCGCCTCACTTATGAGACGGCCTCTTTCATTGGGTAAGGTTAATCCAGTCGGGCCAAGCGATAGAAAGTGAGCCCTTTTCTTGATTTGATGGCGGTTTCTTGTTTAACCATCTTCCATCTATCATGAAAAGCGTATTTTTCTGCTGATAAGGCCTTGAGCTTTAGATGTGCTCCGCGCATGGTGTAGGTGCCCGATACCTTTACTTTTTGGGCAGGATGGGAAAAGTCCTGATAAGTGAAGGTTTGGTCGGCGTGCAACACAAGTTTGATGTTTGAAGGGTCGGCTTGTGAGACGCCAAAAGTTTTGATAACGTTGGTTTGGGCCTTCGTGGATAATGCCATGAAGGGAATGGCTGCGATACACATCAAGCAGGTTTTTAAAAAGTTGGGTCGAGTCATGGTGTTAATTAAGGTTTGTAAGGAAATGCCAAGCTGAAGGCGCCGTTGGTGATTTCCATTTGCTCACTGCCATCGGCACTGAACAAAGTACATCGAACAGTGCCATTGATTTGTTTAACGGGTGATCCCTGTGGGCTATTAGCGAATGACGCCACATCATTCACTTGAAAGTTTGCCGTACTTGGCTGGTCGCCAAATGCCGAGCTGAACAATTTGCCATCGGCACGTCGGTAGTTGATGCGTAAAGTGCCAGTTTGAACAGGATCGTTGAAGCCACTGCTATTTACCCTAAAGTTCACCGTGCAAAAAGCTATAGGGTTGTTGGTCACTTGTTTTACCACTTCGGTAGTACAACTGCTGTTAAAGGCGGTCATCCGAACCACATTTACTCCTCCGGTACCCAATGCGATAACAGGTATGTTCACCTGAGATCCTGTAAAGGTGGAGCCGTTGATTTGCCATTGCACGGTGAAGGGGGCAGTTAAACTGATCCCGATGGCATTCAATTGAATTTCGTTGTTGTTGTTGAGCAGCGTATAGTGAAAATCGGCGGCACATTGGGTATTTACTGGGGCGACCTGTACCCATTTTTCAAGGTTGTTATTGCAGCCGTTGGTGAAATAGGCTGTTAGCTTCACCCGGTAAGCACCTTGCGGCATGAGCAATTCCGGGGAGGCATTTTGGGATTGGTGAATGAGTTGACCACTGCTGTCGTGCACTTCCCATTGGCTGGCCAAGAGTTGGTTGCCCAAGCCCGGAAACGATTGGTTTTGAAGCTGTAGTCGATACAGATTTTGGCCGAATGACCTAAAGAACGGATAGTTTTTCTTTTGGAAGGTTGAATCGGGTAGCATCGGTGCTTCGGGTTCGAGCACAGCATGGTCGCGGATGATAAATTCCCAGCTATTTGGGCAGTTGTTGCAGTTCAGGGGCTGCAGTGCTGCAGAACTTTCATAAACAAACCGGGCATCCTGCTTTACTGCGGTTAACATATAGTTGTTATTTGTACCGGCTTGGCTCGAAAAAGGGCTTCCGTCGAGTTCTCCGCTGAAGGTAAACTGCGGATTTGTACTTGTTTCGCCTTCGGTGAAGTCAAGCGAGGGCTGACAACCCCACACAAACAGCAAGGTGCAAAGGAGTAATGCTCTCATGGTTTTTGGCGTTGAAAGAGTACATATTGTAAACTGAATTGCCATGCACCTGCATTAGGCAAATTGGCCTCCGATGGTTGAGCAGGCCTAAACTGATACATTACACCCAAATGAAAGGTTTGATTCGGGCTGTATGCGTAGCCAAGGCCAGGCAGCCAGTTAGGTATTTCGGCTTGTTGCCAAGCAGCCATGCCATGCTGTTTTTCAACCGTAGGCGGAACATCTTGTCTGGCTCGTTCTGTACTCAGCCGATACTGTGAAAACAGATAGTGCTGGTGGGTGATGCTACCAAATATGCGGTGATTGCCTTTTTGATAGCCTAATCGCAGGCAATTTTGCATGCTCCAGTAGTTGCGCAAATCGAGGGTTTGTGTGGTTCGTTCGAAACCGAAATCGTAGGTGGTGTTGGTATTGGTGTATGTATAATTACGCAACTGCTGTTGTTGCAAGCCACCTAGCCATTGGCCGTAAAGGCCGCTTTGCCATTGAATGGAGGCCATTATGCCCGATTGCCAGTTCAGGCGGCCTGCCGATTTTTCGCCAGCGGTATGCCACACAGGCTGGGTAGCTGCCCAAAATCCAAGTGCAAATACCGGCGCTTGTTTGATTGTTGGACGTTCAAAGCTCAATGGTTCATCAGCACGTTTTTCGGGTGCGCTTGCGGTGAGCTTCACTGGCACTAACAGGGCCGATTTGGCTTCAAGCATCAACAATTCGCTGCTTTCTGTTTCTTCATTGGTTTCTTTCACATGGTTTATCAGCATGTTTTGCTGCGAGATAGGGTCTTTATGTGCTGCTATGGTGTTGATGGCCCCAGTGTTTTGGGTGTGCAAGGCAATGCCAGTTGGTGGGACAGCGCTTTCGGCGGCGCTCTCTGCTGTGTTTTCTGTAAAGTTGGATGTAGCAGCAGAAGCTTGCGCAGCTACACTTTCTTGGGTTGGTAATACGGCCAGTTGCTCCAAGCTTGATTTTTTGGGTTCATTTGCCAGCAACATCCACCAGCTGGTACCCACTGCCACAAAAGGAAGTAGCCAAAGCCAGCCCACGGCCTTGCGCCTGCGTTCTTGTTGAAGCAGTTTTTGTGCTTTTTGCCAATCGGCTTCCTGGTAAGGAAATTCAGCCGATTCAAACAAATCGCGTATTTTTTTATCGAAGGATTCAGCTTCCATAGGGGGTGCCCTCCATTTTTAAAATCATTTTTTGCAGCATGTTACGTGCATTGTTTAAGTGCCACTTCGAGGTGTTTTCACTCATCGACAGCATTTCTCCAATTTCTTTGTGCTTATAACCATCTACCACATAGAGGTTGAAAACCGTGGCGGTCATGGGTGGTAGTTGACGTATCATGCCTAATAATTGTTGGTAATTCAGTTGGTCGCCAATGTCAAAACTTTCATCAGGCGTGTTCAGCTGGCTAATCAAATCGTAATCGGCAGCATGGTTGAGCTCGCGGTATTTTTTATCGGCACGTAACAAATTCAAAATAAAATTCACGGCCAGGCGCTTCAACCAGGGTTCAAAAGGCAATTCGGGTTTGTATTTGTCGAGTTGTTTGAGCAAGTGCATAAAAATCTGATTCAGGTAGTCGGAGGCCTCCTCTCGAGAGCTTGCGTAACGCACGCATACGCGCATGAGGGGACTGTACACCAGCTGATACAGTTGGTGCTGTGCCTTGGGTTTTCCTTGCAGGCACAACCGAATCAAATCACTGTTTAGCTCCATACACAAATGCCGGAGTCGCCCACGAAAGGCAACTCCGGCTGCATCAGGGTTTGAAATTATTGAATCACGATACGCTGTGCCGAAAAACTGTTGTTTCCACGCATTTCGAGCAGGTAAATACCGGCAGGAATGCCCTCGAGCGACAAACGGTATGTGTTTTCACCTGCGCCCATCAGCAGGGCTTCGCTGCGCAGCTTGCGGCCGGTGATGTCGAGGAGATTAAGTTCTACTTGTTGCGACTGCCTGCTGGAGAGACGGATGTTCAAAACTTCGGTGGCAGGATTGGGATAAACGCCATCGATACGCACACCACTTTCTACCAGGCTTGCTGCAATACCCGTTTGGTTTACGGTGAAATGCAATTGTGCATTGGGGTTGCTGCTGCTTAAGGTAAAGGGATAGGGTGTAAAGGGCATGCCCATCATTTCTACGTGCATTTTGTAGCTGCCAAAGGCCAGGTTGCTCATGTTGTATACGCCTTGGGCATTGGTGTGTACCGCTCTCAGAACCTGTCCTTGCAAGTCGTGCAATTGCAATTGTACACCCGCCATGCCCGTACTGCCAGTTATAGGCAAACCGCCTTGGTTAACGCCGCCTCCAGCACTTCCGCCCCCACCGCCGGTTCCACCTGCCGCTTGTAAGGCTATTGATAGCACTACAGTATTGCCGCCACCCAATGTAAAGGTACTTGCCGCCGACCAAGTGGTTGCATTACCGAAATAAGTGGGAACAAAGTTCGCCGCATTTCCGCTCATGAGGGTGGCCAAAATCGAGTAGGTACCAGTTGCAGTGGTAGGGTAGTAGAAAGGAGCAAAGCCCATGGAGTCGAGGCTGTAAAAAGTATCAACAGGCGTCCAAACATTGTTTTGAACCTGTATAAGAATCAATCTCATGGTATCGCTTTGGGCAGGGTTAGCAGGCGTATTACCAGTGACTGTACCAGCAATGAAGTTTTGTATGGCGCCGCCACGTGGTTGCAATACCAAGGGTGGAAGTTGGGTGGTAACTGCCCCCGTATGTGGTAAAATAGTGGCCTGATTTACATTGCGTGTATTGCCATACCAGGTTGTGTCGAAATTGTTGAAGTTCACAGACGCTGGGGTTAGGCTAGCCATGATGCGGTATTGCGCCACATAGGGTTTGGTGGGCAAACAAAAAGCTGTTGAACCAATGGTAAGTGAATCGTAGCGGAAAATGGTAGTGTCGAGTAAAAATACGCCAGCAACCTGCCTGTACAGCGAAATGGCTACCGTATCGCCAGCTGCCAATGGTTGAACGCTGCTGCAGAACCAACCACCGGTGGGTGCTGGACTGTTTCCACAGAAGAAATCCAAATTAACAGTCATGCTGCCGGGCGCCCAAAATGAAGAGTCATACAGCGTAACGCCATTGCAAACATACAAACCGGTGACAGTACCTTGCGTTGCCATGGGGTTAAAGGTGTAAAGGTTGCTGAAGAAGCCATTCGCATTGGTTTGAACGCTGTCCATGCGGCTGGTTGCCGGGTTGCCGGTATTGATAAACAACACCACCCATTGATTGGGGATGCCGATGGTAGTGCCAGGCACACGTACTGTTCCTTGGATGGTGACGCCTTGTGCTGCAACCTGTGCACACAAAGCAACAGAAAAAATGAAAAGTAGAAGTAGTTTTTTAAACATGATTTTTTAGGTTTACTTACAAGCTTTACACCGGTTGGTGGAGGATGGTTGGGTTGAACGTGCCTTTTTAAGTTGAATGTATGGTATTTTTTATGATGTGAAGCTGCTTGTCAATGATTATGCGCACGCAAGTACCATGTTTGCACACATGGGTAGCGCTGCGTGCACATTTTATGGGGTTTTGTGTATGTAAGCGTGTTTGAAGTGAAAAAAAAGAGCTGCCCTTGGGCAGCTTCGAAGGTTTGGATTTAGGAGCATTTATTGCACCACTACCCGTTGGGTACTGCGTTTGCCCGCACTTTCAACTTCTAAGAAATACATGCCCGGTGTTACACCACCTACCCCAAAAGTAAACTCATTGGTGCCTTCGTTGAGGTCGTAGTTGCGTTGGGCAACCAAACGACCTTGCAAGTCGCGTAAACGTGCCTTTAACTGGCCGACTTCGTTGCCTGTGAGGCGGATGTAGGCTTGGCCCTGCACCGGATTCGGGTAAATGCCTTCCAGGGTAAATGCTTCTTTTAAAAGGCTGGCAGCAATTCCTTGGTTCGACACCGAAAAATGGATTTGTGGATTGGGATTGGCCGCGCTGATGCTGAAGGCATATGGCGTGAATGCCACACCCATCATTTCAACGTGCAATTTGTAGTCGCCATAGGGCAATTGACTAAAATTATAGTTGCCTTGGGTATTCGAATGGGTGGCTTTGAGCACTTGGCCGCCTGTACTGTGCAACTGAACCTGCACACCGGGGATGCCAGCACTACCCGTAACGGGTAATCCGTTTTGGTTCACGCCACCACCAACGCCTCCGTTGCCACCACCAGTACCGCCAGCAGCAGCCAAGGTAATGAAGACATTGGTAGTACTTCCGTTGATCAAACCAAAAGTTTGTGCCTGTGACCAGGTGGTTACATTGCCCAGGTAGGTAGGTAGGTAGTTGGCAGCGTTACCCGACATCAGGGTAGCGAGTAAAGAAAACTGACCGATGCGGTTCACAGGAATGTTGAAATAAGCTACACCTGCCGAGTCAATGACGAACTGGGTGTCGATAGGCGTCCAAATGCCATTTTGAACTTCGATGAGGATGAGTCTCACCGTGTCGAGCTGGCCGAAAGCTGGACTGGTGAAGCCGCTCACAGTGCCAAATACACGGTTCACAGGGCTCGAAACAGTGCTTTGCAATACAATGTTGGCAATTGATCCCCCTGTAGGCACAAAAATCGATTGGGCCGAAAGCACATTGGTGGTATTACCAAACCAAGTGGGCAAGAGGGTGGAAGCATTTACAGAGCCTGGGCTTAAGCTGGCGCGTATGCGGTAAGTGCCATTCACCACCCGCACACAAAAAGCGGCAAATCCCGTCCCGGTGCTGTCGGTTACACGAATAAGGGTGTCGGGCATAAACGCGCCACCGGTCATGCGGAACAATTCAATGATGGCAGTGTCTCCGGCTGCAAGGGGCGAAATGCTGCCGCAGATAAAGCGAGGGGTAGGTGGGGTTGGGCTTCCGGTACAGAGCAAATTGATGGTGGAATTCATATTGCCGGGAAACCAATTCGACGAATCGATTGCAAAACCGTTGTTGCATACAGCCTGTGCCAGTACAATGCCGCTGGTCCAACCAGGGGGAATACTGTAAGTCCTCGAGAAGTTTCCGAGCGAATCGGTGAAGACAGTATCGGTGATTGCACCTGGTTGGCTAAAGTTGATGAACAGCACGACAGCTTGGCCGGGTATGCCTTGTGCTGTGATGGAAGCACGGTAGCTGCCATTTACGCTGAGGGTGAGGCCTTGGGCGAACATGCTACTACTGCCGAGCAGTAACACCAGCAAAAGTATTTTTTTCATCCTGGTTGAAGGGTTTGATTAACCGATATACACCTATAAAAGGTTAATCGTTGGGTTCTACTTGGTTTTTAAAACCATCAATGGTTAAGGATGTTTTGAGTGTATGAAATATTGGCTAATTACCTCATTGCTAACAACCGCATTGTTTTCGGTTGAAGCGCAAACCAATTCGACGGATGTGTCGCCCGAATTAGCAGCTTACGATGCCCAAAGCATTCGCCTCTTAGGTGAAGGCATGGGGCATGTATCAGCGGGCAAAACATTTGATCCGAGCATTTTCAACCGAAAAATGAGAGGACAGTTGGTTGGCGATTCAGCTAACTTGCTAATTGAAAATTCGGTTAAAATACAGCGAAAGGGTTTTTGGAATGGCCTAGGAGGACTTATTGTTACTGGAGCCGGTATTGCTGCAGCTGCCAACACACCTATAGGTTGGGTGGTTGTTGTTGGAGGCGCTATTTGGTACGGTATAGGTATACAGCAAGTGAATGAAGGCACTGAGCAGCTTCATCACGCTATTTGGCATCATAACCGTGAAGTGCTCGTTCGGGCTCGCTTAGCACGACCGTAAATTACCTCAATCCCCAATACCTCCTCAGTACCCACTCAATGGATAGCAACAAAGCTATAAATGCCAGTAGCCATTCCAAGCTAATGAGTTCTTCAAGGCGCGATTCATAATAGGTGGTGGGCGTTGTGGCTTTAGATGATTCCAACAAAGGCAAGAGGAGCTCAGCCGGATTATTTCCAACAAGCATGTTGCCGCTGCTGATGGCCGACCAACGCGCTAAAAGTTGGTGGTTAGCAACGCGGTTACTTTGCTCCAAATCGAGGGATGCCACGGCGAATGCTCCTCGTTGGCTGAAACTTTTGCCAGCAAGTTGAACGCGTGCTTCCCAACGGTAATTGCCTGGAGGCAGCGCTCCCGCGTTGAGGAAGTAATTGTTGCCAGTGCGCCCCATCACATAGCTGAAACGCTGGTTTTGATCATTGGTGATTTGTAGGCGGACTTCGGGATCGTTAACTGCTTCCCGGCTCTCGTTGAAGAGCATGCCTTCGAAGTAAATGTCGTCCTGTTCTTGGTATAGCTTTTTATTGCTTTGCACAACAAATGGTTCTTTCGTATCAACCACTGCCAAAAATTGCAAGGTTTTGCGAATCAGTTCGCCGCTTACATCTACATCATTTCGTTGTTCGGCAGCCGCCAAACGCCAACGCCACAAGCCCTCAGCTGTTAAAACCGCTTCGCGTACCGGACCAGCCGGGTTATATGCTAAAAGGGGCATGTTAGTAGTCACCTGGCCAATACGTTGCTTGAACAAGGCCGATGCTTGTGGCTGCAATTGATAGTCGCCAAAAGGCACGTCTAAGGGTGGGAGATTGGCAAGGGCCTGTTTCCAGTTAAGGTCGGTTTGAAAAAGGCTAAAATCACTTTGCAAGCTAGCCAGAACTTTATTGGCGCTGCCAGCTTTTTGTACTATTTGCACTGTTTTTTGCACTTGCTGCAAAGCCGGCAATTGACTTTGGCTACCAATGATAAACCACTTGGGCAACTCCAGTTTGTTGATTTGTGTAAGCCATGCTGCGCTGTAAGGTGCAGCAGAGGGCAGCTGGTGCAAGATGGCTAAGTCGAATTTGCCGTTAAATTGAACTGGCTGATATGCAAAGTGCAATTCGACTTCGTATTGGGGGTTGTTGTCGAGTGCTTGGCGAATAACGGCTAAGTCGGGATGTGGACCGTGCGCCACCATCAATACGCGGGTACGCAGATCGATGACTTCTACGTAAAAATCACGGCGGTTGTTTGCAGCAGCATTACCTGCTTCATCGGGAATGGTAGCTCGTAGGCTGTATTGGCGAAGCCCGGCTTGTTTGCCCGCGGGAGCCTCCATTGATAGGGTGGTGTAAAAGCGGTCGCGGTTAATCACTACGCGCTGGGTCGACAGCACTTCGGTGCCTTGTGGAGAAACGGATAAAAGTTGTACAACCGCTTCTCGACCTGAGAGTTTATTCACTTCCAAATCGACTTGTACGCTGAAGTCGTTGTTGATAAAAACCCGCTGGTTTGTCCTTACCTCGCGAATGCGCAAATCGCGTTGTTGGGTGGTATCTCCAAGAGGCCAGGTGTAAACAGGAGTGCCTAGTTTTTCAATGAGCGAGAGCGGGTCATAACCGCGGTTTTGTATGCCATCAGTCGCAAGCAGGAGTCCTGCCAGCCGCTTCCCGCTAAATCGCTGAAGCAGTGTTTCAAACAAGCGGCTGTAATCAGTGGCCTTTTCCTGAAAATCGAACGTTAGACTGTCACGTAGGTCACTGCCAAATCCGAATGCACGTACTTCTACAGCTTCGCCGAGTTTATCGGTTAGTTCAGTCTGCACGGCTTGCATGCGCGTAGCCAATTGGTTGCTATCGGCTTGCACCAGCGATGCACTGTTATCGAAAGCAAGCAACAATATTGGTTTTTCAGTGATTTTTTTATCGGTGCGGAGGTAGGGATTGAGCAGGAGGAGCGCCACCAAAGCGACGGCAATGCCACGCAAAGCCGCCAATACAAGCACTTTGGGTTTCGAAAAATCCGATGTCTTTTTGCCGCGGTATTGCAGCCAGGCAAACACTGCGCCTAACAGCAGACATCCCGGCAAATACCACCACGAAAATTGCGTCAATAATCCCATGCAGCCCTACGCCCCTCCCATGCTCACATCTGCAAGCCGCCGCAAACGTTAATCACTTGACCGGTGATGTAAGTACTGGCATCAGAAGCCAGGAACACCGTGAGGTTGGCCACATCGTCAGTGCTTCCCGGACGGCCGAGTGGAATCATTTTATTCCATTCTTCAACCACTTTGGGGTCGAGGGCTTCGGTCATTTCGGTTTGGATGAAGCCTGGCGCAATGGCGTTGCAGCGGATGTTGCGAGAGCCGAGTTCTTTGGCAATCGATTGGGTAAAGCCTATCACACCAGCCTTTGATGCGCTGTAGTTTGCCTGACCCGCATTACCGTCTCTTCCCACTACGGAACTCATGTTGATGATGCTGCCGCGGCGGTTTTTCATCAGATGTCGCGCAGCATGTTTGGTGATGTTGTACACCGATTTGAGGTTGGTATCGATGACGGCATCCCATTGTTCTTCGCTCATGCGGAGCAAAAGACCGTCTTTGGTGATGCCTGCGTTGTTGACAATGATTTCGAGGTCGCCAAAATCGGCAATGATTTGGTTGATGAGGCTTTCGGCTTCGGCGTAATTGCCAGCATCTGATTTATATCCTTTGGCACGTACGCCTGCAGCCTGCAATTCGGCTTCGAGGGCACGTGCTTTTTCTTCTGAAGAAAGGTAGGTAAATGCCACATCAGCTCCTTCGGCAGCGAATTTGCGGGCGATGCCTAAACCGATGCCGCGCGATGCGCCAGTGATGAGGGCCACTTTTCCTTGCAATGTTTTCATGAGGAGGAATTTGCTAAAGGGCAAATATAAGATAGTTGAAGGGTTAACGGGCAAGTTTGATGTGGGTAAATTGGCATTACGGGGAAAACAAGATTCCCGGTAGAATTAAAATCTAAAGGTGAAAAGTTAATCTTTAAGCCTACTGAATCCAGCATTTCGAGGAAATCGGGATTGCTGGTTGAGGTAAAATTTTAAAGGGAAAAGTTAAGTTTTGGGTGAACGTAAACCCGCGCCGGCTCCCGCGTCGTGCGTCCAGGTTTGTTGAGGTGCTTGCGGTAGCTATATTTGCGGCATGTGGAAACTACATTCCTTGCGCTTGGCCATCATTGCGTTGGTCTTTGTGCTGCTCTATGGTTTTGACACCTTGGTTGAAAAAGGCTGGTTCAAAAGCATGCCAGTCATCATGGGTATTGCTGCGGTTTTACTTGGCTTGATGCTGGCGAGGCGCGTAGAAATAGCGCAAAAGAAAAAAATCAAAGACAGGGCTTGACTTTTGAAAATTAGTCCTATCTTTGCAGTCCAATAACAGTGCGGGGTAGAGCAGTGGTAGCTCGTTGGGCTCATAACCCAAAGGTCGCTGGTTCGAGTCCAGCCCCCGCTACTAGGAAAAGCCAACTTTTTAGTTGGCTTTTTTCATTTCCGGTCGCGTAGGCAGGACTTAATAAGGTCAATTTTTCGCTGGCAGAGGCGCTCGAAGCCAGCCAACCATCCAGCCCCTATCACCTGATGGCACCCACCAAGCGCAAAAAATCTCTTACTTGTTTGTGGTAGCCATCGCGGGCTTTGCGGGTGGTTAAGAAAGGTTGACTTTCACCAGTAATACGCTTGAAATACAGGCTGTCGCCGCGGTCGATGGCATCGTACACACGCACATGGATGGCGAAATGTTGGTCCATGCTGGCCGGCTCAAGCGAAATGCTATCGGTTTGGCCCGATGCTTGGCGGCAGTACAGCCAGGACAAAGCCTCGTTTTTGGCAGCTGCGCTGCGTTCGCTCAATAGAAAAGCCTGTCCGGCGTTGAGGTGCACCACCAATACAGGCTGCACCCAGAGGCGGGTGGTGTCGGTATCACGCGCGCGCCAGCGGTAGATTTCGGCGCCGGGAAAGCTGTAGGCATCGCTTTCGTAATAGTACGAACGCACATTTTTGAAGAAAAGCTTGGCTTGTTCGGTGGTTTCGAAGCTCACAGCATCGAAATCGGGGCGCGGAAATTTCCGCTCACCGCAGCTGCTTAATGCCAGCAAAACCAAAAGCCATCCCCATTTTTGCATGAGTTAGCAACAAAAAGCGGGTCCGTATGTTCATTTGCGCATGGTAGTAGGCATCGATTTTGGCAGTAAGTTGGCGGGAACCACCGTTATGGCCTGGTTTGATGGTGAGCGGGTACAGCTCAGGCAAACGGTCAAAGGTGAAGATGCCGATGCCTTGCTAGAGCAATGGGTGGCTGAAAAACAATTCCGTCAAATTTTCATAGACGCACCCCTGAGCTTACCCCGGGTGTATGGCGGTGAGGGCAACGATTATTTTTACCGGGCTGGCGACCGCGAGCTGGGGGCCATGTCGCCACTCTTTTTAGGCGGGCTCACCGCCCGGGCCATGCGCCTGGCAGCAGGCTGGCGAAGAACAGGGGTGGAGGTGTACGAAGCCTATCCGGCTGCGCTTTGGAAGGAAATAGGCGATAAAAAACTGGCTTACAAAAAGGATTTAGCAGCTTTGCCAAACTGTTTGGGCTTGTTGCAGCCACATTGGGAGGTGCAACTGCCCGGGTTGGCCAATTGGCACCAATTCGATGCCCTGCTGGCACTCACCACCGGGCTTCGATATGGAGCAGGAAAATCGAAAAACTACGGCGACCCCCGCGAAGGAAGCATTCACGTATGAAAACTTATCAAACCTTGCGCTTGGTATTGGGCGATCAGCTCAACCGCAAACACAGCTGGTACAACGAGCACAACAGCAGCACAATTTACGTGCTCATGGAGTGCCGCAGCGAGACCGATTATGTAACGCACCACATCCAAAAAATCGCCGGCTTTTTCTTGGCCATGCGCGCATTTGCCGCATGGTTGCAGGAACAAGGGCATGCGGTGTATTACATCCGGCTCGATGAGCCCGGCAACCAACACGGCATTTCGGGCAATTTGCAGCTGCTGCTCGAAGCTACTGGCGCCCGCCGATTGGAATACCAATTGCCCGATGAGTACCGGCTCGACAAAGAACTCCGTCAGTTCACGGCGGAGGCCGGTATCTCGTATGGCATTTACGATACCGAGCACTTCTACACCACCCGCGATGAGGCAGCCTTTTTGTTCAAAGGCAAAAAAAACTGGCTCATGGAAAGCTTCTACCGCCACATGCGCAAACGTCACCAAGTGCTCATGGCAGGTGATGAACCTGTGGGCGATCGCTGGAATTTTGATGCCGAAAACCGAAAAGCAGTGCCTGCGGGTATTTTCTTTCCCGAACCGCCGTTACCTGCACACCCGGCTGCCGAACTGGTTCACTGGCTGCGCGAGCAAGGGGTGCAATGGCTGGGCAAATTGCCGGCCGATGGCTTGCTCCGCTGGCCCATTAACCCAGAGGAAGCACGCAGCCTGCTTGCTTTTTTTGTAGCCGAAATGCTGCCTGCCTTTGGCGATTACCAAGATGCCATGACCCGCCGTCACCGCTTTTTGTTTCACTCGCGCCTCAGTTTTGCACTCAACATGAAGCTCATAGGTCCCGATGAAGTGGTGCGTGCCGCCGAAAAAGCATGGCGACAAGCACCCGAGCGTTATCCGCTCTCGGCTGTAGAAGGCTTCATTCGCCAAATTTTGGGTTGGCGCGAGTACATGCGTGGCATTTATTGGGCGCATGTGCCGGGTTATTACCACATGAACTACTTTGGGCACGAGCGCCCGCTGCCGGCTTGGTATTGGACCGGCAACACCCGCATGGCCTGTTTGCAGCACGCCATCGGGCAAAGTTTGGAGGAAGGTTATGCCCACCACATCCAGCGTTTGATGGTTACGGGCAATTTTGCCTTACTGGCCGGCATCCAGCCCGATGAGGTGGACCGCTGGTACCTGGGCATTTATGTAGATGCCATTGAATGGGTAGAAATTACCAATACCCGCGGCATGAGCCAGTTTGCCGACGGCGGCATTGTGGGCAGCAAACCCTATGTGAGCAGCGCCAATTACATCGATAAAATGAGCGATTACTGCGGTGGGTGCCACTACGACAAAAAACAGAAAACAGGCCCGAAAGCTTGTCCGTTCAACAGCTTGTACTGGGATTTCCACGCCCGACATCGCCACTTGCTTGAGAAAAATCCGCGCATTGGCATGGTGTACCGCACTTGGGACAAAATGGGAGAGCAGCAACAGCAGGCGTTGCGCAAGCAAGCTTCCGACTATTTGGCGCGCTTGGATGAGTTGTAATGCGTCTGGGTAAAAATCGCCACTTTCATCCATATATCTTTGATGTGGGTATTCCATGGATCAAAGTAGAACGCTGTAGACGCGGATTAGGCGGATTTCGGCGGATTTTGGTTATGCCATTTCATCTGCGATTATCGGCCCGATCAGCGTATTCCGTGTTCCAAAATAGAACGCTTACACTTCAACCATGCTCAGTGCAAGAGACGCGGATCGGGCGGATTAAAGCGGATTTTTGAGCAAGTTACGCAGGTTTTCGTACGGTGACTTGTAGTTTTACCCGCAGCAGCGTACATGAAGTTTTATGCTTGGCTTTCCTCGTAAGGTTTAATGTGGTCAAAGTCTGCCGCCTTTTGCATTTGCTCTTCTTCGAGGTCATAATCGGCCTGCAAGCTTAGCCAAAATTTAGGGCTATTGCCGAAGAATTTCGCAAAGCGGATGGCCGTATCGGCCGTGATGCGTCTACGGCCTTTGATGATTTCGGAAATACGCGTTTGGGGTAAAAAGGTTGCGTGTGACAATCGATAGGCAGAAATCTCCATAGGTAGAAGAAATTCCTCTAACAGCACTTCACCCGGGTGTATGTTTTTCAGCTTTTCCATCTTCCTTTTTTTAATGGTAGTCAACATTACTTGCTTCGTAGGCGTCATTGGCAATCCATTTAAAAACGATTCTCCATTGATTGTTGATCCGAATGCTGTACCAATCTTGGAGATTTCCTTTCAACTTCTCCAGTCTGTTCGCAGGCGGAATTCTCAAATCAACCACATCTTGCGAACTGTTGATCATGCGTAACTTCCTGCGAGCAGTTTCCTGAATTTCATTTTTTTTTTGACCGAAAACCCAGCCAAATTTTTTCAGTTTCCTTATCACCAAAAGTTTTAATCATTTGCTTACGCGTAACGATACTAACGTCAAAGATGGCTGTTTTGATTTTCTTTTTGTGCATGGAAGCGCAATTGCCTAAAAGTGAATCAGCTTTTGAAAATGATTTCAGGGCGGTGCCTGAGCATGGTTGAGTGGCAAATAAAAAAGCTGGATCTGTCACTCCTAACAAACCCAGCTTCGATAATAAGACAATAAAGCCTCCGTGT